>QWCB01003444.1_pt1 | contig 12043 bp, 6 predicted proteins | sample 1972511 | NCBI WGS metagenome assembly QWCB01 (sample SAMN09866719, study PRJNA288562) | Human gut metagenome isolate term5_stool, whole genome shotgun sequencing... | isolation source: gut | host: Homo sapiens | place: USA: California
AGCCACTTTTTGCGCTTGTCGCGGGCGCTAATGTAGGGCTTCAAATCCTCCGTACCGGGGATGACCCACGCATCGGTACGCCCCACCCAGTATTCATCGATAAAGAAACGGTCGATGAGGCTCATGATGAACAGGATCGCCGCTATCTGCCAAAATCCTGCCAAAAAACCGCGAGCTCCATTTATCGCATAAACGCAGACCAGCACGTAAATGATGTAGCCGGGAACACAGATTGCTTTGAAAATTGCGCGGCCGCGTTTGATTCTCTCGGGCGTGGTCAGCCCCAACTTCACGCACCGTTCCCGCACTTCGGGAGGGTAAAGATACACCATATCCACCGGGCTTTTGCGGATACCGACGACGCAGAGCAGAACCAGCAGCGCGCCCAGCACGAGCCCTTCCAAGACGATTCGTAAGATCATCGTTACACCTCCTATGCGCTAGCCGATGCGGGTTTTAATTCTAATCATGCGCCAACCTGCTGGGGTGCACTTCTTTTTCCGCCGTGAACTCCCTTAGTTAGCAACCCGATGGTGCGCGGGATAGCTGCCGGGGGCGAGCGGCAGGAAAGTGTAGCCGTTTTGCTTGCCCCAATCGATGACCTGGGGCATCGCGTCGACGGTGGTGGGGTGGATGTCGTGGCAAAGGACTACTGACACCGATTTGCTCTGCACTCCGGCGGTAATCTTTTGAAAGACTGAAGCGCTGTTGGTGTGCCCCGAAGCGTCCCCGCTGTATACGTTCCAGTCAAAATAGGTATAGCCCTTCACGGCCATGAGTTTGGTCAGGCGGCTCATGATTCCGGGTGAGTAGCTGCGGCTCACGGTGTTGGAGCTGCCCCCGGGGAACCGCATCAGCTTGGTGTCCTGGCCGGTCTGGTCGCGAATTACCTGCGCCATGCGGTCAAAGTCCGCCCAGTAGGCGTCGTCGCTGGCGTAAATCTGAGAATACTTGTGGGTATAGGTGTGAATCCCAATCGAGTGCCCTTCGCGGTAGGCGCGCCCAATCATGTCCGTGTGCCCCATGGTGTTGGTCACAAAGAACGTCGCTTTCACCCCTTTGGCGGCCAAAATATCGAGCAAGTGAGCCGTTGCCGGTCCGGGCCCATCGTCAAAGGTCAGATAGATAACTTTGTCCAAGCCTGCCGCCGGGTCGGCGTTGGGGGCAACGGGCGGCATCACGGTGACCTGGCGGGTTGCTGTGCCCTGGTTCCCGCTGGAGTCCGATACTTGGTAGCGCAACGTGTATGACCCCGCCGCATTCACGTTGACCTGGCCGTTGACCTGGACTTTTGCGGTTAAATCGCCGTCCACATTATCTGTGGCGGAATAGGAGTCCTGCCAGGGCAGGCCGTAGGGGAGGGTAATCTGTTCCCCACCGTCGACCGTGATGGCGGGCGGCTGGGAATCCTGAACGGTCACTTTGCGAGTCTTTTTTCCTTCAACGCCGCGGTATTTCGCTGCATAAGTGATTTCATAAGTGCCGACTTTGGAAGTGTCGACCGCGCCCCGGCGGTGGACTTTGAGGTCGTCGTGAGTAAAGGTGAAAAGGGTGCTGGTCCCATAAGCGGTGGCGCCGGGGTCTTTCCACGTGTCGCCGTATTCAACAGTGCTGGTGGAGTCGCCTTTCAGGGTGATGATGACTTCCCACTTGTTGACCAGGTACATGGTGATTGCGCTGATTGCGGCGGCAACGAAAATCACAGCCAGGATACTGGCAATCCAAATCTTTGATTTCTTACTCACTAAAGCACCTCCCAACAGCAAAACTTTACCAAAGAACAATGCTCGAATAAACCCTTAATTTGGCTAAATCCATGGTAAATTCGGCACCTGGGTAGCCGTCACGGCCCTGACTGTATTCCCGCCAAAGACCGCGAAACCATCCTCGTGAACGGCATTATTATGAGCTTATGAGTGAATCTAAAAGGCTGGACGCATGGGAGCGCTTGACGGATTGGCCGCTATTGATTCTGGCGGTCCTATTTTTGGGGGCCTATGCCTGGGAAGTCATCGGTAATTTACAAGGCCGGGCGGCCAATGTTACTGAGTTCATTATGAATGTGGTGTGGGCTGCCTTTGCCGTTGATTACGTGGTACGGCTTTCCTTGGCAAAGCCCAGTTTCAAATGGTTCATCACGCACCTTTTCGATCTGCTCATCGTGGCGCTGCCCATCCTGCGGCCGCTGCGATTGCTCCGGCTCGTGACATTCGTGAAAGTGCTCGGCCGCAAGGCCGGTTCAACCTTCCGCGGCAAGATAGCTCTGTACTCGATAGCAAGCACGGCGCTGCTGATTTTCGTGTCGGCGCTGGCTGTGCTGGATGCGGAGCGCAGTGTTTCGGATGCGCTGATTACGTCTTTTCCACAGGCGATTTGGTGGGCTTTTGAGACGATTACCACAGTGGGCTACGGAGACTTGTATCCGATTTCTGTTACCGGTCGTGCGGTCGCGTTATGCCTGATGACGGGTGGGGTAGCGCTGATTGGTGTCGTGACAGCTACCATGGCTTCGTGGGTTGTCGATATGGTGAATGAAAAAAATGAGCAGGACCGGGCGGCCACTAGCGCTGAGATTACCGAACTGAAACAACAGATTAGTGAACTCACGCTGCTAGTGGAGTCAAAACGGTGACGATTCGTCTAGCCTCAGAAGGCTGGCTGAAACCAATTTCGCAGGCGGTCAGCGAGCAGGGTGGAGATGTTGATAGAGATTTCTCATGCCGATTGGTACTTTTTTTCGAGGCGTGAATCCTAGAATTCGTTTTATGTTTAAGAAAACTCTCGCCGGCGTTGCTGCCGCCGCTCTCGCTCTAACCCTGCAAATTCCCGCCTCAGCTGCGGGTACTCGTATTGCTGGCCCGGACCGTTACGCGACGTCCCTGGCTATTGCTCAGACGTACTTCCCCACCGCGAAAAACGTGTTTGTCGCTACGGGAACGAATTTTCCTGACGCTTTGGCTGCCGGCCCGTGGGCCGCCGCGCAACAGGCACCCATATTGTTGGTTGGCTCACAAATTACTGCCGAGCAGCAGGCCTACCTGCAGCAACTCGGTTCCCCCAGCATCACGATTCTGGGCGGTGCCGGGGCGGTCTCGGAGCAAGTTGAGGCTCAGCTGACACAGTTCGGTGCGGTGCAGCGAATTTCCGGAGCCAACCGTTACGAGACTGCCACAAAAATTGCTCTGCAGTTCGGAAAAGCTGGGAAGTTGTATCTAGCGACTGGCACCGGTTTTGCGGATGCGCTGGCTGGGGGCGCATTGGCTGCACAAGAGGGGGTGCCGATTATGCTTACCGGTCCGGGTGCGCAACAGTACGCGGTTTCAGTGGCTCAGCAGCTGGGCGCTACGGCTACTACGGTACTGGGCGGTCCGGGTGCTCTTCCCGATGAATTCTTGGCGGGACTGCCGAATCCGAACCGGATTTACGGAGCTAACCGGTTTGAAACCGCATCCCAGATTTTTGCCACGAAGCCCGCTGCCAGCGCTTTCCTGGCATCGGGAGTAAATTTCCCGGATGCTCTCTCGATCGTGCCCGCTGCTGGTCTGCAACAGATGCCCTTGCTGTTAGCGCAGCAGAATTGTTCACCTGTTCAACCTGCAGTACCGGTTACTTTCGTGGGAGGACCTGGTGCGTTGAGTGACAACTCCAATTTGCAATGTCAGGTTGCCCCGCAGCCCCAGCCTGAGCCTCAACCCCAGCCTCAACCCCAGCCTCAACCCCAGCCACAACCCCAGCCTTCTGGCAATGGTGGCTTACAACCAATCGGTAAGGACTGCCCGGCAAACGCCCCAATAAAGGGGAACGCAAATTCCATGATTTATCACATGCCCGGTCAGAGGTACTACAACCGCACCAACCCGGAGGCTTGCTTCGCTTCTCAAGCTGATGCGAGAGCTGCGGGCTACCGCAAAGCAAAAGTTTGAGACTGGGTCGCGCCCGGCGGTGCACCAGCTCAGCTGTGATCGAATGCCGCGCCTAAAATGAAACCCCCGGTTACTACGATAAGCAATACATAAATCCCTATCACTATCAGCGCCCACAGCAGGGTGGCTTTGGCCCAGTTGGACTTGGCGGGCGAGGTTCCCGACCCGAAAGACCAGATGAGCAGCATGACTACGCCCACAATCGGCAGGGAAGCGAGGAAAATCGTCAGCATCCAAGCCCCCAGGCTGGTGTCGTTATTCAGTTGCGCCGGGGGTTGCGAGGCGTAATAGTTCGGCGCGCCCGCGAACTGCTGAGGTGCCAGGCCGGGGGTCTGGTTTGACAATTGGTTTGGATTCTGTGGGGGTTGCTGGGGCGGCGGGAACTGGGCGGGATTGTAAGGGTTAGACATGGCTTCTCCTGAAGTGTTCCGGTGATGTAAACACAGTATCACTTGAAGATGTTACTGATTCGGGAAACGCTGGGTTGCAGGTTGGCCGGGTTGAGGAAAGTTGAAGCCTTGAGTTCGGTCGGTCATCAGTAATGATGCTGTTCTGGGACAGTATTTTACTTTTTAGAGAGATATGTGTGATTTATTTACGCAAAGTTGACAGTTGTAGTGGAAAACGCTTAACAGTCAATGGCTATTCTTCGGATGTAATCAGCCATCTCTCAGATCTTTTCAAGCAACTTCCAGCTGAGTGCGGTGGCCGACAAAGGAGAATGAATATGTTTAATCAGTCAAGAGCGCTAGGTTCACCCCGAAGGCTATTTCGGTTGGTGAGTATATTTTTCGTTTCATTACTGATCTTGGGGTTGACGGCAATCCAGCCTCCCAATCAGGCTCACGCCCAGGTGTATGTACAGTTTGTCAGCCCCAGCGATGATCCAATGAGTATAAATGACAGACTGTCGTCGCAGGACAACCTGTTTGTGTGGTACCGCGCAGATATGGGAACTGCTCCTCTTGCAGGCAATGGTGGTGGGGAAATTTGTATGGTGGATGCGACCGCGCAAGGTACAAATCCACCGTGCTTACCACGTTTCGAGGGTGATAGTAACTACATTAAAAAAATAGGTTACGGTGTGGCGAATCTGCAACACATTTTGATGGCTAAGGCACCAATCAAACCGGGAATTTACCAAATAAAAATGATGGTACAAGGAGCTCCGACTGGTTATTCGTCTCCGTTTACTGTCGATCCTTGTAGTTTGAGTGATAAAGAATGCCTAGCGGCAACGAAAATGAGCCAAGAAGCGGTGCAGCCGTATAAGGATTCGGCTAAGGAACAGTGGGGAAAGAGTTCTTGGGTTTGCAGTGGAACTAGCTTTATTCAATTCTGGGGCGGCAAAAAGGCAAAAGATTTAAAAAACATTCCCTCATTAGCTACTGATTTAGCATTTTGGGCTGTTAAAGAATTCACCGATTTAAAGCCTCAAGCACAAGCGATAGAAAAAGTTATTAAATACAAAAAGCTGGAGTATAAGCGTATTACCGGTAAAATAACTGAAGATGAGTATGTTACTAAATATGCAACTTCGAAGGTCAAGGAGATAGCTAAAGGTGTAGGTATTCCTTCAGGGTACGTAGATACGATGGATAATTTTTTCGTCGGGGGACCGACAGGAGCTGCAGCGTTGCAGCTGCTGAGAGATGTCAGCTGTGGACAGAAAGCGATGTACTGGGGGATTGCTAACGATCCGCCCCAGTATAATTACACCGAAAAACCAGTTGTTGTTAAACATGGTTTCGAACAACTACTCAAGGGCTCCCCGATAGACAGCACTCTGATTCATCTTGCTGATGAGATTAACTATGCTCGTGCTGGCTTGGACGGTTTCGAGCGCTACCAAGGAGCCTTCGAGAAACATGATTGGAACGCGGCTGTTCAGCAACTGCGGTGGACTGCTGAATTTGTGAATAAACAGGCCGATGCCCGTCAGGCGGCTATAGACGAAGGAAACAAGGCTGTAGGTACAATAAACGCTGACGTGAAATTCGCGGAACTTTACGGAGCAGAATCGACCAGGAAAATTAACCAATTGTTTGATTTGTTCTCTGAGGGCGAGTTATCCGATGGATGGAAGGCCGTGTTGGCTGAAAACGGCTACAGCGCGCAAGATATCGCGGATATGCAAGTCGCGCTTTCTCACGCTGGGGACTTGGATGTTCCGACTAAGTCCGTCAAAGAAATGATGGATGTATATGTGGCATCACCGGAGTCACAGTCCCTGGTGAGCGATTTGCGAACCTTTGCCGACAATTTGTTAGCGAACGCAGCCGGGTTGGAGGCTTTGGCAGCGGCGCAAGGTTCAACCCCTTCCGACCCCATCAATCCACGAGCCGTCGTGTATGCCCCACAAGCTGTGGTTGAAACTCCCGGAACCAACACGGCAGACGTTGACTTTGATATGCAAATCAAGGGCTCGCCTGAGCGCGTTACAAAGGTGCAGACTTACGTGGATGAAAATCGGCTTTTCGACATGGATTTCGATGCTACCACTGGCCATGCGAAGGGCGTGTTGCAGTCGATTCCGCTGGGTATCTACACCTTGTACTCGAAAGTCACCTACGATAACGGCTATGTAGCCGCAGTGAATTTGGGTTCGCTTGCCGTAAAGCAGGGTGCGGCACCGACTCCGGTTCCGAGTGTGGAGCCGACGCCGGATCCGAGTGTGGAGCCGACACCGGATCCGAGTGTGGAGCCGACGCCGGACCCGAGTGTGGAGCCGACACCGGATCCGAGTGTGGAGCCGACTCCCAACCCAAGTGTGGAGCCGACGCCGGATCCGAGCGTAAAGCCGACACCCAACCCAACACCGAATCCTGTTGAATTGAAGGTTCGATACACCTGGTATCCATCCCAAGTTGAGAAAACTACTCAGAGTAAGCAGGACACCCGGGTAGATTTCCGTTTGGATCAGCTGCCCCAAGCGGTTCAGAGTACACAAATTCGCCTGGACGAAAACGGAACGTGGATTGATGCCAACTATGACAGCCGTAGCTCCGACATCACTGGGACTCTGCCACAGGTTCCCCTGGGCAAACACAGTGTTTGGGTTCGCGTCACCTTCACGAACGGAGCAATTGGGGAAGCGAAGGTAAAAGACTTTTCCATCGTGCCGAATGACGTGACCATCAAGGCTACCCCCATCGCTCCTGAAATCCGTCCGGATAAGCAGTGGGCTAAGGACGCGTCCGTGTTCGACGTCTTCCCTGCGGAGGAATTCAGCTACCGCATCGAAATGGTGAACCCGAACGTGGATCCGGTTTCTTTCAACAAACTATCCATCCAATTGCCCACCGGATTTGAGTGGACGGGGAAGCGGAAAGCGGGTGGACTGCTGGCCGGCAGCGACCTGGTAAAGGACGGTAATCGTCTGGTCTGGAACGCGAACGAGGCCGTGAGCAACACGAAGGGTGTGGTGCTTGACGAAATCGTCATTCGGGCGGCGCAAAGCACGAAAAGCACTCGGGTGGCTCCCTCCTTGAACGCTACCATACAGCCTCTGGCCAGCGGGGTGGCCCCCTCTGTGTATATCTACACAAATTCGGCCTACGTGCGGGTTTTAGAGCGCAGTGTCCCCACCGCACCAAAGGCTAGCCCCATCACGCAGTGCGGGAAAACGGGTTCGGTGGAGATTCCCAAGGTCAAAGGGGCTACCTACACCATGAACTCGTATTGGTCTCGTGAAGGCAAGTGGAGCGCTGAGGCAAAACCGCTCTCGGGCTACTTCTTTGACCGGGGAACCACAACGCATTGGGAAGGCGACTTGGGTCAATTCCGTTACTGTCAGCCGAGCCTGAGCATCGTGTCTCCCACGGCGGGTCAGCAGTTCAAGAAAGGCGAATCTATTCCGCTTTCTGGTGTAGTGTCTGCTGGTGTAGTGTCTGCGGGAGGCAGCTCCCCGAAGATTAATATCGCCGTCCTGATTGACTACTCCGGGTCTATGAGTGGCCAGCGTGAGCAGGCGGTCACCAAATCTCTGGAGAAGATAGAGCAGTATTTGCGCCAGATTCCCGGATCGAAGGAAAACATTCGCCTGGCTATCGCGGATCAGACACGGGGGTATTTCTATCGAAGTGATGGATCCGGAATCGACACGAGCGGCAAGGCTGACGTGTGGATGTACCCCGGCCAGCCCGCAACTATGTCCGGCTATGATTCCCTGATTATGCAGGCGCGAGCCAAATCAGGAAACGGAGGCGACTCCTATCCCGGTAGGGGTATCGATGCAGCCTTGCAGCGTATGCAGAGCCTGCCCGGGCAAAACTTTGTGTACGTCCTCACGGATGGAGAAGCCGATAAACCACCGAGGGAAACCTTGCAACACATTGGGAATTCCAAGGTGGCAGTGCGCGGATTTGCGATGCAAACGAAAGAATGCGATCAGGGCAATGCGCTGTGGATGTACACCGATGCCTCGCGTGAGCGCTGCATTCGGGTGGATAACCCAGACGACCTGTCTAACGATATGTTGGGTTATCAAAACAACCATGTTACGAAGCTGACTGGGCAATATGAGGGCAAACAGTTTGACCTGAGCCTGGACGGTTTTGGAAACTTCAGCGTTCCGGCGGGTGTGGAATTGCGGGCCAATACCGAAGGCATCATTCCGTTGACGGTGATGGTGCATCTGGCGGACGGAACTACGGTTCCTCAGACGGTGAAGATTGAAGTGGTGGACGCCAACGGAAACCTTCCCACGAATAACCCATCAATCAATGTGAATCCTGTACCTCAACCATCGGTTACCAAACCGCAGATTCCGGGGTGGACGATTCCCAACGCTCCCCAGCCAGGTCAACCTCCAGTTGCTGGGGTAACTGAGGACTCGCAGGCGCTGAGAGTTGCAGGGGCTGATAGGGTTCAGACTGCACTAGCGGTACTGGGTAAAGGCAATTGGGGTGATACGGCTATTTTGGCAGTGTCCACAGACTTTGCCGATGCCACCACCGGGGCGACTCTGGCCGGGCCGTTGCACGCTCCCGTGGTTTTGACCGGCGGAAAGAGTTTGGAACCACAGGTGCGGGAAGCCCTGAGCAAGGCAGGCATGAAACAGGTCATCATTTTGGGTGGTACCGGTGCTATATCCGAAGCTGTGAGCCAAGAACTGACCCAGAATGGCATGAAAGTTGAACGTATCGGTGGTCAAAACCGTTACGAGACAGCCACGTTGATTGCGCAACGAGTAATGCAAGAGGCACCCGCAAAAGCGGCGGAACCCAAACCTGTGTTTGTTGCGGACGGTACGAATTTCCCTGATGCGATAGCAATCGGAAACGTGGCGGCGCAAAAGGGCGGAGTGCTGGTGTTGAGCCAGCACGTGAAACTTGAAAAGTTCACTGGAGCCTACCTTGAAAAAGCCGGGTTGACTACATCCTCGAAGCTGGCTCAGGATGGTAAATCCGGTCAGCCTCCCCAGCTGTTTGGGGCGGGCGGCCCGGCTGTACAAGCCTTGATTGGGGCGGGTTACCAGGCTCAGGCAGTTTCCGGAAAGGATCGTTATGAAACCGCGGCCAAAGCGGCGGACTTACTGCCAGAATCTCATAAATCTGTGGTTATTAACGGCCAGCACTTCGCTGACACTTTAGCCGGTGGAGCTCTGGCTGCGAACCAGCAAGCTGTAGTCATCCTCACTCAAGCTAACGTTCTGCCCGATGTTAGCCGAGAGGCTATCGCTAAGCGATCCCAGAATATCTGGGTGATAGGCGGAGCTGGAGCTGTGAGTGACCAAGTGCTGACGCAGGTATACACGCTGCTTGGTAAAACTCAATAATCTCTCTGTACAGCCGCAATGCGGGGTGGGATGCTTCTGGCTCCCACCCCGTTTGGCTCGGTTGGGGAACTGAACCGGGAAAAACGTTTCCTCTTGACCGTGACGGTACACCTAACCGCGGGTTGCCAAACGTTATCGCGGATTTTCTGATATGTAGCGGGAAACAGATTTTATCGAATTCAGGAAGGCTGTTTTTGTGAAGTATTTGCCGATGTTGAGAACCGTTTATTTGCTATGGCATCGTTTGCCAGCTTGGTGGTTGTAGGAGGGATTGCCCCTACCCCGGCCGCTCTCGCTGATGAGCTTAGCTTGAACCAGGCACGCCGCCGTCAGGAGAACTCACGATTGATGCTTTGCTTTAGCACCAGGCTTTAACGTGAAACACCAGAAAGCAACAACTAAACTTAGGTTAGACTAAGTGACAGCACGGACATTGTTCACGCAGAAAACACAGGACGGACGCTTATGCAACATCATCAGGAAGGTCGGGAGTCCAGCGACCCCCGTGAGCCGCACGGTTCGGGCGGCCACTCGCACACTCATACTCACTCGCACAAGGCCGGTCGTGGACAGCTCCGGGCAGCACTGGCGGTGACCTTCACGGTGTTGCTGGCAGAAATTGTGGGCGCGGCCCTGACCGGCAGCCTGACCCTGCTGGTGGACTTGGGGCATATGCTCACCGACTGCGCGGGGCTGACTTTTGCGCTGGTAGCAGCCAGTTTGCAGCAGCGTCCGGCGACGGATCGGCTCACGTGGGGGTGGCGGCGCGCGGAAGTGATTTCGGCAGCTTTGCAGTCCCTGTTGTTGATTACCATCGGTGTGTTTGCGTCCATCGAGGCCATCAAACGCCTGATACATCCCGAAAACATCGAGGCCCAGGCGCTGCTGGTGGTGGGCATTATCGGCTTGGTCGGAAACCTGATCAGCCTGACTATCCTGTTGAGTTCCCGGCAGAACAACTTGAACCTGCGCGCCGCGTTCCTGGAGGTCCTGAATGATTCCCTAGGGTCCGTAGCAGTTATCATTAGCGCGGTTGTGATGCGCTTGACCGGGTGGACCCAGATTGATTCCGTGGCGGCGCTGGTCATCGCCGCGCTCATCGTGCCTCGGGCCATCATGATTTTGCGTCCGGCGGGGGCAATTTTGCTGGAATCCACCCCTCGGGATTTGGATTTGGACCAGGTCCGGGCGCATCTGTTAGAGCTGCCCCACGTTTTAGCGGTGCATGACCTGCACGCCTCCGCGGTTTCCTCGGACCTGCCGGTGCTGAGCGCTCACGTGGTGCTGGCTGACGAATGTTTCCATGACGGGCATAGCCTCGAGATTTTGAGCGAGATAGAGAACTGCTTGCAGAACCATCACGGCATCTCGATTTTTCACACCACGGTGCAACTGGAACCGGCCTCACGTGCCCAGCTGCACCGCGAAACCTGGCACTAAATCCTGCCCCACCAGGCTTAATAGGGAAATTGTGAACGCTATAATACCAAATTCGTGGCGGCTTTAATCCTAAATTTGTGGCATCTATAATCAGTAAACGGTGGCGCGTGGAGTGGTGATTGGATGCCCGTTGCGTTCGCCATGAACGGAGATATTCCGGAGCTAAAATCCCTAGAACGCGACCTTGCCGATGAGAGCGATGGCGCACAAAATGATGGCCAGCGGCACATAGACGAAACGCCCCACCGATATCCAGAAAGTTCCGCGAGGCCGCGCAGCTCCCCGATTAATCGCTTCTAACAATTCGTCCTTTTTCATGACCCAGAACCAGGTGATGGCGCCCACGCTCGCCCCGAGCGGAATGATGTAGATGGAGACCAAATCCATCCACGGCCCCCAAGAGCTAATCGCCTCCATGCCCAAGCCAGCTCCGAGCGCCAGCACGCACAAGCCGACCAGCACGACTGCGCGGTTTAGGCGCGGGAACCGGTGCAGCAGCGATTCGCCCACGGCTTCAAACATATTTTGCAGCGAACTGACCCCGGCAAAAATCATGGCTACATACAGAATCACCGCGAACAGCTGACCCAGCGGAATATCTTGCATGATGGCGGGCAGGGTCACAAACAGCAGGCCCGGCCCTGCTCCGACGTCAGTGTTATAAGCGAAACACGCGGGAATGATGACCAGGGCGGCTACCACCGCAGCGAGAGTGTCAAAGAAACCCGTGCGCTGCGACACCTTCACCACGTCCTCGTCATCGGGCAGATAAGCGCCGTAGACAATCATGCCGCTGCCGGTAATCGAGAGGGAAAAGAACGCTTGACCCATCGCCCACACCCAGACAATAGGGTTGATGAGAGCCTCCCAGCGCGGAGTTAGCATAAAGATGTAGCCTTCA
>QWCB01005697.1_pt1 | contig 12042 bp, 23 predicted proteins | sample 1972511 | NCBI WGS metagenome assembly QWCB01 (sample SAMN09866719, study PRJNA288562) | Human gut metagenome isolate term5_stool, whole genome shotgun sequencing... | isolation source: gut | host: Homo sapiens | place: USA: California
TGACGGAGCAGCTGAGTCCCATTCTGGCTGGTGGTGTCTTAGGAGGCATTTGGAATTTATACCTGATGATGATAATTTGCCGGATATTTGGGAGTATATCTAACATATGAACAATTTTAGGCAGGTTATAAAGTAAATTATGTTGATAGCAAAACACAATATCACAGTAGAAGGAGATTACAAAAATGGCAGGTAGAACTATTAGTAAGGAACTAAAAGCCCAGATTGTGTCGGCTTATAGACAAGGCGAAAAGATGAAAGACATAGCTGAATTGTATGGGGTATCATATCCCACTGTTTCTAAATTAGTCAGAGCATCGGTTAATTCATCTGTTAGTCTTGTAGGCATTAAAAAGGCATGTCCTAAGTGTGGTAAAGATAAACACGAAGTAGGTTCGTATTATTGCTCACATTGTGGAGCAAACATTATGACAGAAGATCAAAAGTTGTCAAGAGAACTTGACAATATCGCAAAAACAATTCGTTTTTGTTTGCCACAAGCAAAAGAATCCGATAGAGAGAAGATTGATAATTATGTTGCAGTTTTAAAAGAGGCAGCATTAAGAGTAGGAGGTGAGGGGTGATATGACGGTAATTGCAAAGAATGGTCACTTTGAAGTTATTGATGAGCATGGCAATGTGTTGTGTTCGGGTGATACCGAAACAGAAGCTGTTGAAGCGTATGAAGAAATAGGATTTGAATAATGTAACATTTGCTTGCTTTATTTAATAAAGCCGCCTTACTTAAAGTAAGGTGTTAGAAAGGTTAGAGAGAAGAAAGGGATACGGGTTGATCGAGAACGGCACTGGATAGGCTCTGGCTCAGTGTGTCCTCAAATAAATCAAAGCTCTTGAACCAAAAGGACACTTTCCAAAACCAAGCTTAGACGCAAAAGCACAGAGGAAGATCACTTTCGTATTTAGGTAAGAGCATAATGCCCTAATTGATAAGCCAAACAAAAAGTTCAATTTACAGATTCTTCACAAGTTCCATCTTTATTTAAGAAATGTTACAGCACCCCTTTAGACAGGGGTGAGCGGTTACAAAACTACTACCTCCTCGTGGTGTAACTGGGTAATGCTAAAGTAGAAATAAATTAAAGTGCCATATGAGGCAGAAAGGAGTCACAAAATGACTGTAAAAACATTAAACAATGTGATGGTTATTGAAGCCAACTTTTCAATGGAGGAACTTTTTAAAGTTTACAAACACAAGCCAGATGTATTGTCATTAAAGGATGATGATGGCAATATGCTTTTCGCTGTAAAGCCAAGCGAACACAGAGAGAGTTTTAGCGATTGCGGAATTTCTTTCGTAAGTAATTCTTACACAGCGCCAAAGGCATCAATTACAATTCCTCTCCCATCAGAATCTGCTGACAACACAAAGGTGTGGATTGCAGAAAACTTTGGTTCAATCCTGACAAATCTTGAACAGATTGAAAAGAATGTATCGAAAGCTTGTATTGATATTGATGCAAACATTGCAAAAATTGTCGGCTCAATTGTAACAGCGTAAACAAGGAGGAAATAATAATGAAAAGCATTAAAGTTCAGAACAATCTTAAGTCAAAAACAATCATTGGTAACCCAGACGAAATGACAGTTCAGCAGGCTTTCAATGAAGCCCAGCTCGAAATGGGTAATGGTATTCTCAATCTTAACGGCGTTGTGGTATCTGCACAGGATGTCAACAGAACACTGTCTGACATTGTTGGCGCAAGAGATACATACATTCTTGCATCGGTTGTCAAAGCTGATTGTGCATAAATTGTGCATAATTTGATTTGAAACAAGGGAGAGTACGCTCTCCCTTTGGCATTTGCATTGTCGAAAGACTGCTTTACTTACAGTAAAGTATTAGAAAGGTCAGGAGCAGAAGACTCATCCGGCAGAGATGCTGCTGAAGGCAAGGTGAATGAAATGCACGGGGAAGAAAACGAGAAGCGGCGACTATCTCACAAACCCAAGGGTTACAACTGAAAGGAGCTTATGAATCCAAGATTTGCCGCTGAAATAGCCACATCGAAGCTATGATTACATCAGCAATCCCAATGACCAAGCTTCTCGCAGGAGTCATCTTACTGCCATAATTGTATTTAGAAATGCCAAAATCTAAGGAGGAATAGAAAATGGATTTAATTACAAATTTATACACTCGGAGTTGTTTTGATAGCCGTCTTACATTTGGAGATGATTGCCCCAAGATAATCGAAACATTTGTCAAATGTGTTTACGAACCTTATTACACTAAGAACAGTGATTTACCATCTATATTTTTTGGTTGTGTTTCCGGCACACAGCCACCACAGAGAGCCGCAACAGACAAAGCTGTTTATATATGGTATAACAACACAGAACCCACTATAGAGGGAATTAATAAGAAATTTAACTGTAGTGTGGAATCGTATGAGAATTATGATAAATATTGCGAATTAACCCACAATAAATCAAAAGGATGGGTTGGCGGCAATCAGTATATTTTTTGGACAGATCCGTTTAATGCAAAATGTGTAGAAGAAACGATAGCTGTTTTTCTTATTCCGCTGTTTGATTTTGTTTGCACAGCAAAAGAGATCAAAAACAAATTCAAACCAATTGTTGATGGAATAAGCCAAGGTTCGTATGATAAATTGTTCGAGTTAGCCGACAAAATTTCAGAAGAAAAAGGATTATCGAAAGTTGTGTTAAATGCTCAAATTGCCGATTTTACGCAGTATAAAAAGAAACGCACTCTTGATCGACTACACGATAGGATTAAGAATTATGAATCGGATTATAGACATTATGTAGCAAATGCGACAAAGGTTTACGAAAACTTGTTGGATTGTAAAAAACAATTATCATTATATAACGACAACGATAATGATAATGCTGCATTGATAGATATGCTTACAAACAACAGTGTGATTTCTGATGTGAAAATTGATGGAGGCGTCCTTGAGTTTGTAGTATGCAACCCGATTACTCAGTATGATGAGGATGCTTTTGCCGAAATATTAAAATCAGAAAATTCCACTATTAATAATATGCCAAGCGTAGGTAAGGATGTTTTATGTTGGATGGTTGATGGCAGAATTGATTTACTAACCGAATGTAGAATCTGTATAAATCTTGATAACAATTCTTTTGATGCTTATGAGACAAATCTATACGGTTATATGCCTCATCCTCATTTGGCTTTATTTAATTGTTTTGGGGGTTTTAGAATAGATATTGCAACTGCATTAGCAGAAGGCAATATCTACTATGCAATACAGCTTATTCTTACTGCGTCACAAAATTTGAATTTTATGGATTCTACGGTGATGAGCGAATTGGGCGATCTGCTCAATGAAGCAGACTACTCGTGTATTGTGGATAAGGAGTCTGGAGAAGTTATGACAGTAGACGAATGGAACGAAAGGAGAAAATAAAATGCAACTTTTAAAGATATCGACAGATATAGAAACACCTACAATATCTTTCACTCCATTAGCTTTTGCCAAAATGATGATGCTTGTTGAGGTAAATGACAAAGAGGTGGGGTGGCATGGCACAGTTGAAAGGCAAAACAACAACTTTGTTATTACTGATATCTTTGTATATCCTCAAGTAGTTACTCGAACAACCGTTGAGCCTTCTCAGGAAGAGTATAACGAATGGCAGACTGAGTTGCCAGACGATATACATAACAGTCTTAGATTTCACGGGCATTCTCATGTAAATATGGGAACATCGGCATCATCTGTTGATGCAAAATTTCAGCAAGACATCGTGAAAATGATTGATAACACTGATTTTTATATCTTTATGATTATAAATAAAAAAGGTGATTTTAATATATATCTTTATGATGGTGTGCTTAATTTAGCATATAAGTCTACAAGTAAGGATACTCAGCCTGAGATAATATTAAACACAAATAATATTCAGTCGTTTGGAAAAATACTTTGTGTTTCACCTGAAGTTTACGACACATTGATGTCTTTCAAGGAAGAATCAAAAGATATGGTTACAGAACCAAAGCCAGTATCGTATTCGTATCATGAATATCCTTACAGTTACGGTAATACTGGTGTAAAAAGCCAGAGTTCTATTAATCTATCTATTGTAGAGATTCAAGATATATTTGGTGTTTCTTATGTGGACGCCAAAGACATACATGATGAGTTGAGTAATCTTGTACATAAAGAAGCGATAACTAACGATAGGCAGTCATTGATTGAACAGGCAAGCTTGTATATAGATTAAGGAGGTCTTACGGAATGGATTTAAGTAAATTAGGAGACATTAACCCATATCAGAAGGAGTTGTCAACCACTATACATATAGTTGGATGCGGAAGCGTAGGTAGTACGCAGGCAGAGCTTCTTGCAAGATATGGCTTTTGCAAGTTTAAATTATATGATTTTGATTTCGTTGAAAGTAAAAATCTTTGCAACCAGATGTTTTTTAATCCTGATTTAAACCACAACAAAGCAGAGTCATTAAAAAACATCTTGCTTTCCGTTAATCCGGATATCGAAGTTCAGGTGTTTGGTAAAGGTTATATTGATCAGCGACTTAACGGAATCGTAATTCTTTGTGCTGACAATATTGATTTGTGCAGAAATATTTGCAAGCAGAATAGACTTAATCCATACATAAAAGTAATGTTGAATTACCGTACTGCAAGATACGATGCACAGCACTATGCAGTAGAGTGGAGAGATAAACCGAGTGTGGATAATTTGATTAAAACAATGAATTTCACACATGAAGAAGCAAAAGCCGAAACTCCAGTGTCAGCATGCGGAGTAGAGATTGGTGAATCTATTGTTGTAAGAGATATTGTACTTAAAGGTACAACGAATCTGTTTAAATGGATTACCGAAAGAAAATTAAGCCCTTTAATTATATCTTCCCCATATAAATTTGACACGGTAGTAATGTAAAGGAGGGACAAGTATGTGCTACTATGTGTGTTTACCAAAAACCGAATCGAAGCCTAACATTTGGAGTTGGCTTGAAGGAGATATACATTCTCCACAGTGGTTATGGGGTACTAAATCTGCGGCAGCCACAGTAACTCGCAGAGTTGATTTTATACCTGCGAGTGCAAAAGACAAATACAATGTCAATTTTATTGTTGGCATATTGGATGCCTTTAATAAAAAGTGGAGTTATCTTGGACAAGAAATCGAAAAACATTATTCTCATTTCTATATTCCAAAAAAGAAATTAGACGAATATGGCAGAGTTAAATGGAGAGAAATCTGTGCTCCAGATGATGAATTATCTGAAGCATTGAAGGACTTAAAAGAGATTTTCGAGGCTGCGGGTGTTTCATTACATCATACCAACGCATACGCTTATGTTCGACATAGAACAGCCTCGGATGCAGTTTCCAAGCATCAGTATAACCATAGTCGCTGGTGGATAACAACTGATTTTCAAAACTTTTTTGGTAATACTACCAAAGAGTTTCTTATGTCTATGATGGCACAAATATTTCCATTTAGTGCAGTTATTGAACGAGATTTTGGAAAAGAGTGTTTAAGCAGGGCATTGGATTTATGTTTTCTTAATGGGGGCTTGCCACAAGGAACTCCAATTAGTCCAATGCTTACTAATATTATGATGATACCATTTGACTACATGATGACAAAAAAGTGCCGTGAAAAAGACTATATATATACTCGATATAGCGATGATATACAAGTTTCACACCGTAGGAAGTTCAATCCAGACGAAGTTCTTAGATTTATCCACGAAACACTAACTCAAATTCACGCTCCGTTTACAATTGAGAAAGAAAAAACAAAGTTTAAAAGTGGAAATCAGTTTGTATTAGGTGTTATGTATAATCAAAATTGCGACATTACAGTCGGTCATAAGAATAAAAAAGAGTTCAAAGCTACATTATTTAATTATATGTGTGATAGGCTAAGCGGTAAAGTTTGGGAGTTGCCACAACTCCAACAAATGATGGGTAAATATGCATATTACTCAATGATTGAAAAAGAGTATTTTGAAAATGTAATGAAGGAGTATTCTCGTAAATTTAAGCAGGATGTTATGAAATGTATCAAAGCAGACTTGCGTAGATGCTAATAACATCTGGTGGGATTTTATTAAATTCTTAATGAAAATTCATTGCAAGTTTTTCGGAAACCATTTTGCTTGCAAATATATTGAGCAGTCGCCAAGCGGTTAAGGCACTGGACTTTGACTCCAGTATCGTGGGTTCAATTCCCACCTGCTCAGCCAAACGGTATTGTGTAGCTTTATAACCTTGCGGTTTAAAATAAAAATCTACTGTTATTGTAGAAAGACTTTATACTGATCAGTTACTCAGTTTGGCGTTGAATGGAATGGCGGTGTCCCTTGACTGTTGTTCCGTCAGCCTTCAATATACACAATACCGGATAATGACACAGTAGTCCAACGGCAGAGACAGCAGACTTAAAATCTGTACAGTGAGAGTTCAAATCTCTTCTGTGTCACCATATGGACTGTTAGCTCAACTGGTTAGAGCGGCAAACTCATAATTTGCGGGTACAGGGTTCGACTCCCTGACAGTCCACCATTTTCAAGTGAGTGCAATCGGCACAAACTCATTTTGTAACCTCCTTGACGCATGACGGATAAGCGTCACCATAACGGTACATGGTTGTTCATCGGTATGAACTGAGTCCGTCCAAATCAAAGAAAGGAAAGAGTCCAATGAAGAAGTTAAAAGCTGAACTACATAGAATGAGATTCTGGATAAGTGCAATATCAATTTCCATTACGATTCCGTTGTTTATCATTGCTCGATTAGGAGCAGTGAATGAACGAAAATCAGAAATGCTCGGTGGCGAATTGTTGATTTTGTTCATTCCATTCATTGCAAATATGATATACATAAACATCAAAGATACAATAATTGAGCATCGCAGAATGACGATGATTCTCAAAAGACAGAAAGTCCCAAGACCCACAATTGTGGTTAAAAATATTAGAAGCATAAAGGAGAATACATAATGTCAAAAGTAGTTAAAAGTTACAAAGGTTTTAATAAAGATATGACTTGCAGAGACTTTCAGTATAAAGAAGACAAAGAATATGAAACAAGTAAAGCTGTTGTTTGTAATGAAGGATTTCATGCATGTGAACACCCTTTAGATTGTTTAGATTATTATCCACCAAATACAAGTGTATATCATGAAGTTGAGCAGACAGGCGAATTTTCATCCGATTCTAGTAGTAGAGATTCAAAAATTGCATCAACTAAGATTAAAATTGGTGCAAAATTAAGCATAGCTGGACTCGTTCAGGCTGCAATAGATTTCACCAAATCCAAAACCGTCACAATGCAGGATGCTACAGGAGATTACGGTGCTTCCTCAGCTACAGGAGATTACGGTGCTTCCTCAGCTACAGGAAATTGTGGTGCTTCCTCAGCTACAGGAGATTGTGGTGCTTCCTCAGCTACAGGAAATAAGGGTGCTTCCTCAGCTACAGGAAATTGTGGTGCTTCCTCAGCTACAGGATATAAGGGCGCTTCCTCAGCTGATAATTCTACAGCCGTTGCAGTAGCGTGGGGTTATGAAAGTAAGGCGAAAGGTTGTATTGGTGCTCATATTGTTTGTGCTGAATGGAAATATGATAATCTTAATAACGATTGGTTTTTTGTTGGAGCAAAGATGTCAATAGTGGATGGCGTAAAGATTAAAGCAGATACATATTACACTTTACGAGACGGTGAATTTGTGGAGGTAAAAGAATGAAGAAAAGAATACTTGCTTGTGTTATGATTATTGCAACAATCTCAATGTTAATGATTGGTTGTACATCCGTAAACGGTACAGACGAAACATCAGACAGAATAGATAATATGTTCGTGCGTGTAGGACGGAATAGTTGGTTAGATGCATGGATAGTGTATAATACTGAAACTAAAGTAATGTACGCAATATCAGACATACCATATAATAAAGGAACAATGACTTTACTCGTTGATGAAAATGGTAAACCAAAACTTTGGAAAGAATAAGATAAAGGATGTGATTGATAATGCCCGTAGAGAAAAACCAACTTTTTAAAGTTGGAGATAAAGTCAAGATACTTCCAACAATACTATCAGACTATCCTAATTTTCCGTATGTAGGAGTAATAGGCAGAGTGTGTACCGTGGTAGACAGTGATGTGAATATAGGTGTTTAAATTCAACATTTAAACAAGATAGTATAGAGGTGTAAAATATGATTGATTGTTCAAAAACTGAAAATTATTTTATTGAAAAAAAGAGAATGTTGAAAGCAACAGAATCAACAGTATGCAGAGTGGGATGTGCCAAATGCCCCTTAAGTGCTGGTAATAACAATAAAGGAATATGCTGCACAGATTTTGAAGTGCTTTATTTCGAAAAAGCAATTGCAATCGTTCAGAAATGGAGCAATGCACATCCGCAGAAGACTTATTTGAGTGAGCTTTTGAAAATCTTTCCAAACATTCCGCTCAGTGATGATGGAACACCCAAGTCGCTTTGTCCTTTTGAATTAGGGGTGACGATGACTGAAAAATGCAATAACGAATGCGTTGAATGTTGGAATCAGCCTATTCCTATTGAGGACGGTGAAGAGTGATGAGAGAAATATTATTCAGAGGTAAGATGATAGCTAACGGTAGCTGGTCAGAGGGCAATTTGCTTGTGACTAAACAAGGTTGCTGTATAACACCCGATGCCACGGTGTTAGGTAGCTATGGCGCAGTAGATCCCGAAACGGTTGGGCAGTATACAGGTCTTAAAGATGAGAACGGTCAGAAAATTTTCGAGGGTGATATTTTAGAAGTAGATGTTTTTAAAAATCTTCACCGATATAAAGCCGTTTGGACAGTTGAATACAAAGAAAGGTTTTCGCAAGGGAACGGATATTATTTTTATGGTAAGAACAGAAGATTTAACACAAGAGCAACGCAATCCATAATTATCAATACTCACGCTACGGTGATCGGCAATATCTATGATAATCCAGAATTTTTAGGAGATGAAGAAAATGACAGTAATGACACCTGATGAATACAGAAAAAAGCATTCTCGTTGTGCTACCTGTAAATATTTTGTTCCTAAGTATACAAATGGTTATACGGGTATTTGTGATGTTAAAGAGCGATCAACGAAAAGAACTAAAGGTAGATTTTGTAAAATATATAAGTTTATCAGCTTTAAGGAGGATTAAGGAGGATTAAATAATGGCAAAATTTGCGATAACTTATGAAAACGAAACAATCAAATATGAGCTTACTTTTAAAGACAAAGTGTATGACTTTACAATGTATAAGTATGAAGATGATTGTGGTATACACGGTATGCACTCTGATAAACAATTATTTAGCTATCAGTTGGAAAACGATGGTGTTGACACTTCTATGTTAGATTGGGATATAGATAATGTAGTCTTTACAAACGATGAAGAAGAAATTCTTGATACACTTAAAATGTTAGAAGCAATTGAGTAGGAGGCAAAAAAAATGAAAATATTTTATCACAATGATGCTGATGGTAAATGTGCAGGTTTCTGGGTTAAGGAACTTGCACATGTCGAGGAGTATATTGGTTACATAGAAATGGATTACGGTAGAGAGTTTCCGTTTGATAAGATTGAGAAAAATGAAACAGTATATATTGTTGATTACTCAATCGAACCAAGTGAAATGGATAAGCTTCTCGAAATCACACCAAATGTTACTTGGATTGACCACCATATTTCAGCTATTAAAAAGTATGAAAACTACGATAAAGAAATTCGTGGTATTAGATATGACGGAGTAGCAGGATGTATGCTTACATATTGTTATCTGAAACATATGACAGATAGAGGCATTGGCGATATTAAACCATTCGAGGAGAGTATGACGGAAGATGCTCCAATGTTTACAAAACTGATAGCTGATTACGATGTATGGACTTTCAACTATGGACATTTAACTAAAGAATTTCACGCAGGATTTAAAGCACTACCGAACACAGAGCCAACCAGTCATCGGTGGCTGGAATTAAATGATCCTGTATATGGTTATGGTGCTACAGATGCTTTAATCAAGGAAGGTGTTTCAAGAATTAAGTATCGAAAAGAAACAATGGAACACTATTGTAAAGCTTTCGGTTTTGATGTTGTGTTTAACGGTTACAAATGCTTTGCTGTTAATATGGGAATGATGAGTAGTGACGATTTTGTCATTGGTAACATTGACAATTATGATATGCTGATTGGCTTTGCTTTTAATGGTCACGAATGGAGATATTCTCTGCGTTCAACGAAGGTTGATTGTTCAAAGGTTGCTATGTTGTATGGCGGTGGCGGTCATAAAGGTGCTGCTGGGTTTAATACCAAAGAATGTGTTTTAGAAAAGGTGATTACTATATGAAACAATTATTGATTGAAAAAAATATCAAACCAACCGATGACGATTTACAACTTATTAACACCTACACAAGAATTGCGGTAGATGAAAATGATGTGTACTTATTCTCAATTGTGCTGTGTGACAACGATGTTGACCGTGACGGCGAACGCTTTACAACAGTTTCGCTTTATGAACTGGCAGAGCTCTTTGTTGGAAAGACAGGAATCATTGACCACAATCCGAGTGCCAAAAATCAGGCGGTAAGAATTTTCAGTTGTAAGGTTGAGAAAATTGACGGTCAGAAAACGGCTTTGGGTGACGATTACTACAGGCTCAAGGCAAGGGCATATCTTCCCGTTTGTGAGAGCAACAGGGATATTATCCTTGCGATTGACAGCGGAATTATCAAGGAAGTAAGCGTTGGCTGTGCCGTTGACAGGGTTGTGTGCAATGTGTGCGGTGAGGACATTGCGATGTGTACTCACAAAAAGGGCGAGGTTTATGGCTCAAAGCTTTGTTGCGGTGAACTTGTGAACCCGTATGACGCATACGAATGGGGCTTTGCTACATCCAAAGCAGATGAGAATGAAAGTGGTGGAGGAGCGTAATGGTAACAATTATTAAAAACGGCACAAATTGTGTGACGGAACTGTTTCATCAGGAGGGCAGTTTAATTAAGTTTGAGTGCAGAATGTGTGGTTGCATTTTTGAAACCGATATTTACTCGATTAGAGGTTTTAGTAATCCTGTATATAGAGAATCGGTTTGTCCACAATGCCTATCAACCACCAAGAAACTTGACGCAATCGGATAATAAAATACATATTTTAAGGAGGTGTAAGAAATGGATATAACGACAATTATATCAATTGTGGTTTCGGCAGTTGCGGTAATAATTGCAATCGCTTGCGATATTTGTATTGCTGTAAATCACAAAAAATTAAAGAAGGCTGAGAGAAAAATAAAAAGCCTTGACATATACATAAAAACTACAAAAGCGTATATGAATGCTCTTGAGCAGGATTACAGAGAGGTGGTTAAGAAAACTGAGAGGGAGGCGGTGTAATGTTAGATTGTGAAAGACAAGCGATGCAAAGTTTATCAAAAGAACAATTGATTTACCTTATTGAACATTTGTTGTGTATTGAAGAACGAATTAGTACTTACTGTTGTGAGGTAGCTAAAGAACATATGTGTTCTGATGAGGCTGTTTTCCATATTCGTGCGAGACTTTATGAGATACCTACTATTAACAGCAGAACTTTACCCGCATATATTGATATGAAATTAGGCAGAATCACTCCGAAAGAGTTTAGATGTATTTTGTATGGTGCTTGCTAAGGAAGGTTGGATAAAAGTTGAGTAATTGTATGTTATGTCTACATAAACAACTATGTCGATACAACGATGGTAGGGACATTGATGTCCTTACCGAATGGTGTAAGTCAACATACAAATGTCCTCACTTTAATGATGACGATGTATCATTTTGGCTTTATGCCGACATTGACGATGTTATGGACTATATCAAGGCTAAGAATAATGTTACAAATACTTAGCAAAAGAGCGGAATAATGTTACCTTAGCAAAAGGAGGAAGATATTATGGCAAATTTTGAAAATATTACAATTGAAAAGGGTATGTATCAGACAAAGGGCGGAATTTCGGGCGCACTTGAAAAGCTTGATC
>QWCB01003457.1_pt1 | contig 12016 bp, 13 predicted proteins | sample 1972511 | NCBI WGS metagenome assembly QWCB01 (sample SAMN09866719, study PRJNA288562) | Human gut metagenome isolate term5_stool, whole genome shotgun sequencing... | isolation source: gut | host: Homo sapiens | place: USA: California
ACGGCACCTCTCTTACCCCGTGTGCATCCGCTTTAGGCAGCATCGGAAGGCAAAGCCCCGCTGCCAGCAGGTTGGCCGCCAGCTGCCCTGCATATAGCAGTGCTCCCAGTGAGGTACTGCCCAACAGCAGCCCGCCGATATAACCCACCACGAACCCGGGGCCAGAGCAGCAGCCCAGCATCATCAGCAGCGCGGCATCCCGGGCCGATATGCGCCCGGCCACCCGCAGCTGTGCCGTCAGCCGGGCACACACTGCGTACCCGCCCAGCCAGGAGGCCAGCAGCGCTGCGGCTGTATCCTCACTTTGCAGGCCCAGCAGACGAGCCTGCGGGCGCAGCAGAGCTTTCGCGGCATCGCGTGGGGCGTCCATGTCGCGGGACCTTGCTTTGATTTCCTTGAACGGGACACGGGCCTCCCGCGCGGCTACATCAGCCAGCACTCCGGCCACGAGGTGATCGACGGCGATCGGGGTAGGCATGATTCCACCTCCCTTCCCCGAAGGAAACTCAAAGAAAGAAACAGGGGCGTTCGAGATCACATTTAGGCTAGCGCGCCCCCACCTCTAACTAGAAATCCGGGGCACCCGTTCCCCGCAACAGGGCCTTTCTCACTAGGCTCTCCATCATGCTGCGAGTGTTTAGGAGGAGCGGGGAGTTTAGGAGGAGCGGGGATCTGTGGGATCAATATCAGCATCCAGCGCGTCCCACATCACGCGGCCGGAATCTTGGGAGGTTTCGAGTTCTTCCTGTAGGCGCTCCTGCCGCACCGCCGGGGTTTCGTATTTGGTTGTGCGGGTTTTATCGACACCCGGGTTGCTCGCCACCAGCACCGCACCAAAGAGCGCCAAGGCGGCGCCGACGAGAGCGAGAACTGGGCCCGCGATCGACGCGTCCGCGGTGAGGACGACGGCCCAATCGGAAATAGTCGTCGTATCCACGGAGGTATCGTTGGTCCCGCCTTGTAGAAGCTCCTGGGCACGCTCCGCCTCGGGGCCGGCAGTCAACAGCGCCACCGGACGCCATCCCGCAGCCGCAGCAGCGAGGGCGGTGATGACGGAGACGATGCGCCGGCCGGTGCGCCGGAGAGCGAAGGCAGCCACGCCACCGGCTAGGACCACCACGCTCAGCGCGATGAGTTCAAGGGACCATAAGGAGCCGGATAGCTCCACCACGCTCGATCCGGCCTTATCGTCTTCGACTGCCGCTTTCACCCACGTCATGCGGGAGGATAGCCACAACAAGATGGCGCCGACCAACATCAGTACGGGTCCGCTGCGCTTAGCCATGATCTTCCTCCCCAAGAAGGGTTCGAGCGTCGAAACAGGTTCGGTCGCCGGTATGGCATGCCCCGCCGCGCTGACGCACGGTGAGCAGGATGGTGTCACCATCGCAATCCAAGCGCGCGCCGACCACTTCTTGGGTGTTGCCGGACGTCAGCCCTTTGATCCAATACTCGCGGCGGGAACGTGAATAGTAGGTTCCGCGGCGCGTCGCCAACGTGTAGGCCAAGGCGTGGTCATCCATCCACGCCAGCATGAGTACCTCACCTCGTTCCGACTGCACGATAGCCGGGACCAGGCCCGCCTCATTACGCTTGAGCTGCTGAGCAATGTCGTCACTCAGCTCATAGTCCCCGACGTTCGTGGTGCTGGCGGAGTTAGTGCTGTCCTCTGTCATTGACGGACCTCCTTTCCTGCAGCAGCTAATGCCTGCTTGACCTCGGAAATCTCCACCTCGCCGAAGTGGAAGATACTAGCCGCGAGCACGGCATCCGCTCCAGCGTCGATAGCCGGTGGAAAGTGCTCGGCCTTCCCGGCCCCACCCGAGGCGATGATCGGCACCGAAACCGCCGCACGCACGGCCTCAATCAATTCGAGGTCGAAGCCCGCCTTGGTTCCGTCACCATCCATGGAGTTCAGCAGAATCTCGCCGACCCCCAATTCCTCGCCGCGCTTGGCCCATTCCACAGCGTCGATCCCCGCGGAGCGTGTGCCGCCATGCGTGGTGACCTCAAATCTGCTGGGAAAGCCCGCCGCACGGCGAGCATCGACGGACAACACGATGCACTGAGAACCAAACACATCCGCGAGCTCTCGCAACAACTCGGGGCGCGCAATGGCGGAAGAATTAACGGACACCTTATCGGCACCAGCCCGCAATAGCTCACGAACGTCCTCCACCGACCGCACGCCGCCGCCGACGGTTAGCGGGATGAACACCTGATCAGCCGTGCGGCGAACGACGTCGAGCATGGTGCCGCGGCCATCCTTGGAGGCGGAGACATCCAAGAATGTCAGCTCATCAGCGCCCAGCTGACCATAGCGAGCGGCCAGCTCCACTGGGTCGCCGGCATCACGCAGGTTTTCAAAGTTGACGCCTTTGACCACGCGGCCATTATCAACGTCCAGACACGGGATCACGCGCACGGCAAGCGCCATGGTGACAATCCTCCTCATAGCTAAAGGTGAGATGAACGGCAGTCCACTTGGGCCCACCGAACGGTGATGAACATAGTAGGAAACCGGTAAAACGGTAAAAACAAGTCTGGGATTCAGCGCCAGTGCTGAGCACCGGTGCCAGCCCCCGGGACGGGAGCTAGCTAGCGGTCCCCACGGGGATTTCGAGCAATGGCCTCCAAAATCGTGGCATGCACCTGCGGGGTCCCGCCCACGAAGCCCTTCGAGTTTGCAGTCCACTCATTGCCCTCGGGGTCGCTCACTCGGCCACCAGCGGCCTTAATGATGAGCGCGCCCGCCGCGTTATCCCATGGGTGCGGCGAGAAATTCACCGCCCCATCAAACACGCCTTGGGCCACGAAGGCATTGTCCAGCCCCACCGACCCAGTCATGCGGGGCCGCAACCCGGTCTCCCGTAGGTCGTTGAATAGGCTCGTGGGCAGGTGCGAGGAGCAGCCCACGTGTCCGCGCGCTTCGTCGAATCCGAGAGCCTCCTCTCCTCCCCCGAACCCGGTCGCCGGGCCGCCGGTCGTACGCAGCGGCATCCCTTGCGCCGCAACAACACGGCGGTTCAACAATGGAAAGTCGGCGACGGCGACGACCGGCTTTGCGTCGTGCAGGAGCGACACAAGAATGCCGCAGCACGGATTCCCGGCCGAGTAGTTCGCGGTTCCATCTACCGGATCCACAACCCACACCGTCTCCTCCAGGTTGCCACCGGACTCTTCGCCGAACACCGGAATGCCAGTGAGCTGGCCCAATGTCTGGCGCAACTGCTGTTCGATGAGCAGATCCACCTCGGTAGCAAAGTCTCCTTCGCCTTTGAAACGCGCGGGTGCCGCGCCGAGGCCCCTGCGGAAGAGATCATCAACCTGGTCCACCGCGGCTTCCGCAAAGGCGACAAGTTCGCGCGGATCCGACGCTGAAGTTCCTGTCATCGGGGCCATAGGCTTACTTCTCCTCGATCGGGTCGATGTATTCCTCTCCCGGCAGCGGGGTAACCTCCGCAACGGCTGCAAGAGCCTCCTCCAAGGTAAAGCGCTCCTCGTAGAGTGCCTTACCGATGATGGCGGAATCGATCCCTTCGTTCTCGTAAAGGGCCAACTCGCGCAGATCATCGAGCGTGGAAATACCGCCGGAGGCGGTCACCTTGGCGTCCGTGGCGGCCGCTACCTCACGCAGCAGCTCGATATTGGGGCCCTGGAGTGTGCCATCCTTCGACACATCCGTCACCACGAAACGGGTGCAACCCGCTGCATCAAGACGCTCGAGCACCTCCCAGAGGTCTCCGCCATCGGATACCCAGCCGTGACCGCGTGTGCGCCACTCACCATCCACCATTCGGACGGCGAGGTCCACTGCAATGCGGTCGCCATGTTCTGCGAGGACCTTGGCAATCCATTCTGGGTTTTCCAGCGCTGCAGTTCCAATATTGACGCGGCGGGCACCAGTGGCCAAGGCTCGCGCCAAGGAATCGTCGTCCCGGATACCTCCGGTCAATTCCACGTCTAGATCCACGCTCGTCGTAATTTCAGCGAGCAGCTCGTGGTTGGAGCCACGACCGAAGGCGGCGTCCAAATCCACCGCGTGCAACCACTGCGCGCCTTGGGCCTGCCATTTGAGGGCGGCCTCCCGCGGCGATCCATAGGACTTTTCGGTTCCTGCTTCTCCTTGGTCGAGGCGTACTGCCTGACCATCAACGACGTCAACCGCGGGCAACAGTGTAAAGCTCATGGTGGGTAGTCTACCTTTCACGCGGGCTCTTTAGAGCGTTCCAATCCAGTTCTTTAGTAGCTGCGAGCCCACATCACCCGATTTCTCCGGGTGGAACTGCGTGGCCCACAACGCACCGTTTTCTACTGCGGCGACAAAGCGGTCACCGCCGTACTCAGACCACGCCACCTTCGGTGGCTCGGTAATCTCCGTCTCGAGCTCCCAGTTCCGCGCGGCATAAGAATGCACGAAGTAAAAGCGATCCTCCGCGCTCACGCCTTCGAACATGCGGCTTCCGCTAGGAAGCTCCACGGTGTTCCATCCCATGTGTGGGAGAACGGAAGCCTGCAAGCGGGAGACCTCTCCCGGCCACTCGCCGCAGCCTTCGGTGTGTACGCCGTGTTCGGTACCTGAGTCAAAAAGAATCTGCATACCCACACAGATTCCCAGGACGGGGCGCCCGCCAGCCAAGCGTTGGCCGATAATCCTTGGTCCCTGCGCGGCGCGCAGCCCCTCCATGCAGGCGGCGAAGGCCCCCACACCGGGGACTAGGAGGCCATCGGCTTCCACGGCTGTCTTGGGGTCCGCGGTGACCGTCACGGTAGCGCCGACCCGCTCCAGCGCGCGCACTGCCGACCGGACATTGCCAGCACCATAATCCAGGACTACTACGTCGTATGAGCTCATCGTGGCTCCTTTCCGGGCCTCCTCGGCCTTCTAATCATGCGCAGGCGAGTCTGAATATCATTCAGCTCGCTCACACGGGTCTTGCCCAAAGCGCGGTCAGCCACGGACATGAGCAGGCCAACCGCGATGATGGCGGCACCAGCCGCGAAGGCGCCATCGTATCCGGACATAGCCACGACGGCGCCGAGAACCGTCGAACCAAGTCCAGTTCCACCGTCGTAGAAGATATTCCACACCGCAGAACCTTCGGATAGGCGCTCGCGAGGGAGGCGGTCGAACATCGACAACAAGGCCTCGTTCTGGACGATGCCGAAACCCGCGCCATAGATGACCGTGCCGAAGACGAGCAACCATACTGACCATTCTTGCCACAGCACGGCGGCGATTAGGCCCACGCCAAAGACTGAGAAAGCCTGGGCTGGAATCATCAACGTGCCTGGCTGGCTCACGCGGTCCGCCACGACACCGGCGACATAGCGTGAAATCATGGCCGCGCCACCGATTACGGACAGCATGAGGCCACCCAGGACAGCGCCACGCTCAGGATCCAGCTCGCGCACCGCCGGGGAAATGAAATTGGAGGCGACGCCGTAGCTCACGGAGAAACTGGTCAGAGCGAGCGCTGGGACGAGTACAAGCTTCCACATTGGTGCCCGCGGAGTGGTATCCGTTGGGTCCGGCAACCCCACTGGAGCTGCCTTGATTTGCGGTACCAAAATGCAGGTAAAGAATCCCAGCAGGCCAAGCCCAGCGGCTAGGAGATACACCGTGTTGTAGTTAAAGGCTGAAGCCACCGCGAGACCCAAAGGCAAGAACGCCATCTGGGCTGCACCGATGAACAAACCGAAGATACCGGTGGCCTTGCCCAGCAAACGCCGCGGCGTAATTTCTGCGATGAGAGCGTTCTCCGCCACTGTGAGGGCGCCGAAACCGATGCCGCGCAGAGCGGAGAAACCCAGGGCGATCGGGGCGGCGTCGCCCAGCATGTGCCCCAACGCCGGCAGTCCCAGCAGCAGTGCCGAGGCCGCCATGATCGGGCGATAGCCAAAGATGCGCAGCAGCATCGGCGTCGCCATCTGGGTAAGCACCGTGGCCAACATGAACACGCCAGTCGTAGCACCAGCCAATGTCGCGGAACCGCCAGAATCCAGCACGGCCAGCGGCACCACCGGAAGCAGGACCGACCAGGCACCGAAGGCGGAAACCACCGCGATCATGGTTTCTCTAAAGCCGGCGACCTTCCATACGCTCTGCGGGGTGTGCTCCGTCACTTCGCTGCCACCCCCGCTGAGAAGATGTCAAGCATCCAGGCCAGCGCAGCGATCGCGGACACCGCCGCGAGCGCGCCTGCGACCACGGTCAGTAGCACCGAGCCATTCTGATAAGCCGCCCACGCGCCTCCGACGAGCAAACCGGTGACCAGAAAGAGAATGAGAACCAACACGTTCATAACGGCTTAGAGAGCTCCCTTCGTCGAAGGAACTCCGGTCATGCGCGGATCCCGCTCAGTAGCCTGACGCAGGGCACGGGCCACCGCCTTGTACTCAGCCTCCGTGATGTGGTGTGGATCGCGGCCGTACCGCACGTTGACATGCAGAGTCGTCGCCGAGTGCGTGGCAAAGGTTTCGAAGAAGTGACGGTTGATCACCGTGGCGTAGTGCCCGCCGATGACCTGCCACTCCATGTTTTCCGGTTCGCCATTCATCACGAAGTAGGGGCGCCCAGAAATGTCGACGACGGCCTCCACCAGTGCCTCATCCATGGGCAGCAGCTGGGACCCGAAACGGCGGATACCGGACTTGTCCCCCAGTGCTTCCAGGAAGGCACGGCCGAGAACAATCGCGGTGTCTTCGACGGTGTGGTGGGCATCGATGTCGATATCGCCGTCGGCGTGGACGCGAAGGTCGAAGGAGCCGTGGGTGCACACAGCATTCAGCATGTGATCAAAGAACGGCAGCCCCGTCGAAATATCCGCTTGGCCGGTGCCATCGAGGTTGATTTCTACAGAGATTTTTGTCTCCCCAGTAACGCGCTCGGCGCGGCCAATGCGGTCGCCGCCATCGCGGCGTGCAGCTTCATCAGCGCTCATCGTCCCCACGCTCCTCCTTCAAATCGTGCCCCATAGGAGGGGCTCAGTTAATCATCTCTACTGTATCTGCCAAGTCCTCTGCGGCCGAAAGGAAGGCATCATTCTCTTCAGGCAGGCCAATCGTGGCGCGCAGGAGTCCCGGTACGCCGTTATCTCGGATCAAGACATCGCGGTCCAGGAACCCCTGCCACACCGCGTGCTGATCGGCAAAGCGTCCGAAGGACACGAAGTTGGATTCGCTCGGCACCACGTAGTACCCGAGCTCCTGGAGCCGTGCGACAACCCGGTCCCGCTCCGCCGACAGCTTCGCCACGGTGCCCAAAGTCTCCTCCTTGTGTGTCAGAGCCACGGTGGCCGCGATCTGGGAGAGGACAGAGAGGTGATAGGGCAGGCGGACGAGCATCACGGCTTCCACGAAAGCCGGATCGGCCACGAAGTAGCCCAAGCGTCCGCCGGCGAAATCGAAGGCCTTGGACATCGTGCGTGAGACCACGAGCTTGGTCGGATATTTCGCCAGCAGCGTGGTGGCAGAAGGTGAAGGCGAGAACTCCATGTAGGCCTCGTCCACGATGACGATGCCCGGCGCGGCCTGCACGATCTTCTCCACTAGGTCGATCGGGGTGACGTCACCGGTGGGATTGTTCGGGGTGGTGATGAAGACAACGTCGGGGCGGTGCTTGGCGACGGCCTCCAGCGCCTCCTTTTCCGCAATGCGGAAATCCTCGTTCCGCGGGCAGGAGATGAATTCGGTTTGGGTGCCCGCGCACAGGATGGGGTGCATGGAATAGCTCGGGGTAAATCCTAGCGCGCTGCGCCCCGGCCCTCCGAAGGCTTGGAGCAGCTGCTGCAGCACCTCGTTGGAACCATTGGCCGCCCACACGTTGTCCACGCTGACATTCACGCCGGTCTGCTCACTGACATACCCCGCCAGCGCCGTGCGCAGTTCGACGGCGTCGCGCTCTGGATAGCGGTTGAGCTCTCGGGCGTGCTTTTCGACGGCCGCCACGATGTCCTTGACCAGCGCCTCCGACGGCGGGTAGGGGTTCTCGTTGGTGTTGAGCTGGTTGGTCACCGTCAGCTGCGGGGCTCCATAGGCACTGGAGCCGCGCAATTCTTCGCGCAGGGGAAGATCCTTCAACTCAGCCATTACTTAAGCCTCTACTTTCTGGGTATCTGGGGCATCGGCGAATCGTGCAGCAATTGCTTCACCGTGGGCAGGCAGTGCCTCCGCGGTGGCAAAGGCAATCACATTCTCCGCCACCTCCCCGAGTGCTGCGCGGTCATACTCGATGAGGTTGACCGGGCGCAGGAAGGTGTGCGTCGACAGCCCAGCGCTAAACCGCGCGGTTCCCGAGGTGGGCAAGACGTGGTTGGAGCCAGCGGAGTAATCACCGAGCGGCACCGGCGAATAATCACCCACGAAAATGGCACCGGCGTGGCGGATACGCTCCGCTACTGCCCGGGCATTCTTCGTGTGAACCTCCAAGTGCTCAGCGGCATAGGCGTCCGCGACAGCAATGCCCGCTTCGAGGTCATCGACCAACACGATGCCGGACTGTTCGCCGCGCAAAGCCTCAGCTGCGCGCTCGGCGTTCGCGGTGGCGGTGTAGCGCTGAGCTACTTCCGCATTCACGGCGGCAGCAAGCTCCTCCGAGTCGGTGATGAGCACGGAGGCAGCCATCGGATCATGCTCCGCCTGAGAAATGAGGTCATAGGCCACGTAGACCGGGTTGGCGGTCTCGTCGGCCAGGATAACGATCTCGGTGGGGCCGGCTTCCGCATCGATACCCACCACGCCGTGTACCGCGCGCTTGGCAGCAGCAACAAAGACATTGCCGGGGCCGGTGATGATGTCCACGGGCTCAAGAGCATCCTCCCCCGTGGCGGGTTCATCGTCGCCGTAGGCCAGCAAGGCGATGGCTTGTCCACCACCGACTGCCCAGACATCGTCCACGCCGAGCATGTGGCACGTAGCCAGCACCGTCGGGTGCGGCAGGCCGCCGAATTCCTTCTGCGGCGGAGAAGCCACGACCATCGCTTCAGCGCCTGCTTCTTGGGCCGGGACGGCATTCATAATGACGGAGGATGGGTACACCGCCTTGCCTCCTGGCACATACAGTCCTACCCGCTCAATGGGTTGAAAAACCTCGGTAACCGTTGCACCTGGCGCCAGCGTTGTCGTGTGTGGGGCCGGCTTCTGGTCCGCGTGAACGGCGCGCACGCGGGCGATAGATTCTTCGATAGCTGCCCGGACCTGAGGGGCCAGTTCTTGGGCCGCCTTCTCGAGCTCCTCATGCGGGACCCGCACCGCGGCGGGGCGGATGCCATCGAATTTCTCACCAAAGTCGAGGGCCGCCGCAACACCACCTTCTCGCACCTTGTTCACCATGGGGATAACAATGTCCATGACTGAGGAAACATCGGTTCCGCCTCGCGGCAATACTCGGCGCAGGCGGGAGGTGGTGAGAGTCTCTCCGCGCAGGTCAATGGTTCGTAGCATGCTCAAGCCCTTTTCATAATATACAGCCGCATAATATGCAGCGGTTTCTATACCTTCCCATTACTATACCCGTGCCAAAAAGCCAGCGAGCTGGCAGGTGCAGGTTATAGAATGTGTCACTACTAACACGTTCCGGCACCCCGACTCGGCGAAGGGAGGCGGCGAGATGAGCAACGGCGCCGAAGGTAATGACAGCCACTCCACCTCGGATCTGCTTGCCCGTGTGGAGCACCTCGCGCACCGCGAAAGCCTCCACTGCATCCGGGTCAGCGCGCACGAACTCCTCTTCCCCCATCCGCCGCTCGGGGAGACCCGCGCCTTTATGGATACCGAGGGCGAGCCCATTTTACGTTTCTGCACCACCCACCACGGGGTCTTGGGCTTCGGCGATATCCCCGCGCTCAGCGAGTTCGTCAACGACTGGAACCACGATTGTCTTTCGCCGCAGCTCGTGCTCAATTATTCCTCCCCGACCGAGGTCGAGGTGTGGGGCCATTCCTTCCTCGTCGTGCACCAGAAACCCACGGCGGCCCAGCTCTCCGCCTCTGTCATCCCTGCGCTGCACAACGCGGCGGCCTGCCTTGAGGAATTAGCGGATTATTTCCCCGTCTTGACGCTTCCCCGCCCGGCGGCTCCGGAAGAACAGATAGAGCTCGACGGCCCCGTCGGCACAGTCGATACCGCTCGTCTCGGGGAGCTTTTACCCGCCCTCGGTATTACGCGTTTCCAAGCAGATGCGGAAGAGGCCGTCTACGCGTGGATAAACGATGTCCTCTTTGCCTTCGCTATCGACTCTGGGCCGAGCCTCATCATTAAAGGCCATTGGGATCCCAACCTCCCAGGCAGCGAATTCTCCAAAATTTTCCTCATCTGCAATGACTGGAACCGCACCAACCACTCGGCTTCTGCCTTCTGCCACTCCAACGTCGATGGCTTGCAGGTGCGCATTGACTACGCCGTTATGACGGGCGCTGGGCTTTCCGACGCCCAACTGATCACCGCCCTAGGCCGCGGCATCAAACACGTCCTCCACGGCATCGATGACATTTCACGCGATGCTGTGGGCTCCTCCCCCGTCGCTTGGCCCTAAGGAGCCTCTGCCTCAGCCGCCATTGCCTCCGCTTCTTCGTCGTCCACGGCACGAGGAGGATTGACAAATACTGCGGACCAGTACGTAAACATGGCCATGAACGGCCCCACGAGCCAGGCGATGCCGGGCGAGAATTTCGGCACGAACTCCACAATTTCCCCGGGATCGTCCGGGATACTCGTTGCGGTAGCTCCACCAAAGACGTAGAACGACGCCGCGCCAGCCAAGGAAGCCAGGGCTACCCACAGCAATACCCCGACGCCGCGGTAGCGCTCGCCGCGCCGATAGGCAATAAGCCCCAACGCCATACCCAGGGCACCGGTAATGAGTACAAAAGTGATGTAGGAATCAAACTGAACGTTAGCGACGTTGCGCAGGGCGTAGCCGCCATCATCAACCCGGTGCCCCTTCAGGGCAGGACGCCACAGCCCCCACGCGGCGCCGGCCACAGAAAACCCGAGGAGCGCTAACGCGAGCAACCCCGCACCAAATCCGATGGCGCGGGGTATGCGAAAGCTAGGTGCACGCAGTGCAGGCACGATATGTTCTAGCCGCAGAAGGTCCAGTTGCCGTTCTCACGCTTGAAGCGCATGGTGGAGCTGTCCATGCCCTTGCTGGTGTTGACGTTCACGGTTGCGGATGCATCGTCACCGTTGACCACGACATCGTTGATGGACTCAACACCGGTCTTGGACCAGTCAAAGCCTTCCATCTGCGAGGTGTCCTGGCCAGCTGCCGCCATCATGTCCTTGAGCTGGTCCATCGGAACATCCGGAACCTGGTTGTAGTCCACCTGGTCAAGGCCGGAGTTCGGGTCGTTGCGCACTTCAGCGCAGGTGTGCTCCGGGAGGTACTTCACGAAGGAACGCATGGTCTGCTGCTCGTACATGCCACGGACCAGACCATTGATGCCGTCAATGTCTTCCTGGCTTGCAGCCTCACCCTGGACCGGCTCAACCTTCGGCATGCTCTGGAACGGATCCACACCGTTCTCGAAGGGGTTAGCCATGGCCTGGTTTTCGCCGCCCTCGGGGTTCTCCCCTTCCGGCTTCGGATCGGCGTTCTCGCCGTCCTTATTCTCTTCGCCTTCCTTCTTTTCGTCTCCCTCCTTCTTTTCAGAATCCTTCTCCTTCGACTGCCCCTCGGAGGTCTTGTCCTTGGACTCCGTCGTGGTGGTGGTCTTCACCGCGGAGGAAGCGGTATCGGTAGCGTTCTCATCATCGGAACCGCAAGCAGCCAAGGAGAGCGGCGCGACGAGCGCAACAGCGACGAGGGACTTCTTGGCAGGTGTCAGAAAAGACAAGGGATAACTCCTAATATCTATAGAGAGCGATAGTAAAAACCACGCTGGGCGTGGCAGTTGCTCTTGGGCACTTCACATAACCCTAACAAGGCATGATTGTATAAACCCTACACTTCACCTTGAAGCTTCCTGTGAGCCACGCTTGGCGGTTCCTTCCGCCGCGTAGAGTGGTTTCCGTG
>QWCB01003464.1_pt1 | contig 12003 bp, 10 predicted proteins | sample 1972511 | NCBI WGS metagenome assembly QWCB01 (sample SAMN09866719, study PRJNA288562) | Human gut metagenome isolate term5_stool, whole genome shotgun sequencing... | isolation source: gut | host: Homo sapiens | place: USA: California
TGCCCTTACAGGGCGCCTTGCTGATTGCTATTATACCCAGGGCGATGCCCTGGGCTAGGAGCTTTTGGGCCTTCAGCCCGTTCTTGAACCACTTGCGAAACTTCGGTTATTCTACATCACGCCGTCCTCGCGCAGTTTCTCCTGCCACTTCCAGGCGCTGCGGAGCACGTCGGCCAGGGGCGTGTCCGCCTTCCAGCCCAACACCTGGTTGGCCTTGGTGCAGTCGCCCCAAATCTTCTCGATGTCGCCCTCGCGGCGCGGACCATACTTCCAGTTGAGTTTCACGCCCGTGGCCTCCTCGAAGGTCGTGACGATCTCCAGCGTGGAGTTGCCCTTGCCCGTGCCGATGTTGAAATACTCGATCGGTTCGGTCTCCTGGTCCAGCACGCGCGCCATGGCGGCCACATGCGCCTTGGCCAGATCGACGACATAGATGTAGTCGCGGATGCAGGTGCCGTCGGGCGTGTCGTAGTCGTTGCCGAAGATGGTCAGTTGCTCGCGGATGCCCATTGCCGTCTGCGTGACGTAGGGGATGAGGTTGTTGGGCACGCCGTTGGGCAGTTCGCCGATGAGCGCCGAGGGATGGGCGCCGATAGGATTGAAGTATCTCAGGACGATGCTCTTGACGGCCGCGCCGCTATGGATGAAGTCGTAGATGATCTGCTCGTTGATCTCCTTGGTGTTGCCATAGGGCGAGGTGGCCTTCTGGTGGGGCGCGTCCTCGGTGACGGGCAGGTTCTCGGGATTGGGTTGTCCATAGACCGTGCAGCTGCTGGAGAAGATGATGCCCTTGACGCCATAGGCAGGCATGAGCTCCAAGAGGTTGATGAGCGAGACAACATTGTTGCGGTAGTAGAGCAGGGGCAGCTGGACGCTCTCGCCCACGGCCTTGGAGGCGGCGAAGTGGATGATGCCAGCGATGGCCGGATACTTCTGGAACACGGCCTCCGTGGCAGCCTTGTCGCGCAGATCTACCTGCTCGAAGGCGGGGCGCACCCCCGTGATCTTCTCGATGCCGTCAAGCACCTCTATCTTGGAGTTGGAAAGGTTGTCGATGATGACCACGTCGTAGCCAGCCTCGATCAGTTCCACGGTGGTATGGCTACCGATGAAGCCCGTTCCGCCCGTCACTAAAATTGTCTGTTTCATGTAAGTTTTTCTCTTTTAGTTTCTGTAAATGTCGGCTATGGCGAAGCCGCCCCGGGGCAGGTCGTGTCCCGGGTCCGCCATCGCCACGCTATGGAAATAACGCCAAATCGCGGTTTTTATTTCCTCTAAGTGGCAAAAAGAGCCACAAAGGTTTTGCCAAAGCGCGTCCCGTGGCATGGTTTTGCACGGTTGGCGAGCAAAAAACGGGCTGGAAGTCGTGTATCTCGTTTTTTATTGCTACTTTTGCATTTTGAAATTACAATACAAGAATGGACCATATACGGAATTTTTGCATCATAGCCCATATCGATCACGGCAAGAGCACCCTGGCCGACCGTCTGTTGGAGCGCACCAAGACCATCCAAGTCACGGAGGGTCAGATGTTGGACAACATGGATTTGGAGCGCGAGCGCGGCATCACCATCAAGAGCCACGCCATCCAGATGGAGTACACGATGGAGGGAAAGAAATATTTGCTCAACCTGATAGACACGCCGGGCCACGTCGATTTCTCCTACGAGGTGTCGCGAAGCATTGCCGCCTGCGAGGGCGCGCTGCTCATCGTCGATGCCACACAGGGCGTGCAGGCGCAGACCATCAGCAATCTCTATATGGCCATCGACCACGACCTGGAGATTATCCCGGTCATCAACAAGATAGACATGCCCAACGCCATGCCCGAGGAGGTGGAGGACGAGATCGTCGATCTGCTCGGCTGCGAGCCCGGGGAGATCATCCGGGCCTCGGGCAAGACGGGCGAGGGCGTCGATGACATCCTCCGCGCCGTCGTGGACCGCATCCCCGCGCCGACGGGCGACAAGGAAGCGCCGCTGCAGGCCCTCATCTTCGACTCGGTCTTCAACTCCTTCCGCGGCATCATCACGCTGGTGAAGATCGATAACGGCGTGGTGCGCAAGGGCGACAAGGTGAAGTTTTTCAACACCGGCCAGGAGTATGACGCCGACGAGGTGGGCGTGCTGAAGATGGACATGGTGCCCAAGGCACAGCTCACTGCCGGCGAGGTGGGCTATATCATCAGCGGCATCAAGGACGCCAAGGAGGTGAAGGTGGGCGACACCGTCACCCACGTCGAACGGCCCTGCGCCAAGGCCATCGAGGGATTCCAGGAGGTGAAGCCGATGGTCTTTGCCGGCGTCTATCCCATCGACCCCAACGACTACGAGAACCTGCGCGCCTCGCTGGAGAAGCTCCAGCTCAACGACGCCTCGCTGACCTTCCTGCCGGAGAGCTCCCAGGCCCTCGGCTTCGGATTCCGCTGCGGATTCCTCGGACTGCTCCACATGGAGATCATCCAGGAGCGGCTGGACCGCGAGTTCAACATGGACGTGATCACGACCGTCCCCAACGTCAGCTACATGGTCTATGACAAGCAGGGAGAGGTGAAGGAGGTACACAACCCCTCGGGGCTGCCCGACGCGACGATGATCGACCATATCGAGGAACCGTTTATCAAGGCCAGCATCATCACCTCCAGCCAGTTTATCGGCCCGATCATGAAGCTCTGCCTCGACAAGCGCGGCGAGCTCGTGAGCCAAAACTACGTCAGCGGCAACCGACTGGAGCTCGTCTTCATGATCCCGCTGGGCGAGATCGTCATCGACTTCTACGACAAGCTCAAGAGCATCTCCAAGGGCTACGCCTCGTTCGACTACCATATCGACTCGTTCCGCCCCTCGAAGCTGGTCAAGCTCGACATCCTGCTCAACGGCGAGCCCGTCGATGCCCTCTCCACGCTGACCCACGAGAGCAACGCCGTGGCCTTTGGACGCAGAATGTGTGAGAAACTCAAGGAACTGATACCGCGCCAGCAGTTTGACATTGCCATCCAGGCGGCCATCGGAGCGAAGATCATCGCACGCGAGACCGTGAAGCAGGTGCGCAAGGACGTGACGGCGAAGTGTTATGGCGGTGATATCAGTCGCAAGCGCAAGCTGCTCGAAAAGCAGAAGAAGGGCAAGAAGCGCATGAAGCAGGTCGGCAACGTGCAGGTGCCTCAGAAGGCGTTCCTAGCCGTGCTGAAATTGGACTAACCGCCGGAGGATCATCTTTCGGCCAACAAGATATATAAAAGGAGAAAAGAGGAGACACGATGAGAGAACCGATAGCAACCCCCAGGGAGGTGGCCCGCGAGTTGGCACGCAAGTACAGTACGATGACCCACGAGGAGCTCGACGTGCTGGAGAGCGTGCTGGTGCCCATGAAGTTCAGCAAGGGCGAGATAATCCTAAGGGAGGGCGAGGTCTGCCGCAACATCTACTATGTGGAGCGCGGACTGATCCGCCAGTTCTACTTCAAGAACGGCAAGCAGATCACGGAGCACCTGGGGGTGGACCACACCATCTTCATGTGCATCGAGAGCCTGTTTCACGAAGAGCCCACCCATCTGCAGGTAGAGGCCCTGGAGGCCTCCTATATCTATGCGCTCCCCAAGCATCGCCTGGAGCAGGTGGCCCTCCACAACGTGAACATACAGATCCTCTTTCGCAAGATATTGGAGGAGAGCCTCGTGATCTCGCAGGTCATGGCCGACCTCGTGCGCTTCGAGACGGCACAGGAGCGCTACCGCAAGTTTTGCAAACTGGCGCCACAGATCGTCCTCCGCGCACCCCTGGTCTATGTGGCCAGTTTTCTCCAGATGACGCCGGAGACGCTGAGCCGCGTACGCAGCAGCACCCTGCTCGATTAGCCCCGAGTGGGGGAGGGCGAGCGCCTGGGCGGGCCCCGGAGAGATGGGGCGCCGCGCGTGCGCTATATAAATGAGGTAGAGAGAACAAAGTATAATCATGACAAAATCATAAAAAGACATGAAACCGACATTACTTCTTTTGGCTGCCGGCATGGGTAGCCGCTACGGCGGGCTGAAGCAGCTCGACGGACTTGGACCCAATGGTGAGACCATCATGGATTACTCCATATATGATGCCATCCAGGCGGGATTTGGCAAGATCGTCTTCGTCATCAGAAAGGACTTCGAGGAGCAGTTTCGCAAGCAGGTCCTCGCCAAGTATGAGGGCCACATCCCCGCAGAGCTCGTCTTCCAGAGCCTCGACGCCCTCCCCGAGGGATTCACCACGCCCGAGGGCCGCGTGAAACCGTGGGGCACCAACCACGCCGTACTGATGGCCAAGGACGTCATCAAGGAGCCGTTCTGCGTCATCAACTGCGACGACTTCTACAACCGCGACACCTTCATGGTCATCGGCAAGTATCTCTCCGAGCTCCCCGAGGGCAGCAAGAACCGCTATGCGATGGTGGGTTTCCGCGTGGGCAATACGCTCAGCGAGAACGGAACGGTATCGCGTGGCATCTGCACGACTGACGCCGAGGGCAACCTGGCCACCGTCGTGGAGCGCACGAAGATAGAGCGCAGGGACGGCGCCGTGCAGTATAAGGACGACGACGACCAGTGGGTGACGACGCCCGACAACACGCCGGTCTCGATGAACGTATGGGGATTCACGCCCGACTATTTCGACTATAGCGAGGACTACTTCAAGACGTTCCTCTCCGATCCGGAGAACATGGCCAACCTGAAGGCCGAGTTCTTCATCCCGCTGATGGTCAACAAGCTCATCAACGACGGTACGGCGGCTGTCAAGGTCCTCGATACTACCAGCCATTGGTTTGGCGTCACCTATCCTGCCGATCGTCAGGGCGTCGTGGATCGCATCCAGCGCCTCGTCGATGAGGGCGTCTATCCCGCCAAACTGTTCTAATCGTATCACCAACCATTTCTACATGGAAATCAACCTTCTGGACGACAGTCAGCTTGCTCTGTTGCGGCAGCTGACTGCCGATGCCAGCTTTGTGGTAGTCACAGTCCATAAGTCGCCCGACGGAGATGCCATCGGATCGATGTTGGCCTGGGCGCAGTATCTGCAGGCCCTGGGCAAGGAGGTCACCTGCGTGATCCCCGATGCCGCCCCCGACTTCCTGATGTGGCTCCCAGGATCGCAGACGCTGCTCCGCTACGACAAGCATCCCGACCGCGCGAAGGAGGCCTTCGACAAGGCCGACCTCGTCTGCTGTCTCGACTACAACGACCTCTCGCGCACGGGGGACATGGCGGACGTCATTGCCCAGTCGAAGGCGCCCCGACTGCTCATCGACCACCATGTGGGCCCGACCGTCGAGGCGGCGCTCTCCGTCTCCCATCCCGCGATGTCGAGCACGTCGGAACTCGTCTTCCGCCTGCTGTGGCAGTTGGGCGCCTACGACGAGATGACGCTGCAGATGGCGCAATGTATCTACTGCGGCATGATGACGGACACGGGGGCCTTCACCTACAACTCCAATGCGCCAGCCGTCTATCTCATCATCAGCCACCTGCTGGAGAAGGGCGTGGACAAAGACCGCGTCTATAACCGCGTCTATCACAACTATTCGCCACAGGCCATCAAGTTCAGGTCCTATGTGATCTTCAAGAAACTGCGCGTCCTGCCGGCCTCCCATGCGGCCTACTACACCGTCACGCGCGACGAAATGCGACGTTTCCAGTTTGTCAGGGGCGACCTGGAGGGCGTGGTCAACATCCCGCAGAAGATCAAAAAACTCAAACTCTCCATCTCGCTGCGCGAGGACACCGAGAAGGACCAGGTCATACGCGTCAGCCTCCGTTCGGGCAATGGGTTCCACTGCCGCAAGATGGCGGAGGAGTTCTTCCACGGCGGAGGCCACGAAGACGCGGCGGGCGGACGACTGGAGTGCTCCATCGAGGAAGCTGAGCAGGTGGTCCTCCGAGCCATCATGGCCTACAAGGAGCAGCTGCGATGACCCCTCGCGGGCCAGGATCATGGTCCGTAGGGCAGTCTTTAATGTCAAAAGTAGCTAAAAATGGGCGTCGTCTTATGGTGGAACAGACGATTTGCTATAACTTTGCAGTAAGATATTATTGAACGTAAAAGATTCCGATGAAGAAAACGCTTTTTCTCCTCCTCCCGCTCGCAGCTCTGCTCTGGTCGGCATGCAGCAATGACGAGACCTATGCTGACCAGCGCAAGCGAGAGAACGGAGCCATCCGCCAGTATCTCAACGACAGCAGCGTGACGGTCATCTCCGAACGCCAGTTTTTCGATCAAGACACGATGACCGACGTGAGCAAGAACGAGTTTGTGCTGCTCGAGTCTTCGGGCATCTATCTCCAAATCGTAGAGAAGGGTTGCGGAGAGAAAATCAAGGATGGCGAGACGGCCACCGTGCTCTGCCGATTCACCGAGCGCAACCTCCTCACCGATAGCATCATCGCCACCAACAACATCCTCTATTTCAGCGCGCTGGTCGATAAGATGTCGGTCACGAACACCTCCGGCACCTTCACGGCCTCCTTCGACCCCACGTCGAGTGTGATGTATCAAGTCTATGGAAGAAGTTCCGGCAGCACGCAGGTGCCCAACGGATGGCTTTCCCCGCTGCCTTACATCAAGGTGGGTAGGCCGCTCTCGGCCGACGACCGCATCGCTCGCGTACGCATCATCGTACCCTCCACCGAGGGCACCTATGCGGCCACGATGTCGGTCTATCCGTGTCTCTACGATATCACCTACGAGCGCGGAAGATAACATGCAATTACAAAACTAAAGAGAAAATATGACACTGATCAAATCCATTTCCGGCATCCGTGGAACCATCGGAGGCCCTACCGGCGATACGCTCAACCCGTTGGACATCGTCAAGTTTACCACGGCGTATGCCAAGTTTATCCGTCAGAGCGACCCGACGGGCAGCAACTGTATCGTGGTAGGCCGCGACGCGCGCATCTCGGGCGACATGGTCCGACTGGTGGTCTGCGGCACACTGATAGGAATGGGCTATGACGTGCTCGATATCGGGCTTGCCACGACGCCGACCACCGAACTGGCCGTCCGCATGAGCCATGCGGCAGGTGGCATCATCGTCACCGCCAGCCACAACCCGCGCCAGTGGAACGCGCTCAAGTTGCTCAACCACGAGGGCGAGTTCCTCACCAAGGACGACGGCAACGCCGTGCTCGCCATGGCGGAGAAGGAGGACTTCGACTATGCTGATGTCGATCATATAGGCACTTACCGCCAGGACGACAGTTTCGACGACCGCCACATCGAGGCCGTCCTCGCGCTCGACCTGGTCGATACGGAGGCCATCCGCAAGCGTGGATTCCGCGTCGTCGTCGATGCGATCAACTCCGTCGGCGGCGTCATCCTGCCGAAGCTCCTCGACCGACTGGGCGTCGGCTACACCATCCTCAATGGCGAGGCCAATGGCGACTTCGCCCACAATCCGGAGCCGCTGGAGAAGAATCTCGGAGGCATCATGGGCGAGGTGGCAGCAGGAGGCTATGACCTCGGCATCGTCGTCGATCCCGACGTTGATCGTCTCGCCTTCATCCAGGAGGACGGCAAGATGTATGGCGAGGAATATACGCTCGTCAGCGTGGCCGACTATATCCTCGACCACGTGAAGGGAGCCACCGTCTCCAACCTCAGTTCTACGCGCGCCCTGCGCGACGTCACCGAGCGCCATGGTTGCCAGTATTTTGCCTCTGCCGTCGGCGAGGTCAATGTCACCACCAAGATGAAGGAGGTGGGTGCCGTCATTGGTGGCGAGGGCAATGGTGGCGTCATCTATCCCGAGAGCCACTACGGTCGCGACGCCCTGGTCGGCATCGCCCTCTTCCTCAGTTCGCTGGCACAGAAGGGACTGACGTGCAGTGAGCTCCGCAAGACGTTCCCGACCTATTATATCGCCAAGAACCGCATCGACCTCACGCCCGACACCGATATGGATGCCATCCTGGGCAAGGTCAAGGAGCGCTTCGGATCGATGGACGACGTGCGGGTCACGGATATTGATGGCGTGAAACTCGACTTCCCGACGAAGTGGGTCCACCTCCGCAAGAGTAATACTGAGCCCATCATGCGCGTCTATAGCGAGGCGGCCACGATGGAGGAGGCCGACGCCCTGGGCAAGGAGCTCATGGACGTGGTCTATGAAATGACGAAGTAGGAGAGGGTACTACCCCCTACAGCCTATATCTTTATGAGGCATCTGTCTGGCGTCAAGCGCCGGACAGGTGCCTTGTCCATAAACCTATTTCCCTATTCTAACGAGATCTTGCCCTATGGATCATTTGTTTCTGCTGCAGTTCGCATGCTTCCTGTTCATGCTGTTCAATGCGTTCACCCTCGCCGTCACCCGTCTCCAGACGCGATGGCTCAATCCGCGCTATGAGCGCGCACGATGGTTGATCTTTGTCGGCATCATGGGCTTGGCGGCGCACTATCTGATGCAGATGCGCTATGGGTTCAGGGCCGTTGACGATGCGGTGGGTGCCACGGTCAATGCCCTCGTCTATGCACCCTGTTTTTCGCTCATCTCGATGGGCATCTTCCATATCGAGGCCACACATGTCCGCAGGAGGAGGGTCTATGCGGTCTGTGCAGCGATCAACCTGGCGATCTTCGCCTGTTTCTTCATCGGCTTCCTCCAGCATGGCGAAATGCGCATCGGGGCCTGGCTCTATGCTATGCTGGCCCTCTTTGCCGCCAATGTGGTCTATTGCATCGTCGTCATCGTCCGCGAGATCATCAAGCGCCGCCGTCTGCTGGAGACGATGGCGGGCGGCGACATCATGCCCTATGTACGCTACTCCCGCGCCAGCCTCCTCATCCTCTTCTTCCCCGCCGTGGTATCGCCCTTTGCCATCATCTCCACCAAGTTGCTTTACTTTTTTGCGCCTCTGGGGCTCATGGCTTTCCTCTTCTTCGTCCTGAGTTTCGTGGCCCTGGGCTACAGCTATCAGCCGAAGGAGTCGCTGCTCGACGAAGAGGCGGAGGAAAAGGTCAGCCCTGCTGCCGTAGTCGCTCAGCAGGAGAAGACGGTAGCGCAACAGGCCGTCGCGGCTCATGGTGTCGCTTCTCCTGGTGTCGTTTCTCCTGGCGAGGCGGCTCCATGCGATGGGGCTCATGCTGGCACAACTCCTGCCAATGGGGCTCCTACCAACGCGTCTCGTGCCCATGCGTCTCATGCTGGCACAACCCTTGATAACGCAACGCCTGATAACGCATCTCATGCCGACGCGGCCCATGCAGCCGACCAGGCGGAGGAGACGCAAACTGCCTCGCTGATGCCTGAGGATCGAAGAAAGCAGATCCAGCAGCGGCTGGACGAATGGTGCGCGGCGATGGGCTATAAGGATGGGGGGGGTGAACCTCCTCTCCCTCTCCCATGCGATCCATGTCTCGAAAGACGAACTCACGATATACTTCGACCAGTCTCTGAAGACTACGTTCCGGATATGGCTGAGTGACATCCGCTTCGCTGCGGCCAAGAAAATGATGATTGCCAACCCCGATTACAGCAATGATATCATCTCCTCCGAATGTGGTTTTACTTCCCGCACCCACCTCTACCGCATCTTCAAGGCGCGTGAGGCGTGTACGCCGACCGTTTGGCGGGAGCGCTATTTGGCCGGATCCCACGATTCGGATGCGTCTCTTTCGTAGCAGGGAGACGAGCCCTTTTCTCCGTATCTGAAGATTCCCTTTTCTCCGTATCTGAAGATCCCTTTTCTGATATTTGACGGCTCTTTTCTTGATTTCTTAAAATATGTAATCGCGACCGCTCCTGGCTATGAACCGTTGTCTCTTTGGTAGGAAAGAGACAACTATTTACCACCAAGGAGACACCTGAACAGGGCAATGCGACACCCTGTCTCACTTCTTTTCCCTACTTTTGCGCTAATGATCGCGTCGGAAAGAGATCCACGCGGCAGAGGCTGAGTCCTCGTCGTGGGCGCCCGACGGACTAATCGTGAAGACAATAATCAAAAACAAGAAATAAAAGTATGAAGAAAAAAAAGTATCTCAAGCCCCAGGTTCACGTCGTGCAGACTGAGCCGTGCATGGTGATCAACCCCTCGCAGGTAAAGATTTATAAAGGGCGCTTTCAGACTCGACAGGAACTGGAGGCCGCCGAATTTACCTTAGACGAGGATGGCTTCCTCTGGGGGGAATAAATTGCCTATTGCCCCTTCTTTCTAACCCAACCAACGAATGGTGCCTTGGCGCACCCAAAGTAAAACAAAAAGACTATCAACATGATCAAGAAAATGACCCAATATCTATTGCAGCGCAGATGCGCGCTCTCGCTTTTGCTGATGCTTGTACTCCTGCAGCCCGCGATGGCGCAGATGTCGGAGCCTTTTATCTATACGAGATTGGACAAAGAGACACAGACCCTCACGGTCTATTACGGCACGAATTACAAGAAATCCGACAACCTGTTTTCTCCTTTAAGTGGTGAACCCTTGTGGAGAACTCCAGCTGAAAGACGCGAAATAAAAACCGTGGTCTTTGACGAGAGTTTCAAGGATGTACGGCCCACAGATTGTGGAACCTGGTTTTGGTCGTTCGAAGCTTTGACAACGATTGAGCACTTGGACTATTTGAACACGTCAGAGGTCGATGATATGCGATTAATGTTCTCCAACTGTACCAGCTTGGAAACACTTGATTTGTCTTCCTTTAATACGGAAAAGGTCAAATGCATGTATGCTATGTTTGATGGCGCTACGAATCTACGCTCAATCAAGTTGCCCAAAGGCTTCATAGGCAGCAGCGTGACTGATCTCAATGCAACGTTCAAAGGTTGCGAAAGTCTTACCGAACTCGATCTATCCGGTTCTAATGCCGAAAACGTGAAAGACATGGGCGAGATGTTCTATGGTTGTAAGGCGCTTTCCAAACTCGTTCTTACTGATTTTAAAACTGAACAAGTAACCACTATGGAGAGTATGTTCTGCTTTTGTAGCACGCTTGAAACGCTCGATGTCTCCAGTTTTAATACCGAAAACGTGACCACTATGCTAGGAATGTTCAATAATTGCTCGTCACTTCGGAGTCTCAATCTCCCTGGCTTTAATACTGCAAATGTGACACAAATGTCATCAATGTTCCAAAAATGCTCGTCACTTCGGAGTCTCGATCTCAGCAGTTTCAATACCAGAAAGGTGACTTACATGCAAAGCATGTTTGAAGGATGTACTAACCTTGAAAGTATTGATTTAAGCAGTTTTGATACGGAGAACATGATATCTATGACTGGGATGTTCTTCTCATGTACGAAGCTTGAAACGCTTGATCTCTCCTCGTTTGCAACGCCCAAAATGGAAACCATGCCCGATGCGTTTGGTAAATGCGAAAACCTCAAGACGATCTATGTCTCTTCTGCATTTACTACAGATAAAGTAACCGTAGATGTTTCGGCTTTTGACGGATGTGTTAATCTGCCAAACTTTAACCCTGCTAAGACGGATAAGGCGATGGCTCACACGGGAGCGGGAGGTTATCTCACGGCTGCTACTGCCAGTTGGGTGCGATGGGATGCGCCGACCGGCACGCTCTCCTTCCATCGCGGCGCCACGAAGCCCGCGGGCGTCAACATCCTTGCTTTGGGCACTGGAACTTATCCGAATTGGGACACCCATGCGGCAGAAATTAAGAAGGTGGTCTTCAAAGCCGGTTTCCGGGATGAAACCTACTGGACGTGCTCCAAATGGTTTAGTGGTTGTACGAATCTTACCAGCATAGAGGGTATCGAAAACCTCAACACGTCCAACGTCACGTATATGAACGAGATGTTTGACCAGTGCTCGAACCTCGAAACGCTCGACCTGTCCCATTTCAACACAGAGAAAGTAGAAAATATGAGCAATATGTTCAATGGATGCACAAAACTCCATGATCTCAACATTTCTAGTTTTAACCCAACTTGCAGCTTTTAGTTCACACGGTATACCGAACTCTTAAAGTTTGTCAACAAAATCCTTGTCTTGGATGATATTTGCTTGATATGGGC
>QWCB01003466.1_pt1 | contig 11996 bp, 11 predicted proteins | sample 1972511 | NCBI WGS metagenome assembly QWCB01 (sample SAMN09866719, study PRJNA288562) | Human gut metagenome isolate term5_stool, whole genome shotgun sequencing... | isolation source: gut | host: Homo sapiens | place: USA: California
GTCGTATTAATCAAAAAAGTGTATTTTTTTTGATTTGATTTTTCCATTTTTCATCATCCTATTAATATATTTAACAGTTAAAATTATATCACAACTTCATTAAATTTGCTCATTTTTTCTGTAATCTTTAGAATTTCTTAACGTTTCAAATCAAAAAAATACCCACACTACTATTATCAGTGTTTTGCAAATACATTTGTGTTTAATCAATAACAATTTTTACACTAAATTAAATTGATAAAATAATGTGATTTCCATTAAATAATTGGTATAATTAAATTGGAAGAAAACGAATATTCACTACATAAATTAGGAGCTAAAAATGAAACTAAAAAATATTTTTAAAATGTTGGTGATCGCACTATTGATTTGCATGAGTGTGCAAAATAGTAGTTCTGCAATAAATGAACAATATGATCCAGAATTGTATAATGCCGCTTTTGATGGAATGCCAATTGGGATTTATAACAAGAAAGGTGTGCTTGTGGATCCTTATAGCGGAACTGTGATACAAGAGAGAAATACTTGGATAAAATTTGGAGATAATACGAAAAAATACGAAGATATCGCAGGAAACATGGACAAACTAAATCTATATGCGATTGACGCATTAAATTACGTTCGTTGGATAAATAGTGACGGCACGATAAATAAAACAAAAAGATACGATGATGTAAAAAAGAGAACAGAAAGCTCAGTAATTAGATTTGTTATTGATAAAAATCCAGCAAATAAAAAAGATGTTATTGTAATATTAAAAAACGAAATTACTGGTGAAACTCGTAAAACAATTGTACCTTATGGTAAGAAAAAAGAAAGAGCCTTGGATTACGGTCACTATAATATAGAAGATGTATATCAAGAAGGCGTAAATAATAATGAATTCAAAATATTTACTAATTGTCAAAGATTTACCTTAGATGAAGGTAATATTGGTGCACCGCTTGGTGACATTCACCTCAAAGTAACTGAAAACAAAGAATACAAAGAAGAACAAAAAAAGAAAAAAGAAGAAGAAAAGAAGAAAAAAGAAGAAGATAAAAAAAGACAAGAAGAAGAGAAAAAGAAAGCCGAAGAAAAACGCCAAAAAGAAGAACAACTTAAAAAAGAAAATGAAGAAAAGCAAAGAAAATACGAAGAAAAGCTCGCCCAACAAAAACTAAAACAAGAACAACAAAAAGCCAAGCAAAAACGCATCACAATCGCTGTTGTTGTAGCTTCCCTTATTTTAATAGGAACTGGAATTGTGTTATATAAGAAGAGAAAATAGAGCCGCGCTAAAAGCAAGGCTCTATTTTTGTGAGCTTAATTTATAATCCGAAGTTTTTCTCTACGCAAATTCTAGCTGTTTCAGTTTGCCGTTTTCGATAATAAAATTTTTGTGCGCAATTTTTTCAAATTCTTTATCATGACTAACAACAATTATAGTTTTCCCCAGTTTATTTAGTTTTACAAGTGTATCAATTACTATCTTTTTGTTTTCACTATCTAACGATCCTGTCGGTTCGTCTGCTAACATTATTTCGTATGGCTTAACCATATTTCTCGCAAGAGCTACTCTTTGCTGTTCTCCACCTGATAATTCAAATATTTTTGACTTAAGCTTGTCTTCTATTCCCATATCCATAAGAGCTTTTTTGATAAGTGATTTTTTATCTGTACTTCTACTGTATTTTACTGCCAAATTCAAATTTTCATGAACTGTCATATTATCAACTAGAGCAAAGTTTTGAAAAAGATATGCTATTTTATACCTTCGTAAAAGTTCAGATTCTTTTTCATTTCTAAATGGATTATGTTTAGAAAAGCAAATCAATTCCCCTTCATCATATTCTTCAAGCGTTCCAATAATATTTAATAGCGTTGTCTTGCCTCCACCACTCTTGCCAAAAATGCAAATAAAATCCCCTTCATAGATGTCAAGATTAATATTTTCTAATATTTTATGGTTTCCATATTTTTTCGAGATGTTTTTTAATGATATTTGAGGTTTATTAACATTCATTTAATTACCTTCCTTTAACTTTGTCACTAAATTTTTTTCGTTCTTTTTTATGTTAATAATTTCATATATAAAACAAATAATATTGCTTGCAGAATACATTAATAAACAAATCAATAATTTTCTTAAACTCCATCCATCTTTTGGCTCGAAAAACTCAAAGTTTCTAAAATATATCGTGAATAGTATTATCATATAACAAATAATAACACTTACGATAAACCCAACTATAATCTGAAGTATTTTAGATTTATGGATAGATTTAAAACCATATCCCAGTAATCTAGAAACGTAGATTTTTTGTCCATAATTATAAAAATATGATTCTTCATCTATTTTTATCGTTACAAACAATATTAAAACCGATAGCAAAAATCCTAAAAAATATATGATCGTTTCCGTCTTATACATTTCTATCTTTTCAACAACTTCGTCATATACGCTCGTGACGAAAAGTATATAGTCAGACGATTGTGTTTTTTGAATGGCTGGTTTTAAATAATCATAGCCCTTATTCGGATTTGGGATGTAGGGATGAAACTTGCCGTTAACCAGTGACGGTATTTTAATCTCTCTAGTAGGTGCTAATTCTTTGCCATTTACCATAACCAAAACATAATTAAATATATCTGGACTAATTATATTTTGCTGACAATCAAACGTAAAAACATACTGCTTTTTCTTGATTTTGATGTATTTCTCACTGACATCGTCTTTTTGATTCACGCAATTAAAAATATGTGATTTTCTTATATTTTGCTTGTCAAATTCCGTTATTGTAATATTTTCAGGAACAAATACAATCCATTCATCAGAATTTGGCGTATGAGTCGTCAGTGGATTGTTTTGTGAATCAACTAAGTTGGTTGTTTCGAGGTAATTTTTGTTAATATAAGCATACCTACCTTTAAAAGCCTGTTTATTTAAATATTCATCATCATTTTCATATTGAATATTTGGCGCGAAGAAAAGTATTGCCCCTTTAGAATCCAATTCATCCCACAAGCTGTTTAACTTTGGTGCTACTATTTTTTCAAATTTATCATCATTTTGAACATAAGTCCACGGCCACGCACAAGCTACATTTGCATAATTCTTCGATTTTTCCCACGCATCAAAATATGATGTAGAAGTGAGGTAGTCGTTCAGCCCAAACACAGTTACTGTTAAAAGATACAAGACAATGGACAATGAAATTACTTTAAAAATCGCAGGACTTGTTTTATATCTTTTCTTGTAGCCTTTTAGCCACGAAATAGTGCTAACATTCTTAACTCTGAAGTAAAGCATAAGAAAATACATTAGTGTCAATAAAATTCCGATTAATAAAAGCAATATGAATATTTGTTTGATAGCTATTAAAAATCCGATTATTGAGTCTGGGTTTGTCAAATAAAACAAAACGCCGAATATTCCTATCAACGAAATCAATATAGGAATTTCCAACAAATTCATCGCCTTCTTACAGCAAAAACTCAATTTATCATGACCCAATAGAGAAATTATCGATATTTCCTTAGAAAGTGATGAATTGTAAATTACAATGCTAAATCCAAAAGCGAAAATAATTACTAAAATAAGCATTGCGTATAATATTGCTTGTTTTTGAGTGATCTCACTGGCAACTGAAAAAGATTGGTCAATTGTGGCATCAATTCCCAATTCTTTTCTGCCATTTAATTCGTCGATAAATTTTTTAATATTAGAAGGCGTTGCTTTAATATGATAATCCCCGTTAAAAGTATGATTTTCAATCTTAGAATACTCGAAAAATTCAACCTCTTTACTTGTCAAAATGCTGTTTTTATCTACATTTTCAAACTTATTAATCCCGTTATCATTTTCATCGATATCAATATTCTTAAATGATTTTTTAAACCACCTAGCATCATCAAGGTAAATAAATATATTTATTTTTTGTTTTTCTTTTAATGAATTTTTAGGTATGTAGACTTCTTTTATGAAACTAACTTTGTTTTTCTTAGCAATTTTTTGAATTTCGAGGATATTTTTTTCAATATTTTGTGGCGTTGTCGTTATATTTACAGTAGTATCAAACTCTCTTATAAAAAACTCCATCAGACGTGAGTCTTTGTAGAAGAAAAACCCTATTCCTACAGCAAAAATCAATAAAATTGTCAATAAGCGTATTATTTTTTTCATAAACTATCCCCCTTATGACTTATCAATAAAAAAACTAACCTTATAAATTCATTATAGGTTAGTCTTGAAAATAAGAGATTAAGTTTTCTTGTATTAATTCTTGCTTTTTTCTTTCTTTTTAATATACGGGAATAATTACATTTGCAATTATCCAATTATCTTTATTGTACACTTCAAATTCTCCATTTAAATGAGCTACAATATCATTTACAATTGTAAGTCCAACTCCAGACCCATTGTTTTTCAAGCGATTTCGTGACATATCTCCACGATAAAATTTATTTTTCACCAATTTCCAATCTACGTTCAAATCATTTTCAACTTCATTTTTAACCGTCAAATTTAATGCTTTATCTTGTATCTCGACTTCAACAATTATAGTTGTTCCTTTTTTTGAGTATTTGTTCGCATTCGATACCAAATTATCTAAAATTCTCACGATTAATTCAGGATCTGTATTAATTTCTTTACAAGAAGTATTTGCAAATCTAATATCCAAAACGTTATCGTTCACCAGTGTTTTTCTTTCTTCTTCCCATTGTTTTAAAAATAGCTCTGCATCAAACTTTTTGATGTTAATAGGGATTTCATTCAAATTGAATTTCAAATAAGAAAAGAAATCTTCGCTCAAACTATTTAATGATTTAACATTTTCGTAGATAACTTTTATAAACTTCTTTTGTTGCTCATAAGTTAAATTATCTTCATCGTAAAGCAACGTTGAATATCCCAACAAATTTGACAGAGGTGTTTTGATATCATGTGCCAAATACGTCAGCAAATCTGTTTTTTCCTTATATGCTAGTTCATAATTATTTTCCATCTCTAATATTTGTTTTCTGATATTGATGAAATCCAATCTTTCGTTAGATAAAGATTCGTGGAATTCTTCAATAGTAGGTACTTCGCCTTTAATATATTTAATTCCAGAGACAAAATACTCGCGATATTTTTCGAATTGTTTGTTTTGAATATAAAAACATCCGATGGTTATTATAATCGCGCCTAGCATAATGAAAAAGTAATGACCAAATCCAAAATAAATCTTATATATTGGGCTTAACTCGGCTTCTGTATCGATATTATAAATTACCAAACTATCTATCAATTGATGAAAAGCAAATGTAATAAAAATTCCAACAGCTATCCATAAACATTGATACAGAATAATTCTTTTAATATATGAATTTTCTTTACGCATTAATCTTATACCCCACTCCCCAAATTGTCTTTATTATGGAACTTATTCCATATTTTTCAAATTTAGCTCGGATTCTTCTTATATGCACCATAACAGGATTTACCTCAGTTGATAGTACTTCATCTTTCCATATTTTATAATGTATTTCATCCATATTATGAACATCATCAGGTTTTTCCATCAACAACCACAAAATATCGAATTCTTTCGGCGTTAAAGTTATTTCTATTTCATTGTAAAAGCTTTTATGAGTTTTTCTGTTTAAACGCAAATTTCCTACAACTAGTTCGTCAGGTTCGTATTCTTCATAGTTTACAGATTTTACAGAAGAAAATTCATAACTTCTTCTAAGATTGGATTTAATCCTAGCGACTAATTCTGTTGGATCAAATGGTTTTATGATATAGTCGTCTGCACCCATGTTTAATCCTTGTACTTTATGAATCGAATCTTCCAAAGCCGTCAGCATAATTATTGGAATTGTAGATTTTTCTCGTATTTGTTTGCATATCTCAAATCCATTAATATCTGGAAGCAATAAGTCCAATAATATTAAATCATAGTGATTTTGATCGAAACTTTCTACTGCTTTTTTACCTATATGAAAAATATCTATCTCCCATCCTTCTGGAATCAAATACATCTTAATTAATTCTGATAAATCAATATCATCTTCAACTACCATAATTCTCATATTTTCTCTCGTCCTTAAATCTTTTATTATTATATTTCATCGTGTTCAACCAGTTTTTTATCTTCAATAAACAAAATCCTATCTGATATTCTTCGTGCTTGATCAGTGTTGTGTGTTGAAATGATAATAGTGTAGTTTTGTGATAAATTTTTCAACAGATTTTCTATTGCCAATGTGTTTTGCAAATCCAAAGATGAGCAAGGCTCATCAAATATCAGTATTTTTGGATTTGTTGTGAGCATTCTGGCTATGCAGAGTCTTTGTTTTTGTCCTCCTGATAGTTTGTTGGCATTCATTTTAAGATTGTCTTTTAATTCTTCATACAAGTTTACGTTTTTTAATATTTGCTCTATTTTTGTTTTTTTGTCGTAATTTTTGCCTAAAAAATATTCCAATGTATATGTCAGATTTTTTTCAATTGACATGTCAAATACTGTTGAATCCTGAAATAGCATTGAGATTTGTCTTCTTAAATCTATTAATTTGTATTGTGAGATGTCTGTGCCGTCAAATAATATTTGTCCCGAATATTGTCCGCCATTTTCTGATAAAAACCCATTCAGACAAGACAAGAATGTAGATTTGCCCGACCCAGAATTTCCCATTATGCTGATTATTTCGTTTTTTTCAACGGTCAAATTCACATTTTCCAATATATTTTTTTCTTTGTAGGATATGTCTAGGTTATTTATTTGTAATATGCTCAACTAATTTACCTCCCGAAAATACTAGCACCACATAAGCTAATATGTGTAGAATTATCAATATCATAATAAGCACAAGCGCCGTCGCATACGCTTTTTCGATTGCAATTGATTGGCTAAGTAGCATATGCAAATGAAAAGGCAGCGCTGTAACTGGTTTGAATAGGCTTATAGAATTATTCATGAACACTGCTCCTGTGAGTAGAAGCGGTGCTGTCGCTCCTATTGCATAGCTTCCTGCCAACAGCGAAATCGTGATGATATTTCTAGAAATCATTGGCATTACGAGTTTTCTTATCATGTACGTCTTGTCAATTCCAAGTGAAAAGCTGTCTTTTATTGTGTTTTTGTTGATTTCTGCGATTGATTTTTCGATGTTCACTTCTACAAATGGAAACACAATCAACGAAAGTGCGATTGATGCTGTGAGTAAACTTTTGGATATGTTAAGTGTTACTATGAAAAATCCGTACACAAACATTCCTATTATTATTGAAGGAATGGATGCAATGCATTGAATTATTAGAGAAATCACTGATTTCAAGATTTCTGATTTGCAATAAAAAACTCTGTAAATTGCACAGAAGACACCCAATAATGTGGAAATCCCCATCGCAATTATCATCAACCAAAAAGATCCAATTATGCTAGATTTGATTCCTCCCGTAGTTCCTAATGGAAGCCCTTGTGGATTTTGTGTAAGAAATTCTAGATTAACAGACGATATTCCTTTCGAAATTAAAAAATAAAAAATCTTGAACACGAAGAAAAACACGACTGCAAATGATAAGTATACCCACAATTTAATCAAAAAATCCTTAAACTTCGTCATAATTATCCGTCCTTTTTTTAGTCACAAAAAGTATTACATCAAGTATAATCACGAAAACTAAAAGCACAAATGAACTTGCATAAAGCGCGTGATAGTGCAAACTTCCCGCTTCACTCATCCCCACTTCGAGTGCAATTAGTGATGCAATAGTTTCTGCTTTGGAGAAAAATTTAGGAAATATCGGTGCGTTTCCTATCACCATCATTACTGCCATTGTCTCTCCAATTGCTCTTGAAAATGCAAGAACAAACCCACTGAATGCGCTTCGTAGACTTTGTTTGAGTACGATTTTTCTGATGAAATATTCCTTGCTAATTCCAAAACAGTCCGATTGTCTTTTGTATTTTTGTTTTATCTTTTCAAAAGTTTCAGTTAACACTTCCACAAAATACGGCAAAATCATTATGGATAATATGACACTTCCTGCAAATACCGATTCTCCTGCTGCCATTTTAAAATTTTTCTCGAAAAATTTCACGATTACAAACAACCCGAAAAACCCATAAATAATCGAAGGAATTCCAGCAAGAATTCTGATTATCCAGCTCACTAAAGTTTTCACTTTTTCATTCGTGTAAAACACAATCATAAGTGACAATCCATAGCTAATTGGAAACGAAAATACGCAAGCCAACAATGCAATGTAAAAACTTGCGAGAATTATATTGAACGCTCCGAAACTTCCATCCATCGAATCCCACGTCTTTCCAAACAAAAATTTATTCACACTGTACTGTTTGAAAAAAGGAAGTGATTCTTTGAACATAAATCCTATTAGTATTGCCAATAAAGCTATGGAAAAGAAAGCAAAAATATACACCAAAGTTTTAAATATGTTGTTTTTTGTTCTCATAACTACCCCTCAAATTTTCTATTATGTACAAAAAGCAAAGTGATATCACTTTGCTTTTGAATTTATTTATTGGGAATGAACCCCATATCTTTGATAGTTTGCTTTCCTTCTTTTGAGTTTAGATAATCGATGAAAAGTTGTTCTGTTTTTGTCAAATCACCGCTTTTCATGATGATCAAAGGTCTTGAAATGTAATATGATTTGTTCAAAATATTTTCTTCAGTAGGTTCTACTCCGTCAACTTTCAAAGGAATTAATTTGCCTTTGTTTTGATTTGCGATACCGAATGATGCATATCCAATTGCGTTTGGATTTTCGATAATCTTAGAAACCAAAGCTCCCATTGTTGGCGCTTGGATTGCATCTTGTCTAACTTTTACATCTTTCATTACTTTCTTTTGGAATACTTCGTGTGCACCGCCGCTTAAATCACGAGTTACAACTACGATATCTTCTTGTGGAAGTGATGGGTCAACATCGCTCCATTTTTTGTATTCGCCGGAGAAAATCTTTACGATTTCTTCTTTAGTTAAGTTACCTTTTTTTGCCGCAATTACTTTGTTTTGTGGATTAACTGCAAGTGTCAATGCGTCTAAACCCAAGTTGTATTCCTTGTAATCTTTAACTTTTTCTTTTTCCTTATCTTTTACTTCACGCGCTAACATTCCGAAGTTTGCAACGTTGTCCAACACAGCCTTGACTCCTGCGCCAGATCCACCAGCTGATACATAAATTGTTATGTTCTTGTCTGGTAATGAAGAATCAACCTTGTCCCAAGTTACATTCTTTTCGATAAAAGTTGTTGAAATCTTGCTGATAACAGGTGCCAAAGTAGATGAACCACTGAAGCTGATTTCGTAATTTTCTTTTGCTTTTGAATCTTCTTTTGATTCAGTTTTTTCGTTGGAATTAGTCTTAGAAGAATTGTTGGCGCATCCTGTAAATCCTATCGCCATTACCATCATCAAAACTAATAATTTGTAAAGCTTTTTCATATTACCCTCCTAAATTTTATAGTTATATTATATCACATAGATTTTATTTTAATTTATATGAAACATCTATAAATACACCTTCATTTATTGAAATATTCTATAATTAAGATTTCTCTTGTTGTATTTGATAAGATTATATTACAAAGGCAATATGATTTGTCTAAAAAATAGGAGGTAATTTATGGATAGTAAAGAAGTATTAGCTGAACAATCAAAATTATTTAGAGAAAATTTACCAGATGTGACTAAAAATTTCTCGGATTTATGTGGTACTGTTTATAAAGACGGAAAATTATCTTTGAAAGAAAAAGAATTGATAGCTCTTGCAATTGCAATTACTGTAAAATGTGAAGGATGCGTTGTTCATCACACTACAGGCTGTGTTGATGCAGGATGCACAATGGAAGAAATTTCAGAAATGATCGGCGTATGCGTTGCTATGGGTGGTGGCCCATCAAAAACTTTCGCTGGCAAGGCATTACAATTAGCTGAAGAATTATTAAAATAATTACAATTGACTAGCTGCAAGCTATTTGCGGCTAGTTTTTTTGGTGGAATTTTTTCTAGTTTTGGAATATGATTATGTTAAAAGGGGGATTTTATGAACGCGGATTATACGAAGAAAATGATAATGGAAAATTTAATCAATCTTCTCAACAGAATACCTCTGAATAAAATTACGGTTGGAAAACTAGCTGAAGAATGTGGAATCAACAGAAACACGATTTATTATCACTTTAAAGATTTGAATGAAATCATAGACACGATTTTTGAAATCAGATTGAAAAGGGTGTTGAATGAATCGGATAATATTTCTTGGGAGGATAGTTTTATCGAAGAAATGCAGTTTGCTATTGATAACAAAACTGCGATTTACCACATTTACAATTCTATTTCTAGAAAAACACTGTCTGATTATTTGTACACTAAATCTGGACAAATTATGAGAACTTACATAGAAAATGTGGACAAGGAAATTCACGCGAAGAAGGATGACAAGGAGATTATTATTAAATTCTTCCAAAGTGCAATTACGGATTTGGTTATCAGATGGCTAACTTCAGGAATGGATGAGGATATCGAGAAAAAAATAAAAAGGATAGGATTTTTATTAAAAGATACCGTTAAATCTTCATTAACTAGGAGTAAAATGAGTTAATTTGTTAGATTTTTTGTCATTTTTGTTAGAATTTTAGGCAAATACACCCTTTTGTCCAAAGACTTTGATTAACGTTTGAGATACAATGAAGTTAAGATATATATCTATTGAACTGATTCTAAAAAATTTTAATATATGAAAAGGTGGTTATATGAAAATTCTAGAAGCTGGAAAAAGATATGGATTTGATAAGGTATTTGATTACGTTGCAAAGGATCCTCAAAAACGAGGAGTACAATTAGTCGAATGGGCAGAAAACCTTTCTCATGGAGATTTCTCGCCTCAAATTAAAATTATAAAGGAAGTTTTTGAAGACGAAAATCACCCTTACCATAGTTTTGTGATGAAAATTTTCCAAGAAGTTGACAAAAAACAAATAAAAAAAGTAGCGTATAACTTTTTTATGAATGCGTCTGTTTTGGGATGGCAAACTCAACAAAAATACAGAGAAGAATACAATTGTAATATACCATGGGCAATTTTGTTGGATCCTACATCTGCATGTAACTTAAAATGTACTGGATGTTGGGCTGCTGAATACGGCTACAAACAAAACTTAAGCTATGATGAGATTGATTCTATCATCACTCAAGGAAAAGAATTGGGAACTTATATGTACATATACACAGGCGGTGAACCTCTTGTGCGTAAAGATGATTTGATTAAATTGTGCGAAAAACACAACGACTGTGTATTCTTATCATTTACTAATGCAACTTTAATTGACGAAGATTTCGTAGACGAAATGCAAAGAGTTGGTAATTTCATTCCTGCTATTTCACTTGAAGGTTTTGAAGAAGCAACTGACGGTAGACGTGGAGAAGGTGTTTATAAAAAAGTAATCAAAGCAATGAAGATGCTACAAGAACGTCATTTGATTTACGGTATTTCTTGTTGCTATACTTCACAAAACTTTGATTCAATTACAAGCGAAGAATACTACGATTACCTAATAGAGTTAGGAGCGTATTTTGTGTGGTACTTCCACTATATGCCAGTTGGAAATGCTGCTGTAACTGATTTACTACCTACTCCTGAACAAAGAAAACAAACTATCGAAAGATTAAGAAAATATAGAGCAGAAAAACCATTATTCGCATTGGATTTCCAAAATGATGCTGAATATGTTGGAGGTTGTATTGCAGGTGGAAGAAGATATCTTCACATTAATGCATCCGGCGATGTGGAACCTTGTGTTTTCATTCACTACAGCGATTCTAATATCAGAGAAAAATCTTTGTTGGATTGTTTGAGAGCTCCCTTATTTACAAAATATCACGACTGTCAACCATTTAACGATAATATGTTGATGCCTTGCCCAATGCTTGAAAATCCAAACGAACTTAGAGAAATGGTTCATAGCACTGATGCAAAATCTACTGATTTGGAATCT
>QWCB01006398.1_pt1 | contig 11995 bp, 8 predicted proteins | sample 1972511 | NCBI WGS metagenome assembly QWCB01 (sample SAMN09866719, study PRJNA288562) | Human gut metagenome isolate term5_stool, whole genome shotgun sequencing... | isolation source: gut | host: Homo sapiens | place: USA: California
TATTCCAGTATTCCACGACGACCAACACGGTACTGCTGTTATTGTATTATCTGCAGTTATCAATGCGTTGAGAATAGTTAAGAAAGATATTTCTGATGTAAAAATCGTAATCAGTGGTGCAGGGGCAGCAGGTATTGCAATTTCTAACTTGTTAACATTGGCAGGTGCTAAAAATAATTTAATCTTAAATAGCCGTGGAATTATCGATCCAGATGATGAAAAACTTGACGAAGCTAGAAGAGAAATCGCTAGAACAACTAATCCTAATAAAGTTAAAGGTGATTTGAAAACTGCTATGGAAAATGCAGATATTTTCATCGGAGTTTCTGCTCCTGGAATCTTAACAAAAGAAATGGTAGCTTCAATGAATCACGATGCTATTGTTTTAGCAATGGCTAACCCGGTTCCAGAAATCTATCCTGATGAAGCAAAAGAAGCTGGTGCAAGAGTAGTTGGAACAGGTAGAAGTGATTATCCTAACCAAGTTAATAATGTTTTGGTATTTCCTGGAATATTCAGAGGCGCATTAGATGCAAAAGCAGACAGAATTACTGACGATATGAAATTATCAGCAGCGTATGCAATTGCTCACATGGTTGAACAACCAACAGAAGAAAGAATCTTACCAGAAGCATTTAACAAAGATGTAGCAAAAAATGTTGCAAATGCAGTTAAAAAATCTTGGGAAGAAAAGAGAGTTATAAAATAGGAGAAAACAATGATAGATATAGTTGATAGATTTATTGAATACGCAAAAATTTACACTACAAGTGATGAATCAAGCGAAACTTGTCCATCAACGCCTAGACAAAAAGATTTGGGCAATCTTTTAGTTAAACAACTAAAAGAAATGGGAATTGACAATGCACATATGGATGAAAATGGATATGTGTATGCATCACTAGAATCAAACTTGGATAGAGAATCAAAGGCTATTGGATTCATTTCTCACATGGACACTGCTCCTGATATGTCAGGTGAAAATGTTAAACCACAAATCTTAGAATACAAAGGTGGAGACATTAAATTATCCGATACTGTAACAACGACTGTTGAAGATTTTCCGTTTTTAAAAGATTTGGAAGGACAAACTTTAATTCACACAGATGGAACTACTCTTTTGGGTGCTGACGATAAATCGGGTATCGCGATCATAATGGATGTTGTTAATAAATTATGTGAAAACAAAGATATAAAACATCCGACAATCAAGATTGGATTTACTCCAGATGAAGAAATAGGCAGAGGAGCTGATTTGTTCGATGTAGAAAAATTCGGAGCAGACTTTGCGTATACAGTAGATGGTGGTCCAATTGGAGAATTAGAATACGAAAACTTTAATGCAGCAGGTGCAACTATAACTATTCATGGTAAAAATGTTCACCCTGGTAGTGCAAAAAACACAATGATTAATTCGCAATTAATCGGTATGGAATTATTCAATGAACTTCCAGTAGCACAAAGACCAGAATATACTGAACATTATGAAGGATTTTACTTGTTGACATCATTCGAAGGAACTGTTGAAAATACTGTTATGAAATTCATAATCAGAGATCACGACAAGAAAAAATTCGAAGAAAAGAAATCTTATTTGAAAAAATTAGTTGAATTCTTGAATGTGAAATACAACAATGCTATCGAATTAAATATGAAAGATAGCTACTACAACATGAAAGAAAAAATAGAACCTGTAATGGAAATTGTGGATTTGGCTTACAAATCAATGGAAGATTTGGGAATCAAACCATTAGTTCAACCAATCAGAGGTGGTACTGATGGAGCGCAATTATCATACAAAGGACTTCCTTGTCCGAACATTTTCACTGGCGGATATGCATTCCACGGAAAGCACGAATTATTATCTATCGATCAAATGAAAAAAGCATCGGATTTGGTTTTAAAAATTATAGAAAATTATTCAAAATAAAATAACAATGGCTTCCAGTAAATCTGGAGGCTATTTTTATTGCAAAATGTTTCAAATGAAGATAAATTTTGTTATAATCTATTTAGGAGGGAAATATGAAAAACGATGTTTTAATTGATGATCAAAAGAAGAAATCGCTTACAGTGACCAATCTTATTTGGATGGGATTCACAGTTGTATGGGGTTTTGGAAATGTTGTTAATAACTATGCTAACCAAGGATTAGCAGTTATTACAAGCTGGATATTCATAATGGCTTTGTATTTTATACCATATTCATTAATGGTTGGAGAACTTGGTTCGACTTTCAAGGAAGGACAATCAGGACTTAGTTATTGGATAAAACAAACGATGGGACCATTACTAGCTTATTTGTCTGGATGGACTTATTGGGTAGTACATATCCCATATCTAGCACAAAAACCACAAAACTTAATGGTTGCAGGTTCATGGGCGATTTTTAGAAATCCTAAAATGGTAAAATCTTTAAATCCAATTGTACTACAATCATTAGTGCTAATAATATTTTTATTATTCGTGCTTTTAGCTGCAAATGGTATTAAATCTATAAAAGTTTTAGGTTCAATTGCTGGTACTGCAAGTTTTGTGATGGGTATTTTATTTATTTTATTAATGTTGGCAGCTCCTGCATTAAGAGGAGTAGAAGTTGCATCTCCAAATATGACGAGTATCAAAACTTATCTGCCTAACTTTAATTTACATTATTTAACCACAATATCCATGCTAGTGTTTGCCGTAGGTGGTTGTGAAAAAATCTCACCATATGTAAATGATACACAAGATGCTGGTAAAAACTTCCCGAAAGCTATGATAATAATGGCTTTAATGGTAACAGTATCTGCGATTTTGGGTTCAGTTGCAATGGGAATGATGTTCGATACAACAAATGTAGCAAACGACTTAAAAATGAACGGTGCATACTACGCGTTTGAAAAATTGGGACAATATTATGGAATAGGTCCATCACTTGTTATTATCTATGCGTTGACAAATTTTGCTGGACAAGCAGCAGCTTTGGTTATGAGCATTGATGCACCACTTAAACTTTTATTGAGTGAAGCAGATGCAAAATACGTTCCAAATTTCTTGAGAAAAATCAACGACAAAAAAGTTCCTGTTGGTGGATACAAACTAACTACAATTTTGGTTAGTATTTTGATTATTATTCCAGCATTGGGAATTGGAAACTCAAACGAATTGTACAACTGGTTATTGGATTTGAACTCAATAGTAATGCCAATGCGTTACATGTGGGTATTCGCGGCATATTTTGCATTAAAACACTATCTAAATGAAAAACAAGGCGTGGAATACAAGTTCACAAAATCAAAGTCATTTGGAAAAATTATTTCTGGTTGGTGTTTCGCGTTTACAGCTTTTGCATGTATATTAGGTATGATTCCAAAAGAAGGAGAACCATTCACAAGTCAATGGAATTTCAAATTAATTCTAAACATTTTGACTCCAGTCGTATTGTTGGGATTGGGACTAATATTACCATCAATTGCTAGAAAAGAACAAGCTAAAAATATTTAAGACCTAAAACTTTTCATAAAAACTTTAAATAACACTTATTAGTCGGTTGTCAAAAGATAACCGGCTATTTTTGTGATATAATAAAGACTGATTAAAATCAAGGAGTGGTTATGTTTACATTAAGAGATTTCAAAAGTCCAGAAACATTGGATGAAGCTTATGAGTTATTGATGAAATCAAAAATGAATAAAATTTTGGGTGGATGTCATTTTCTTAAAGCAGGCTGTCGTTCTTACAATGTTGGGATTGATTTGTCAAAATTAGATTTAAATTACATAAATGTTGAAGATGATGAGATAAAAATCGGAGCAACTACTACATACAGAGATTTGGAATACAATGATTTCTTAAAAGAATTTTGCGATGGAATTATTCCTAAATCTTTGAAAAAAATTGTGTCAACTCAACTAAGAAATACTGCACAAGTAGGTGCAAGTGTGTTTTCAAGATATGCATTTTCTGATTTTTTGCCTATTTTATTATTACTAGATGCAAAGGTTAGATTGTACAATAATGGTGTAATGAGTGTTGAAGAATTTTTGAATTCTGATATAAAAAAGGATTTATTAGTTGAAGTTATAATTCCTAACAAAGATGTACATTGCACTCAAATTGTTCAAAGAATTTGTTGCAAGGATTTTCCAATTGCTATTGTAGCAGTTTCTAAAATAGATGGGAAATACAAGGTAGTATTTGGCGCGAGACCTCAAAAAGCAATGGTTATGAGAGATGTTTCTGATGAGATTAATTCTAATGGATTTGATAGGGAAAAAACATTGGAATTAATAGATGAATTTATTGGGTCAAATAACAAGGCGAAGAAAAAATACAGGAAACTTTTATTTGTTGGATTATTGGAAAAAGCGTTAGGTGAATTGCAATGATTATAGAATTAAATGTTAACAATAAAAATCATATAGCTAGTGTTGATTGTGATACTACATTGTACAACGTTCTTCGCGATTTAGGATATAAATCGGTAAAGTGCGGTTGTACGACATCAAATTGTGGTCTTTGCACTGTTTGGTTGGATGATATTCCAGTACTTTCATGTTCTATTTTAGCATTGAGATGTGAAGGCAAAAAAATTACAACTTTGGAGGGAATATCTGAAAGTCAAAGAAAATTCGGAGAACTTTTGACTGAAGAAGGCGGGGAACAATGTGGTTTTTGTTCACCAGGATTCATTATGAATGTTTTGAGTTTGAAGAAAACAATCAAAAATCCTACAGATGAAGAAATCGAAGATTATTTGATGGGAAATTTATGTAGATGTACAGGTTATGCATCTCAAATGAGAGCTATTAAGAAATATTTGGAGATTGATGATGAAGATAAATAAAGATTTCAAAAAAATTGATTCAAATTCATTAGTTACTGGTAAACCTGTCTACACAGAAGATTTGAAAGATCCTAATGCACTAATAATTAAGTTGATGAGAAGTCCTTATGCGAGATGCGAAATTTTAGAAATCGACAAATCAAGGGCAGAAGCGATGGATGGAATTGTTGCAGTGTACACTTATGAGGATGTTTTTGATAATAAATTTACTTTGGCAGGACAATCTTATCCAGAACCAAGTCCATACGATATGTCGATTTTATCAAAAAATATAAGATACATGAAAGAGCCTGTAGCAATCGTTGTTGGAGTTAACGAAAAAGTTTGTAATCAAGCTATGAAGAGAATCAAAATTAAATACGATGTCAAAGAGCCACTACTTGATTACACGAAAGCTATCGATAACGAAATCGTAGTTCACGAAGAAGACGTGTTCTTTAATGGTCCAACGAAAGTTTTCGGTTACAATACGAAAAGAAATCTGGTTGGTGAAAAGAAAGAATCATGGGGAGAAGATATTGACAAGGTAATGAGTGAGTGTGATGTTGTATTGGAAGATACTTTTACAACAAAAGCACAAGCGCATTGTATGATGGAAACTTACAGATCGTATTGCTACATGGATCAATTTGATAGATTGTGTTGCATTTCATCTACACAAGTTCCATTTCATATCAAAAGGCAATTGTCTATTGCTCTTGGAATTAGCGATTCAAGAATCAGAATTATAAAACCAAGAGTTGGTGGAGGATTCGGTGGGAAACAAACAAGTGTCACAGAAATTTATCCTGGATTTGTAACATTGAAGACAGGAAAGCCATCAATTCTTGTATTTGACAGGGAAGAAACTTTTGAAGCTTCAAATTCTCGTCACCAAATGAAAGTTAAAGTAAAAATTGGAGCGAAAAAAGATGGTACGATTGAAGCGTGTGATATTTATGCACTATCTGATCAAGGAGCATATGGATATCATGCATTTACTACTTTGAATTTGGTTGGTAACAAAACTCTTCCGTTATACAGTAGAATGAGAGCCGCGAGATTTTTCGGACAAGTTGTCTACACAAATAAACTTCCTGGTGGAGCTTTCCGTGGTTACGGTGCAGTTCAAGGAACATTTGCACTAGAATCCATGGTAAATAAATTAGCCAAAGAATTAAACATGGATCCTGTAGAGCTAAGACTTAAAAACACTGTTCGAGAAGGAGAAAAAACTCTTGCTTACGGAATAGATGTCAAAAGTTGCAAATTAAATGAATGTATCGAAAAGGGAAGAGAAATGATTGAATGGGATAAATATTATCCGTTCAAAGAAGAAAAAGATAAAATAATTTCAGTTGGAATGGCAATCGCCCAACAAGGAAGTGGAATTCAAAATGTCGACACTTCAACTGTTGAAGTGAGATTAAACGAACAAGGCGACTATACATTATTGATGAGTCCTACAGATGTTGGACAAGGGACTGATTCTATCATGGTGAATTTGGCAAACGAAGTGTTGCAATGCGGAATGGACAATATAATTCCGATAATTGCAGATACTGATATAACTCCATACGATCCAGGTAGTTACGCATCAAGTGGTGTGTATATAACTGGTGGAGCAGTTGTTCGTGCTTGCGAAAATTTATTAAATAAAATCAAAAAACGTGTTGCAATGAGATTTGAAACTTCTGTTGAATGGTTAGAAATCAGAGATCAAGCAGTTTATTTGCAAAATAAGAAATTAATTACAATTAAAGATTTGGCGAGAGATTTGTCAACTGGTCCAAATGGTATGCAATTAATCGGAGTAGGAAATTTCGATTCAAAAACATCACCACCACCATATATGGCAGGATTTGTAAAAATCAGTATTGATAAATTAACAGGAGAAATCAAAGTAGAAGATTATGCGGCAGTTGTAGACTGTGGAACTGTGATGAATACTAAATTAGCGACAGTTCAAGTCGAAGGCGGAATTGGGCAATCTATAGGATATGCCTTGTATGAAGATTCATTGTGGGATGATGAAGGAAGATTAAAAGAACATTCATTTATCTCGTACAATTTGCCGTCGAGAAAAGACATTGGAAATATTCATGTTGATTTTTGCGAAAGTTATGAACCAACAGGCCCATTTGGAGCAAAATCAATCGGAGAAATAGTTTCAAATACACCTGCACCAGCGATTAACGGGGCAATATTGAATGCAATTGGTTGCACTTTTGATACTCTTCCAATAAAAGCTGAAGATGTTTTATTAAAATTGTATGAATAGATTTTAAGTCAGAGGTTTGTCGCCTCTGATTTTTTTGCGAGATAATATTACAAAAATTAAATAATTTATATATATAATTCGATAATAAAAATTTAATAATATTTTCACAAAACATCAAACGATTTTCATTTGTAGTATTAGCGATATGTATTTTTGCGGTACGATAATTTTATCAAATAAAATCGTAATAAATTTCAAAATTACTTAATAATGTCCATAGTGAATTAAATAAAATTTACAAAAGTTAAAATTAAATTTGAAAATTGTACTCAATATACTATAATATATAACTATAAAATAAAAAAGGGGTGTTTAGATGAAATTCGTAGCATTAGCAGTTACTTTAGTATTGTTTGCTTTATTGATGTTCATGAATATGTAAAAGTATTTGGATCTATCTACGCAAATTTATTATTTGCAATAGTAATTCCATTATTATTTACATCAATAGTTAGCACTGTAGTTTCTTTGGAAAGTATAGAAAAAATGAAAAAGATTGGAACGAAAACAATCGGTATTTTAAGTTTACACAATGTCTTAGGTTCGCTTATAGGTTTGATTTTAGGGGTAGCATTCAAAATTGGACAAGGAAGTTCATTGACTTTGACAGCAGATGCAAAAGCAAAGGAAGTTCCAACTTTTGCAGAAACTTTTGTAAATTTCTTCCCAGATAATGTTTTAGGAAATGCAGCAGAAGCAAAAGTTGTTCCTATAATTATTTTCTCTGTTCTTTTGGGATTGGCGATTTTACAATTAGAAGAAAGAGGAGAAGGAGAAAGAGCAAAACCATTTTTAAGTTTTATCGATTCAGCTGCGGCAGTGATTTTTAGATTTACCGGAATGATTATAGATTTTACACCATACGCAGTCTTGGCTTTGATGGCAAATGCGGTTAGTAGAACTGATATGGCTAGTATGATGCCATTGATAGTTGTGTTGATATTAACTTATGTTGCATCTATTTTCCACTCTTATATTACAACTAGTGCTCTTTTGGCGATATTTGCAAAAGTAAATCCAGTAAAATTCTTCAAAAAATTCTGGCCAGTTCAATTGATTGCATTCTCAACACAATCTTCTGTAGGATGTATCCCAGCAAATACTGAAAATTTAAGAGACAAATTAGGTGTTTCTGAAAAGATAGCAACTTTTGTTGCTTCGACCGGTGCAACTGTAGGTATGCCAGGTTGTGCAGGATTCTGGCCTGTATTATCAGCTATTTTGACAATTAATGTTATGGGAATTCATTATTCATTTGGACAATATGTGATGCTTGTATTAGTAGCATTAGCAGTGTCATTGGGTACAGTTGGAGTTCCGGGAACAGCAACAATTACTACTACAGCAGTATTCGCAGCAATGGGACTTCCCGTTGAAATGGTTGTATTGATGAGCCCTATTTCAATGCTTGCAGATATGGGTAGAACTGCTACAAATGTTACAGCAGCAGGTTCTTCTGCAGTTATAGTTGCAGCAAGCGAAGGTGAATTGGATAGAGAAGTTTTTAATTCATAATTTTTACAAATAATTTTATAATACTGCAACAAATTATCGACCTTTACACATTTATTGATTCGTATTATAATCAAATTAGTAAAAATTAGAAAGGATCGTTAATATGACAGAAAAAGCAAAATCTTTTTTTGAGTGGTTATTTGTAATAGGAATTGCCATTGTGTTGGCATTACTGCTTAGAAATTTTGTTATTAGTACAACTCATGTTGAGGGAAATAGCATGAATCCTACAATTGAACAAGGAGATAGAATTTTCGTCAACAGGATGGGAATTTTCAAAAACAAATTAAAAAGAGGTAATATTATAGAACTTCACGCACCGGATAAATCTGGTCGTGATTACATCAAAAGAATTGTAGCATTACCTGGAGATACTGTTGAATTAAAAAACAATAAAGTGTACGTTAATAATGAACAATTGAATGAAAATTATACTAGTAGTCAGACTACTCTTGTTTCAGGAAATGAAACAAAATGGGAATTAGGTGAAGATGAATATTTTGTATTGGGGGATAATAGACTTCCTCGAGAATCAAATGATAGCAGAATATTTGGACCGATAAAGAAAAAGGCGATAGTTGGTAGAGCTTTTTTGAGATATTTTCCATTTAATAAATTTGGTGTATTATAAAAAACTAATCTTGGATTTCCAAGATTAGTTTTTTAAATTTGTATTAATTTGAATTTTGTTGAATTGTTCCGCTTCTATATGCATCGATTAAACTTTCTAAATCTTCGATAAGCTCAAGGATTTCTTCTCCTTCGTCTGTATCTTTTATTAGCATTCTTTTTGGAAATTCTTCTGTGATTGTAACTTCTGGCGTGTATGCACCATGAACTGATTCCATTACTTGAAAATTCTTGTGCTTTGCTATTGCCAAGTGATGGGAATTAAATGTTAATGTGTAGCCAGCAATTCCTGTCTTCTTTTGGTAAGCTTCGGAAATTCCACCATCAATTACATAAGTTTTGCCATTAGCAGACACTGGTTTTTCTCCATTGATGCTTTTAACAGGGACATGGCCGTTAATTATGTGAGAAGTTTCAGGATTCATATTGAATTCTTCGAATATTTTGTCTGCGTATTTTTCAATTTTACTTAAACTGAAATAAGGATTACTTACTTCTTTTCTGACATCTTTGTCAGTGATGAAGAAGTTTTCAAATGTTGATATCTTGCTTTTTCCAAACATTGGTGATTTTGGACCACACCACATGTACCAGAAAAAGTCCAACGCAGTTTGTCTATCAGGATCATTGCCATCCATGTTTTTTGCCGAATTTATAATTCCTTCAAAGAAATCTAAAAGCGATTTGCCGCTGTATGTGTTAGATTGATACGTAAATTCTTCAAAACTTCCGTCCTTGTTCATAGGAATACATCCATGGAAAAGCAAATTGCTATTTGCGATTTTATACACTGAACCATAAGAGAATAAAAAGTCCATGTGTTCTTTTAATCTGTGACTTGTTCTGAATGATTTTGAAATGCATTCGACAACTTCTTGTTCACTTGGTTCGAATTCTGGATTTCTCTTAAAAAGTTGGTTCTCCAATTTGAATTGAATGATTGAAATAGCCTTATGCATTCTTGCAGCGTGTAGCAAATCCGTTTCTGAGTGTTTATTATCATCCAAGATTCTAACTTTGAATCTTTCGCAAGGATCGTCGTAGTATGATTCATCTGCCAAAGTAGACAATAATCTCAAATTAATTCCGTAGCCATCTTCCAAAGATTGAAAATTATTATAACTTATAGCGTTTCTAACAACATTGCATGCATTTACATAACTTCCAAGATATGCACCAATCCATGTTACATCGTGGTTTCCGTATTGAATATCCACATCTTTTTTTGCAATTAATGTATCCATAATAATGTCTGGTCTTTTTCCTCTGTCGAAAATATCTCCTACTATGTGAAGCCAGTCGATATTTAAATCTTGAATTAATTCACACAAAGTTATTATAAAATTTTCACTAACTTCTATTTTAATGATACTATCCAAAAGCTGGTTAAAATATTCTTTTTTGTTCAAAGATTCATACTGAATGTTGAGCATTTCATCAATCAAATCTCTGTAATAAAAAGGAGTCTGGTTTCTGACTTTTTGTCTGGAATATTTGCTAGCAACTCGTTTTGCTATTCTTATTAGATAAAAAATGGTATCTCTAATCCATGTTTCTGTGTATTCATCGTTTTCCTTTGTTATATTGATAATCGTCTTAGGGTCGTAAATTAAATTGGCCAACTGATTTTTTCTTGATTCTGATAATTTGTCTTTGAATTCAAGATCAATTTTAATTCTAGTATTACCTGAAGCACTTTTTATAATTCTATTGAAGCTATCATATTGTCCGTGTAAATCTGATAAAAAGTACTCCGTGCCTTTTGGTAACACTGACAAAGAAGTCAAACTTATTATTTTATTAGCAGCTTGTTCAATCGTAGGAAATTCTTTTGCAAGTAATTTCAAATATTTTAAATTGTTCAATTTTCTACCTCCACAATACTATTATATATGAACGTAGAAAAAAAGAAATAGTTTGCCTATTGAAAAATGATTACGCATTTGATATAATTATAGCGTAAAGATTTGTTAATTAACAAACAAAAATTTTTTGCTTATTAACCCTACGATATTAGTAGGAAATAAAAAAGGAGGTAACATAATGAGTAAAATAGTTTTAATTGGAGCTAACCATGCAGGTACAGCTTGTGCAAACACAATATTGGACAATTACAAAGATGAAGAATTAGTAATTTTTGATCAAAACTCCAATATTTCATTCTTAGGATGTGGAATGGCATTGTGGATTGGAAAACAAATTAAAGGCCCAGAAAAATTATTTTATTGTAGCAAAGAAGTTTTCGAACAAAAAGGCGCGACAGTTCATATGGAAACAAAAGTAGAAAACATCGACTACGACAAAAAAATTGTTTATGCAAAAGACAAAAACGGAAAAGAAATTCAAGAATCTTACGACAAATTAGTATTAGCTACAGGATCTCAACCAATTTTACCAGACATCGAAGGAATGGATTTGGAAAATGTTCAAAAAGTTAAAATTTTCCAAGACGCACAATCAGTCATCGACAAGATAAATCACGAAGAAATCAAAAAAGTTGTAGTAGTAGGAGCTGGCTACATAGGAACAGAACTTGCAGAAGCTTTCAAGAGATTAGGAAAAGAATCTACATTGATTGAACACGGAGATACAGTGTTAAGAGGCTATTACGATGATAAATTCTGCAAAAAAATGGAAGATAACCTAAGAAATCACGGTGTAAATTTAGTATTTAATGAAGAAGTTGTAAAATTAGAAGGAACTGATGGCAAAGTAAATAAGGTTATAACTGATAAAGGTGAATACGATTGTGACATGGTAAT
>QWCB01004301.1_pt1 | contig 11981 bp, 8 predicted proteins | sample 1972511 | NCBI WGS metagenome assembly QWCB01 (sample SAMN09866719, study PRJNA288562) | Human gut metagenome isolate term5_stool, whole genome shotgun sequencing... | isolation source: gut | host: Homo sapiens | place: USA: California
AATAGTCTTTTCTATTGATTCTGTATTTACAAAAGTATTTAATTCTTTTAATTTTTCTACGACCGTTTTATTACTTTTTTCAGCTTCTTTTTCAAGCTCTGCATTTACAACAACCGTCTGAGATTTATCATAAATATATTTTACTTGTCCGTTTCTTAAAACCGGTATACCCTCTTCGCCTTTATTTACAACTCTACCCGCTTCCATCCATCCCTCAAAAGATTTAGTTTCTTCTGAATCTTTTCTAAATCTCAAAAGCATTAGTCTGTCAGTATAAAAGGTGTTATTGTTTGAAGCGCTTACTTTTAAATAATTATTAAAGTTTTCTATATCGTTGAAGCTTTTAATCGTTTCATTTATTAATTGTTTCACTTCATCAAGTGTATATTTTCTATTCACCGCTGTTATCTCCCCCTTTTCACTTCTTTGAAAATAAGAAGTTAGCCCGTCTTTGGCTCTAACCAAAACATACTCCAAGTAGTCTGTACTTCCCCTTTGTTCATCCCACTTTTCTCTTGCAAGCTTTGATTGATTCATCAATCTATATGCTTGTTCAATATTTCCACCATTAAAGAAAAGTAAGTTCCTGGCTAAGTAAAAGTCCGCTTCAGATTGACTGCTAAATTTCTTCTCCCATTTGCCGTTAAAAATTTCATTCTTAACTTCGCTTGTATCTCCTATATCTGTATTTAAAAAAAGTTCAAGTACTTCTCTATCTTTGTAATCGCCTACTTCAGATTTATCAATTTCACTCTTTTCAAATTCCGGAAGATATTTTGCTTTTAGTTGATTTATTTCCGTTTCGATATTTGTAATTTTTTTCCTATATTTGTCATTAAGTATTTTTCCTGTAACCGTAAAAAAGCGATCTTTATCATATATCTCAATATTTCCCGATCTTCTTCTGGTTCCTTCGAGTTTTCCTTTGCCTATGAAGTGAATCCCTCTACCCGATGGACTCACTTCGGCATAGGTATCTATATTCTTTAAAAAGTCAGAAGCGACAGAATCTTTATTATCTGTGAAATAAGCATAAACATCATCAGCTACATCGTCTAAATCTATGCCTACGTATCCGTCACCAAGAAAAAAGCCTAAACCATCAGCTTTATCTAATGAGTTTAGGCATCTTTCATAAGTGTTCCAAGTAGCTTTATCGCTTACTTTTGCATATTTTCCGGACGGCTCTATTGGAATTTTAGTGTTTTTTCCATTCCTGTTAACAATCCTGTATAAACACCATCTTTTTTCTTTTTTTAAATCTTCAGGTATGTTTTTATAATAGTCAATCATTGTTCTATCCTAAATACTTTATATCCCCTTTTAGTTGTCAAAACTTCTAAAAGATAGGCTCTGTCTTTAGTTAATTCTACAAGTCCTGATAATTCTTCTCCAAGCTCTTTATATGATGTAAACTCGTGCGTTTTTTCAAAAGGCTTTAAAATAGAATTAATCATAAACATAACTCTGTCCAGCTGTTTTCTATTGGTCAAAACTTGATTCCAATAAACAACTTTATTGCCCCAATAAGTTACATAATCTGCGATTCTGAAACCTATAGTGACCATCGGAAGTTTACTTTTTGAATAAGTTAACTCAGCTTTTTCAATATTTACCGGGTAATTTGCATCCGGTATATCTTCTCTTTCAAACAATTTCTCGTTGTTGAAATTTTGATCCATATCTTCCCATACGTTTTTTAAATTATTTTCTGAATACATTTTCTTCTCCTTGTAAATTTTTCCAATAAAAAAACTCAGTATTGAACTGAGTTTTATCTTTCTAAATCGTTATTTCTGCTTTTAATTCTATTAGTTTTATTTAAATTTATTTTTCTTAAATCTTCACGCAAAGACGATTTTTCAATATTTATGTTTTTTGATAGTGAAGCTAGAATTATTTTATTATATCTATTTTCTAACATCGTACATAAAAATTTCTTATATACGTCACTTATATAAGGCGTATTTTTAACTACATCCTTAACCTTATTGAAATCTAATCTCTCCTGAAATCTTTTTAATGCATTTATGCAATCTACATTATCTGTTGTGTTTAAAAAATTGTAATAATTTATTTTAACACCTTTATCTTTCAATGCAGAATTCGGAAAAGTGTATACTCTTTCATCAATCATAGCTTGATTATTAAGTATATTTTCCATTTGTTCGTCTGTTAATTGCGGGTACATACAGGAACCACAGTCAAATATCGGTGCCGGTTTACATAAACCGCTTTTTATATTATATAAATATCCCCAATTACCGTTGTGTCTATCGAAGTTACCAATAAACGAATCTACAATAAATTGATCCCAAAAGAATTCTTTTAGCTCTTCCGGTTGTATTATATTTTGTTCATTAATTGTTGTTAAAACTTCATTTAATTCCGTATCCGTCCCGTTTGTAGAGCTAAACACAATGTTATTTTTTAAAGAAGCGAAATCATAAAATATATACTCTCCATCTTCCCTAAAATCTTTACAAGCGACAACTAATTTCCCTTTAAAATTACCCAGTAAAGTTTTTTGGACATTATATCCAAGGGCGTCTATTATATTACAACACACATATTCGCTTATACAACTATTTGAATAATGCATATCCGGATTGTCTTTTGCGTGTCCTGAAGATTTAATCATATACTTTTCATCATTATATATTATGCATGCTTTTTTACCATTAGCTCCATTATAGTTTACGCTTAAATCTAATTTGCAATTACTAAAATCTATCACCAGTCTTTCACCATCCCAAGATATTTTTCTCTCAATTCCCAAGCCAATTCAGGTGTAATTTCTCTGTCCGTTTCCGCCGAATTAATAGAGCCGTAAATTTCACCCCAATACATAGCTTCCAATATGTCATCCCCTGATTTTTTAGCATCTAAAAAACCATTTATTGAAACTTGTAGATGTTTTGGAAGTGTTCTAATGTCAATATCCATTTATAGCACCTCTTTTTATAAATCTAATTCGGTTGATTTATGCTCAAAATTTTTATCCTCTATCTTTTTTTCTACAGATTTTTCAATATCTTTCAATTCCGATACTAACGACTTTTTAACGCCCATAGATACATTTAAGCTCTTTTCCTGTTCATAAACTAAATCTTCAACCCTATTTTTAATAACAGTGGTGAGTTTGTCTATTCTTGCGGTAGGCAGTTGATTATTAAGAACTTCTCTCATTATTTCAGGAACATCGTTTAATTTTGAAAAATCATATCTATCCCAGCCCTCAATAAGCTCTAAAGATTTAGCAAAAGTGCTTGTGAATCCTTTTGGCTTAATACCGAGATTATACGGATTTATGCTTTCTGTATTTCTATTATAAAGTAAGCTGAAACCTGTATCAAAAATAGGTGCTACTCTTTCGAACTCAAGTGTTTCTACATTTCTAATAACTCCGTAATTCCTTTGATGTCTATCCTCATTGACCATTATATAGTCAAGTATAATCATATCTTCAAGCTCTTCTCGTGCATTTTTAAGTCCATATTTTTCACACAATCCGAGGTAGTGATTGTAAGGAGAAACATCATTTGCTCTCTTTTCGCTTTCAATTAAATACATAGCCGGAATAATTTCCTCATTTGTATTAATCATATTTTTGCAAGCTGAATAAACAACGTTATCATCTGTTACTATTTTATATTCAACATAATTCATATCGAATCGTTTAGCCAGTTCTGAAGCAATTACCTCATTATACGGTTCTTGAAAGTTAGGAAGCTCTCCACCCTTTAAAAGAAGTCTCTCTCCGTTTTTTATTATCCATTTTTTTGGTAAATAACCATCCGATGTATTGTTTGGTGAAAACAAGTCAGGGTTATCTACATTACCGCCAACTATAATTTTACCCACATCGTCCGAAAACTCATTTTCAAAAAAATTAACATCTTTCCATTCAGTATTTGAGTCTTTTGGTTTAAACCAATATTGGTCGGACAAAGATAGCCATAAACTACTTTCAGGCAATTCCCTAGTACTTCTGATATTTAAAGTTTCAAGAATATGATAAAAGTTTTTTCTGCTTGCCGGTATTATTCTACCATTCATCCAATTAGAAATATCTTTCCTTAAGGTGCTGCTTTTTTTGACAATTCCAAAAGGCAGATATTCAAGATTAAATTCATCAAATGTATTTAATAAATATCCATCTTCTTCAATTTCACACTCTAAAATAGGTGTGTTTTTATTCATAAAGATATATCTCATATATCCACCTCCATATGGTAATTATACCCTATTTTACCTATTATTTTCAAACTCCATCTCAAAGTTTATATATTTTCCGGCATCTACAATTTTAATATATGCATTGTATTTTTTCCCATTTTTACTTGTAAGAGCTTGAACATAGGTCTTTCCTTTTTCCAATATTTCTTTAATCATAGAATCTGTGAGCTTCTTACCTTTGTTTTTAAAAAACAGGTTATCTTTATATATTTTAAAACCGCAATTTTTGTCACAAACATAAAATTTATTATTTAAATATATATTTCCGCCACACCTTGGGCATTTTCCGAGAACCGTTTTGTTGTAAGTAAAGTTTGGATTGTAACTAGGCTTTTCTGATATTACTTTTATAGTCGCATCGATGATGTCAGATATAAAGGTATCTTCGTCAAGTTCCCCCATACTTATTAATGTAAGTTTATTCTCCCAATCAGCAGTTGTTTTAGCCGACTTCAAGCTTTCAGGAACCATTTTAATCAGTTCTCTACCTATATCTGTCGATTTTAAATCTTTTTTTACTCTTTTAACATATCCGCTTGATATTAGCTTTTCAATAATACCACTTCTTGTCGCCGGAGTTCCAATTCCGCTTTTTTCAGTATCTAAATCTTTGTCAAGATCTTCATTGCCGGCTTTTTCCATACTTGATAAAAGTGTGTCCTCAGTATAATACTTCGGCGGAGTTGTTTTGCCCGACTCAACGCTATAGTTAAAGTCATACTTGTTACCTACGATAAACCTATTATCGAAAGATGAAATGTAATTATCTTCTTCGTTCGGCTTATCTTCATAGTTTTTGCCTACAGTTCTAAAGCCCTCAGATTTAATAAACTTAACATTAGACTTAAACAAAATATTTGAATTTTCAAATTCCAATTCTGTCTTAACGTCAATACCATTTGGAGAAACCGATTTTAAAAATCTATATTTTACAAGTTTAAATATTTTTATTTCATCTTTGGTTAAATTCAAGCTTTTAATCAGCTTTACTGAAGAAAGTGTAGGAATAACAGCGTGATGGTCACTAACTTTTTTGTCGTCTATAATTTTATCCGGCGAAATATCTTTTAGTCCATATGCTTCTGCAATTTTTATTGCAGTTTCTCTCATATCTTTTGTCAAATATTTACTGTCTGTTCTAGGATAAGTCACCAACTTCTTCTCATATAGGCTCTGTAATACGTTTAAAGCCTTTTCAGCGGTAAACCCTATCTTTCTATTGGCTTCTCTTTGTAAAGTCGTTAAATCATACGGTAAAGGCGATTTAACGGCAATATCTTTTGTGTCCGACTTCGTGCATATAGTGTTCGATTCAATTATCCTGGATAGATCTTCGTCACAATTATTTTTATTTTCGTATCTTTCAGATTTTATTTTTAAATCGCCTAAAGTTCCTTGCAAATAATAGAAATCTTCAACTTTAAAATTTTCAATTTTTTCATCTCTGTCAACTATAAGGGCTAGTGTCGGAGTTTGCACTCTGCCGACATTTAAAAGAAGTCCTGAGTTGTTATATAGACAAGTATAATACCTTGTAAGATTAAAGCCCACAAGCCAATCAGCTTTTGCTCTTGCAATTGCCGAGTGATATAGGTTCTCATAATCTGTACCGTCTTTAAGATTATGGAAGCCTTTTTTTATAGCTGCATCTTCCATTGAAGAAATCCACAATCTTTTATACGGCTTTTTGGGATTAACTTTATCATAGACAAGTCTAAAAATAAGTTCTCCCTCTCTACCGGCATCTGTAGCACACACAATTTCATCTACATCTTTCCTAAGCATAAGGCTTTTAACTATATTAAATTGTGATTTTGTGTTTGCTGAAACTTCTGTGTTCCAAGTACATGGAATTATAGGTAAATCTTCAATTTTCCATACCTTATAATCTCCATAATAATTTGGATCACTCAATGCTATTAAATGCCCTACACACCAAGTAACAATATATCCTGAACCCTCATAATATCCGTTCTGTCTATCATTGGCGTTTAGAACTTTTGCAATAGATACTCCGACACTTGGTTTTTCTGCAATTACTAATTTCATCCTATTACCTTTCTATGTTGTCTTTATCGTTATCATTGTTATTTTCTTCCACAACAATATTTATCATATCTATAAAATCTTCAAAATCTATATTGCAAGCTTCATAAATATTGTATAAATTTTGCTTTTTATAATCTTCTCTTTCTAAGCGGACTGCTTCTAAAGCTTGTTTAGACTTTTCGGCTTTTTCCTTATCTCTCTCATATCTTTCTAATGCTTTTTGTTCTTTTCTTTCTATTCGTTCTAAATCTTTATTTATATCCATAATTTTATCCTCTTTTTATTTTTTCTTATGGAAGCCTACCAAAAGACGGTGAATGGTCTTTCCAATATGCCCCGTAAACGTTATCTATTCCTGTTTCCGAAGTAAAAGGCTTGTTAGGGTTATATTTACTACTGTGAATAAATTTACCCTCACCGATATATATTCCTACGTGAGTTATTCCCTTTCCTGCTCCAGTTGTATCTCTAAAGAATACCAGATCGCCCGGCTTCGCCATATCCATTGAATTGAAAACGTTACACCACGTGTAATAAGTCGCCGCATTACTTCTCGGGAATTTTTTAACTCCCGATTCATTGAACAATCTCCATACAAGCCCTGAACAATCAAACCAATAGTCGCTGTAATATTGATAAGCTTTTTTCCCTCTATCTCCTATTATCGTTTGAGTTCCGTGAGTGTTGCCTTGAGTTCCTAAAAGATAGCAACTTCCCTTATATTTCTGATAAAGTTTCATAATTTTCTTCATATCGTCGCCCTCAACAGGAATATCTAAGTCTTTCATATCTCCCGTTGACGGGTTCCAGGTTGTAACGTCGCCTGTTTCTTCGTACGTACCCGATTCTTCATTATAATTACTTCTTTGAAAATAATATGCCGGATTAAGAACATTTCCTTTTGGAGTTGTAATCCTAATTTCTAGCCCAACACCTTGTCCAAGCTCTCCTCCGCTTTTTATTCTGGCTCCTATCGGGAGTGATGAATACATATTATTCATATATTCAATCTCAATATTTGTAGAATCGTCTCTGACAGTGATTGAGTTATCGCCTTTAGCGACAACTTCTCCATAAAACGGAGCTTTTACAGCCCCTTTAAATTGACCTAAAGTAATGTAATCCTTATATTCTTTATCTACAAGGCTAAATCCGAAAGGTCTTGTTATTGTATCTTCCCAACTGTCGCACGGCGGAGTAATAGAAGCGTTGTTACCAATCAATTTGTACATATCCTCAAACCAATCAAGCCTATCAGCATCCAGCAAACTTTTGTAAAACTCTTTGCAGTTATCCAATCCGTTATTTATAACTTTAATATTTAAGATCTTCACTTCTTCCAAGTCCTCATCATAAGAGCCGGAGCTTCCGTCTCTTTCCGGAACACTATCATATCTAATTGATTCCGTAAGTTCCAGCTGATATTGTTCTCCAAAAAGTTCTTCCAAATATGGTATGGCATCCTCATAGCTCCATTTCTCAAGCTTGGCAGTTAAATAACTGCAAAGTGCAATATAGTCGTGAGTTGCCGGGTCTATTGCATAATTATATTCATCATAGTCGGGATATTCATCTTCAATACCGCCCAAGCTCTGATAAAATTCATATTCCGCATTTTTATACCATTCTTCAACTTTTGTAGCATCGCTTTCGTTTGCAGTTTGCCAATTTCCGTTATATGAACCTATAAGTCCACCCGTACAACTACTGATACATCCGAAACAACTACCGGCAAATACAAGTATCAAGAAAATTATTAAAGCAATTAAAAAAGCTTTTGATTTCATAAAATATATTACTCTTTTAATTGCTTCCTTGGACTGCTTATATCTTTCTTTAAATTTATTGTACCATTTAACGGATTTAAACTTTTTACGCTTTTTTAAGATTTCTTTTTTCTTTTTTCGCTTTGCCTGTTTCTTGTTAAAGCTTCTTTCTATTTTGCCCGAGCCTAAATAACTGTCATCTTTACTCATCATCTGATTAAAATAAGCTTTGTTTTCTAATCTAGTTTTTTCTTGTGAAAGATAATTCTTTTTTGCCGTTAAATTATTTCTTTTTCTTGCGTTTAGGCTTCTAAACCTGTTTCTTTGCACAAAAAACTGATTTTCAACTTTGTCAAATAGTTCGCTCTCAAGATCATCACTTCTATAAGAATCAAAATATATTTTAGACTTATTATACATATAGTCAGTCAGGTGGCTAGGAGCTTTTAAAGCCGTTCGCCCTGAACTGTATGCAACCTGATTATTAATAATTAAATCTTTTACTTGTCCGGTATCTCTAAAAATATTGAATGCAATAAGCCCTGAAACCGTAACCTCTTTAATGTTTTTAGCATTTCTCGCAATTTTATAAGAGTTTATAGCGGTTCCTGCAAATTTTTTATTAAAATCTTTTTCTATTGAAGTTTGGTCATTATAGTAAGTGCTCCGTTGATCAATATATCTTTTAACAATTCTACCGCCCCTAACTCCCATAGGGTCGTGCCAATCGAGCTTATCTACTTTATTATAAAGCTTTTTATATTTTCTATCTGCTCTATCTATTCTTCTGTCTATGCTTGGATTTGTAATAATAAAGCCTAAATGCTTACTTTCTAATGCATCTTGCCAAGCTTTTTCAACAGGGTTTTCTCTGACTTTTCGTTCATACTTAAAAGCTTTTTTCTTGAATTTTTTTCTCTCGGCTTGAGAAAAAGTGTATGGTGAAGAAACGGAATCGACAAATTCCCCTAGAAAAGTTTTACCATCAAAGTGACTTACATATTGTTTATCAGTTGAAGAACCAAACTCTTTATCCGAACTGCCCTCTTTGTCTCCATTGTTATCGGAGGTGTTCCTGGACTGTGAAAAGTACTTTTTGTTATTTTTACTTTCGTTTTTGTTTGCATTTTCACTTGAACTGCTTCTGGAATAATATCGATTATTTCTTTTTGAGGTTTCCTCATTAGTTCTTTCATCTTCTAATTCCGAGTTATATGAATTAAAATCATCAGGCTCATAGCTATCTTCTTCTAAACCATAATAGTATTCTTCGAGTTTTCTTTGTTCTTCATTGAAATTAATGATTTTATCTTTATTTTCAATGATAATTTCCATTCTACGCTTTAAAGAAATTCCGAAATTATCATTGACGGTTGCTTCACTTGTTTTGGACGGTTTATTTGGGGATAAAATAGTTTTTGATTCATTGCTGTTTAAATGGTTTTTACTTGTCGATAAATAAGACTTATCCCCAAATTCTTTTTTATTATCTAAATCGTTAGATTTATTCAATTGTCCAAACTGTTCTTTGTCGTCTTTAAATTCTTTTTTTGACAAGTTTTACCTCCTAGTCCTGTTCGTTAGGCTTTGTCGTCATAAGCTTATAGAGCTTTGTTTCTTTAGGGAATCTATCTCTAAAAGGAATTATAGTGTTGCTGAATTTCAAAAGTCCGGCTCCTTGCTCACTATTGGTTATAAACGAAAGTTGCTGTTCGGAAATATTAAGCTTTTTAGATAAAATCTCCTTATCTCCCGGAGCCTGGTTTAATAAATATATAAATTCAGAGTTATCAAAAATACTTTCTTTTCCTTTAGCTCCTAAAAAGTCTTTGACGTTTTGAGTAATTCCGGTCGGAACTCCGCCCCATTTTCTAAATCTCTTCCAGAACTCAAGGCTGTAATTAGCGGTCTGTTCTTCTGCAAGCAATAAGTGAAACTCGTCAATATAGTACCAGGTACTTCTACCGCTTCCGCTAAATCTGTTCCTTGAAACTTTTTCCCAAACATTATCTTGCACAATAAGCATACCGATTTTTCTTAAAGCATCCCCTAAGTCCTTTATGATGTTTCTGACCGATCTGTCTACAACAGACTTTTCAACTGCTGACAAACCAAATTTTCCGCCGGCAATCAAGTCCATCAAAGATATAATGAAATCGGACTTAACACTTATCGCTTCTTGAAGTCCTTTGGCATCAGCTCCACCGTAGTTTGCATTAATATCTAAAGGATTGATGTAATTCTTTGTATAGGTAGACAGGTTAATGATTGCCGCCTGGTTTCCCAGGGCTTCTGCAATATCAAAATATTCCAGTGTCGGATCGATACAGATAATATCATCATCTGTTCCTAAGAACACCTGCAGCATTTCCGACTTACTGAAATAGGATTTTCCGGAGCCGGGGACACCGAATACCATTCCATTTCCATTTGCCAGTTTTTTCCGGTTTCCAATGCAAAGGTTATGAGAAACCTGGTTAATGCCATAGCAGACGCCGGACTTTTCGTTTAATTCCTGTACATTAAAGGGAAGAAGGGCTGCAATATCCCTGGTGAGCATGGTCCGCATTGTGCTGATCTGCCGGTTTCCCACTGGAAGTATGGTATTCATAGCTTCCCTCTGCTGATAATAGTGGGTTTCAATCTGGCACATGCGTCCATTGCCGATATTTTTAATGGTTTCGGTTACACTGTCTAACTCCTTCTTGTCCTCTGCCATGATCAAGAAATTAACCCCTGTATAAAACAGGTTCTGGTCATTTTCCCGCACGTCGTCCATAAGATTTACAATCTTCTCCTTCTGGACTTTCTTGATATGAGAAATGTCACTGGAAAAGTCGTTATTTTTATTACGGACTCTCTGCTGCTTTAAAATATCATTTTCAATGCCCAGATATTTCTTCTGAAGAACCTTATTTGCCAGTTCTTTTGGTACTGGTACAATGCAGATTGTAGTGATGCTATGAACCGGAAGACTGGTAATCTCATTTAAAAAGGTATCCGATAAAGAAGACGGATATTTTTTAATGAATAATGCCCTGCATTTTTTCCGTTCCGTTTCAAAATAACCTGGGTAAAACTGCATATACCCTGGTGAAATATCATTTTTAGGATCACCGCCCTTTTTTAACGCCTGTCTGAAATCAAAGGAGAATTGTTCTTCTTCCCCTATACGGTAAAAATTGAAAAGTACCCGCAGCCGCTCTTCTGCATTTAATTCTTCAATGCAGGAACCAAGTTCTCCAAAGTTCTGTTTTAAGGTAGCTTCAAAAGTGGCAAAAAATGCTTTTGCCTGTTCGTAGGATTTCCGTTCTACACATACAGTCAGCAGTTTTTCCTGCTCAATCCCCTGCCTTCCATCTACAATGCGCTTTTCAATAATCTGATTATAACTTCCACGCAGCCAGTTAAAACCATCTCCTTTTTCCTGGAAAAGGACATGCTCCCGGAAATCCTGCATATTTTTATTCCGATTAAAAATGGTAATAAGAAAATATATATCAATGGCATTTACCGTCTTACAATACTGCTTTAAAATCCGCATCTGTTCTTCTGCACCTGCGGTTACATAGTTAATATCCAAAAAACGGTATGTCCTGGAATATATCCCCTTCCCTACTTCAAAAATGCCATTTTCTGCAATTCTCCCAATCCCCATGACTTCCTGAAGATATTTCGGGGATTTTACTGCTTTATCTGCTTTTTTTAACTGGTCAAACTTATCTGAAAAAATTGACAATCTCTAATTTCCTCCTTTCAGGCAGATGGGACCACAAACACAGCAGCTTCCATCTGCCGCTACATGTCTGTGTATCCCTCTCCTGAAATGGAGAGCAGGCGCTATTTCACGCCTTGATTGAATATTCTGGTCAACGGTACATCTTATACCACACCGCTGCTGCCGCACCAAGTACAATCATCACTACC
>QWCB01008375.1_pt1 | contig 11975 bp, 6 predicted proteins | sample 1972511 | NCBI WGS metagenome assembly QWCB01 (sample SAMN09866719, study PRJNA288562) | Human gut metagenome isolate term5_stool, whole genome shotgun sequencing... | isolation source: gut | host: Homo sapiens | place: USA: California
TCATATAATCAACAGCTATGTGAAAGGGAATGAAAATGAGAGATTATTCACTTTTTTATTTTTTAAATTTATAAATTTAAAGTTTTCAATTATGAACAAGAAGTTTCTAAGTGTAATCCTGTTCAGCGCCTTAATGGTGGGCACTGCAGGAACGTTTACGTCTTGTAAGGACTACGATGATGACATCGAGAATTTGCAAGGACAAATTGACAAGCTTGCGACTAAGGAAGATATGACTTCTCAAATCGCAGCTTTGCAAGCAGCCTTGGATGCCGCAAAAACAGAAGCTGCAGCTGCAAAGACTTCAGCAGAAGAAGCTGTGAAGAAAGCTAATGACGCTGCATCTACTGCAACAGAAGCTGAGAAAGCTGCCGCTCAAGCCGCTCTTGATGCTGCCAATGCAAAAACAGAGGCAATTAAGGCTGCTCAAGATGAAGTAGCCAAAGTAAAGGCACAGTTGGAGTCTACTATCGATTCTAAGTTCGATGCTGCAAAGAAGGAACTTGCGGCAACAATCAATGACTTGACTGAAAAGGTTACGAAACTGACAGGCTTGACTACGGAGATGATTACAAGTCTGGATCTTCAGACAGCAAATCCGAAACTGGAACTGAACTATGCACAGCTTCCTGCTAAGCTGAATCCGAACGCCAGCGTGAAAGATGCAAAATCATACGAATTCGGTAAAGGATTTACTGGCAGCTTCACAATCAATGCCAATGAGATTTACACAACTCCGGCTAGTTTCATGATTTCTGTAGCTCCCGTAAATGCTGTTGTGACAAACGAGATGTTCTCTCTTATCAATAGCAAGGGTGAAGCTCTCAGTGATATTACACTCAGCACAGAAGCATACGACGGCTTGTTGACCAGATCTGTTTCTAACGGTCTCTACGAAGTTAAAGTAGAACTGAACAAAGAGGCTGATCTCGAAGCTTTTGGTAAAAAAGTAGTAAGTGAGGATAAGAGCGTCCTATTTGCACTTGCAGCAACTAAGGATGCAAGAACTGTAACATCAACTTATGATATTACTGCGAAATCAGCACTGAAAACTTATACTAAGGCAGATGAGATTGCAAAGAACTCAACTATTCAATCTACGATAGAAGTTAAAAAGGATTTGACAGCTTATGAAAATCCATCTGCTACTGCGACACCTAATACAGAGAAATGTTACCCTGTAGCAAGTGGTGAAGCATTCCAAATCAATGTTGCTTCAAAAGAAGGAACCAGCCCTATCATGGGTAGCTATGTTGTTGTTGATATTGATAATAAGGCTCTTTCTACAACAGACAAAGCTGCTATCAAAAGCTTGACTATTGCAGGTGTAGAAACTGTTAGCAAAGACAACAAATTCGATATCACAATTAGTGGTGCTTATGCCAAGGGCGTAGTAGTACCTTTGAAGGTGGTTACTATCGACTATACCGGAGTTGAACAATCAGTAATCGTTTGGGTGAAGGCTGGTAATGGTTCTGAAATAGCTAGTGAAGCTAAATACGTAATCACTCCGACTGCATATGTCGATGCTCCGACTACTTACGCTTATGCAGGCCTGGCTAAATTCACAGTTCCTGCCGGTGCTGCCAAGTTCGACTTGAGCATTTATGCTAAGGATGAGATTAATATCACAGAAACTGCTAATGTACTTGATGGTATTGTATTCACATTCTACAAAGCTGACGGTAAGACTGAGGCTACTAAGATTGAAGATATCGCAAACGCTAAATTGACAGCTACAGTTGACCTCCAGACAATGAAGAATGACAAGGTTTACGAAGGTATCGTTAAATTCTTTGATGCTGAAGGTACATTCTTGTCACAAAGTACCATTTCTGTACAGAAAGTATTGCCGACTACATTGCCGGAAGGATTCTCTATCAAGACTAACCAGCTGGATGCTCAAGGCGTTTACAACTGCTACTTGATTAACTTTGTCTGTAGTTGAAAAGTACATTGACAATAAGACTCAGCATGCTACAACTGCAGTGTACAACTATGGTAAGATTTCTTCTGAGAAGAAAGATGGTGCCTTTGTTAATTACACTATCGACGCTGCTTCTTTCCCGACTGTATTCAATTGCATCTACAACGATACATACACTTGGAGATGGGCTACTAAGGATGACCTTGGTTTGAAAGCTACTGCGACATTACCTTATAGCACAGAACTGACTTATGGTAAAGATGTTACTGTAGAGTATGCTAAGTATATTAAGGGTATCAGCTCTCGTGACAGTGAATATAGTGCACTTTTGAGCGCACCTTATGAAAAGTCATTGGAAATTAAGGAAGCCCACTTGGTATCCAATGCCAACGGTGAAGTGGATGAATACTTCACTGTAAACATCGAGGAAGGTAAAATCACTGGTTTCACCGTAAATTCTAAGGCAACTAACCCGACAGCTGCTGTTCCTTCTACATTGAAGATTACAGTTGTTGACATGTACAAGCACGAACGTGTTATCGAACTTGGCATGACTGTAAACAAACGCTAATCAATGTATTCCTAAATAAGTCCTTTATTATGGAGGACTTATTTAGAGAAACCTTGAAATAACATTAGAATCCCTGGCTTCTTTGAGGCCAGGGATTTTTTTAATCTTTAATTTTACTTTCCTGCTTTCTTTTTCTAAATCCCCTCCAGAAATTTATTTTCCATCACTTTGCTTCCACACTTCCACCCACCTCCTGCATCCCCCCTATCCATCGGCATTTGCCCCGCTGTGGAAGCAACCCAAAAAGGTGGAAGCAAAATCTGCTTCCACCTACTCAAAACGCCTAAGTTTTACCGTAACCTACTCGTCTCTACCGTAATACCCCGTACAAGGCACATAAATCGGTTGGTTCAGTTTTCCCACATTTTCGAGCTTACCCTCGCTGCGGAGCAGGCGAATATGAAGCTGCGCAGTGGAACGCATCATCCCGCAGAGAACCTGAAAACTCTCGCGCGTAAGGAACTGATGCGTAGAGAAGTAGCCCGTCATGGCACCTATCTCATTCTTCAGCACCTGGTCGGCACGAAACTTGATGCCCTTCAGCTTAATCTTGGTGGTTTTTCGTTTGGTCGCAGCGGTCACCGGCTCCGTGCTCGTCAGTACGGGATGAAAATAGCCGATACCGTCCAGATGCACCTGCCGCCCCTCGGCAAGGTCTTCCCCCATGACGTGCGACAAGGCATCCAGTACCGCCGAAACATCAGTCTCCGTCAACGAGCTGCGTTCCTGAATTCTGCGACGCAGTTCGTCGGTAGTGGTAGAGCCGTTCAAGCGGATGCGTGGATGAAGTATCTTTTCTTCCCGCTGTTTGTCTTTTGGTTCCGGAAGTTCATACCAATCAAATAAAATTGCCATAGTTCAATGTCTTTTAAGTTGTTATATAATAAATTTGCGCCCTATGCGGAATAGGTGCGGGGTGCGTACTTCATCCGTAAAAGCTATGGAAAGAGAGACGCCTAACGACCATGAACAACTCTGCTTACGGTCGTCAAGCGATTGCTTCATGGCCGTAAGCAGAGTTGTTCATGGTCGTTAGGCGTCATCTATTCCCTATACAAAAGTAGACAAACAAAGGGAGAAAAGCAAAGGAATGCCAGTGTTTTGACAAAGAAACTCACTTGCTTTTAACACTTCTCTACATGAGTCGTGGAGACTTGTATCCATTTAATAATTATTCCGCAGAATGCTTGCTTTCAGCTCTTCAATGTAGTATCTTTACGAGAATTATATTTACTTAAAGCTGACAAACAGAATGAAAATTACCTTGATTAGAGCAGAAAAAGAGAGCAGAAAGGAAGCCCTCAGCACCCTGGAAGCGGATGCACTGATTAAAAAACTAAAAACCGAAACCAAAGCCGGACATGTATCGACCCTCCGGGCCATCCTTCCTCAACTGGAGGGCACTTGCGCCCAATACGAACATATAGACAAGTTGCCCCGCATCTATCCCGCCGTGGAATATAGCCGTACACAAGAGGGGGAACGGTGGATGAAGAACTATAACGGACTCGTACAACTGGAAGTAAACCGTCTGTCGGGCATTGCCGAAGCGGAATATGTAAAGCAACAAGCCGCCCTGCTGCCACAGACCTTTGCCGCTTTCTGCGGTTCCAGCGGACGGAGTGCCAAGATATGGGTATTGTTTGCCCTGCCCGACGGCACGACACCGAAGCGGGAGAGCGATGCCGCCTTGTTTCATGCCCACGCCTACCGTATGGCGGTGAAGTGCTACCAGCCCTTGCTGCCGTTTGCCATTACATTGAAAGAACCTTCCCTTACCCAGAGTTGCCGCATGACTCTGGACGGATATCCTTACTACAATCCTGCCGCTGTGCCTTTCTGCCTGGAACAGCCCCTCGGCATGCCCGAAGAGGAGAACTTCCGGCAACGAAAACTCGCAGAAAAGAACCCGCTGTTGCGGCTGCATCCGGACAGTAAAGCCTCGGACACCTTCGCCATACTTTTCGAATCGGCCCTTGACCGTGCATTCCGCGAATTGGACGGTTGGAAACGGGACGGGGATTTACGGATACTGCTGGTGCCTCTGGCCGAACATTGTTTCAAGGCAGGCATCCCCGAAGAGGAAGTAGTCCGCCAGACATTGATGCACTATTACCGGGAAACGGATGAATTCATTGTCCGTCAAACGATTCATAACCTATATCAAGAGCTTAAAGGCTTCGGGAAAAAGAGCAGTCTGACGCAAGAACAGGAGAGCGTTTTCCGGCTGGAAGAGTTTATGGGTCGCCGGTATGAGTTCCGCTACAACACCGTTCTGGATGATTTGGAATACCGTCAGCGCGACTCCGTCCATTTCTATTTCAAGCCTGCTGACCAGCGTGCCCGCAGTACGATCTCCATGAATGCCCTGAAGGAGGGTATCCGCGTATGGGACCGCGACATCAACCGTTTCCTAACTTCAGACTACGTACCACTCTATAATCCCGTCGAAGAATACCTTTACGACACCGGCCGCTGGGACGGGAAAGACCGCATCCGGGCGTTGGCCGCCCTCGTTCCGTGCCACAATCCTCATTGGCAGGAGCTGTTCTACCGCTGGTTCCTGGGCATGGTGGCACACTGGCGTGGAATGGACCGGCAACACGGAAACAATACTTCTCCTCTGCTTGTCGGTTCTCAAGGGTTCCGGAAATCCACCTTTTGCCGCATTTTGCTGCCACCGGAGCTGCGTTTCGGCTATACGGACAGCATCGACTTCAAGAGCAGGCAGGAAGCGGAGCGCAGCCTGGGACGCTTTCTGCTCGTCAACATCGACGAGTTCGACCAAATCAGCATCAACCAGCAGGGTTTCTTGAAGCATCTGCTGCAGAAACCGGTTGCCAACCTGCGCAAACCCTACGGCAGCACCATCCGTGAGATGCGGCGGTATGCCTCCTTCATCGGTACCAGCAACCAGAAGGACTTGTTGTCCGACCCCAGTGGCAGCCGCCGTTTCATCTGCATTGAGGTCACCGGCCCCATCGATACAAATGTCACCATCAACTACCGCCAGCTCTATGCACAAGCTCTGAATGCCGTAGCCAAAGGTGAGCGCTACTGGCTGGATGATGCCGATGAAGCCATCTTGAAGCGGACGAACCGGGAATTTGAACAGCTCACCCCACTGGAACAACTCTTTCACAGCCATTTCCGTGCGGCAGAAGAGGATGAAGAGGGGCAATGGATGATGCCCATGCAGATTCTTTCCGCTTTACAGACAAAGACGCGTGACCGTCTGGCAATCAACAAGGTTGCCGTATTCGGGCGGACGCTCAAGAAGCTTGAAATACCGAACAAGAAGTCAAGGCAGGGGACACTGTATCATGTAATGCCGCTGGATTAAATGCTCTGCAGTAACCCCGCACAAGCATCTTCCAGAATGTCCAGCACATACTCAAAACCTTCGGAACCGCCGTAGTAGGGGTCCGGTACATGGTCGGCATGGGTAAACTTTGTACAGTATTCCGTCATGCGGTGTATCTTGCTCCATTCGGCGGTTGAAGGGGCACGATCTTTCAGGTCGTCGATGTTGCGGTCGTCCATACCGATAATCAGGTCGAAGTTGTAAAAATCCTCGGTACGTACGGGTCGCGAAAGATGCGTCAGATTGTATCCACGGCGGGCAGCATGGGCACGCATCCGGCTGTCCGGCAGTTCGCCCTGGTGATAGGACAGAATGCCTGCAGAATCGATTAAAAACTCATCCGCACGTCCGGCTTCTTCTATCAGATGTTTCATGACTCCCTCTGCCGAGGAGGAACGGCAAATGTTGCCGAGGCAAACGAAAAGTATCTTCTTCATATTTCTTTAGTTACGAGTTATTTACATCGGGTCTACATCATAATACACTATCAACGACTTGAAGCGGTCTTCCGCCACCATCTCCTTTTGCACCTGGACGAGCAGCTCGCGGGCACGTGCCATCGGGGCATTGGTTTCTATCTTCAAGATAATCTTTCGGATGAACAGGGTCTGTACGCGTGCTACGGGCGGCTTGTCCGGTCCCAGCACACGGTTGCCAAAGACGGTGCGGAGCTTGGCGGCCATAGTCTGTGCCATGAGGTCGAGCAGGGTCTCGTTCCGGTTCTTCAGGTAGACATACACCAGGCGGTAGTAGGGCGGGTAGTGGAACATCTGGCGTTCGGCAAGCTGCCCGCCTACCATGGCTTCGTAGTCGTTGGCAATGACTTGCGGGATGATGGGATGGTCGATGCTTTTGGTTTGTAGCACCACCCTGCCGCGCTTGTTCTTCCGTCCGGCGCGTCCGGCAACCTGCGCCATCAGCTGGAAGGCGCGCTCGTAGGCGCGGAAGTCGGGATAGTTCAGCATGGTGTCGGCATTGAGTATGCCCACAATGCTGACGTGGTCGAAGTCCAGACCCTTGGACACCATTTGCGTGCCTATCAGGATGTCCGTCTTGCCTTGCTGGAAATCGGAGATGATGCGCTCGTAGGCGGTACGGGTGCGGGTGGTGTCCAAGTCCATACGGGCTACGCGGGCGTCGGGGAAGAGGGCTTTGATGTCATCTTCTATTTTTTCCGTGCCGAAGCCGCGGTTGCGCAGGTCAGTGCCCTCGCAGGCGGGGCAGATGCGGGGCAGTTGGTAGGTGTAGCCACAGTAGTGGCAGGTCAGTTGGTTCAGCCCCTTATGGTAGGTGAGGCTGACGTCGCAGTTCTTGCACTTGGGTACCCAGCCGCAGGTGTTGCACTCTATCATGGGGGCGAAGCCGCGGCGGTTCTGGAAGAGGATGACTTGTTCTTTCTGTTCCAGCGCTTCGCGGATGTATTGCAGGAGCAGCGGAGAGAAGGGACTGTTCATCATCTTCTTGCGGTGTAGCTCCTTAATGTCTACGGGGATAATCTCCGGCAGTTGTATCTCTTTATAGCGTTCTTTCAGTTCCACGAGGCCATACTTACCGGTAGTGGCGTTGTGCCAGGTCTCTACGGAAGGGGTGGCCGTACCCAACAGAGTTTTGGCGCCATACATGGAGGCGAGTACAATGGCTGCATTGCGGGCATGATAGCGGGGAGCAGGGTCTTGCTGCTTGTAGGTGTTTTCGTGCTCCTCGTCCACAATCACAAGACCGAGGTTGCGGAAAGGAAGAAAGACGGAGGAGCGGACGCCGAGAATAATGTCATAGTCTGCTTCCGACAACTGCTTCTGCCAGATTTCTACCCGTTCCGCATCGGGGAACTTGGAGTGGTAGATGCCCAGACGGGAACCGAAAACGCGTTGCAGGCGCTCTGTGATTTGCGCAGTGAGGGCTATTTCGGGCAGGAGATAGAGCACCTGCTTTCCTTGCCGGATGGTTTCTTCTATCAGATGAATATAGACTTCGGTCTTGCCGCTTGCCGTGACACCATGTAGCAGGCAGACGTTCTTGCTTTGAAAATTCTCTAAGATGGAGTGATAAGCGCGTTGCTGGTGCTCGTTCAGCGGGTTGACGGGGATGACTTCTTTGAGGAGTGCTTTGTCTATGCGACCTATTTCCTGCTGGTAGACTTCGAATACACCACGGTCCACAAGACCGTTGAATACGGCAGGGGTGGTGGAGGTGCGTTGCAGCAGTTCGGCTTTGGAGACTTCTTTTATATCTCGTCCGCTGAGGTAGCCGGAGAGTTCCAGATATTTCATCAGCAGGTCCAGTTGCTTGGGGGCACGGCGCTGCAACTCGTCGAAGAAGATGTGCAGGCGGTGTTCGTTGCGGGCGGCGGCGGTGAGGCGTACACGGGTTTCTGTCTTAGGCTTATAGGTACGGCGCAATTCTTCCTTTACGAAGATGGCCTCTTTGTCGAGCAGTGACTTGATGACAGAAAGTATGTTCTTGATGCCGGTCTCCTTCTCCAGTTTCGTCACGCATTGCTCCGGGTCGGCAGAGAGCATATCCAGTATCTTCTGTTCCTTCTCCGGCAGGCGGACATCGGATTCGAAATCGGGGTTGTACTCTACGATTGTTTCGCTTTCCAGCTTCAAGCCAGAGGGTAAGGCAGCTTTGTAGACGTCTCCTTGCGTGCAGAGATAGTAATCGGAGAGCCATTCCCAGAACTTGAACTGCCGCGGAAGCAGTATCGGGCGGGCATCCAGCAAAGCGGACACTTCCTTTACTTCGTATTCGGTGGGGGCACAATAGTGCACGTTGCGCACGATGGCTGTATAGTATTTCTTCCGTCCGAATGGCACTACCACCCGGCAACCGGTCTGCACTTCATCCACCCATTCGTCGGGCAGGGAGTAGGTGAAGTAGCTGTACAAAGGCAAAGGCAATATGACGTCGGCAAACTTTTTCATCGTGGGGACAAAGATAGTGGAAAGTGGAGGGAGAATGAAATGAACGGGGGCATTTTTTATGCTGAGAGAGTACTTCTAGAAGTACAGTTTTCTCTATGTTAGAGAGTAGGCTTAACTTCTACATCGATTTCTTCTATCACACTACCCCATACGTAAACAACTTCAATAGGAATACGCAGGTAGAAAGAAGAGTGAACTTTCACATCCTTATTGTTGTAGGTCACAGTACCAAAGTTTGGAACTTCTGTAGGAACATTCTCGTATGTTTGTGGTTTAGAATCAAATGTCAACAACGTTTCTGCACCAGTTTTACCAAATACTTCTTCGATAGGAACAAATGTTTCACTGTTATTCAAATTAGTCAAGATGTCTTTGTCTTCAGCTAACTTGATAGCTGTTACGTTGTAGTACTTGTAGTAATTCAAGTGCTTAGAGAACTCATTCAAACCACTGCTTGCATCCAGACGCCAATCTTTCAATACAACCAAGTCTCCTAAGTTCAATACGCTCTTACCTTCATTGTTACCATCCTCGAAGTATTTGCCTTCATTTCCGGAAATATTAACCGGACGGATAAATTTGGCATTGAATGTACCATCGGTTACAGGAACATACTGGTCACAGCCATTGTAATACTTCATATCAATAGTAGCATACAACATTTCATCTGTATCACGTGCAGCCCAGTTAAGTACAGCCTTGGCAACGTCATTGCTCTGGTAGGAAATCTTAATATTTTCGGCAATAGTCACATCATCCGATGTTTCAGTAGCAGTACCATTGTCATCAGTTTCATTTTCGCTGAGAGTTGCAATTACATTTTCATCAGAAGCGATAGCTGTGAAATCACCTTCCAATACTTCAAGAGCATGAATTTGAGTGCCGTCGGCATTTACAAACAATTCATAATTCTTGCCGTCATTCCCCTTTACGATACGCTTGTTGTTTTCTGCAGAGAATACAAACTTAACAGTCATATTTTCATGAGCAAATGATGGATATTTTTCTTCTGCATCCTCCTTGTTATATTTCAGAGCTACAGTACGTCCATAGAAATTGCTCAACAAGTCTTGTTCAATAACAGCCTTCGTTGTTGTTCCTGCATCATCCGGAGTTGCACAGTAAATGTCAATAGCCGATTTTCCCTTGAATGTTGACCAGTATTCTGCAATCTTAGCGCCTGCGGTAGAGCCTTGTGGAGTATTAGCAGTAAAGTCGATATTTTTCACTTCAACAACATACTTGATAACCACATTTTCAGGATATGTACGGCTGTTGGCAACAGCATCCAATTTAGTGTCTTCTGTTGTTTTAGTAAATACGGCATAGCCCACATAAGACTTCACTTCAAACGGAGTTGTTTTAAGCACGAATTTTACCACTTGGTTAGCTTCATTATTCTCATCGTACTCAGTTGCAGTTATCGTCCAGACACCTACCTGATTTTCGGCATATTCGGTGGTGGCATCTTCATCGAATGCATAGATATGATGCCATTGTTGTTTGCTCAGTGCTTCCAAGTCAGCATTGTTCTTGAAGTTATAAACCTGTGCACTCATGAACTCGTCTTCAGTCTCGTACGTCCAACCTGCACCACTGTTGCATCCCAGATTTGTTTCCACTTTCTTTTCTGCTACATAATCATCCTCAATATCAGTAGAAACTTCACCTGCAACAATCAGCAGTTTAATCCATGCAGCTGCAACCAACTCGTTGTTGTTAGTTTTGTCTGTCAACTTAGCCAATACAATAGGAGACTTACCGATAGCGCTCTTGTCTACACCGCCATAATTCTTTGCATGGAAAATACCATCTTCCAAAGTCATATAATTTTCTTGCGGAGTATTGTTCACCTTATATTCCACTGCCTCAAATGTCAGTTCATATGTATCGGCATAATTGGCATAATTGAAGAATTTATGTTGAGAACCGGCAATATTACAAGTTGTAACCAAAGTCTTCAAATCAATACCTTGCTCAGAAACCGCATCATCATAAACAACATTTTGTACCAAATGATTGTTGTCAGCAGCAGGCTTATTGTCTACTCCAATCTTTGCTTTTTGTTCTTCGGCAGCAGCTAAATTCGTTGCAAAATGGCACTTATCATCCTTTGCATTTTCACTAGTTACCTCTTTATCAGCTAAAACAAGTTTCAATTCCTCTGTACGGTTTACAACACCTACATATTCTGTAGTAACCTTGTTTCCCGCTTTGGTTGTAAACTGAAGAGCTATTTCGTTCAGTTCGGGTTTTTCATTATCTTCAGTCAAACTAGAATTAGCAAACAAATTCGGGTTGGCTTCCAAAGTCACAGTAGCCAATCCTCCTTCAATAACAGTGTTTTTCCAAGTAACAAGACCCGCGTTCACACCTTTGGTCATTGTAACGGTCTTATCTAGTACATCTGTTTTAGTAATTTGTTCTTGTGTAGCAGAAGAAGGATTTACATGGAATTGAGGTGCTGCTTGATTCGGCAAATAATTTGTTTTTGCAAGTGCAACAATTGCATCATTTTTAATTTCTACCGGTTTATAGCTATCCTTGTGGAATACAATTACGCGTTCACCCCAACCTTGCAGAATAGATTCTGGAATATATTCGAAGCTTGTGATAGGCAACACATCTGAAATTCGCAGATTGATAGGAGTAGCGCTACCATATTTTATAATATAACCCAATTTGACACCGTCTTCGTCCAAAATCTCCATAGTAAGAGTAGGAACTGTGGGCAAGTCAATCTTTCCACCAGTTTTTTCATCATCGTACAATATATTGCCATCCTTATCTATGGAGAGCAGAGTAGCATCAAACCCTTTAGGCATATCAATTTTTACATCTGACGTGCTACCGTCACTGCCCTTCAAAGAGATTGTAACTTCGTCCCCATCCTTAGAAACAGACAATGTATAGGTTACACCTGCCGGAATGTCATACGAATGTGGATTACCATTTTTGTCAACGACAACTAGTTTGCCGTTCTCAATTTTTGCATCCTTCACGTAAGTTAAGTTGTCGACTGTAGTACCTAAAGTCGTCAAATCGCCTTGTAGCTTTTTAACGTCTCCAGCCAAGCCGTCAACTTGTCCCTGCAAGTCCTTGATGTCGTCATCATAGTCCTTACAAGACGTGAACGTTCCTGCAGTGCCCACCATTAAGGCGCTGAACAGGATCACACTTAGAAACTTT
>QWCB01003705.1_pt1 | contig 11970 bp, 5 predicted proteins | sample 1972511 | NCBI WGS metagenome assembly QWCB01 (sample SAMN09866719, study PRJNA288562) | Human gut metagenome isolate term5_stool, whole genome shotgun sequencing... | isolation source: gut | host: Homo sapiens | place: USA: California
TGTCTTCACCGTTCTTACAATCTTCTCAGCTGACTTGTCAACCAAGTTGTGGTCGTAAGATTTCAGTTTGATTCTAATTTTTTGACTCATTACTGTCTTTAATTATTAAATAGTTATATAAGATGAAGTTCCGCAGGCTAAGAGTCATTCGCTAGCCTACGGGACTTCAAGTTTTTTTTTAGATTAAGTCAGCACGACCTTTTACTTCCTCCAATACTGCCTTGGCAATAGAGTTGGAAACCTGGGCGTGGTGAGAGTATACCATTGAAGAGGTTGCACGACCAGAAGTGATGGTACGCAATGCTGTTACGTAACCGAACATTTCTGCCAGCGGAACCATTGCCTTCACGATACGTGCACCGGAACGGCTGGATTCCATACCTTCCACCTGGCCACGACGCTTGTTCAAGTCACCGATAACGTCACCCATGTTCTCTTCCGGAGTAACAACTTCCAGCTTCATGATAGGCTCCATCAATACCGGGCCTGCCTTAGCACAAGCATTCTTATATGCCTGGATAGCACAGATTTCGAAAGACAACTGGTCAGAGTCAACCGGGTGGAAAGAACCGTCAATCAAGGTTACTTTCAGTGAATCCAACGGATAACCTGCCAACACACCATTCTTCATGGCAGTAGTGAAGCCCTTCTGTACAGACGGGATAAATTCCTTAGGAATGTTACCACCCTTCACTTCGTCGACGAATTGCAATCCGCCTTCCTTGAAGTCTTCATCAACCGGGCCGATGTTCACGATAATATCAGCGAACTTACCACGACCACCGGACTGCTTCTTGTAAACTTCACGCAAGTTGACTGTCTTAGTGATAGCTTCCTTATAGTTAACCTTCTGAGTCTTAGGCTCAACTGCGATACCAATTACCGGTTCCGGGAAGTCCATAGACTCCAATACAATCGGTGCAGTTTCGTCACACAATGTATCACCAGTATGTATATCCTTGAAACCTACGCCAGCACCAATATCACCAGCACCGATAACTTCTACCGGATTCTGCTTGTTTGAGTGCATCTGGAACAGACGGGATACGCGCTCCTTCTTCCTTGAACGGGAATTATAAATATAAGAACCCGCTTCAATTTTTCCTGAATAAACACGGAAGAAAGTCAGACGACCGACATACGGGTCAGTAGCAATCTTAAATGCCAAAGCAGATGTTTTTTCATCATCATCCGGCTTACGATCTTCCTCCAAACCAGTATCAGGATTAGTTCCTATGATATTCGGAGTATCCAACGGAGAAGGCAAGAATGCACAAACATAGTCAAGCAAAGTCTGTACACCTTTGTTCTTGAATGAAGATCCACACAGCATCGGAACAACAGCCATCTGTACTGTTGCGTTACGAAGAGCTCTCAAAACCTCTTCTTCTGTAATAGTAGAAGGATCATCGAAATATTTCTCCATCAAGGCATCGTCAAACTCAGCTACTTTTTCGAGCATCTTATCTCTCCATTCATTGGCTTCGTCTACTAAATTGGCAGGAATTTCCTCCACCGTATAGTCAGCCCCCATTGTCTCATCATGCCAATAGATAGCTTTCATTTTAATAAGGTCAACCAACCCCTTGAAAGTTTCTTCAGCGCCAATAGGGATAACGATAGGACATGGATTAGCACCCAAAACGTCCTTCATTTGGCGAACTACTTCGAAGAAGTCTGCACCGGAACGGTCCATTTTATTAACATAACCGATACGTGGCACATTGTACTTGTCTGCTTGACGCCAAACTGTTTCAGATTGCGGTTCAACGCCACCAACTGCACAATAAGCAGCGACAGCACCGTCCAACACACGTAAAGAGCGTTCTACCTCAGCAGTAAAGTCCACGTGTCCCGGAGTATCAATCAAATTGATTTTATAAGTATTACCGGCATATTTCCAACGAGTGGTGGTAGCGGCAGAAGTGATAGTGATACCACGCTCCTGCTCTTGCTCCATCCAGTCCATTGTAGCGGCACCATCGTGTACCTCACCGATTTTATGGGTCAAACCCGTGTAAAACAAAATACGTTCAGAGGTCGTTGTCTTTCCGGCATCGATGTGGGCCATGATACCGATATTACGTGTCAAATGTAAATCATGCTTTGCCATTTTCTAATTCCCTTACTTTAAGTTTTTTAATCTTCTAATTGGTTAGTCTCTTATAGTATTAGAATCTGAAATGAGCAAACGCACGGTTAGCTTCTGCCATTCTGTGCATATCTTCTTTACGTTTGTAAGCGCCGCCCTGTTCATTGAAAGCATCCATGATTTCAGCAGCCAACTTATCAGCCATTGATTTACCGCCACGCTTACGTGCAAAGATAATCAAGTTCTTCATTGAAATTGACTCTTTACGGTCAGCACGGATTTCTGTAGGGACTTGGAAAGTAGCACCACCCACACGGCGAGATTTAACTTCCACCTGAGGAGTCACATTATCCAGAGCTTTTTTCCAAATTTCAAGAGCGGATTTCTCTTCGTTCTGCATTTTGTTCTTCACTGTTTCCAACGCAGCATAGAAGATTTCATAAGAAGTATTCTTCTTTCCATCGTACATCAAGTGATTCACGAACTTGGAAACTTTTACATCATTGAACACGGGATCCGGAAGGATAACGCGTTTTTTTGGTTTTGCTTTTCTCATTTGTCTGAAAGAATAATGTTTTTCGTTCTTGGTTGTTTACTTCTGTCTTCTTCAACTCTCCCTCCGGAGAATTTACTCAACCTTTAGCATTTCCAACAAACTAAAACGTAAGTTATTACTTTAAATTTTCCTATTTTGGGAATCAGGCCACCAGATTATTTCTTCTTAGCAGGAGCTGCTTGACCCGGTTTCGGACGTTTTGCGCCGTATTTGGAACGTCTTTGTGTACGACCTGCAACACCTGCAGTATCCAAAGTACCACGTACGATGTGATAACGCACACCCGGAAGGTCTTTTACACGACCACCACGTACCAACACGATAGAGTGTTCCTGCAAGTTGTGACCTTCTCCCGGAATATAAGAGTTCACCTCTTTACCATTGGTCAAACGTACACGAGCTACTTTACGCATAGCTGAATTCGGCTTCTTCGGAGTGGTTGTATACACTCTCACGCAAACGCCACGTCTTTGAGGACAAGAGTCCAAGGCTGGAGACTTTGATTTCTCCACCAGCACTTCGCGTCCTTTTCTTACTAATTGCTGAATTGTAGGCATTTTAATTGTTTTTAGTTATATATTATTGTTTATATTAATTCAAAACTATACACTTTTGGGCTGCAAAGATACTAATAAGTTTTGAATAATCAATGCACTACAAGTTTTTTTTTGATTTTACGCTTCACCCTTGATGTTGGGAAGAGGCGGAAATGTTTGTTCGTCCGGCATGCGAATCAGTCCGAAAGCGCGTTCATATTTCCCAATATTCTCTTCGAGTGCACGCAGCAAACGCTTGGCATGTTCGGGTGCCAAAACTATGCGCGATTGCACGCCAGCCTTTGGCATTCCAGGCATCACGCGGATAAAGTCGAGAATAAATTCCGAACTGGAATGAGTTATAATAGCCAAATTGGCATATGTACCTTGCGCCACTTCTTCCTTCAATTCTATCTGGAGTTGACCGTTGTTGTTTTCTTGATTTTCCATGTTGCACAATTGTTTTTAAAATGTTCTTAAAAGATAGACCAAAAGTACTCTTTTTTTTCGGATGATATACATTTAAGTTCAAAAAGACACATAATAATCCGTTCTGAAAAAGGAGCAAGCCACTGCAACCGTTTTGCAGTAGCACTGTAACAAACATACAGAAGCATTGCAGTACAGAAGGAAGAGGCAAAGACAAAACAGAGAGGGAATACTCCTTCTTATAGGATATTCCCTCTCTATTTAATAGAATTATATTGACGTTGTAAGGCTATCCCTCTACTTTCTCGTCTACAGCATAATCAAGTACCGTCTTCTTGTTGGCAAGCATACGGTCGTACTCTTCTTTGGAGCCAACGATAATCTTCTCGAACTCGCGTTGTCCGGTACCGGCAGGAATCAGGTGACCGCAAATTACGTTCTCCTTCATACCTTCCAGACGGTCCACCTTTCCGTTGATGGCAGCCTCGTTCAGTACCTTCGTCGTTTCCTGGAAGGAAGCAGCCGACATGAAGCTTGAAGTCTGCAATGCAGCACGGGTGATACCTTGAAGAATCTGAGTAGAAGTCGCAGGTACAGCGTCGCGCACTTCCACGGGTTTCAAGTCGCGGCGTTTCAACATGGAGTTCTCGTCACGCAGCTTGCGAGCCGTCACAATCTGGCCAGCCTGCAGACTCTGGGAATCTCCAGCATCCACTACCACCTTCTTTCCCCAGATACGGTCGTTCTCTTCCATGAATTCCATCTTGTCAACAACTTGCTGTTCCAGGAAGCGGGTATCACCTGGCTCGTCGATTTCCACCTTGCGCATCATCTGACGAACGATGATTTCAAAGTGCTTATCATTAATCTTCACACCCTGCAGACGGTAAACGTCCTGAACCTCGTTCACAATATATTCCTGCACGGCCGTAGGACCTTTGATAGCCAGGATGTCCGCAGGTGTGATAGCACCGTCAGACAACGGAGTACCGGCGCGTACATAGTCGTTCTCCTGAACCAGAATCTGCTTGGACAACGGTACGAGGTACTTCTTCACTTCACCGGTCTTGGAAGTAACGATGATTTCGCGATTACCGCGTTTCACCTTACCCATGGTAACCTCACCGTCGATTTCTGAAACCACAGCGGGATTAGACGGGTTACGTGCCTCGAACAACTCAGTGACACGGGGAAGACCACCCGTGATATCACCCGCTTTACCTACGGCACGCGGAATCTTCACGATAACTTCACCGGCCTTTACCTTCTGACCGTCTTCAACCACTACGTGGCCACCTACTGGCAAGTTGTATGTACGGATCAGTTCGCCGTCTTCTGTCATGATGTGTGCGGTAGGCACCTTCGTCTTATCCTTAGACTCAATGATGATGATTTCGCGCAAACCGGTAGATTCATCAGACTCTACCTTATAAGTCACGTTTTCAATAACGCCTTCAAATTCAATCTTACCGGTAGCTTCGGTAATGATAACCGCGTTGAACGGGTCCCAACGGGCAATCATCTTGCCTTTCTCTACCATTTCACCATCGGCTGCATAGAGCGTAGAACCGTAGGGTACATTATGAGTGGAAAGCACAATACCCGTGTTGACATCCACAAAACGCACTTCGGCCAAACGGCCTACCACTACCTTTGCCGGTTCGCCTGCTTCGTCGATAACGTCTACCGTACGGAGTTCTTCGAATTCCAGACGGGCAGGATTCTTGGCCACGATGCTTGCGTTGGCAGCAATATTGGCTGCCGTACCACCGGCATGGAATGTACGCAGTGTCAACTGTGTACCCGGCTCACCGATAGACTGTGCAGCGATTACGCCGACTGCCTCGCCCTTCTGAACCATACGGCTGGAAGCCAGGTTACGTCCGTAACACTTGGCACAAACACCTTTCTTGGATTCGCAGGTCAATACAGAACGGATTTCAACGCTCTCGATTGGAGAGTCTTCAATGCGTTGTGCAATGTCCTCGGTAATTTCCTCACCGCCGGCCACAATCAGTTCGCCAGTTGTAGGATGAACAATATCATGTACGGATACACGACCCAGGATACGTTCATACAGAGTGGCAATGGTTTCATCATTGTTCTTCAGTGCCGTACAAACCAATCCGCGGAGCGTGCCGCAGTCTTCTTCATTAATAATCACATCATGCGATACGTCAACCAGACGACGGGTCAGGTATCCGGCATCGGCCGTCTTCAAAGCGGTATCGGCAAGACCCTTACGGGCACCGTGGGTAGAGATAAAGTACTCCAACACGGACAGACCTTCCTTAAAGTTAGAAAGAATCGGGTTTTCGATAATCTGACCGCCTTCGGCACCTGCTTTCTGGGGCTTCGCCATCAAACCACGCATACCGGAGAGCTGACGAATCTGTTCCTTAGAACCACGGGCACCGGAATCCAGCATCATGTATACAGAGTTGAAACCCTGGTCGTCGCTTGAAATGGTTTTCATCAGGATGTTGGACAACTCAGAGTTCACGTGCGTCCAGATATCGATTACCTGGTTGTAACGCTCGTTGTTCGTGATGAAACCCATGTTATAGTTATTGATTACCTGCTCTACTTCATCATAACCTTTCTGTACTAATGCTTCCTTCTCTTCCGGGATAATGATATCGCCCAAGTTGAACGACAAACCACCCTTGAAGGCCATGTAATAACCGAGGTTCTTGATTCCGTCGAGGAAGTCGGCTGCCTTGGCAACACCACACACCTTGATTACGTGACTGATGATGTCTCGGAGTGACTTCTTGGAGATAATCGTATTGATATATCCTGCTTCTGCCGGAACAATTTCGTTGACAATGACACGGCCCACGGAGGTATCGTGCATCATCTTGTCCACAATGTTACCATTCTCGTCAACGTCTTTCACTATTACGCTTACCGGAGCATGGATGTCGCACTTACCTTCATTGTAGGCAATCAGCGCTTCCTCAGGACCGTAGAATGTCAGGCCTTCACCCTTGGCACCCTTGCGCAGCTTCGTAATATAGTACAGACCAAGTACCATATCCTGAGCAGGCACAGTGATAGGAGCACCGTTGGCAGGGTTCAATATATTGTGTGACTGGAGCATTAGCATCTGTGCTTCCAGAATCGCTTCGTTGCTCAACGGCAAGTGCACGGCCATCTGGTCACCGTCGAAGTCGGCATTGAACGCCGTACATGCCAACGGGTGCAGCTGGATTGCCTTACCTTCAATCATTTTAGGCTGGAATGCCTGGATACCCAGACGGTGAAGTGTCGGGGCACGGTTCAACAGCACCGGATGCCCCTTCATCACGTGTTCCAAAATGTCCCAGATAACGGGTTCCTTGCGGTCTACAATCTTCTTGGCGCTCTTTACCGTCTTCACGATACCACGCTCAATGAGCTTACGAATGATGAACGGCTTGTAAAGCTCGGCTGCCATCAGTTTAGGGATACCGCATTCGCCCATCTTCAGCTCCGGACCTACAACGATTACAGAACGTGCGGAATAGTCGACACGCTTACCCAACAAGTTCTGACGGAAACGTCCTTGCTTACCCTTCAAACTGTCGGAAAGTGACTTCAACGGACGGTTAGCGTCGGTCTTCACTGCACTCGATTTACGGGAGTTATCAAACAGAGAGTCGACAGCTTCCTGCAACATACGTTTTTCATTACGCAAAATCACTTCAGGAGCTTTGATTTCAATCAATCTCTTCAGACGGTTGTTACGGATGATGACACGACGGTAAAGGTCATTCAAGTCAGAAGTTGCGAAACGGCCGCCATCCAATGGGACCAACGGACGAAGTTCGGGTGGAATAACCGGTACAATGCGTACAATCATCCACTCGGGCTTGTTGCGTCCGCGTGATGCACGGAACGACTCAACTACCTGAAGACGTTTCAGAGCTTCGGTCTTGCGTTGCTGTGAAGCATCGCTTCCGGCACGGTTACGCAGTTCGTAAGACAAAGAGTCAAGGTCGAGGCGTGACAGCAAATCGTAGATAGCTTCCGCGCCCATCTTGGCAATGAACTTATTGGGATCTGAATCTTCGAGGAACTGGTTGTCTTTCGGCAACTTTTCCAGCAAGTCCAGGTATTCTCCTTCTTCAAGCAAGTCATACTGTGCCACTTCATCGGACAGTACACCCGGCTGAATGACAACATAACGCTCGTAATAGATAATGGCATCCAGCTTCTTGGTGGGCAAGCCCAACAAGTAACCGATTTTGTTGGGAAGTGAACGGAAGTACCAGATGTGAGCCACGGGCACAACGAGCTGGATGTGTCCCATACGCTCACGGCGCACTTTCTTTTCAGTCACTTCCACACCACAACGGTCGCAGACGATGCCTTTGTAACGGATACGCTTGTACTTACCGCAATGGCACTCGTAATCCTTGATAGGACCAAAGATGCGCTCGCAGAACAATCCGTCGCGTTCGGGCTTATACGTACGATAGTTGATGGTTTCAGGCTTTAAAACTTCACCACTCGAATTCTCAAGGATTTCCTCAGGAGAAGCCAAACCGATAGAGATTTTCGAGAAATTACTCTTTATCTTGTTATCTTTTCTAAAAGCCATAAATTTATTTAATTGATAATTGACAATGGAAAATTGAAATTGAAAAACTGAAAACCGATAATTGAGAATGGTAACTTGCATTATCCACTCTCAATTATCAATTATCCATTATTCTAAGTTGATGCTCAAGCCCAAACCTCTCAACTCGTGCAGCAATACGTTCAGTGACTCGGGGATACCCGGAGCAGGCATCGGTTCACCCTTCACGATTGCTTCATAAGCCTTGGAACGTCCTACAACGTCATCAGACTTGATAGTCAGGATTTCCTGCAGAATGTGTGCGGCACCGAACGCTTCGAGTGCCCAAACTTCCATTTCTCCAAAACGCTGACCACCGAACTGTGCCTTACCACCCAACGGCTGTTGCGTAATGAGTGAGTACGGACCGATGGAACGTGCGTGCATCTTGTCTTCAACCATGTGACCGAGCTTCAGCATGTAAGTCACACCTACCGTAGCCTGCTGCTCGAATGCTTCACCGGTACCACCATCATACAGCGTTGTCTTGCCGTAGCGAGGCAAGCCGGCCTTATCGGTCCATTCGTTCAAATCGTCCAAAGATGCACCGTCAAAGATAGGAGTGGCAAACTTCACGCCCAGGTTTTTTCCGGCACGCCCGAGAACGGCCTCGAATATCTGACCGATGTTCATACGTGAAGGCACACCCAACGGATTCAGCACGATGTCTACCGGAGTACCGTCAGCAAGGAACGGCATGTCTTCCTGGCGTACCACACGGGAAACAATACCCTTGTTACCGTGACGACCGGCCATCTTGTCACCGACACCAATCTTACGTTTCTTGGCAATGTATACCTTGGCCATCTGAATGATACCTGCGGGCAACTCGTCACCGATAGTGATGGCGAACTTCTTGCGTTTCAGCTCGGCATCGAGTTCCTTGTACTTCTTGATGAAGTTCATCACCAATGCACGAATCAGTCCGTTGGTATGTTCATCCTTCGTCCAGTTGCTCAACTGAACAGCGGTGAAGTCCAAATCGCTGAAGTCGGAAGCAGAGAATCTGGCGCCTTTGGAAATAATGTCGGCACCCATGTAATCCTTCACACCTTCCGATGTATAATTTTCTGTAAGCTTCAACAGTTTGTTTATCAACACTTTCTTGAGGTCACCAATCTTAGCGTCGAACTCATCGTCAATCTTCGGTAACAGAGCCTTGTCGGCCAGCTTGGAGCTGCGGGTCTTGACAACACGGGAGAACAGACGCTTACCGATAACAACACCCTTCAAAGAAGGAGAGGCTTTCAAAGAAGCATCCTTCACATCACCGGCCTTGTCACCGAAGATGGCACGGAGCAGTTTCTCTTCCGGAGAAGGATCCGATTCACCCTTCGGAGTAATCTTACCGATAAGGATATCACCCGGTTCGATGCGGGCACCCACACGAACAATACCGTTTTCGTCAAGGTCTTTAGTCGCTTCCTCACTTACGTTAGGAATGTCAGAGGTCAACTCTTCCATACCACGCTTCGTTTCGCGAACTTCCAAAGAATATTCTTCTACGTGTACAGAGGTCAAAAGGTCCTCACGAACCACACGTTCATTCAGTACGATAGCATCCTCATAGTTATAGCCCTTCCACGGCATGTAAGCAACCAGCAGGTTCTTACCCAGTGCAAGTTCTCCGTCTTCGGTTGAATAACCTTCCGTCAGGATTTGACCTGCAGTCACGCGCTGACCCTTCTCGCAAATCGGACGGAGGTCAATCGTCATATTCTGGTTGGTACGGCGCCACTTCGGGATATTATATTCTTTCAATGCAGGCTCGAAGCTTACGAACTCTTCCTCCTCCGTACGGTCGTACAGAATACGGATAGTCGTTGCATCCACGAATTCAACCACACCGTCACCCTCGGCAGTAATCTGCGTACGAGAATCGCGTGCCAGCTGGCGTTCGATACCGGTACCTACAATCGGAGCTTCGCTCTTCAATAAAGGAACAGCCTGGCGCATCATGTTTGATCCCATCAATGCACGGTTGGCGTCATCATGCTCCAAGAACGGAATCAAAGAAGCCGCAATAGAAGCAATCTGCTGGGGAGATACGTCCATCAATTCCACCTCGGAAGGAGGAACCACCGGATAGTCGGCATCCTGACGGGATTTTACTTTATCACGTACAAAAGTACCGTCATCGTTCAAAGGAGCATTACCCTGAGCAATAATCTTGGCTTCCTCTTCTTCTGCGGTGAGGTAAACCAAACCTTCGTCAGAAAGATCAACCTTACCCTCTGCCACCTTGCGGTACGGAGTTTCAATGAAGCCAAGCTCGTTGATTTTCGCGAACACACAGAGTGAAGAAATCAAACCGATGTTCGGACCTTCAGGAGTCTCGATAGGACAAAGACGTCCGTAGTGAGTATAGTGTACGTCACGAACCTCGAAGCCTGCACGCTCGCGTGACAGACCGCCGGGGCCCAGAGCAGACATACGACGCTTGTGAGTAATCTCGGCCAGTGGGTTGGTCTGGTCCATGAACTGTGACAAAGCATTCGTTCCAAAGAATGAATTGATAACGGAAGAGATTGTCTTGGCGTTAATCAGGTCAATCGGAGTAAAGACTTCATTGTCACGGACGTTCATACGCTCGCGGATAGTACGCGACATACGTGCCAGACCGATGGCAAACTGATTGGACAACTGTTCGCCCACTGTACGCACACGACGGTTGCTCAAGTGGTCGATATCGTCCACATCCGCTTTCGAGTTAATCAACTCGATGAGATATTTGATAATTTCGATAATATCTTCCTTGGTAAGGACACGCACGTCCATATCGGTCGTCAAGTTCAACTTTCTGTTGATACGATAACGGCCTACATCACCCAGGTCATATCTCTTCTCTGAGAAGAACAGGTTATTGATAACCTCGCGTGCACTGGCATCATCGGCAGGGTCTGCATTACGCAACTGGCGGTAGATGTAGAGTACAGCTTCTTTTTCCGAGTTACTCGGATCCTTCTGCAGAGTATTATATATGATAGAATAGTCAGACTGGTTCGGTTCTTCCTTGTGTACGAGGATATTCTGAACGCCCGACTCTAATATAATGTCAACATGTTCCGGCTCGATTACAGTTTCACGGTCAATAACGACTTCGTTACGCTCGATGGAAACAACTTCACCGGTATCTTCGTCTACAAAATCCTCAATCCATGTTTTCAACACACGTGCGGCCAACTTACGTCCCACCATCTTCTTGAGGTTCGTCTTGTTCACCTTCACGTCTTCCGCCAAATTAAAAATCTCGAGAATGTCCTTGTCATTCTCAAATCCGATGGCTCTCAGCAAAGTGGTAACCGGCAATTTCTTCTTACGGTCAATGTACGCATACATGACGTTGTTGATGTCGGTGGCAAACTCAATCCACGAACCCTTGAACGGGATGATACGGGCTGAGTACAACTTGGTACCGTTGGCATGTACGCTCTGTCCGAAGAATACGCCCGGTGAACGGTGAAGCTGGGATACAACCACACGTTCCGCACCGTTGATGACGAATGTTGCCTTATCCGTCATGTAAGGAATAGGACCGAGGAACACGTCCTGAATGACCGTGTCAAAATCTTCGTGGTCGGGGTCGGTACAATATAATTTCAATTTTGCCTTCAAAGGCACGCTATATGTAAGCCCTCGCTCTATACATTCATCAATGGTATAGCGCGGCGGATCAATATAGTAGTCCAAAAACTCAAGAACAAAATTATTTCTTGTATCGGCAATGGGGAAGTTTTCAGCAAATACTTTATAC
>QWCB01008283.1_pt1 | contig 11967 bp, 8 predicted proteins | sample 1972511 | NCBI WGS metagenome assembly QWCB01 (sample SAMN09866719, study PRJNA288562) | Human gut metagenome isolate term5_stool, whole genome shotgun sequencing... | isolation source: gut | host: Homo sapiens | place: USA: California
GTTCCGCCTCCCATTGTTGGGATATATCACGGCACATACACAACAGATACTCTTTATCCAAAGGAAAGATACGGTTTTCGTAGTGATGTAAAACACCATCCAACATAAGATCGTGTCTGGCTGTTGAACTTTCTCCTGTGAGAATCACCTTATCCATATTCTTGCGGACACTTTCATAAGCTTCTTTGGGCAGAATGTCTTTTACGTTAGTGGTAGTGATATTGTTGGGGCTGATACCTTCTACGTGATTAGTTGCCGGAGAAGAAGCAAGCTCTATGATATTGGCGTCATGGTCGAAGACGGTGAGCATGTCAGGAAGAGCATCCAGTATCCGGGTACTATATTTATCACGAAAACGTTCTTTGGAAGGAGAGGAAGAATCAGAAGAAGAATGAGAGGAAAGAAAATCTATTTTCTTCTCTAATTGTTCGATTATTTCCAAAAGATCTTCCTTTGTTTTGTTTTCGTAATTTCTCATAGAAGATTCGTTATTATTCATTAGAATGTTGTAGAAGTTGTTTTATCTGTTGCAAATATAAAACAATATTCCGAGATGCTGACAGCCTCCCTAGTTATTATAATATAAATCAGAATGTTCTATCTTTGCATCCATTATATATAAATGATTTACAATATGTCTACAGAATTATTCTCTACTCTGCCCTATAAGGTGGCAGATATTACACTTGCTGATTTCGGACGCAAGGAAATCGATTTGGCAGAAAAAGAAATGCCCGGCCTGATGGCTCTTCGCGAAAAGTATGGAGAATCCAAACCGTTAAAAGGTGCCCGCATTATGGGGTCGTTGCACATGACCATTCAAACGGCTGTGCTGATTGAAACATTAGTGGCTTTAGGAGCTGAAGTACGTTGGTGCTCTTGTAATATATATTCAACGCAGGATCATGCTGCTGCTGCGATAGCTGCTGCCGGTGTACCGGTATTTGCATGGAAGGGCGAGACTCTTGCCGATTATTGGTGGTGCACGTTGCAGGCATTGAGCTTTGACGGCGGCAAGGGACCGAATGTGATTGTAGATGATGGTGGTGACGCGACAATGATGATCCACGTGGGTTATGATGCTGAAAATAATGCTGCCGTATTGGATAAGGAAGTACACGCGGAGGATGAAATAGAACTGAATGCTATCTTGAAGAAAGTGTTGGCAGAAGACAGTACTCGCTGGCATCGCGTAGCGGAAGAAGTGCGTGGCGTATCTGAAGAGACTACGACAGGCGTACACCGTTTGTATCAGATGCAGGAAGAAGGCAAATTGCTGTTCCCGGCATTCAATGTAAACGACTCGGTAACGAAATCTAAGTTTGATAATCTGTACGGTTGCCGCGAATCGTTGGCCGACGGAATCAAGCGTGCAACAGATGTGATGATTGCCGGAAAAGTAGTAGTGGTATGCGGTTATGGTGATGTGGGTAAAGGCTGTTCTCACTCCATGCGTTCTTATGGAGCGCGGGTGCTCGTGACGGAGGTAGACCCGATCTGTGCACTGCAGGCTGCAATGGAAGGTTTCGAAGTAGTGACGATGGAAGAGGCTTGTCTGGAAGGTAACATCTTTGTGACTACGACAGGTAATATCGATATTATCCGTATCGACCACATGGAGAAAATGAAAGACCAGGCTATCGTTTGCAACATCGGCCATTTCGATAATGAAATTCAGGTAGATGCTTTGAAACATTATCCGGGCATCAAATGTGTGAACATCAAACCACAAGTAGACCGTTATTATTTCCCGGATGGACATAGCATTATCTTGTTGGCCGACGGTCGTCTGGTAAATCTGGGATGTGCAACAGGACACCCGTCATTCGTGATGAGTAATTCATTTACCAATCAGACATTGGCGCAGATAGAACTGTTCAACAAGAAATATGATATCAATGTATATCGCTTGCCGAAGCATCTGGACGAGGAAGTGGCTCGCCTGCATCTTGAAAAGATCGGTGTGAAACTGACTAAGCTGACTCCCGAACAGGCCGCTTATATTGGTGTATCGGTGGATGGACCTTATAAAGCAGATCATTATAGATACTAATTTGATTTACGATTAGACGATTTACCATTTACGATTGATAAATAAGGGAGATCGATATTCCACTGTTATCAATTGTAAATGTTAGATTGTCCGGTCGTATTTATTTTTATATTCAAACTTCAATCGTAAATAGTAAATCGTGTCATCGTAAATGAAAAAGTTTCTTCCTGACTTAATAGCCATTCTGGCTTTTATCATTCTTTCTTTCGCCTATTTTTTTCCGGCTGATATCGAAGGTCGTATCTTGTTTCAGCATGACACGGCTGCCGGAGTCGGTGCAGGACAAGAATCGAAAGAGTATCTCGAGCGTACCGGAGAACGTACGCGCTGGACAAACTCGATTTTTGGAGGTATGCCTACTTATCAGATGTCTCCGAGTTACGACTCGACAACGTCCCTGAAAGGGGTGGAGAAGGTTTATCGCCTCTTTCTCCCGGATTATGTAGTGCTGACTTTTATCATGATGCTGGGATTCTATATCCTCTTGCGGGCGTTTGGAATATCGGCCTGGCTGGCAGGATTAGGCGGAGTGATATGGGCATTCTCTTCCTATTTCTTCATTCTGATACCGGCAGGGCATATTTGGAAGTTTGTGACATTGGCTTATATACCACCTACGATTGCAGGTGTCGTTCTGGCTTACCGGAAGAAATACCTGTTGGGCGGAATCGTTACGGCCCTGTTCATCGCCCTTCAGATTCAGTCGAATCACATTCAGATGAGCTATTATTTCATGTTTGTGATCCTGTTTTTTGTAGGAGCTTACTTTGAAGATGCTTACAAAAAGAAAGAATTGCCTCATTTCTTCAAGGCTAGCGGGGTTTTAGCACTGGCTGCCGTGGTAGGAGTCTGCATCAATATTTCCAATCTGTATCATACGTATGAATATAGTAAGGAGACGATGCGCGGCAAGAGCGAATTGAAGCAGGAGGGAGCTGCTGCCAGTCAGACTAGTAGCGGATTGGATCGTGATTATATAACCAACTGGAGTTATGGTATCGGTGAAACGTTGACGTTGCTGGTTCCGAATGTAAAGGGGGGAGGATCAGGATCTACGATGTCACAGAGCGAAGCTGCTATGGCAAAGGCCAATCCAATGTATAACGGTATTTACTCACAGTTACCTCAATATTTCGGTGAGCAGCCGTGGACAGCCGGTCCGGTATATGTGGGGGCATTTGTGATGTTCCTCTTTGTATTGGGGTGCTTTATAGTGAAAGGTCCTCTTAAATGGGCGCTGCTGGGAGCTACTATCTTCTCGATTCTGCTTTCATGGGGAAAGAATTTCATGGGGCTGACGGACTTCTTTATCGATTATGTCCCGATGTATAATAAGTTCCGCGCTGTATCTTCTATTCTGGTAATAGCTGAATTTACAATACCTTTGTTGGCGATTTTTGCCTTGAAAGAGATTTTGAGTAAACCGGATATGCTGAAACAGGAAAAGAACTGCAGAGGAGTGATTGCTGCGTTGGTACTAACTGCCGGTGTGGCACTCATTTTAGCTGTCGCCCCGGGCACTTTCTTCTCCAGCTTTATAACGACACAGGAGATGACTGCTTTGAAACAAGCACTTCCTGCCGAACATTTGGCTCCGTTTGTGGCCAATCTGACTGAAATGCGCGAAGCCATTATTGCTTCGGATGCATGGCGCAGCTTCTTTATTATAGTGATCGGTTGCCTGTTCTTATTCTTGTATCAACTGCGGAAGTTGAAAGCCTCTTTTACACTGGCGGGTATTGCACTTTTGTGTCTGATAGATATGTGGAGTGTCAATAAACGCTATTTGAATGACGAACAGTTCGTGCCGAAGTCGAAGCGGTCAGAAGCATTCGTGAAAACACAGGCGGATGAGATTATTCTTCAGGATACGACTCCGAATTATCGTGTACTGAACTTCATCGGTTTCCCCGGTAATACATTTAATGAAAACAATACAGCATATTGGCATAAGAGTGTCGGTGGCTATCATGCAGCGAAACTTCGCCGCTATCAGGAAATGATAGACCATCACATCGTGCCCGAAATGAAAGAAACTTATCAGGCTGTGGCTACTGCCGGTGGACAGATGGACAGTGTGGATGCTTCTAAATTCCGTGTACTGAATATGCTGAATACCAAATACTTCATTTTCCCTGCCGGAGAGCAAGGGCAGGCTGTTCCTGTCATGAATCCTTATGCATACGGTAATGCATGGTTCGTAGATAAGGTGCAGTATGTAAATAATGCAAATGAAGAAATAGATGCTTTGAACGATATTCTTCCAACGGAAACAGCCGTAGTGGATGTGAAGTTTAAAGAACAGCTGAAAGGTGTGACAGAAGGATATAAAGATTCACTATCTACCATCCAGTTAACCAGTTACGAGCCAAATCGTTTGGTTTATAAGGCCTCCACTCCTAAAGACGGAGTTGTTGTTTTCTCTGAAATATATTATCCGGGATGGCAGGTGAATATCGATGGCCAGCCGGTGGATATTGCCCGTGCAGACTATATCTTGCGTGCGATAAATATGCCGGCAGGGGAACATACCATCGAGATGTGGTTTGATCCGCAAAGCATACACGTCACGGAAAGTATTGCTTATGCAGCAATTCTTCTTTGAGAAGCTTTTTTACGTGCGGAATTTTGTTCGGCCTGCCATTTCTCATACTGTTCTTTTGTCAGAATCTTTTTTATTTTCTTTTCTTTGGTTTCTGCGGCTTTCTTTTGTGAGTCGGCAGAATTGGTATCTCTGTTCATCATCGGACCACCTCCCATTCTGCCCGGGAAACCACCTTCTCCCATCATTGGCGGTTGGCCTCCACCCATTGGCGGACGTCCTCCCCGCATACCGGGACCTTCTCCCATTGGTGGGCGATAGTCATCCGAATTTTGCATAGCCTTGAAAAATGCTTTTTGCTCTTTCAGGTTCAGCTTATATATTTTCTTATATTGTTTATCTGTCAGTTGGAGCAACTTATTCATTTGCTCTGTCATCTGGATTGCTACCTTCTCTGGATTCAGAACTTTGCGTGGAAGATGCTTTTCTTGTTGCTGCCTTTCTTGCGGCTCATAGGCTTCTTGTGCATTTATAAAACCTGCACAACATGTTAAGCTGACTGCCAATCCTATCAATTTCATGTTTTTTCTCATTTCTCTTACTGCTTTTATTTGTTTTAATATCTCAAAGCTAAGTAGATACTGGAGCAGATAAAAATAAAATCGACTAAGGGTGGAGATTTGTCTATCAAATGCCTGACTTTTCTTCGTCCGATGGGTTTATGCTATTATGCTTTAGGATGGAGGAAGGTTCCCCGCCTTGAAACTACAACAGTAACCTATTACCATACTGAATATACGATGAATAAAGGGTTTGATAATATAGGTGATAGGTTGAAAGAGGATTCTTGTTTTTATCTATGAGAGTGACTGTCCATTCATTTACCCATTGAAAAAGGAAAATATGAATATAAACAAATAGTTTGTGGATAGTCTCATTATGCTATAAGCTGCTAAATTTGTAGCCAATAATAGAGCATATATTATGAAAAAACTACTATTCATTTTTTCCTTTTTTTTCTTGTTCGTGTTAAACGGAAAAACACAGGAGGTAGAGATTCTGACATTAGAGGATTGCCTCCGCATTGGTATTGACAATAACTTGTCGTTAGAAGGGAAACGTAAAGAAATACAAAAAAGTAAATATGGCGTATCTGAAAACCGTTCGAAGTTGCTGCCGCAAATTAATGCGATAGCCGGTTATAATAACAATTTTGATCCTCCGGTGTCAGTCACAGACGGTTCATCTTACGGAGTTCCCTATAATATAACGAAAACATTGCAACATTCTGCTAATGCAGGACTGGAAATGCAGATGCCGCTTTTCAATCAGACTCTTTATACTTCTATGTCCATAGCTAAAGTGATGGAAGAAATCAGTCGTCTGTCTTATGGAAAAGCCAGGGAAGATGTTATTCTTCAAATCAGTAAGATGTATTATCTCGGACAGGTCACGGCCGAACAAATCATGCTGATAAAAGCAAATATCACCCGTCTGGAAGAATTGAGAGATATTACACAGGCTTTCTTCGATAATGGAATGTCTATGGAAGTCGATCTGAAAAGAGTCAATATCAATTTGGAAAATCTGAAGGTGCAATATGACAATGCACAAGCAATGATGAAACAGCAATTGAATATGCTGAAATACATTATGGATTATCCGGCTGAAAAGGAAATCGCGCTGACACCGGTAAATACCGATAGCATTACTACGGTAGCCCTGACCGGCTTGTCGGAAAATATCTATGAACTTCAACTCTCACAATCGCAAGTGCAACTGGCGGAACGACAAAAGAAGATCATTACTAATGGATATATCCCTTCTCTTAGTCTGACAGGCAGCTGGCGATATGCCGCATATACGGATAAAGGTTATCATTGGTTCCACTCCGGTCCGTCCAATCAATGGTTTCGTTCCTATGGAGTGGGGCTAACCTTGCGTATTCCGATTTTCGACGGACTGGATAAAACCTATAAAATAAAGAAGGCGATGATCGATATAGAGAACAAAAGGCTGGCATGGGAAGATGCCCGGAAGAATCTGCAAACTCAATATCTGAATGCTGTGAACGACCTGATGAACAATCAGCGTAACTTTAAGAAACAGAAGGATAACTACTTGCTTGCCGAAGATGTGTACGCAGTCACTTCCGACCGTTACCGGGAAGGCATTGCTTCTATGACGGAAGTGCTGCAAGATGAAATGCAGATGAGCGAAGCTCAAAACAACTATATCAGCGCACATTATAACTATCGGGTGACTAACCTGATGCTGCTTAAACTAACCGGACAAATAGAATCATTAGTCAAATAATACGCAAATAACAATCATAAATATGGAAACAATGGAAAATAACCTTCCTTCCGCTACTCATCAGGAGAAAGCAAAAAAAATGAAGAAACTTCGTCGCTGGCAGATTGCTATCAGCCTTTTCGGAGTGGCTATTATTGTTTGGGGAGTGATTGAAGTGATCTGCCTTTTTTTGAATTATAGCCAGACGGAGACTAGTAACGATGCACAAATAGAACAATATGTGTCTCCTATCAATCTACGTGCTTCAGGTTACATTGACAAAATCTACTTTACAGAACATCAGGAGGTACATAAAGGAGATACTTTGCTGGTACTGGATGATCGTGAATATAAAATTCGCGTAATGGAGGCTGAAGCTGCCTTGAAGGATGCGCAAGCCGGTGCGACCGTCATCAATGCTACACTCAATACCACGCAGACAACAGCATCTGTTTACGATGCGTCTATTGCCGAGATTGAAGTACGGTTGGCGAAACTGGAAAAAGACCGGAAACGATATGAGAACCTCGTGAAACGAAATGCGGCTACTCCTATCCAACTTGAACAGATTGTCACTGATTATGAAGCTACGCGTAAGAAGCTGGAAGCTACGAAAAGGCAGAAAAAAGCAGCTCTTTCCGGTGTAGATGAAGTGTCCTACCGTCGCATGAATACCGAAGCGGCTATTCAAAGAGCAACAGCTGCGCTCGAAATGGCCCGGTTGAATCTTTCCTATACGGTTGTAATAGCTCCTTGTGACGGAAAACTCGGCCGTCGTTCATTAGAGGAAGGACAGTTTATTTCGGCAGGGCAGACCATCACCTATATTCTTCCTGATACCCAGAAATGGATCGTTGCCAATTATAAGGAGACACAAATCGAGAACCTGCATATCGGACAGGAAGTATTTGTCACAGTAGATGCCATTAGCGATAAAGAGTTTAAAGGCAAAGTCACCTCTATATCAGGAGCTACCGGGTCTAAATATTCATTAGTGCCGACGGATAATTCGGCAGGTAATTTTGTGAAGATTCAGCAACGTATTCCCGTACGAATCGATTTCACCGATTTATCGAAAGAAGATAACGAACGGTTAGCAGCAGGCATGATGGTAGTAGTGAAAGCCAGACTCTAATCCCTCCGCCTCTTCTGTCTATATACAGTGCCTTATAATTTTTAATTTATATTTTTAATTAGTCCGATGCCCTCTTATCCTAAAAATTATCCTTTCTATGGTTGGATGCCCAAGCCGTTGGGTATTATCATTCTGTTATTTTTCTTTCTGCCGATTCTTACGGTAGGCGGGGTTTATTCGGTGAATAGCACCGAAATGATGAGCGGGCTTGGCATAATATCCGAGCATATCCAGTTTGCCAACTTTGTTACTTCTATTGGTATGGCAGCCTTTGCTCCTTTCCTATATCAGTTGGTGTGTGTACGGCGGGAGAAGATGATGTGTATTGTCGGGTTTGCGTTCATGTATATATTCAGTTATATCTGTGCAAAGACAGACAGCGTTTTTCTGTTGGCGCTTTGTAGTCTTCTGACGGGTTTCTTGCGTATGGTACTGATGATGGTCAATCTGTTCACACTCATTTGGTATGCGGGTGGAATGGAAGCTACCCGCAATATTACTCCGGGGTTGGAGCCGAAAGATACTGTCGGTTGGAATAAATTGGACATTGAAAGATGTGTGAGTCAGCCGGCTGTTTATCTGTTTTTTATGATTCTGGGACAGTCGGGCACAGCATTGACGGCTTGGCTGTCCTTTGAATATGAGTGGAAATATGTGTATTACTTTATGATGGGGATTCTCCTGATCTCTATTTTGCTCTTGTTTATTACCATGCCGAATTATAAGTTTCCCGGAAGGTTTCCTATTAATTTCCGTAAGTTCGGCAATGTCACTGCATTTTGCATCTCGCTGACTTGTCTCACGTATGTGCTGGTTTATGGAAAAGTACTCGACTGGTATGATGACGAATCTATCCGTTGGGCGACAGCTGTAAGTATTCTGTTTGCGGGAATTTTTCTATATATGGACGTAACGCGCCGGTCGCCTTATGTTTTGCTGGATGCGTTCAAACTGCGTACTATACGTATGGGAGCATTACTTTATTTATTATTGATGGTGATAAACTCCAGTGCTATGTTTGTCAATGTGTTTGCAGGAGTGGGGATGCATCTCGATAATCTGCAAAATGCTTCATTAGGTAATTGGTGTATGGTAGGTTATGCTATTGGTGCCGTGGTTGCTATGGTGTTGGGAGGTAAAGGATTACATTTTAAGTATCTGTTTGCGATGGGATTCTTCTTCCTGTCTTTATCAGCTGTTTTCATGTATTTCGAGGTACAGACAGCAGGAGTTTACGAGCGTCTGAAATATGCAGTTATCATCCGTGCTACAGGCATGATGATTCTGTATGCGCTGACGGCTGCTTATGCCAATCAACGTATGCCTTTTAAATATCTTTCCACCTGGATCTGTATTATGCTTACTGTGCGTATGGTTGTGGGACCGAGTATTGGCGGAGCAATTTATACAAATGTTTTGCAGGAGCGGCAACAACACTATATAACCCGTTATGCGCAAAATGTGGACCTGCTTAATCCGGATGCTTCCACTTCCTTCCTTGGTACGGTACAAGGTATGAAATATCAGGGAAAGAGTGAGACGGAAGCCCGTAACATGGCTGCTATATCTACCAAAGGGCGTATTCAGGTGCAGGCCACGCTCTCTGCACTCAAAGAGATGGCGGGATGGACAATTTATGGTGGGTTAATTTGTATGATATTTGTGCTCGTTGTTCCTTATCCTAAACGAAAATTGCTAACTTAGCGTCGTTTTTGATAATGATCTGTTAATATATTAGTATGATGGATAGCGGACAAGATCGTTTATTGCAGTTTGAACGCGATTTGTTAAGTGGGAAAAATATATGTAGCTCCGAAGGGATATTTGTAAATTTTCCACCCTCACTGAAGAAACCTTTTCAAATGAAAGGACTGGGGCTGATTATTTGCCACCAGGGTAATTTCCAGTTTTCGCTTAATCAGAAAAAGCATTTCGCAGGAGCAGGCGAAAGTTTGTTTATTCCCGAAGACGGCGAGTTTCAGGTTTTGCAAGAGTCGGAAGACATGGAGGTGCGGATTTTGATTTATCAGATAGAACCGATCCGGGATATTATGGGGAATCTGGTTGTTTCCATGTATATGTATTCCCGCCTTACTCCCGAAGAACCTTCTTGTGTATGGTCTACTGGTGAGGAAGAAGAGATCGTAAAGTATATGTCCTTATTGGACAATGTGTTACAGTCGGAAGAAAATTCATTTAAACTTTATGAGCAGAAATTACTTCTACTTGCATTGACGTACAGGATTTGTTCTATTTATAATCGCAAACTCGTCAATGACGGGCGGGAAGTGGGAGGACGCAAAAACGAAGTCTTTATTCACTTGATCCAGTTAATCGAAAAATATTATATGCAGGAACGGGGTGTTGAGTTTTATGCGGATAAATTGTGTTTGTCTCCTAAATATCTTTCTGCCGTTTCTAAGAGTATCTGCGGATATACCGTGCAGGAACTTGTATTCAAAGCTATCATTCGTAAGAGCATCTCATTGCTTAAAAATACGCAGAAAGATATTCAGGAGATTTCAAATGCCTTCGGCTTCCCGTTCCATACTCCCTCCTGTTGCCAGCATAGGGTCGGTGATAATCAGCGTTTTGTCATCAATGCGGGGAGAAGCGATATATTCTATATGTATATCGAATTTTAGCGTATCTTTATATTTGCGGTAAGCGGAAACAAACGCATTCTCCGCCCCGTCGAAATAGCTAAGGAAACCTTGATGGAAAGGCAGACCAGCACGCAGGATCGTACTGATTACTAAATTGTTGTCCGGTGTACTGACCGGAGCGATTCCCAGTGGTGTCTGGATGTTCTTTACCGAGTATTTAAACTCTTTACTCATTTCATAAGCCATGATTTCTCCGATCCGTTCGATGTTACGGCGGAAACGCAGGCGGTCGTTCTGAACTTCTACATTTCTAATTTCGGATATGTACTGGTTTAGAATCGAATTAGTTTGGCCAAAATCAATTACTTTCATATTATTTTTTAATCAGATTTTAATCTCATTTTCACAGCATTGCTAGCATACTGACTTGCAAAGTAAACGATAATCTTTCAAATTGCAATATTCAGTTTGCAGATATTGTTAGGAATTTATAAAAGAGTTTCAATTAGGGAAAAATTTCTCTAATACCTTCTTCCTTTCCAAAGAAAGTATTACTTTTGTAGCCGGATTTACAAGGGGCTATCCAAAGCTCCCCATGTTAAGGTGAAAAGAGATAGAAAACAAAATACCAATTTTAATTAATTCAAAGAAAATGGCAAATTTAGATTTAAGCAAGTACGGCATCACAGGTGTGACCGAGATTTTGCACAATCCGTCTTATGATGTTTTGTTCGCTGAAGAAACAAAACCGAGTCTGGAAGGCTTTGAAAAAGGTCAAGTAACTGAATTAGGCGCTGTGAACGTGATGACAGGTATCTATACCGGTCGTTCTCCTAAAGATAAATTCTTCGTTAAGAATGAAGCTTCTGCTGATTCTGTATGGTGGACTTCTGAAGATTACAAAAACGACAACAAACCATGTACTGAAGAAGCTTGGGCTGACTTGAAAGCTAAAGCTGTAAAACAACTTTCCGGCAAACGTTTGTTCGTTGTTGATACTTTCTGTGGTGCTAACGAAGCTACTCGTATGAAAGTACGTTTCATCATGGAAGTAGCTTGGCAGGCTCACTTCGTAACTAACATGTTCATCCGCCCGACTGCTGAAGAACTTGCTAACTACGGAGAACCTGATTTCGTATGTTTCAATGCTTCTAAAGCAAAAGTTGACAACTACAAAGAACTGGGCTTGAACTCTGAAACTGCTACAGTATTCAACCTGAAGACTAAAGAACAAGTAATCCTGAATACTTGGTACGGTGGTGAAATGAAGAAAGGTATGTTCTCTATCATGAACTACATGAACCCGCTTCGTGGTATCGCTTCTATGCACTGCTCT
>QWCB01003477.1_pt1 | contig 11957 bp, 8 predicted proteins | sample 1972511 | NCBI WGS metagenome assembly QWCB01 (sample SAMN09866719, study PRJNA288562) | Human gut metagenome isolate term5_stool, whole genome shotgun sequencing... | isolation source: gut | host: Homo sapiens | place: USA: California
TATAGTTTTGCTGTTTTTTCATTGTAATTTCCAGTCGCAACCTGGGTTATAAAAGATGCTTTTCCATCTTCAATCCTAGTTATAAGTAGTACCTTTGAATGGCATTTATAATTTTCAAACCCATATACTATTTTACAACCGGCTTCTTCCAGCCTAGATGACCAGATGATATTGTTATCTTCATCGAATCTTGCTCTTAGTTCCATAAGAACGAAGACTTCTTTGCCATTTTCAGCAGCTTTTATAAGTGCCTGAGCTATTTTTGAGTCTTTGGCGATTCTATAGAGGGTAATCTTAATAGATATTACCGCCTCATCCTCTGCAGCTTCGTTAAGTAGGTCGATGATTGGGTCCATGGATTCATAGGGATATGATAGAAGTATGTCCTTTTCTTGTACCTGGTCAATAACTTTTCTTCTTGGGTCAATCATATATGAAGCTTGTGGCGAAAACTTCTCATCCATAAATTTTTCTTTTAAATCTTCTGGCATTTCTTCTACGAGGCTGAATATAAATCCAGCTATAATAGGAGATTTTGTCACAAAGATATTATCTTCTTCTAGATGAAGTTTTTCCATTAGAATCTCTCTTAGTTTTGGAGTTAGTTCTCCATCCACTTCAAGCCTTACTGGTTTAAGTCTCTTCCTCTTATTGAGCATGGTCTTCATATGAGTTTTAAAATCTTTGTCCACGTCATAATCGTCATCATTATAAGAAATATCTGCATTTCTAGTTATGCTCATTATATATTTTTCTTCACAGATATAATTTTCAAAGACCTTATCTCCAAACTCTTTGATGACATCCTCAATAAGTACCATGGTCTTATCAGATATCTTTATATATCTATTTATCTTATCTGGTACAAATATCAGTCCCAGGTAGAATTTATCTTTTTTGCTTTCTTTTTTTTCATCAATCTTTTTTGATTTAAGTGAAAATACCACATTTAGAGAAAGATTTGGGAGTCTTGGAAAAGGTCTCGTCCCATCTACTACTTGAAAATTTAGAATTGGTTCAATATTGTTGTCAAAATAATATTCCAAAAATTCTCTTTCCTTAGGTCCAAGCTGAGATACTTTTTCTAGAAATATATCTTCATTCTTAAGATCATTTACAATTCTTTCGTAGGTAAGATCTTTCTTTACGTAGAGATCTTTACAGACTTCCATTATTTTTTTAAGTTGCTCGCTTGGACTAAGACCGGACTTGTTATCCACTGCCTTCTTCTTTAAATGGCTAAGGTCAGTTAGAGTTCCCACCCTCACCATGAAAAATTCTTCCAAATTCGAATCGAAAATAGAATAGAACTTAAGCCTTTCAAAAAGTTTTACATCTTTGTCGTTCGCCTCTTCTAATACTCTTTCATTAAATTTTAACCATGATAATTCTCTATTCTGTGTAAAAGAAGTATCCATATTATTCCTCTCTTATTATTCTCTCGTAAACGTAGCCTTCTCTGACTCCAGTTCGGCTGACATTTATCCTATCTACGGAAAAATAACTTGCAATCCTATTTAAGATTATCATTCCAGGCAGCAATGTGTGAATTCTATCCGCCTTTACAGAAATTATAATATCTAGAGTGTTTCTACTGTTCATCTCTAAAATATCGTCCAGCATATCCTTTAGTTTGTCCCTTTTCATAAAGGCATTTGAAGAATTTAAATTATAAAACTCATTGTATAGATCTAGGGTAGCCCTTGCAGAACCACCATCTGCACAGAGAGTGTCATAATCTTTCTTCTTAATCTTTGAATCTTCAAGTTTATCTTTCACATCTTTATCTATAGCTTTTCTTTCAGAATCTTTAACGATTAGATCACCTACGAAATCTTCAAAAGCAGAAAGTGACCCTATCTTAAGACTGGTGGACTCGATGATTTCTTTATCCTTAAATACGACTATTTCAGAAGATCCGCCTCCTATATCAGTTAGTATTCCACTTGAAACATCTATGGATTTCGAAGCGCCGACGAAGGTCAGCCTAGATTCATCATCTTCAGATAAAATTTCGATATCAAAACCAACTTCTTTTTTTACCTTCTTTAAAATTTCATCCCTGTTGGAAGAATCTCTAATAGTAGCAGTCGCAAAGGGAAACACAGCGTCAATATCATCAAAATTATCTACAATGTATTTAAATTTTTCTAGAACTGAAATCAGTCTCTTAATCCCTTTTTTTCTGAGTTTCCCATTGGAAAAATAGTTGCGAAGAGATGCCTGCTCCTTCTCACTAAAAAGGCTTATTGCTTCTTTTCCGACAACCTTAAAAACTGACATTCTAATCGTGTTTGATCCGATATCTATAACTGAATAAATCATAAGTCCATCTCCTTAAAAATTATATATAAATAAAATATAGCCTCTTTAAAGTAATTGTAAAATTTGTGTATAGAAATTACAAATATTTTTGGTAAAAACACAAAAAAGCAGACACCTTACAAAGTGCCTGATTCTTTTATTATTTTATATTATGTTTATTTTTTTATTAGAAATTTATTTTCAAACGCTATACTTTCAACATATGTTACTTTTTTCTTTTCTCGTGTATGTTATTAACTTTGACTACTTCTATGCTATAATTAATTTAACAGAACCTCTCCACGCTTAATGTAGATTTTCTACATGCGGACCACGGAGAGGGTTTTTTTATATTAAGGAGAACTTATATGACATTAAAACCTGCTTTAAACTACGAAGATCAAATTACCAAATTAAAAATTGACCATAACTTAAAAATCAAAGATGAAGTTTATGCAACAGAAATTTTGAAAAAAGTAAATTATTACAGGCTTTCAGGTTATGGTATTAGTCTAAAAAAAATATAATATTATAGCATAGTTTACTACTTAATCTTTACATATTTCTATGCAAAAATATAGATATGTGATTTTAGAAAATATACCAGTATATCTAAAGGAAAATACAAGCTAGTGATTATGGCAATATGAAACAAGAAATAATAAGACTTTTTGTAGATAAGATTTATGTATAGAAATCAGAAAAAGTTCCAAGTACAAATTTAAAGAAACAAACTATTTAGTTTTATTGGGACTTTTCAGAGAAAATTGGCATATAAAAATCGGCATAAAGATCATACCTTCATGCCGATTGTGTTTTAAGAAAATAGTTCCCTAATTAAGAGCTTCTAAGACTCTGTTTTATTTTATCTTTTTTTAATTTTCTCCAGGTTTTAGTTCTCTAAATTCAGCTTCTTTTTCTCCATTAGGACCTGAATAAGAGATTAAGTCTACCACTTTAAATCTAATATCTTCCCAACCAGGCACTTTAAGTGTGATTATATCATCCTTGCTCAGTTTCTTGAATTTTATTCTAACTGCTTTATCTGGTGGGTTTAGATAGTAACCCTTTTCCGTTCCATTTTCTTCAATTTTTTTCATGGCAACTCCATTTAATAAAACTTCGCCTGATTCATAAAGCTTTTTATACCATTTCATAGTATTTTCATCTGGAGAGTCATTGCTTAAAATATTTAGCTGCTTATTAAGAGGGGTCCCTATTATAGGTTTTTTATTTGGTTTAGGTTCCTGTGAAGGGGTACCTTCTTCGTTTCCACTTGCTTGCGGATTTTTAACCTGCTTTAATTTATAACTGCCTCCGCTTTGTTCTGCTTGTAAGTAAACATCTTCAAAGCCTTCGACAGATATCTTTACTATATCCCCGTTATTCAAATTGCGTATAGTCAAGGATTTTTTTGATTTCTTGTTGTAAAAACTAAGATTTTTTTTAGGAAAATCTACATAAGTATCTCCTTGCAATTTTTCAACCTTGCCCTTAGTATTAAGAGCGTCTAACCAAATCCCGCTGTTTTCGTTGTCTTTTTTTAACACTATTTTTTGATTTTCCGGGTCTTCAAAAACCACTGTTTTTAATTGGGGCTTTGGTGGATCTTCTTGTTGTGTTTTTGGATTATCTATTTGAACCAAGTGGTAGCTTGAATTAAATTTTTCTACCTTCAAAAAGATGTCCTTATAGCTTTCTACCTCTACCTTAAATATATCGCCTACTTTTGCATTCGCTATTCCTAATGATCGTCCAGAATTTACATAATATCCCAATATACCTGAGCTTGAGCTAACCTTAACCAGCTTTTCTCCACTAGGATACTTGCTGATACTGCCATCTTGAGCCTTCAACTTTGAAAGCCAAGCAATAGTATCAGGGTCATTTTTATCTATGGCTATTGCCTTATTCTTTTTTTCTGTTGTTAATTTAACATTCTTTTTTTCTACTGCTGGTGGAGTTATGTTTTCAAATTGAGCAACTAATCTTATCTTGCCTTCCTTTACCATTTCTTTTTTAATAGTCTGGTTCTTTAGATTTTCGCTTGTAAAAGTTTCTCCTTCTCCATTTATTTTCCAGCCTAGGAATTTTTTGCCACTTATGCTTGGTTCTTCAAACGTATAAGGTCCAGAAGAAGTTGTAGCGTCTTTAAAAGTTTTTCCTATAACTGCCTTTGCTTGATCTATTCCATTTGTCTTGTCTATTTCAAGCGTAACTTCTTCCACCACTGGTTTTTTTACAAGATTTTTAAGTTCTTCAGCGATTGCTTTTAATTCTCTTTCGACAATTTCTTCAGTTGCATTGTCAAAATCGTAGTCTGCAAATTTTTCTAAGAATCCTTTTAAGTTTTCTCTACTTTCTTGTGTATAGGACTCGTCTTTTGTCTTTTCCCATGCATTATTTAATTTGTTCTGTAAAGCGTCTATATCACCAAGTTTTTGTAATCCATTTATTGCTCCTTCAAGTCTTGCTATTTCTTGCTTGATAGCTTCTTTGTCTTTAGAATCTTTAAAAGTTTTAGCTTTTTCAATTTCTTTTTCAAGGATGTCGAAGGAATTTTTAGTAAACTTTAGCCTATCTTTTTTCGATGCAGCATCAAGTTTTTCATTTAGGCTGCGTTTCAAATCAAGCATTTCTTGGTCTATCTTATCTTTTTCAATTATGACAACGAATGGTGATAGTCCATCTACTTCGACTTCAACTTTGCCTTCTTTTACTACATCTGTATAGCTCTTTAGTCCGTCTTTTGATAGGTGTTTTATAAGGGCATTTTTGCCATTATATTCATCGCCCACAGCTAGACTAACTTGAAGTTTTCCTTGATAATCTCCTATTAGTTTCACATCATAGGACTTTATGATTTCATAGGTCTTCCCTTCTTCTGCCTTTAAATTCCTGTAGTCTTTTAAAATGCTTTCTGGCACTGTGATTTGCACATTGCCATCCTTCACTTCACTCTTATCTTTTATTTCAAGCTTGGCGTCCTTGGATAGCTTGCCTTTTAAAGTAATCTTAGAATTTTTATCTGTCAAAGTTTTGTCTGTAAATTCCTTCTTGATTTCCGGTTTCTTTTCTTCTTTTACAGAATCTTCTACCCATACCTTATCCCATACTTCTTCATATCTCATTTCGTATGTGTAGCTATCATCTTTGGCAGATTTTACAAACTCATAGTTCATGGCAGACATAATTTCTTTATATGCCCAATGAGATTTTTTTACATCTTCAAAAGTCTTTAGCTTGAACATATTCTTTTCGATTTCATCTGCTGTCAAAGTCTTCTTGTAAAGGCGATTTAGAATAGCAACAGCTTCTGCTCTTGTAATCTTGCCATCTGGTCTAAAAGTCTTGTCAGGATAGCCCTTTACAATTCCATTTGCAGCGGCTCTTAATATGGCTTCTTCAAACTCGTGACCTCTTATATCTGTGAATGCTTCCTCTGTCGATTTTTGTGGAAGAAGCGGGAAAATCATCCTGGCAAATTCTGCTCTTGTCATCTTATCATCCGGTCTTAGTTTGCCATCTTTTGCAAGAATCATACCCTTTGAATAGGTATAGTTAAGAGCCTCATTATACCAAGAGTCTTTTACATCATCAAAATCTAGCTTGTGCTTAGACGCTGTTGCTTTTTGCAATTTTAAAATCATTTGAGCAGCTTCCGCTCTTGTAACTGCAAGATTAGGTCTGAAAAGTCCGTCTGAATATCCTTCAATGTAAGGTTTAACAACAGATTTTTTGGAACTTTTTACCTTTACTGGCACAAGCCTTCTTCTACTTATATATTCATAGTGACCTTTGTTTTGATCATTCTTGTCTTTAGGACCTTCGTTTTTGTTATTTTCTTTTGTTGGGTCTTGTTCACTTACGATGTTTTCATTATCATCTTCTTTTTCAACAGCTTTTGTATCACTCAAAAATACATAATCTGTATTTTTTACGAAAATATCATCTGCAAGTTTTACCGAAAATACAATTTTTAGCAAATGAGTATTTGGAAAGTCTTTTTTTATGTCTGCTTCTTTGAAGCTTATTTCATACTTGCTACTTTGAGCACTTCTTACTTGATTTTCTGGCAAGACCTTTTTGATGTCATAGTATTTGCCATCCAACTCATTATTTTCAAATTTAGGAGTCGCTCCTGTTACTGCATCTGTTTCATATTCAGCCTTGTCAATTCTATAAACTGTGAGTTTTGGATAGTCCTGCTTTGATATAGATGCTAGTTCAGATGAATAAGTCACCTTGCCATTTTTTATTTTGGCATGTAGTCTCTTGTTGTCGTGTCTATTGGCAACAACTTTTTCATCTTCCAAATTCATATCTATTAGGATATTTTTAGTCTTGTTTTCAAATTTATTTTTATAAATCAAAACTAAGTCTTTCTTTTCAGCTGGAGTGAGATCATCTTTAAAAGCTAGTTCTTTTGCCTTTTTAATGCTTTTTTTCAAGTCATTTATGGTGGAGGAATTTCTTTCTGTATTAACTCCGTCTTGCTTTAAGGCACTTTCATCAAGGTTTAGATTTTGTATATATTCTTTTGCTCTTGCGACATTTGCATCAGATATGTCTAATTCTTCTTCGGGGATGTAAGGCTTTTCTTCTGGTTCTTTAGAAAATTTTTCAAGCCTATACATATTTTCTACACCTTCGCTTGCAACTGCCTTTAGGCTCACTGGCACATAGCCATCAACCTTTATATCAACCTTATCATCTACATTTAGACCATAGATGTATAAAAAGAGTCCTTCAACCTTGTAGCCTTTTTGTCCTTCCACCTCTTTATCTAGCATTTCAATTTTTTCAGAACCCAAGGATACATCGCCCTCTTTATTTGCAAGCTTCTTTATCCATTCCTTAGAATCGTCACTTTTTTCTACTACTTGAATTGATTTTTGGTGGAATCTATTTGTTGTAAACTCAACTCTTTTTATTCCTTGACCTGGTTTTTCATCTTCAAAAATAGGTGCTTGTTCACCCTTAATACCTTCTTCACCCGATGGGTTTATGAGATCTTTTCCAATCTTATTATCATCTAACTTCTTAGGCACTGAACTATGTCCCCAGAACTCAGGGTATTCTTCAGCAATTTTTCCACTGCCTTTTTTGCCATCCTCAACCTTTCCTATGACATCCTTGGTTATCTTTACACCATCTTCTTTTGCCGGACTAACATCACTTCCATTTCCAGCTCTTAAATATGCAATCTTGCTAGAAATTGTTCCTTCTCCACAAACTGCATATCCACCTTCTCCACTATGGCCTGTGCCTCCCAAGGCAACAAGTCCTCCATCGCCAAGAATCTTGCCGCCATTTTTTAAGACTAGGGCATTTCCTCCTCTTGATGTTGTGGCAGATGTTCCTCCTCCATAGGTATAGAGATTTGAATTTTCTAAAATTGTAAGAGATCCTCCGTCAACCTCTACCCCAGTTTGTCCTCTATAAGGCATACCATTAGATTCGCTTCCAGTTGGAGATTCATCTCCTTTTACAAAGACATTTCCTCTTATAAAGGCCTTGCCCTTTACAAGTACAACAGGTCTTGTGTTCTTGACAGCCTTATTGGCATCTGTCAAGTTGTTTGTATTAGAATAAATGTAGGAGCTTTCCAATACAGCTCCATCATTTAATATGATTTGGCCTTGAATTGATGAACCGGAGACCACTTTTGCATCAGACGGTTTTCCAAATTCTCCTTGGAATTTTCCATCAGGATCATAATTTACCCTGAGCCTTCCGCCATTAACTGTAATCTTTCCGTAAATTGAAGAATCATGTATATTTAAAATCGCACCCTTGTTGACGATTATATTCACTCCAGAAAAAACTTTCATATTAACAAGAGTCAAGTTGCTTCCCTCTTGCAAAACAAAATTTTGGATAGGAATTCTATCCTCATCTGGTTTGTACTCAAACTTTTCTCTTATAGGTTCATCGCTCAATTTAAAAATCAGACCCAGTTGTCCATAAGTTCCACTTTCATGCGAGCCTTGCCATAGATTTATATTCTTAGGTACTGTATATGATTGATCCTTTCCCTTATTGTTTTCATTAAAATAAGCGATATACCAAGGTTCTTGGTTAAATAAGACCTTGCCATTTACAGTTGTTTTAAGTCTTGTATTTACATCCTTCATGACCTTGTCAAGATAAGTAGTTTCTATATCCGAAACAGAAAACCAGGCTTCATTGCTGCTGGCCGTTCTGCCATAGATGTCTACAAGCTCTACCTTTACTGGATAGTCTCCAACATTTTTGGGTTCTCCAGCAAGAGTTATAGAAGAATCTCCCGCATTATAGCTAGGCTTCATACCAGATTTTTCATCTAGTATAATCTTTGTACGTCCCTTGTCCACTTCTATATCCGACTTGGAAAGCTCCTTCCAAGCTCCTGGGATAGGTCCTTGATTCTCTTCTGTAATTTGTCCATAGACCTTGATGTTCGAATTTTTGTTATCACTTGTCGTTCCAGTAGCAGCGCTTACCGCATCATACTTTCTTTGACCTACAAGAGCCCCTTCAAAATAGCCCTCAAGTTTGATATGTAGTTTGCCCTTGGGCGGATGAGCCAAGTCAATCCTTTCAAAATTTTTATCCTTCCGAATAAAATGTAGCTTTTCCCCTGAATTTAATTCCAAAGTCAAAGTGTGTTTATTTCTAATCGGATCAATGTAGAGTTTGCCAGCTGAAACACAGTAGCTTTTACCTTTTATCCATCCGATACCACCTTTGGAACCTATCTTTTGATGCTCAAAAACTGTATCAGTTTTTACACCAGATATCTCTTCTGCTATGACTTCTGGTTCTATTGATATCTCCATGCTTCTGGAGTCCTCAGCTGTCAAAGTTAATTTTATATCTTTACTAGCTGCATCAACCTCGCTATTTGCAAATACAGTAGTCAGATTAAAAATCATCATAATACATAAAATCAGAGCCAACACTCTTTTCTTCATATCTTAATACCTCCTTGATTGTCTTGATAAAAATTCTCAAAAAATATTTTATCAAAATTTTCCTGCAATTTCAATATAAGAAATCGGCATTATTCAGCCGTATCTTTAAAGCTTTGGCATATAAATACACTTTTTATACGATTGGAATAGCAAAAAAATCCAAAACAAATAGTCTTGGCTTTTCTATAAAGATAATAATTCATATACAAAATTTTCTAAGTCTTTATGGCTTATTAAGTAAGATAATTTTGTCTTTTTTTATTTCTTGCAAATCCGCTAAAAATATCTGCTTAAATTTTTGTCTAAATTTGATGTCGACTCATCAAACAAAAGTAGGTCCGCATTTTTGAAAAGATCCTAGATAATTGTTAGTCTTTGATTCTCCCCACCTGATATCTCATCTTTTAAAAAACTTTTAAGTTCAGGTGAATTTGTGTTTTTAAATATCTCCACATTTTTAGTTTTTTAAAATACTTCTTCATCTAATAGGATAGGACCTTCTCTGTAAAGGCAATAAAATTTTTTCTAAGATAAAAAGTATCCAATTCTTTCATATTTATGTCGTTAAATGAAATTTCGCCCTCATAGGCTTCTTTATACAGTCCCACAATAAGAATGAAGTCTTTACCTGCCCATCTACCTTTTGTGTTTTTAAGACATTCTATAAAGGTGACTGCATAGTCAGCTTTGTTTTTATCATAGTGAGATGTAGGTAGCATAAATTTACTTGGTTTATATTTCATTTGACATCTTTCCTTGAAAAATAGGCATAAAAAATAGCCACCTTATTGTGACTTCTACTACGACAAATAGAGCCTAAACTCTATTCGGAATTTTATTTTTATCTTTGTCTTACTATATTTAATTCTTTGTAAGCTTTCTTAAGTTCTCTATCTAGTGTTTCTGATTCTGCAAAAAGTTAAAATTCTTCATCTGTTAAATTTCCTTTTGATACTTCGCAAAGTTCTTCATGAACTTGCTCTGCACATTTTTTTGCTGTTCCTGCTATGTCTAAAAGGTTAATGGCTGCTCCAATCTTGCCTTCTTTTGATTTTTGTATAATTTCCCTTAAATCATCTAATCACCTCATATACATATAGAGGTAAAGAATTTTCAGAATTCAAAAAAAATAGAAAAGGAATTGGGATGTAAAACTTATTTTTGTAATCCCTACTGTGCATGGCAAAAAGCACAAATGAAAATAGTATAGACTTTTAAGGGAGTTTTATCCTAAGGGTATGGACTTATCAGAAGTAAATATTGATGATTTAAATTATAACTTAAGTTTAATAAATAATAGACCTAGAAAATGTATAAAATATAAAACACCTAAAGAAGAACTTTTTTTACCATAGGTGTTGCACTTGATTTGACAATTCGTCTATAAAAAAGCAGACATATAATGCCTGCTGATTATTTTATATTGTGTTTTGCCATTTTTTCACGAAATATGTCCGTGATTATCTTTTGTAGTTCATCTCTTTCTTTTTCTGGAAGTGCCCCTTCCATCTTAGCTACTGCATAAAGTTCTGGATAGTCTCTTGCAATTCTTTCGATGGTCTTGGTGGTGGCGTGTTTTCTTACAAAGAACGGAATCTTCTTTATCCATCCTTCTGGTAGTAGTGCCAGAATCTTGTCTTTTGCTTCTTTATCTGTGATTTCTGCGGTGGAAAGTCCATTTTTTATTTGAGTTTGTTCTCTTTCTGTAAAGTCTTCTATCTTCATATTTTCTCCTTAGATTTTCATATTTTTTTAGTCCTTAGATAATCGAAAGGCTAGGTTTTTTAATATCTTTAAATAAATAATAGCCCTGCTATTTATTTTTAGCAAGGCTATTACTTGATTTTTATTTTTGTTATTTATCTTGTTCCATAGGGTTTATAATTATATCTTTTCCTTCAAGGATTAAATTCATATTTTTCATTGAACACATGCTTCCGCACATGGTGCAGGTGCCTTCTTCTTCTGGTGTTGATGATGCTCTGTATTCTCTGCATTTTTCTGGATCTATTGCAAGTTCAAACATGCCTTCCCAGTCGAGTTTCTGTCTTCTCTTACTCATTTCAAGGTCGATTTCTCTTGCAGATTTAAGTTTTGCAATATCTCCTGCGTGCGCTGCAATCTTAGCTGCGATTATTCCTTCTTTTACGTCGTTTACGTCTGGTAGTCTTAAGTGTTCTGCCGGTGTTACATAGCATAAGAAGTCTGCTCCGTAGCTTGCTGCTATTGCTCCTCCTATGGCACTGGTGATGTGGTCATATCCAGGTGCGATGTCTGTAACTAGCGGTCCTAGAACATAGAATGGTGCGTTGTGGCAGAGTTTCTTTTCGAGTCTCATATTCATTTCTATATCGTCTATTGGCACATGTCCCGGTCCTTCGATGATGACTTGTACATCTTTTTCCCATGCTCTCTTGGTAAGTTCACCTAGAGTTATAAGCTCTGCAATTTGTGAAGGGTCTGTCGCATCATGGATTCCGCCTGGTCTTAGAGAATCTCCAAGGGATAGTGTAACGTCGTATTCTCTCAAGATTTCCAAAAGTTCATCGTAGTATTCGTAGAATGGATTTTCTCTATCATTCATCTTCATCCAGCCAAATAGAAGTGATCCACCGCGGGATACTATTTCGTTAACTCTTCTATTTCTCTTGCAGATTTAAGTTTTGCGATATCTCCTGCATGAGCCGCTATCTTAGA
>QWCB01003490.1_pt1 | contig 11931 bp, 6 predicted proteins | sample 1972511 | NCBI WGS metagenome assembly QWCB01 (sample SAMN09866719, study PRJNA288562) | Human gut metagenome isolate term5_stool, whole genome shotgun sequencing... | isolation source: gut | host: Homo sapiens | place: USA: California
TGGAAGGGCAATGTTTGGGTGGGAGAGACGCAGAAGGGATTCACAAGAAACAGTCAGCAGTCCCAGGATGTCGTCTCCAGGTCTATTGGTGGCAGCATTAGAAATCCATCAGGCACCGCCATACGCATCCCCGAGGACACCTTCCCCCATAGACATGACCAAGACAAACACTACTTGGGAAAGGTTACACTCAACTGACGATCCCTGGGAGAGCTCCGATGCCGGGAGGGGGCAGAGTGTTGGGTTCTCTAGAGTGAGGCTATGGTCGCACTCCAGACTTTTCATACCTTTGGGATGAAGAGACGATCCGGGCGTACGGATGGAAAGGGCGCCATCCTCTCCGGAGACAGCCTCTGCCTCCGGAGGCAGTATGAGGAATTGCCCGCCCTCACGCTCGGAGAGTCTCTTCTTCCTTTTGTTTGACTAAGAAGACTCACCTCTCCCTTTCCGATCAGATACAGGACCCCAAGGTTAGGCTATTGACTGATTGTGAATAGGGAGGGGGCTATTGTCTAATTATTTGCTACCTTTGTCTCAGAGAGATTGTCTATGGAGAGTTCCCGCTCTGGCGGTCACCCATTGTTGTGCGCTAAACTCCATACCACCGGTGACTATGGTATGTCCTAATGCGGGTAAAGACGTGATAGTCTCTCTATTCTTATACAGCCGGATGGATGGTGGCAGGGTCTCGCCCTTGGGGGGTCTCCCGGATACAAAGAAATGCACACGCTATGAGCAAGAGGATAAAGAAGTACCCAAACTTTCAGGATCTCTACTCCTTTGAGGACTATAAGAGGGCGTGCGAGGCTCAGGAGACCTTTTGCTGTGGACTCTCGCCCATCTGTCTCTCTGCACCGAAGCATCACGTCTCGGTCCATACCGACGTGACTGGCGACGAAAGCTCAGATACCGCACTCGTCACCATCCGGACACTAAAGTTAGCCTACGCCACTCAGGTGTGGACCAGAGCTATGCTTGTGTCAAGTGGCGACGATGATGCCCTATATGGCTACTGGAGTCTACACTACCGCGACAACGAGACCTCCTTCAGGGAGCTTGCCTATGTGGACCTTCCGGACGGGGTGACGCCCGAGGTGCTTGCCTCCTACTTCTGGGACCTCTTAGAGACCATCGCCAACTCCGGCTCAGTCAAGGTCTGCGAGGGGTACAGCCTCATCAATAAAGGCTTGGACGGCCTTGGCATCACAGAGAGCCCATTGATAGCCTTTGATGTCGTCCTCGATCGGGATGAAGCGAAAGGCTGCGTCGATGAAATCAGCGACGTCATGGGGTACCCCTACAACCGGGAGCCAAGGTCATACCGCTGGGAGGAGATCCGAGACCTCTTCACGGAGCTCTCGCTTAAGCAACTCAGCCTTATGAATCTCGAGCTACTCCATAAGCATACGGATATCGATGAGGATCTCTTCCGGGCCTGTAACGCCCTTGATATCCAGGGGGTAAAATTCGCCATCAGTAGGGGTGCAAATGTCAACGCTCTGGACAAGAAAGGCGAGTCTGCCCTACAGAAGGCGGTGGAGGACTTCTCCTTCTACGGGATTGAGATAGACAAGAGATACAGCGACGAGGAGAGGACAAGGATCACCGATGCAGCGTATGAGAGGTCTTGCGCGATCGTGGACCTGCTTGTCAGCCATGGAGCAGATGTAGACCTCTTCGGGGTCGAGGGGAGGCAGCCCATCACCTGTGCCTACTTCGAACACAGCCCGACCATGATAAAGCACCTGCTGGAGCTGGGGTCAGACCCCAATTACAATAGCTACCGGTCTGACGATGTACCCTATGAGTCGGAGGACTCCACCAGATGCACCATTCTTAACTTCATCAGCGAAGACTGGGGCGAGAGCTACGGGGCACATAAAGATGACAAGGAGATGGCCGAGATGATACGCGCCTATGGTGGTCGCCTGTACGATTGGGACTACGACCCCCAGCGGCGGATCCATATTGGTCGATACTACGTGCGGATGGAGCCGGACGAGGATGAGGAGAACCTATTCTTTGACAACAGTGGCTGGGGCATAGGCGATGCGGATCACCTCACGATAGAGGATGAGACGCTTCACCAGACCACCATCAGCCTCGAGGCTATCAAGGGGCTGAGGCAGTGGCACGCCGAGTACCGCCGCTGCTGCGAGGAGGAGGACTTTGATCGCGACGGGTGGAATAGGCGCGGTCTTGCCCTTGCGCGAGAGGTGGCGAGAGTGCTTCCTGAGAGCGTTGCCCTGCACTACCCCTATGGTGATGAGCTGGAGATACAGTGGTTCCCCTGGTGCAAGAGACACCACATAATGTATCTCAGTGAGTCTCGACGCATAACTCCTACCGAATAAGAGTACGATGAAGGAGAAGAAGTATGCACTCTATATAAGTCCGGACGCCGATGTGGTCTACCAAGACAGCATGGGGACCTGTGCCTCCTGCGAGTTTGACGAGATCAGCAGAGAAAATCTCTCCATCGGGCCGCCCTTTAAGGCAGTCCTCCCCGGGATCAAGGCGTGGCACAAGCGCTATGAGGAGGCTTGCTTCGGGCCTTCGGCAGTCTATCGGCCCTTTGGCTGGAGGCAGTGGCACATTGAGGGTCTCGGCTTTGCGAGAGAGCTTAGACGACAGCTGCCGGCAAGCTATACCCTGATCTATCAAGCACCCTACGAGGACTGGAGCGGGACCTTACCCTATGACCCTATCGTGATTGACGATGAGGGGATGAGGGCGATCAACTATCTATCCTCCGCCGACCAAGCCACGCAGCGCACCCCTACGCCACCGGTAGAGCACCTTAGCATCACTGGAGAGCAAGGGGAGGGGCAGGTGATCATACGGATCGGCTGTCACGAGTGGGAGGTGAAGATTGTCATACCGCACAGCGAGCTCAGAGCCGTGAGAGACTGGCTTAAGGGTATCGCAGAGGGGAGGGATCCCTACAAGCCCCTGTGCGTGGGTCATCACAAGCTATTCCTCCACAGAGACATCCTGGGGCCGGAGAGTCCCGTAGGACTACTTAGTGTAGAGGAGGTCGAGACCAACAGCCTACAGCTGCTGACCTATGTAGATACAAGAGTCTTCGTCAAGGGTCTATATCTGACCCTCCTTAGCCGGCTGGGATTTTTCCTCTACGGGATAGCTGAACCCTACCCCACGGGCGAGGAGCGTCATCGCCTATGGATGCCCTACAACGATGTCAAGTCCTTTGTCATCGAACACTACATCACCGGAGAGGGTCCCACGACCGATGAGGGGATGACCTTTGTGGACGAGACCTACGTCATCTACCAGGACTGTCAGGACTGTATCTTCTGGGACACAGAGAAGTGTGGGACAGGTAATTCCGAGATAATCTACGGAGAAGGTGTGGGCTATGAGGACCACGAGCTCCATGTGCCGGGGCTCGAGGAGTGGACCGACCTATGCGACAGAGCGGACGGCACCCACACACCTGAGGAGCTCTGGACGATGGGCTGGAGGCTATCAAAGGAGGTCCGGAAGCAGTTGCCCGATCGGGTAGATATCTTCTATCAGAGCTATGACCCGATACTCCCCTTCAGACATCGATTTTACAACGGTGAGCTACCAAGCCTGATCGTGCCAAGACAAGAGTGAGATCTATGAGACTACTTGACTATAAGACTATGGCAGGGTAGAGCGCCCCCGGCATCTGGATGGAGCTCCACGGGAGGGAGATCCCCATCTATCCCATAAAGTCTGACTCACTTACTCCTTCACCTTTGACTCTTGCCGGAGCATTGCGTACTTTTGCATAGTCGCGCTTGGATGACTAAAGTGCGATGGTGGGGTCGGTTAGTGCATCGCTCGCAGGTTCAGAGCCACTTATAGCCGGTCCCACCTTTCTATATAGACACAGTCCCGATAGATACAAGCCGGCAGCGTAAATTCACCTGGCAAGCTTGATAGTGCGACACCCTTGCGAGGTCGTGGAATCGCTTGTGATGCATGATCCTTTTCAGGGATGGAGCTAGCACCCGCAAGGGGTGCTTCGCACCCTACTCTTGGAGGTGAGAAGAATGGGTTTCGTAAAGCTCAAGTGCTTCACCTTTAGTCCGTACTTGATGGCAGAGTGCTTATCTCTCACTAAATGAGTAACTTTGCTCTGTAGTACAACTCTCTACCTAATCGTCACTTATGAATGCTCTTAACAACACAGACCGCCAAACTATAGTAGAGATGGTACTCTATATCCTCAATAAGACTGAGGGCTTAGACTACTACCGTCTCTTCAAGACAATCTACTTTGCCGAGCGAAGCTTTATGGTAAAGTATGGTATGAGGATGACTAAAGAGACGTACAGCGCACTGCCCTACGGACCTGTCCCGCAGTTGCTCTATGATGCTATTCGCAGAATTGAGACGGATAGAGTGCTGACAGATATGCTTTGGTCAGTGATAGATGCAGGAGATAATGATGCCTATTACTACCTCGTGGCGAAGCGTCCGGCTGACCTCAACTATCTATCAAAGTGTGCTACCGATGAACTGGACAACGCTATTGACCAGTATAGCACCAAGCCTTTTGGACTGCTAAAGCAGCAGACTCACGGACTTGACTGGCAGCGAGCCAGACGAACCCCCGACAAGACTATAACCTTAGAGGATATGGCTGTTGCCGGCGGGGCCGACAGCGCAACTCTTGAATACCTCAAAGAGAACGAGGAGTGGAATAGATGCTTTGCTGACTAAAGAGCTTTGGAAGACTCAATAATTGCGAGAGGTCAGGTCTATGCTATAGATATGCACCCAGAGGAGGGTATCACACCTCACGAGGGCTATTCTTCCAGACGAAAATTCTTCATCGTTTTGGGGATTGACAGTAAGGGTATGGTATATGGAGGGGTGGTGTTTAACTCTAAGATAAACACTCATATGCCAGAGCTTGTACAAACCTATCAGATGCCAATCCGATACGAGCAATACTCCTTTCTCACTCACAGATCATACGTGGATTGTGCCAGCCTGAAGCGCATTCGGTCCACTGCCTTAGCCATTAAGGGTGAGTACTTGGGAGCAATGACACAAGATGACTTGGAGCTTATTATAAATACAGTGGTATCCTGTCCATTGATACCAAAAACGGAGCTTATTCAATTTGGATTGTCTCAATTATAGTCTCCACTACACACTATATAGTAGTCTGCCTTGTTCTGCTGACGGTCGCTCCTGCAGGCTGTGAAAAGGATCGTCCAGGCACCGAGCGTACCCCGCCACCTAAGCTTCTGTATCAGGCTTTTCATACCTTTGTGGCGAAGAGACGATCCAGACGTACGGATGAAAAGGGCACCATCCTCTCCGAAGTCAGCAACTGCCTCTGGGGCAGTATGAGGAGTTGCCCGCCCTCACGCTCGTAGAGCCTACTCTTCTTTCTTAATTAAGAAGACACACCTCCCGTGAGATCTGCCACACTCAGGTTATGCTATATACTGAGTGTGCAGGGGTGACACCACTTAGGAGTGCCGAAGCCATATATCTCATCATAAAGAGTGGGGAACGACTTATGTAAAGCTCTATGCGTCAGCCCTGCCGAGAGTGCAGATAAGAGACCATGAGGTCTCGGGGTTGTCGTATCTTTGCAGCAAGAAACTTTACTGAGACGACTCGTATACGGTTCCTTTCGCGTCCTACGGATATCCGCCATTGTCATCCAGGTTCGGCCAAGTATGGTGAGACTGCGGAGTCTCCCCCTGCTCTGAGGAGGCAGGACGGGTCGTCTCTTCCTTTTTCCCCAATAATCTACCGAGCTGAGGTCTCCACATTCTTTAACAATCGGGATTGGTCAGGTGGGGAAAAATGGGTACCTTTCATAATCAAAAGCATGGAAGAAGTACACCAATGAATGTCCTCGCCAGACCCTTAGCAACGATTATCGTAGCCCTGATGCCCCTGCTTCTTGCTTCCGCTCAGTCGGGTAAGGAGGGGGGAGAGGCGTATGCCGGCTGCGTGGTGCGCTACTTTGACTACTACGAGGCAGGCAAACCGGACAGCGCTGAGCTGATGCTTAGGCAGGCTCTGGAGCTGAGTCCGGAGGCGGAGGGAAACTTTCTCCTCCTCGGCAATCTGGCTGAGCTGGTGGTGGCTCGGGGCGACTCCCTCGAGGCGGTGGAGCTCCTCTCTGAGGCGCTGAACCGTCAGCCGCAGGTGCCGGAGCTGAGGGAGCGACGGGCAGACCTGCTCAGCGACCTGGGGCAACTGCAGAGCGCCCTCACCGACTATGATGAGCTGGTCTCCATGGCCCCCTCGAGCGAGATCTACCGGTATAAGCGGGTACTCACCTACGAGAAGCTGAGGCTCTGGAGTGCCGCCGAGGAGGACCTGAAGCGGATCCTTGCCCGAAATGCCGAAGCCTACCTCCCTCGAGTAAAACTTGCCGAGGTGTATGAGAGGGAGGGACGTCCACTCGAGGCGGAGAAGTTGCTGAGCTACCTGATCGAGCAGCAACCGGCGATGGCACCGGCCTACCGGGCGAGGGCTCGGCTCCTGATGCGTCAGGGGCGTAAGTCGGACGCCCTTGCCGACGTGCGGGAGATCATCCGCCGGAGCGGCAAACGTGTCGATGCGGAGGAGTATCTCCTGAGGGGGGAGATCTGGCTGATCTATGGGGAGGAAGAGGAGGCAGAGAGAGACTTCGCCCGTGCGGTAGAGGCGGGAGCAACACCCTCTATGTTGGCACAAGCAAGGGAGGAAGCATATCAGATCAAGAAAAAAATCATAAATAAAATACCATGAAGCATAACACTCATACGGCCCTCTGGACCCGACTCGCAGCACTGCTGCTGCCGGCACTTGTCGGTGCAGGTCTGCTGACCGGGACCGGTATCGCTGGCCACCGATCCATAGATAAAGTAGCCATGGCAGAGGAACAGAAGATCCCCGAGGAGGAGATGCTCTCTCTCCTCGATCACCTAAGCCGACTGGCAGCCAATGCCGGTCGCACCATCGAGGAGTACGACACCTCCGACGAGTCGCCCGACACACTCCTCTGGAGTAAGGAGCGGACTGAGAAGGAGCTGGTCCGGATGATCTCTCGCGAACTGGAGCGTCGGGAGCTGTGGCGCGCCACCACCGATCTGAGCGGACTCCGCTATCAGTGGCAGGTCCGCCGCTGGAGGCTGGGTGTGCCCTCCGAGGGAAACGGGTACTCTCTCCTCGCTGAGCTAATGGAGCAGCTGACGGACAAGGGCTTCGATGCCCTCCGCGAGCTTCACCTCCGGGAGCTGGGGCAAGCTCTGAAGGCAGGCTATAGCGACCAAGCCCTCTCCATGCTGGAGTGGGAAGCAAGGCGGTCGGAGGAGAATATCTACCCGACCTATATAGAGCGCTTTGCCGGTCGCCCCGAGCAGCCGGTGGTCCGGATGCTGGACCTCCGGGAGCGGAGCTCACGCCTGCTGGAGCCCCTCAGGTCGGAGCGCAAGACCGAGGAGTGGCTCCGAGAGGAGGGTAAGCTCTACGCTGAGTACCTCAGGATAGAGCCGTCAATACCGGGGAACCCCTACAAGAAGCGGCTGAGGGAGATGGGCAAGCAGCTATTTGGTCACAGTCCATCGATCGGTGACCTGACCTACATCGACCTCCACACGGGGGAGGCGACCGTCGAGATAGAGGGTCCGACGCGACAGGCGCTCGACCTCTACCTCATCAGCAGTGACCGTAAGGTGGAGCAACAGATCCGAAATGGTCGTGCGACGAAGCTGGCATCCTATACAGCTCCGGCGGGGAAGGCGCGCTGGATCAGCGACAAGGTATCCCTCCGCCTGCCGAGAGTGGGGTACTATAAACTGGCGCTCTACAACGAGCGCGAGGGGGTGGTCCGTCAGGGCAATGCTCTGCTGGACAAGATCACGGTGGATCAGTACGATCCGATCATCTACGCCCTCGACCGACAAGACGGCAGTCCGGTCTCCGGCGTGGAGGTGAAGGTCTTCCGCGGTGATGAGCGGAGACGCCCCATCGCCACCCTCTACACCGGTGAAGGGGGCGAGGTGGTGGTTCGCCAGACCCCGCCGAGAGGGGGGTACCTCTTCATCAGCGTCAAGGATCCCCGAATGCTTGAGGAGCGGTTCTTCACCATTTATGGGGCGCAAAAGTGGCCTGCCGGGCCGGCTGAGCCGAAGAGACAGACAGAGACACACTTCTACACCGATAGACCGATCTACAGGAGGGGTCAGACGGTGAAGGTCGGCATCGTCACCGTGACCCGAAAGGGGGAGGTGGTGAAGGCTGAGCCAAATACGCTTCAGAAGGTGAAGCTGACCGCCCTGAGGGATGGCGTGGAGGAGGTGATCGAGACGCAGACGATCACCACCGACGATCATGGGGTGGCGGAGACCACTTTTACCCTCCCCAAGGACGAGCATCTATCGGACTTTACCCTCGACACGCCCTATGGCGATGAGTCTCTACGAGTAGAGGACTATAAGCTGATGCACCTGTCGCTTACCATCGACAGCATACCGACCGGCTATGTCTCCGGTCGACCGATGCGGATCTATGGTAGGACAGAGGATCTGAATGGTCACCCCGTGGCGGCACGACTAACACTCCAGTACGATGTGGACGGGAAGCGGATGACGGGTCGGAGCGGCTCGGATGGACACTTTGTGCTGGAGACGGAGCCGCTGACGAAGTCTGCGACGGCCGGCTACTACTGGAATCACCCGCTCACTCTCTCTGCCGCTGATGCGATAGGAGATGTAGCGGATGAGTCTCTGGCGATGGAGAAGGATACGACCAACCTCCCCCTGTCGGCCAACCTACTGCTGGGCGGTAAGCATATACTCAATCGCCTCGACCTGACGCTGAGCACTGAGAGCCAGCCCTACCAGCGGATGAGACTGGGGGATCTGTCGAGGTACCAGCTCACAGCCACTTGGATCGATGCGAAGGGGAAGCAGGTCGGGGAGCCGATCGACCTGCCGATGAAGGGGAAGCGAAATCTGAGCCTGGCAAGTCTACCCAGCGGGAGCTACCGACTGAGGATCGAGACGACCGACTACTGGGGTCAGGTGGTGACGGACGAGAGCGACCCACTCTACCTCTACAGCCCGACCGACGACCGGCTCGTGGGCGAGGTGCCCCTCTTTGCCACTATGACGAAGGAGGGAGAGATCCTCTACGGTTCAAGTCACGGCGGGACGCTCTCTCTGCTGATGGTCCGGGAGGGGAAGGGAAGTGTGCACCGGTTCCTCCCCGTAGAGCCGGGTAAGCTCTATCGCCTACGCCCGATGGAGGGGACGCTATCCGTGGTACTCTCCGCCTACTACAGAGGGGAGGAGACCTCCAGACGCATTGACCTGACAGAGTATGGTGAGGAGTCGGGCGATAAGGAGAAGACCCACACCGCTGGACTGGAGATGAAGGAGGGAGAGGGTCGCTTCGTGCCCGGAGCGGATTTCTCTCGACGCTTCACCATCGTGAGTCGCGCGGGCAAGCCGCTCTCTGAGGTGCCGGTATTAGTTGCCGTCTTTGACAAGGCACTCACCGAGGCCTCGGGCAACGAGCAGCACTGGAGCAAGATCGGCGACTCACCGGTATTGTACCAGGGCCTGGGTTGCAATCTATATGGCGCTGTCCTGATGGAGAGTGCGGTGGCATCCCCAAGGGCGATGATGAAGCAGAGCAGCGTCGTCAATGATGAGGTGGTGGTTGTGGCTGAGGGTGCCGGATCAGACGGGCAGCCGAGGCTGCGGCAAAACTTTGCCGAGACCGCCTACTTCAGCGCGCTCCTCAGGAGCAACAGGCAGGGACAGGTGCAGCTGGACTTTAAGCTGCCCGATACACAGACGGAGTATGTACTGAAGGTCTACTCCTTTGCCCCCGACTTTGAGGAAGAGCTGCTGGAGGATCATAGCTTCAGCGTCTTTGCCCCACTCTCCGTGGAGCTGTCCTTGCCCCGATACCTGAGATGGGGCGACAGGTTGGAGGGTCTCGCCCGGGTGCAGAATGCGGAGCAGTCGCCCGCAACCATCCGTACAACCGTCACGGAGGGTCAGGCGCAGCTATCCGAGGCGGAGCTATCGGTGGCCGGTGGTCAGACAGGCACGATGCCCTTCGTCGTGGAGGCGAAACGTACCGATGGCGACTCGCTGATATTGCGTGCCACGGCGGCAGGGGCGCACTATACCGATGCGCTGGAGCGGGTGATCCCTCTCCGGAGCGACCTGGCTGAGTATACGGTTGCGGTCCCCTTCTCGTCCTATAAGCAGTCGCAGGTGAGCCTGACGCTGCCCAAGGCGGACCTCGGCGGTAGCCAGGCTGTGGCGGAGATCTACTTCTCCCCGATCCACCTCCTCCTCACCACCCTCGCCGACACCTACGCCACAGAGGCACCGGCAGAGGAGCTCTCTCTCCTCGAGGCGAGCACGAAGTATGCGGTCTACAGTCGCCTGAAGGCGCTGATCGCCTCCACACCGGAGCTGAAGCGGAGTCTCTCCATGTCTCGCACCCAACTGCGGGCAGCGATACGTGATCGAGAGTCGGAGCCGAGATCGTCCTTCAATAGGCAGACCGACCCGAGGACGCTGGCAGACTTCTACGACCTGCTCCTGAGTGAGGAGCGGATGAGCGACTTGCTGGGGAGGCTGGAGAAGAGGATCCTTGCCTTTACCTTCCCCACCGGTGGCTTCCGTTACGATGCCCTACTGCCGGAGCCCTCTCCCTGGCTGACCCATGTGGTCCTGGAGAATCTTGCCTTTACCCCCACCCGATCGGCAAAGCTGGATGATGCGATCGACCAGTCGCTGAAGTACCTGCAGGGTCAGCTCTCCAAGGAGCGGAGCTACTACAAGGCTGCGATGGAGTATCGCCTACTGACCCATAAGTTGGGACGTAAGGATCCCACCCTCACCAGAGAGGTGAAGCAGCTGCTCGAGAAACAGGTGAAGGGTGCTCGAGAGAGCTACCGAACGGCATCGACCTCATACCTGCTCAACTTTGGGGAGTACTCGCGTGCCTTTGACACGAAAGCGGCATACAGCGAGGTGCGGGACTTCATCCGCGACCGAAGTAGCTACACTGAGAGCGATGCTGAGCTGCTGGCGCTGATCCTCTTCCTCCACCACGACCAGCAGGACGAGGCGCTCTCTCCGGAGGTGACACGCTTTATGCTAAGCCTCAAGCAGGGGACGCTGTGGCGCAACCCGATGACGCTGGAGGCGGTGGAGCCTCTGCTGCGCACGGTGACGCCGACGCGCTTTGCACCCGATGCGATGCTCCATCTCGGAGAAGTGACCTACCGCCCCACGGCACTTGATAAGGCGACGGGACACGTCGTCCTCGGCCTGCCGGAGCCGGAGAGCAAGATGGTGATCCGGTGGGAGGGCGTGACGACAGACTTTGCCTTCGGTGGCATCCGGTATCGGGTGACGGAGCCGGCGGCAAAGGCGACACCCACAGGGGAGAAGCTGACGATCGGCAAGGAGGTCTACGCCCGCCGTATCATCGACGGCCAGTCGTCACTCGTCCGGCTGACCGATGAGCGGGAGGCGGTGGCCGGCGAGCAGCTGGTGGTGCGCTACCTGATCGAGACGAAGCAGGATCTGAGCCTCGTGACGATACGGGATGACCGGGCGGCAGGCGCCGAGCCGGGCTATGACTTTGCCGGCTACGGCATGTCGGACCGCACGTGGTACGGCTACAGCCGACGAGAGACGGCCGACTACATCTTCATCGACTACCTCCAGAGGGGGAAGCATGTGATCGAACTGGAGGCGACCGCCAACGTGGCGGGACACTTCAGCTACGGTCCGGCCGAAGTGCAGAGCTTCTACGCTCCGGAGTATGCGGGCAATAGCGCCGGTGGGTCACTGACGATCCGCAGGGGTGAGTAAGAGACAAATCTATTTTTTCATATATCACACACAACAACAATCACAAGAAACTATGGCTAAAGTAAAGTTTTCGGGA
>QWCB01013557.1_pt1 | contig 11925 bp, 11 predicted proteins | sample 1972511 | NCBI WGS metagenome assembly QWCB01 (sample SAMN09866719, study PRJNA288562) | Human gut metagenome isolate term5_stool, whole genome shotgun sequencing... | isolation source: gut | host: Homo sapiens | place: USA: California
TAGAGATAGGAGGAAGTATATGTCAGAACAATTATTACAGGTGCGTAACTTGTCCGTAAGTGTAGAGGACAAGCCCATCCTTCATGGAATAGATTTAGAGGTTCGTCCCGGAGAGACCCATGTCCTCATGGGACCCAACGGTGCGGGCAAATCCACACTGGGTTACACCATCATGGGAAGTCCCCGTTATGAGGTGACCGGTGGTGAGATCCTGTTCAAAGGGAAGGAATTATTAGAGGAAACTGCAGACCAGAGAGCGAAGGATGGTATTTTCCTGTCCTTCCAGAATCCCCTGGAGGTACCCGGAGTATCGCTTCGGAATTTCATTCGTAATGCCGTGGAACAGAGAAGCGGTTCCCGTATCAAGCTGTGGACCTTCAAAAAGGAACTGGAGCAGGCCATGGAAGTATTGCAGATGGATCCTTCCTATGGTGACCGTGATCTGAACGTGGGATTCTCCGGCGGTGAGAAGAAAAAGGCGGAGATCTTACAGTTACTTATGTTAAAACCCTCGTTGGCAATCTTGGATGAGACGGATTCCGGCCTGGACGTGGATGCAGTGCGTACCGTATCCAAGGGCGTGGAAGAGTACCAGAAGGACAAAAAGGGTGCGCTGTTGATCATTACCCACAGCACCAGAATTTTAGAGTCTCTCCATGTGGACAAGACCCATGTACTGGTGAATGGTAAGATCGTGGCATCCGGCGATGCTTCTCTCGTAGACGAGATCAACGAGCATGGTTTCGAGCGTTTTCTGGAAGCATAAGGAGGTTGACGATCTGAATGAGTGAACGTGAAAAGACATACGTGGAAGACGTCAACAGAAGCATTTATGATATCCGTAATGAGGAGAAGGACGTCTATCGTATTAAAAAGGGACTGACTCCCGATATTGTGGCGGAGATTTCCGAGAAAAAGAAGGATCCCGCATGGATGGCAAATTTCAGATTACAGTCTCTGCAGATCTATAATGAGATGGAAGTTCCCGACTGGGGTCCCTCTATTGAGGGTCTGAACATGGAAGACATCGTAACCTATGTAAAACCTAATACCCATATGAGCGCCAAATGGTCCGAAGTGCCGGAGGACATCAAGGATACCTTCGAAAAATTGGGGATCCCACAGGCGGAGCGGAAGTCCCTCGCCGGTGTGGGCGCCCAGTACGATTCCGAGCTGGTATATCACAATGTCAGGGAAGAAGTGGCAGCCCAGGGCGTAGTCTATACCGATATGGAGAGTGCCCTGAATGGGGAATATGCGGATATGGTGAGGAAGCATTTTATGAAGCTGGTGACCCCCAGAGATCACAAATTCGCAGCGCTGCACGGTGCTGTGTGGTCCGGCGGCTCCTTCGTATATGTTCCCCCCGGAGTGTCTGTGACGATTCCCCTGCAGTCTTATTTTCGACTGAACGCACCGGGAGCCGGACAGTTCGAGCATACCCTGATCATTGTGGACGAGGGTGCATACCTGCATTTTATCGAAGGCTGTTCCGCCCCGAAGTACAACGTGGCGAACCTCCATGCCGGCTGTGTGGAGCTGTTCGTGGGGAAAAATGCAAAACTGCGTTACTCCACCATCGAGAACTGGTCCAAGAATATGTACAATCTGAATACCAAGCGGGCGTTGGTGGAAGAAGGCGGTACCATAGAATGGGTATCCGGTTCCTTCGGATCCCACGTATCCTATCTGTACCCCATGAGCGTGCTGAACGGTAAGGGGGCCAGAGCGGAATTCACCGGCATCACCTTTGCGGGAGCCGGACAGAATCTGGATACCGGTACCAAAGTTGTCCACAATGCACCGGAGACCACTTCCTATATCAATACCAAGTCCATCTCCAAGGATGGAGGTATCAGTACTTTCCGAAGTTCCGTAGTGGTGAAGAACAGTGCGGCAAAGAGCAAATCCGCCGTATCCTGTCAGTCCCTGATGCTGGATGACAAGTCCCGCTCCGATACCATCCCGGCCATGGATATCCGTACCCAGGATGCCGATATCGGACACGAGGCGAAGATCGGCCGGATCAGCGATGAAGCAGTGTTCTATCTGATGTCCCGCGGTATCTCAGAAGAGGATGCCAGAGCCATGATCGTCAGCGGATTCGCAGACAATGTATCGAAGGAGCTGCCGTTGGAATACGCGGTGGAGATGAACAATCTGATCCGTCTGGAGATGAAGGGCAGCATCGGTTAATGTGGCAGGAGGAATGGAGATCAGTATGGAAAAAGAATATAATATGACCATTAACAGACTGCCGGCGAAGACCTGGAACTGGCTTCGCATGAACGAGACGCAGTTGGAAAAGATAGAAGTACCTACGGCAGGAGGGGTAAAGGTAAGCCTGCCGGAAAAAATAACAACAGCAGAAAATGAGGGATCCCAGCCCTGGAATGCGGATTTTGCAGGCATCCCATCCGGCATGGGAGAGGACATGGACGGTCTTCTGACAGCAGCGGGAGTGAAGGCACAACATTATGAGGCGTCTGAGGAAACCACAGAAGCACAGCCGTTGCTGTTGGATTATGCCTACGTACAAAATAGTTTACAGGCCGGTGCCGTAGCAGTGAGAGCCCGGAAAAACAGTGAAATCACTGTGATCCAGGATTTTGCTTCCGACAGGGAGGCAGCAGGGCAGGCGGCAGTATCCACCAGACTGTATCTGGAAGAAGGAGCGAAGCTCCGGCTGGCCCTGTGTGAAGAGAAGGCTTCCCTGGAAGTGATCCAGCTGATCCTCGGCGGAAAGAATACTTACCTTGGATGCAAGACTACCTTACAGGGCAGAGAGAGCAGCCTGAATGCCGACACCGCTTATATCGTGGGCGGTGACGGAAGACTGGATATGAATTATGTAGCTGTGCATGAAGGCAAAAAGACCCAGAGCAATATGCAGGCCGGCGGCGTTCTGCGGGATCATGCTTTCAAGCTGTATCGTGGCACCATTGATTTCAAATGGGGGGCTAAAGGTGCAGTAGGCAATGAAAAAGAGGATGTACTGTTATTATCCAACGATGTGGTGAACCAGACCATTCCCCTGATCCTCTGTGCGGAGGAAGATGTGGAAGGTAATCACGGCGCCACCATTGGCAAACTGGACGATGAGCTGCTGTTCTACCTGGAGAGCCGCAGCATGAACAGAGAGCAGATCTATGAGATGATGGCTATGGCCAAGGTGGATGCGGTCTGCCGCAAGATTCCTGATGCAGCTACACGGGCTAAGGTACAGGAGTTCCTTGGCAGAGCCGGGGAAGAAGAGGAAGCGGAAGAGTAAGATAACAGGAGGAAGTATGACGACTTCAATCAGCGAGATCCGTAAGGATTTTCCTCTGCTTATGAGTAACGATGTGATTTATCTGGACACGGCGGCGACTTCCCAGAAGCCGTCCTGTGTTCTGGAGGCAGAGAGAACATTTTATGAAAAATACAATGCCAATCCCCTGCGCGGATTATACGAGCTGGGAGAGGCGGCAACCGAAAAATACGAAGAAGCCAGAGAGACGGTCCGGGAGTTTTTAAATGCCAGAGAGGCGGCGGAGATCGTTTTCGTCCGCAATGCCACGGAAGGCTTGAATCTGGTGGCCTACAGTTTCGGCTCACTGGTACTGAAACCGGGAGATGAGATCCTGGTGAGCATTATGGAGCACCACAGCAATCTCCTGCCCTGGCAGCAGGCGGCAGCCAGAACCGGAGCAGTGGTGAAGTATCTGGAGTGCACCGAAGACGGAAAATATACCGAGGAAGCTTTTAAGGAGGCACTGAGCGAACGAACGAAGATCGTTGCTATGACCCAGGTATCCAATGTGCTGGGCTGCAAAAATGATATCAAGCGTTTTGCACAGCTGGCACATGAGGCAGGCGCTTATTTCGTGGCAGACGGAGCCCAGAGCGTGCCCCATATGGCAGTGGACGTACAGGATCTGGATGTGGATTTTCTGGCATTTTCCGGGCATAAAATGTACGCGCCCATGGGAATCGGTGTGTTATATGCGAAGAGAGAGCTGTTAGAGCAGATGCCGCCGTTTTTATGCGGTGGAGAAATGATCGATTCCGTCAGCCGTACAGGAGCCGTGTGGGCAGAGGTGCCTCACAAGTTCGAGGCAGGTACGGTGAACGGTGCCGGTGCTTATGCCCTCGCAGAGGCTATCCGTTATGTGCAGAAGATCGGCTTTGATTTCATCGAAGAGAGAGAAGCAAAGCTGACAAAACTGCTGATGGATGGGATGAAGGAGATCCCTGCGGTGCATATTTTAGGATCGCAGAAAGCGGAGGATCATCACGGCATCGTGACATTTAAGCTGGACGGCGTGCATCCCCATGATGTGGCATCTGTTTTAGATGCAGATCACATCGCAGTCCGGGCGGGACATCACTGCGCCCAGCCGTTATTGCAACATTTGAAAGTATTGTCCACCACCAGAGTGAGTCTGGGCGTCTACAATACGGAAGAAGAGATACAGGCATTTTTAACAAGTCTTGCCGGGATAAGGAGACAGATGGGCTATGGAGAATAAAACGTTTTATAATGAGATCCTGACGGAGCACAATCTGCATCCGTATCACAAACACAAGCTGGAGGATGCAAACCTGGTGTTAGAAGGTGTCAATCCCAGCTGCGGTGATGATATTTTCCTGGAACTGAAGGTGGAGGACGGTGTAGTCGTGGACGGTGCCTTTGAAGGAGACGGCTGTGCCATCTCCCAGGCTTCTGCGGACATGATGCTGGAACTGGTCATTGGTAGAAGTAAGGAAGAGGCACTGCATCTGGCAGATCTGTTCCTGAAAATGATCAAGGGAAGTATCACCGATGAAGAGAAGGATGAGCTGGAAGAGGCCTCCGTATTGCAGGATATCGCCCACATGCCTGCCAGGGTAAAATGCGCGGTGCTTGGCTGGCATACTATGCAGGAATTATTGAAAACAGAAGAAAAATAGCTGATAAAAAGATAAAGATACATCTTGCACGCCCTTTTTGGATACGCTACAATGAAAAAAGAAGTGTAAGAAAAGCGGGGGGCTGTGCATGTTCCACATAGAGCTTATCATTGAATTCCTGGAAAACGTGATGAACAATATTGTCCAGGTGGCAATATTGTTCTTTGAATTTGTCGGAGTGATCGTTATTATTCTCTCCGGTCTGAAAGGGTTTTATAATTATGTGCGGCGGGTGCCGGATATGAAGATCACCCTGGCGCAGGGGCTTGCTGTAGGGCTGGAATTCAAGTTGTGCAGTGAGATCCTTAAGACCGTTATTGTCAGAGACTGGAAGGAGATCGTTACCGTAGCCGGTATCATCGGACTTCGTGCGGCACTGACCTTCCTGATCCATTGGGAGATCAAGGAAGAGAAGAATCATTCCTAAAAATCGGCAGCTGATGAAAATCGGCTGCTTTTTTTAGAATGATTTCCGGTTACCCAACAAAAGTCAATAAGTTTATCCAGATAAAGAGATTAAATTTGTAATGGTATATAGGTTAAATTTGCACCTTGGAAAAAAGCTGTCAGAGGACTAACATATAACGATAAAGTATGTATTTATAAAAAAGTGTAAAGAAATGCTAAAAAATCCGTTGCATTTGACACTTCGACGTGCTAAAGCTATCGATAGCATGAACGTAAATGTAATCGATTACGCATGCTTAAAAGGAAAGCAGAATGGAATTACAAAAGACACTTACTCCCGGGGAAGCGCTGGAACGCGTCCTGCGATCTTATCAGACCTACTACAATATCAAAACAGAGGCTGTAGAACCGCCATTCGCAGCCGAAGCAATCTTCGGATCCCATAATGAGCAGTACTTTCTGATCAAGAAAGCTAAGGTGGCAGATATTGACACCAACGAGACTGTGTATTTTGCCACAGAGGAATCTTTATCAAAGGATCGCCTTCTGGAACTGGACTCCATCGCCTGGGAACGGGGAACTGCCAACGTGCAGCCCTCATCCAATCATCGGAACAGCGATGTTGTCCTGATCATTCTGACCGGTCATGCAGAGGAGGATGCGCTTACACAGGTGAAAAAGTGCAAGCATTATCAGAGTTACCTCTGGGGATTTCATGGCTGGAGTAATTACCGTTTGATTGTCGCCGAGTTATCTTCGGGTCGGATCGTCCACAACCGCCACGGACAGATTCTGAAGAAGCTCGTGAAAAAGGCAATACAGTAAATACAAGGGACATGTGAGGAAGCAGTAATTTACAAAGTAAATTAACGGATTCCGAACAGTTTTAGAATTGCGAGAGCGGATTTTAGCGGAGCAATTCGTGTATTTGCGAAAAATTAAATCTGTGTATAAGAAAAGGAGAAACACAAATGACAGCATTATTAATTGTTTTGGCCGCTATCGTATTATTGTTTATCGGCTATGTGTTCTATGGCTCCTGGCTGGCAAAACAGTGGGGCATTGATCCTACCAAGAAGACTCCTGCTATTGAGAAGGAGGATGGTGTAGACTATGTTGCAGCAAAGCCCGCCGTACTTATGGGACATCATTTTTCCTCTATCGCCGGAGCAGGCCCGATCAACGGACCGATCCAGGCTTCCATCTTCGGATGGGTTCCCGTATTCCTGTGGTGTATTATCGGTGGTATTTTCTTCGGCGGTCTGCAGGACTTCGGATCTTTATTCGCATCTTCTGGTATTGATTCTGGTAATCGCTTCCTTCGTTAACATCGTGGCAGGTACTTTCCTGACTGTGGCAGACGAAGCCGGCAAGACCGCTTTCGGTTTTGTGACCAATCCTACCGGTAACCAGTCTACCGCTATGATCTCTTTGTTATTTATCGTTCTGGCTGTTATTTATGGTTATGTGACCAACAGAATGGGTGTCAAGACTCTGCCCGCTACCATCGGTGGCATCATCGGTATCGTACTGATCACTGTTCTTGGCTTGAACGTTGGTTTTGCAATGAACCGTATCGCATGGATCGTATTCGTAGGTGTGTACATCGCTGTAGCTTCCCTGGTTCCCGTATGGATCCTGTTACAGCCCCGTGACTATCTGTCCAGCTTCCTGCTGTACGCTATGATCGGTCTGGCATTCATCGGTGTGGTTGCAGGTGCTTTCACCGGTACTGTTGCTTTCGATATTCCAGCTTTCACTAGCTGGGAGCCCAAGGCAGGACAGACCCTGTTCCCTATGCTGTTCATCACTGTAGCATGTGGTGCATGTTCCGGTTTCCACAGCCTGATCGCTACCGGTACTTCTTCCAAGCAGTTAGCTAACGAGAAGGATGCCAAGGCAATCGGTTACGGCTCCATGCTGATCGAGTCTGCTCTGGGTATCATCGCTCTGGTAGCAGTCGGTGCAGTATATCAGAAGTACTTAAACGGTGAGTTCGGATCTCCCGCAGCTGCATTCGCTGCAGGTATCGCATCCATGTTCGGTACCGAGACTTCCAAGGCATATGGCACCATTTACGCACTATTAACTCTGTCTGTATCCGTATTCGCGCTGACCAGTCTGGATACCGGTACCCGTCTGAGCCGTTTCATGTTCTCCGAGCTGTTCCTGAAGGAAGGCGAGGCTACCTACAAGGATGCCAAGGGCGCACGTAAAGTGCTGGCTCATCCTCTGTTCGGTACTGTTTCTATGGTACTGATCGGTTGTATCCTGGGTGGTCTGTCTCTGAGCCAGATCTGGGGTCTGTTCGGTGCAGCCAACCAGTTGCTGGCAGGTATCGCACTGATGGCAGTAGCTGCATGGCTGGGTGAAGTTGGTAAGAACAACAAGATGTTCTACTTCCCTATGGTATTCATGCTTGCTGCAACCCTGACCAGCCTGGTGATCACTGTAATCAACAAGTGTAAGGCTATCGGCGCCGGCACCGCTGCATGGGGTGACTGGTTCCAGCTGTTCTTCGCAACTGCAATGGCAGTGCTGGCAATCTTCCTGGTAGTGGAAGGCGCACAGACCTTCGCTAAGCAGATGAAAGAGAAGAAGGCTAAGAAGGCTGCTTAATATAAGCGCAAGATACAAAAGATAAATAAAGTTAAGCAAAGAGAAATCCCGGAGACTGTGAAAGGCCTTCGGGATTTTTATTGTGTATGCGGGGACCGCAGAAGCGGTGTCCGGAATAATAATGGATGCGGCAATCGCAATATCAGCCCCGCGTAAGGAACCGGGGCAATTCTTCAATGGGAATCGGCTTGGAGAACTTATAGCCCTGTAAATAATCTGCATGACTGATGATACACAGTTCTTCCTGGGCATCGGTCTCTACACCTTCGTACAGTACCTTGTAACCCAGACGCTCAAAGGCGGTAGAGAAGTAATCCAGCATGAAGCGGGAATTGGCATCCTGATCCGCCATCAGTAAAAGGCTTCTGTCGAATTTGACCACATCCAGTTTCAGGCTTAAGATCCGGTCGAAATTGGAATAACCGGTTCCAAAATCATCCAGATAAGTACATACCCCCAACTGTTTGAACTCACTGACGCATTCCTGTACCAGTTCGTATTCCGTATCGTTCTGGGACTCCGTAAACTCAACGGCAATGGTGTGGAAGTCGATTCCGGCGGCTCGTACGATGGATTTGAATTCTTCCATGAAGTCCTTTTCGCCCAGCTCTTCCACAGAAAGATTTACGGATACACGGGAGATCTGATAGCCCTCATCTTGCATGTGCTTGATCTGCCTACAGGTCTTATTCAGAATGATCATGCTGAGGCGGTGGATGTAGCCGTATTTTTCTGCCAGAGGAATAAAACGATCCGGGAATACCAGTCCTGTCTGTGGCAGACGCAAACGCATCAGGGATTCTGCGGTATCGTAAGTACCCGTGTGGACATTCCGTACCGGCTGACAATAGACCAGAACGCGTTCGTCATCTAAGGAGCCGTGTTCCGCAATATCCTTCAACTGGGACTTGATATAATGCATTTCTTTATAAGTCTGGTAATCTTCTTCCCCGAAGACACGATAGGAATTCTGCGCTACTTTTTCGGAAAAGTAATTGAATACTTCGTAGAACTGTTCCAGATTCTCACAAAAGTCCAGATGGTCGAAGAGTACCAGCTTGTAGGGAAGCTTATATTCTTCATAATATTTCTGGAACACCTTTTTAATTAGGGATACTGCCCTTTCTGTGGCATCCGGGACATTGTGGCTGTCCACTGCCAGTACGAAGAAGCTGGTGGAAGGATTGAACAACATACCCTTTCGAAAATAATCCGTCCAGAAGCTGTAGAACAGCTTTCCCATTTCCTCTGTCATGACGTATTCGAAATCCATGTCAAAGCGCAGGCACAGGTAGTAGGTATCCTGAGCGGTCTGTCGCTGCTGGCGCAGATATTCATCCAAGGATGTGGAACCCAGGGCACCGGTCTTCGGGTCGTAGGCGTTGGCATGGAGCATGTACAATACCACCAGAAGCGGCAGAAAATAGGTTGTGGCCAGGAAAGAAGTCGTATTCATGGCAGCTTCCATGACTACAATCAATCCACAGACCGTCTCAGTAAATATCAGCATATGGAACAGTGCGGTAGGAAGTCTGCGGCGGTAGCAAACCAACAGAAAGAGGATCACCGCCAGATACAGAAGATATCCGACCATAAAAGGAGTGGACAGGATATTTTCATACCAGATTCCGTAATGATCCTGATGAAATCCCCAGCCGGTCAGAGGAGATGCCAGATCGGCAACTCCGGTCACCACAAGGATGGCGAAGGACAGAAAGGTATATTTCCTGCCGATATTTTTCGGGAAGACGATCAGTATTTTCAGGTAAGCAATATAGAGACAGAACAGGGACAGAAGACTGATATGGTAGACGGCCCGGAGGATCCAGAGTAGGGTGTTCTGTCTGGAAAAAAGGTCGGCATAATAAAAGGCAATATTGGAAACTGCGGCAATGAAAAGCAAGGCAAAACAGGACTTGAAGATCCGAAAGGTCCGGCTCTGTTTAATGAAAGTCTGTCGGATCAGTAACAATGCCAGAAGACACATAACCACCAACAGAAAATCTGCCACGGGAGAGTAACTGTGGATGACGATATGATTTGTGGATAGTAACAGGTTCAACCCCATAAAAATTCTCCTCTCTGGTAATGTAGAAAATGAACAAACAATATAAAATGATTTTACAATATACCATAAGAGGAGAAATTTGTCAGTGGGGCAGCTGTGGGAAATTAGTCCTATTTTGAGCAAATGGGAAAAATTGTAATAGATTTAATGTTCGAAGAATGCAACGGCAACAGCACCCGGGCCCACATGGGTTCCGATGGTGGCACCCAGAGTGCTGACGGGAAGCTCCTTGGCATAATCTTTCCAGAGATGCTCACTGTCGTGAATGTATTTCTGTAAAAGTTCGTCACTCAGACCGGTATAGCCCAGACAGAAGGGCTTGGAGAAGTCCACACCGTCCGCTTTTTCAATTTCACGGATGAGGAAGTTACTGCCGTTTTTGGAACCACGGGCTTTTCCCAGCATAATGATCTCACCGTCTACGACTGCTACCACGGGCTTGATGGCCAGAGCACCCCCGATGAATGCCACAGTGGGGGAGATACGGCCCCCTTTTTTCAAGTACTCGGCAGCGATCCGGGCACTCTGGCAGGTGCCGGACAGCTTGCTGGAAATAGTAACCACAATGACAGTTTCTCCGGCCGATACAGCTTTTTCGTAGGCTTCTTCGAAGACTGCGGGAGATACCAGACTGGTGGTGGGCAGAGTATCACATTCGATCAGTTTCTCATAGAATTCCTTATGACTGATGGTGACACCGTCAGCATATTCCTCCTCACCGAAGCGGATATGCAGGGGGAGAATCGTGACGTCCTCTCTTGAATTGTTCATATCGGATGCGGAGTCCGTGATAAAACGTATTTTTTCCATAATTGTTTCCTGTACTTTCTATATATAGTTATGATGAATATTCTTTCGGGCGGAAATGCGCCGGGGCATCCATCGGGATGGACATACGACATCGTTCATGTCACCTTGCTGTTAATTCTGTTGGAAAGCCGGTCAGGGTGAGTTGCGGATGGATCATTTCTCTGTGGGATGCTTGACAGAAAACTCTGTAAGATACTGCTCCAGATTATGGGAGATCCGTTCCAGAGAGTCATAGAGATTCAACCGTTGTTCTTCCGTCATGCCATCACCGCCGTGAGCCAGTGCGGAATAGATCCGGGAACTGATCTTTTTGACTACAGTATTGCCTTCTTCTGTCAGATAATACAGTGTGCGGTAGGAACGTTTATGTTCCGGCAGCTCGCAGGACACCAGCCCCTTGGAACTCAACTGGCTTAAGGTACGGGAGATGGCGGCCTTGTCTTCCTTACACAGCTCCGTCAGCTGCGTGGCGGTCAGCCCTTCCGGGTGCTTTCCCAGATAATACAGACACATGGTATAACCGGCTTTTAAGTCCATCTGTCCCATTTCCAGTTCTTTTAATTTTTGCAGATAACGGTGCAATTCTGTGATAGATACCACAAATCTTTCAAAACGATCCTGCATGAAGGTTCCTCCTGTAAAATGTTGACACTGCAACAACTTTATGAAGTGTAACACAAGGATGTTGATAAGTCAACAAAAAGAAGGGCAAAAAAATACCTTATCCATTAAGATAAGGTACTGATAAGAATAAACTATGCAATTTCCAGCCGCTGCTTTATTTTTCGGACATCATTTTCCAATACATTAAGCCGGACGCGAACCAGTTCATCATCTTCTTTTACTTTTAAGGCCCGGTCGAATTTTCTGGATAAATCTAAATGAGCTTCTGCAATTGTACAGATATTACGACTGACTTCATTCTCAAGAGTCAACTCCATATTGGTAAGGCGATTCGCCATAGAGAGCTGACCGGATTCCAGATTGGCAAGGCGCTGTTCCATGGCAATCTGACCGGATTCCAGATTGGTAAGGCGCTGTTCCATGGCAATCTGACCGGATTCCAGATTGGTAAGGCGCTGTTCCAT
>QWCB01003500.1_pt1 | contig 11900 bp, 12 predicted proteins | sample 1972511 | NCBI WGS metagenome assembly QWCB01 (sample SAMN09866719, study PRJNA288562) | Human gut metagenome isolate term5_stool, whole genome shotgun sequencing... | isolation source: gut | host: Homo sapiens | place: USA: California
ACAATAACCGTTTAATTTGCCTTCTTCGATTCTTTCAAACCAAGACGGAAGAACGGTGTATAGCCATTCTCCAACCATATCTTCAGTTATATCAATGCCGTCTTCTTTTGCTTCTTCAACGCTCTCGTAGCAAGTTTCTTCAAAATCCTCTTCGTCTATATAGACTAGGTTTTCTGTCATAAGAAGGTGTTCAGAAAAACCCATTCCTGATTCTTCAGAAAACATTTCCATCTTTAAATCTGGAAATTTTTCATGAACCTCTTCAAATGAGATGCCTTTGAACCATTTCGTTCCCTTGTACTTAGTCCATTGTTTTTGAGCACCATAAATTGACATTGAATATAGAAGACTCCACGCACAACTTCCTGAAAAAGATATAGAGTATTTTCCATCAGGTTTTTCTGATTCTGAAATAATATCTACTTCATAAATTCCTAAGAAGTGTGGCTTCTTTGGAAGAAATTTTGTGACAAGACCCTCTTTAATGATTTCTTTAAACTTATCGTAATCAAGGTTCTTACGAACCTTTTCAACTTCTTTTCTTCTTAACTCTTCAGCTTCTTCAAGAGTTATTTTGTTGCTAGGTCCATCTTTCCCCATAGCAGAGTACATTGCATAGATATCTTCAAGCTTATTTTTGGTGTATTCGTTATAAAGCTCAATGATTTCTTCTCTACTTGCGTTTGGGTATTTTTCAAGTTTTACCATTTCAAACATAAACTCATAAAAACCATTGGAAGACTTGATTATTAAATTTTGCAAATCAAGACCAACTTCTTTTTCTAGCTCAAGAGTCTTTTTTGCTATCTTGTCAAAATTAAGGAAGTTATAGCTATATTCCTCTGTGAAATATCTAAAAACTTTCTTAACCTCTTTTTTCTTACCTACTAATTTTCCTGTAAAATTACAGATATTTGCCATTTTAATGACCTCCTTTTTTCTTTTAAATAAGTTCTATTATTTCATCAGTGGTTTCTTTTACATGTATGATTCCATACTTTGTTTGGATACCTGAAAAAATAATATCCTTGTTATAACCATCTTTCTTTCTGTCGTAGTCAAAATCGCCCTTGTGTAATATATCCTCAGTTAAAGGTACAACAATAACGATGTCTTCTGACCTCACATAAACACTCTTTCCTGTTTCTTTGTCTGTTAACTTTACAAAGTTCATAAATAAGCTCCTTTCTTTTTCTTGCTTCAATGAAGCGACTTAAATTTTTCTTATACAATATATATTAGGAATAAAAACAAAAAAATATTCATAAAAAAAGAGACCAAATCGGTCTCTAATTTTCCACTGCATTTCTTAAGAGTTCTTCTTCCACTGCCTTTGTATTCGGGAAGGCATTTTTCTTGATTTTATCAATTTTTCCTCCAAGTCTTAAGTATCTTATTGGATTTTCGGAAAAGGTACCTTCTTCGATAATTTCCAAATTTCCAGAAATGCTCAAATTTTCAATGCTATTACCATAAAAAGCTCTTGCTCCAATGACTGACACACTGTCTGGAATAAAAAGATTCTCAATTGAACTGTCCCAAAAAGCATAAGATTGAATCTCTTCAAGGCCGCACTCAAGCTCTAAGCTCTTAATTTTGTTGCAATAAAATGCATCATACTCTATGGTTTTTACATTTCCAGGAATTTTAAGTTTTTTAATTGAATTAAACTTGAATGTTCCTTGAGCAATAACATTAATTTTATGTGGAATATCAACCTCTTCTAGCCAATTTTGTGCAAAAGCATACTCCCCAATAATCTCAAGTTCTTCAGGAAGGCTGATTGATTTGAGATTGTTGTCTGCGAAAGCATGGCTTTCTATCTTTTTCAAAGTACTTGGAAACTCTACTTCCTCTATTTCGTTTTGGTAGAAAGCCGACTCCCCAATCATTCTAACTCCTTCATGAAATGATATTGATTTAAGCTTATTGTTGCAAAAGACATCATCCTGAATCTCTGTTAGAGTTTTTGGGAGTGAGATTTCGAGTAGGTTGTTTCCTAAGAAAGATCCTTCACCTAGAAATATTAAAGAATCTGGAAGAGATAACCTTTCTATCGAATTTCCTGCGAAAGCTTCTTTTTTAATAGCTGTTAATCCATCTGGAAAATCCACATTTTTTAGCATATTCCCAATGAAAGCTTGTTTACCAATAGTTTCAAGAGACTTTGGAAACTTAATTTCTTTAATTTTGCAATTTTCAAAAGCTGAACCCTTAATTTTTTCAATCCCTTCAGGAATAACAACACTGTCTAATTCCCGCAATTTGAAAGCAATTGGACCAATTGATTTTACCTCCACTCGGTTTGACGAATCAGGATTAAATCCATCGTAATAATGGTCTGGAATAATCAAATTTTTATTTGTTTTGACCTTTTCTTTGCCTGCTTTAGAAAAACCGACAACTTCGTTTTTGAAATAGGAAAAGTCGCTAGTAACCCAGCCACCCCCTATGTCGCACTTATTCATATTTTTCCTCCTTTTTTAGTTGCCTTATTTGGCTACTTAAATTTTTCTTATACAATATATATTATGAAGAAAAGTCAAAAAATATTCATAAAAAAAGAACCCCGAAGGATTCTTTCTTTTAACTTTTTAGATGTTTCTAAATTTCGCCGTCTCGTTATATTCAGGACAGGTTTTTAACAAAAACTCCATATCTTTGTATTCATCATTCTTGAAATTAAACATGTTGTCAGGTACGGCGTAAAAATAACTATCTGTACCTCTTACTAAGAATACATCTTCCTTTTCTGACTTCATAAAATAAGGTAGCCTAGTTCCATCGAAGCCAATACAACTAAAATAATCTTGTAGGAAAGTTTTAACAGAAAATGGATCTTCTCTATCAAGGTTTCCTCTAGTAGTATGCTCTTGCAAAATAAGATAATTTTCAAGACCTACCAAGTCATAACCCTTAATAAGTTGAGCAATAAGTTCAGCTCTAAGCTCTTCGTCTGTCATATCTCCTTTATGAAAAGCATTTTTAAAAATCTCTTCGGTGAATACTTTAGTAAAGAATCTACCTGTATTAAGATAGGTTGTAATCTCGTTAATAAAGGCAACTTGATAATCCAGTCTTCTTCCTTCTCTTCTAATATACTCTTCGTGAATCGCTTTCTTATAATCAAAGACATTTCCTATGAATTTGTTAAGAGCCATTTTTTCAATTTCTTCTTCTGGACCATTATCAATAAAGTTCTTTAATTTGTCTACAAATTCTTTATAGGATCTGCCTCTTGAAACACAAGACTTGCCATCCTTATTTGTTGTTATCTTGAAACCATAAGGATTATCTGGATTTTTCTCGATATAATCCATAAGAGGCTTAAACGCTCTGTGATTAGAGTAAATATAAGAGTCATCTCTTTCACTCCAATAGTCATTAAAGAAAACCTCTCTTTTTAATTCCCCTCTCAGGAACGAATCTAGCCCTAACTCATGAAGAATGAGATTTACTAGATCTAAATAAGAACCATTAAAATTCTTCTCTAAAAAGCTAGGTGATACACACACTTCTTTGTCGTTACCATAATAGGTATTACTTTTATAGTTGACCGCAGGATTACCTCTCATGATTTCGGCTAGAGTAGTCCTGATTTCTTCTACTGTTCTTTTCATTTTTTAACTCCTTTTTTGTTATCCTACTTTTCTTCTCTCAGAATCTCCTCTCCCATTCTCTTAAGCAGTGCTATAAGAACAGGATAATCTCCGTAGTTTCTATAGCCAGCGTAGGCTGTAAAAACTCTAGGATAGCATAGGTTATGAGATTGATATTGTACATATTTCTCTGCTTCTTTTCTTGTTAGAAAATATGCGACTGGCTTGTACTCATATTTGTAGTAGTGCTCCTTGATATATATCTTGAAATTGAAATCACAGCTATCATAAGTAAATTCATCTTCCGCTGAATATTCAAAGCAAGAAATCATATCGTCAATACAATCCTCTAATTCTTCTTCGTAATCTTCCTTGCTTAACCAATCGTCTTCAGGCGTATTCTGAAGATCTTCCTCGAAATAATTCCTTATCAACTCTTCCAGAGATTCTAAGGATTTGATTTCGGTATTTTCAGAGATTCTTAAACCATCAATCTCAAGCTCAAACTCTTCTCCATCATATCCATAACAAGGATTGGTATAATCCTTTACTCTTGTTTCTACAATGACTATTGGGTCAATAGTAGAATCCTTCTTTCTTTCTTCTTCAAACACTTCAGCGTATTGTCTTAGAAATTCCTTTTCTTTTTCTGTCAAATTAATTTTCATAATTTTCCTCCTTTTGATTTTGGAAAAATGCAACTTAAATTTTTCTTATACAATATATATTAGGGAGAAAAGCAGAAAAATATTCATAAAAAAAGAAGCCTATAAAGGCTCCTAATTTTCCACTGCATTTCTGAAAAGCTCTTTTTCCATTCTTTCATTTCTGGGAAAAGAATCTTTTCCTATTTTAATAACATTTTTCCCCAACTTTAAGTTTTGTATAGGATTGTATAAAAAAGCTTCTTTTTCAATAACTTTAACACTATCTGGAATGACTATGTTTTCGAGGTCATTATTGCGAAAAGCCCTAAACCCAATCCATTTAATGTTTGGTGGAAAAATAACTTCTTTTATTTTTCTATTAGCAAAAGCTTCATTTGGGATTTTTTCAACATTCTTTAATTTTCCTAAATCCAGAATTTCAATGCTCGAAAAAACTTTTGAAACTTGTGCTAAATCTTCTTCATCAGACTCTTCGTCTTCTAGTGATAATTTTGTTATATATGCACTTTCATTTAACGGGTTTTTAAAATTTTTAAATCTTCCCTTAACAACAATATTTTTAGTATCATTTTCGTAGAAAGACATAAAACCAATGTTTTTTAACGATTTTGGAAAAACTATCTCTGTTATATGATTATCCGAAAAAGCCCATTTTTCAATTGTCTCTATGCCTTCATTTAAAACTATATTTGTTAGCTGGTTTAAATCAAAAGCAAATTCTTTAATTATTTTTACGGTTTTTGGAATAACAACTGATTCTAACCGTAATTGGTCAAAGGCATAATTTCCTATGATTTCAACAGGCTTTAAATCTTTTATGCTTTTAGCTCCTTCCTCTGGAACAACACTAGGGATAACTAAATTCTTGTTATCCCTAAGTTTGCTTTTTCCTTCTTGACTAAGACCAGTTACTGAATTATCTTTATATTTAAAATCTCCCAGCACCCAGCCTCTACCTATTTTATGATTTCTCCAATCTCCTTTTTCCATATTCTTCTCCTTTTAAAATTTTAGCCATTTTCTATTGCAACTCTGAAAAGTTCTTTTTCTACTTCTTTCGTGTTTGGAAAAGCGTTTTTTCCTATCTTTATAACATTTTTTCCCAACTTTAAGTTTTGTATAGGATTGTATAAAAAAGCCTCATTTTCAATAACTTTTACGCTATCGGGAATTACTATATTTCTGAGTTTATTTTTTCGAAAAGCTCTGAACCCAATTCTTTCAATGTTTGGCGGGAAAATAACTTCTTTTATATCGTTATAAGCAAAAACTTCATTTGGAATTTTTTTAACATTTTTTAACTTTCCTAAATCCAAAATTTCAATACTTGAAAAAATTGGCGGAACCCGCAATAAATCTTCTTCATCAGACTCTTCATCTTCTAGTGATAATTTTGTTATATATGAGCTTGTATTTAAAGCATTTTTAAGGTTTTTAAATCTTCCCTTAACAACAATATTTCTAGTATCGTTTCCTGCAAAAGCCATAACCCCAATGCTTTTTAACGATTTCGGGAAAACTATCTCTGCTATATCATTATATGAAAAAGCAAAATCTTCAATTATCTCTATTCCTTCGTGCAAATTTATATTTGTTAGTTGATTAGAATCAAAGGCATATTCTTTAATAACCTTCACTGTTTTTGGAATAGTAACTGATTCTAACCATATTTGATGAAAGGCATAATTTCCTATGATTTCAACAGGCTTTAAATCTATAATGCTTTTAGCTCCTTCCTTTAGAACAATACTAGGTATAACTAGATCCTTGTTATCTCTGAGCTTTCTTTTTCCTTCTTTACTAAGACCAGTTACTGAATTATCTTTATACTCAAAATCTCCCAGTACCCAGCCTCTACCTATTTTAACAATTCTCCAATCCACTTTTTTCATTTTTCCTCCTTTTAAAATTTTAGCCATTTTCCATAGCAACTCTGAAAAGTTCTTTTTCTACTTCCTTCGTACTTGGAAAAGAATCCACTCCTATCTTTTCTATGTTATTTCCTAATCTTAGTTTCTGGATAGGATTATTCAGAAAAGCCTTACTCTTAATAATTTCTACGCTATCAGGAATACTTAATTTCTCTATCTTGTTATTTGCAAAAGCCATATAAGAAATTGATTTTAAGTTTTTTGAAAAATCAATCCTAGTTATCTCATTAACTGAAAAAGCTTCTGTTCCGATATCTTCTACAGAGTCAGGTAAAATTACAAATTTTAACTCATTGCTTGTAAAAGCACAAGAACCAATTATTTTGAGGCTTTTTGGGAGCTTAACGCTTTTAAGCTTGTTAAATCCAAATGCATTTGCACCTATTGCAGTAAGATTTGGAGGCAGTATCACTACATTTAAATCCATTCCAAAAAACAAATTATATGGAAGATATCTAATCATCTTAAGTTGGCTTAGATCCAAATTCCTTATGTTTGTAAAAAGCTCTTTAACTTTTTTCAAATCATCAGCATCTGCCTTAGGATTTGCTAAAAACAACGTCATTCTAGGGTTTTTCTTAAAAGCTAACTTATTTAAAGGTTTTAGATTTCCGTAGAATATTGCATATTCTATATCGTTGTCTTCAAAAGCCCCTTCCCCAATTTCTTCAATATTTTTTGCAATTGATACGGATTTGAGACCATATCCTTCAAAAGCATAATCGCTAATTTTCATAATATTCTGTTTAATTTCTTTTTTTTCATCAACATAGATAAAGTTAGGAATTGACAAATACTTATTAGTCTTAACCTTTTCTTTGCCTTGTTCGCTAAAACCTGTTACTGAATTTCCTTTGTATTTAAAATCTCCAAGAGTCCATCCATTTCTAATCTCAAAGTTACTCCAATCCATAGTCTCACCTCTAACCTTTAGTTTTGTATATATTATACCATATTTAGCCTTATTTATCAATATAATACTGTTTTAGAAACAAAAAAAGAAGCCTAAAAAGGCTCCCAGTTTGATTATATATTTCTCCCAATCAGCTCCTAATCTGATTCTAAAGCTTTCTCAAAAAGCTCACTCTCAATCTCAAGAGTTTCTGGAAAAGCTCCTTTCCCAAGATTTTGAATGGATTTAGATATGGTTAGGAGAGAGATTGGGTTTCCATCCTCTTTCCCGCCAAGCTCTGGAGTATAACTAGAGAAAGCATAGTCTCCAACCTCTTGCAAAGCTCCTTCTATGACTACTTCTTTCAGCTTGTTATCGTAAAAAGCATACTTCTCAACAGAAGAAACGCTTAATGGAATAGAAACCTTCTCTAATAAGTTGCCTGAAAAGGCGTGCTGAGATATTGAAACAATTCCAGGAAGAAGTTCAAGATCCTCTATCTGATTGCCTTCGAAATCTTCTCCGAAATGCTTATGAAATCCCGAAAAAGCAAAATCCTTTATAAATACAGAGCTATCTCCGACTCTCACACTCTTAAGCTTATTTCTAAAAAATGCAAAAGAGTTTATGAATCTTAAAGAAAAGCACTTGGTTAAATCAACTTCCTCTAATAAGTTACCTCTAAAAGCTCCATCGTCAATCATCCAGAGTCTGTTACAACCTCTCAGATTTAGAGTGGTTAAGAAATTGTCGGAAAAGGCAAAGGTTCCTATAAGTCTAAGATTCTCACAGGAAGATAAATCTAGATCCTCTATTTTGTTATGAGCAAAAGCGTAGTCAGAAATAGTATTAAGATATTTACATTTTGTAAAATCAACACTCTTTATGTTGTTAAAGCTAAAAGCACCTTCCTTGATTTTTGCAAGGTTTTCTCCAAAAGTTATTTCAGAAATCTTGTTCCCATCTTCTTTTCCGCCTAGCTTATCATAATATCCTGAGAAAGTATATCTCCCAATCACCTCTACACCGTTCCCAAGATATAAGTTAACTAGCTCGTTATCGTAGAAGGCTCCATTTTTAATTTCGAAAACCGTATCAGGGATCTTTAAATCTCTTATACTATTACTTTTAAAGGAATAAGATCCAATGTATATAACGGTATTTCCTAAGTCTAAAGCGTGAATATTATTTCCATTTTCCTTTCCACCTAGTCTTTCAACAAATCCAGAGAAAGCAAAATCCCCAATCGCCTCTGTGCCATCTCCGAGCCTTACTTCAGAAAGCTCATTATCGTAAAAAGCGGCGTTATATATATGAGAGATACCATGAGGGACATCTAAAACATCTAGCTTGTTTCCTGCAAATGAAGCTATCCCAACATCCTCTACTTTTCCTAAAAATTTCACGCTCTCAAGGGAATTATTTTCAAAAGCATTGTCTCCAATGTTCTTAACATTTTCTGGAATCGTTAACTGTTCTATACGGTTGTTAGCAAAGGCTGAATCTCCTATCTTGTGAAGAGAATTAGGAAGTTTTAGAGAGTGGATATTGTTGTTATTAAAGGCATAAGAACCTATCTCTTCAATTCCTTCAGGTATATCTATAGCCTCTAGTATATTTTTTGAAAAGAGAAAGCTTGGGATTTTTTGTAGAGTTTTTGGGAGGTTGATAAACATTATTCTGTTATAACCAAAAGCTCCCTCTCCTAAAAAGGTAGCTGAATCAGGTATGTGGAGATTTTCTAATTTATTATTTGCAAAAGCTCTCTCTCCAATATATTTTAAATTCTTCGGAAGCTCTACACTCGTTAGTTTGTTATCACAAAATGCATAATCCCCTATCGCCTCAATGGTTTCTGGAATATAAACCATTGAAATGTCAAAGCCCTTAAAAGCCTCTTTCTCAACGGCCTTTATTTCTCTTAGTTCTTCATATTTTAATCCATCTTCTGGCAAACGTTCTGGAAAACTTACTTCGAAGTCTGCATCATATAGTTTGTCAAGACCTTGCTCGCTAAATCCTGTTACGGATGTTTCATAATAAGTAAAATCTCCAAGAGTCCAAAAATCATCAATTTTGTGTTTAAAAATATCCATAATTACCTCTTTTTATTTAATACAATTGTCATTCCTTTAAGCATCCCGCCTAAAAGTGCAACTACACCAGCAAAATTAACTGCTTTATCCATAATTGACATAATTATCATCGCCTTTCTGTATGTTATCTAGTGTTATCTAGTTCTTCTTTTTCTAATCCATCTATAATGAAATCCAGATTCTTGTCCATCACCGCATCTCTTTTCTTTAGTTCTCTTGCATTTGCTTTTATTTCAAAATCCTCAAATGTTTCCATTGTCTTAAATATATAAGTATTTCCCGTATCTTTGTTAATGACTTTAATAGCCTTTATTTCACAAAGAGAAAGAGCAAGAGAAATAATTATATACATTGAAACGAATGTTGCAACCATAGGCGTTACTACATCTGGCGTTTTTCTCTGTCTTTTGAAAGATATCAAAATCATAGCAACTACTACAAGTAGCGATATTACAAGAGAAAATAAGAGAACAAGGATAAGATTTTCTTTCTCTGTTTTAAAGATCCCATTAATTATCTGATATTTAACTGTGTAGTTTTTCAAAATCTACCTCCCAACTATTCTGAATATAGCATACTGTATTATACCATATATAGCTATATTAGTCAATATTTTTACATTTATAATTCTTCTTTTTCCTGTATTTTCTCTAAACTAGCTCCAAATTGCACCATGCTCTTTTCAGAGATTTTGGGAATAATTTTTGAGGATTCCTCCTAATATATATTGTAAGAAAAATATAAGTAGCTTTATTTAAGCAAGAGAAAAAGGAGGCAAATGCATGAGACATTTTGGAAGATTTAGAGATGCCATTACTGATATGGCAAGAGAAGAGAACGAGAAAAAGTTTGCAATTGTAAATAAGTACAATCCAGAAGAGCTTAAGTTCTGGGAAGGTGTTGTTACACCAGTTATTAAGGCAGTAAGACACGACTATAAGGTTAAGGATATTTATGAAGTATTTCAAAACCAAATCATGGAAGAAGACGATACTCCTTACGGAGGAAGATCTTTTGATGATGAAACCTATGGAGATTTCATTGAAGAAAACGACATAGATAGAAATATGTCAATTGGAGAGTTTAACCAACTTCTCCACAGTTGTGGCTTAAAAGAAATAATTTTATAAGAAAAGGAGAATTAAAAAAATGAAAAAAGGCGAAATTTTAAAAGTAGAAAAAACAGAAGTAGTAGATGCAACCATACTTCAGGAAGAAGGAGAAAAGGTATTATTTTCTGGCGATAGTTTTATCATCTGTGACGACTTTATTGAGACAGAAGGTAAAACTTTAAGACCAGTTAATCCAAAGATTTTAAAATCTTTAAGTTGTGTAGTTGATTATTTCCAAGCGAAGAAAGAGGGAGAAGACCGTGAAAAAATGATGGATAAAAAGTCTGATGAATTATTCCATAAAATTTATTCATTATACAAGTCAAATCCAGAATATTTTAGAGGCGGCCTCTATTATTCACCAGGCGAAGAATTACCAATTAAAAACATCAGAGATTTTGAAGACTACGATAGCTTCATACAAGATGCTGAGTGTGAGCTATATGACATGAATATTGATGCGGTAGCTTACACGGAACAAGATATCTTTGAGTATGTTTTAGAAAAACTAAAAATATTTGAAGAATATAAAGAGCTTGATGAAAGACATCAAATCGATATTAAAGATAGCACTAGAGAATTAATTAGCGTTGATGTGTTATCGAGCTTAGAAGAAAACACTAATTTATACTTAGATATATTTCCTTTTCAAGACGACAATCTTGATTCTGAAGGAAGTCTTCTAAGAGACGATCTATCTCTATTAATAGATAGATTAGACGGAGAAAAAGGATGCACTATTAAAAAGACCAGTGCATTATATAGGCTTTTTAAATCTCAAGGCTATAATATCAACACCTTCACGCTTGAAGACATGGAAAAATCAAAATTTCTAAAGTCATTTATAACAGAGGCTAGTGAAATTTATGAATTTTCACCAGTGTTCTTAACATTTCTAGCAACAACATCTATTAAAGAATACTTTGAAATTTTAAATGGAAGAAAGAGCATAGAAATAATTAATGGAACTTGCGGTCTTTTTGACCCAGTTACTGGATCTTCTTCAGTATTTGAAATAGAGCTTGAAAAACCATTCACCATAAGTTTTACAGGAGAAGAAAGTTTTGTAGGAATAAATGTTGAGGATGCTAGAGGCTACGGCTACAATGTAGGCTCTGTAATAGGCTTCTGGGATAAGATGTGGAAAGCAGACTATAGATTAGTGTAATACAAGCAGAGTCACCTTTTGGTGGCTCTTGTATATTTTTTTTAAAAAAGGAGAATTAAAAAATGTTATTTATAAGAAAAAGAAGTGGCGAAAGAGTGCCATTTGAAAAAGAAAAAATCGAAATCGCTATTGAAAAAGCTATGAACTCTTCTAACGGAGTATTTGTTGAAGGTCAAGCTAAAGAAATAGCAAATGAAATATTAAGAGAAGCAGAAGCTTCAGACAAAGAATTATCTATCTATGATATAGAAGATAAGGTTTATTACAAGCTCATTGAAAAAGAAAACCCAGCAACAGCAAGGGCTTATGAAGGATATAAGGCTATACAAACCTTTAAAAGAGAAACAAACACCACAGATGATGAAATCTTAGGTCTTTTAAATCAAACCAATACAGAAGTTATAAATGAAAACTCTAATAAAAATGGAGTTATA
>QWCB01004948.1_pt1 | contig 11844 bp, 8 predicted proteins | sample 1972511 | NCBI WGS metagenome assembly QWCB01 (sample SAMN09866719, study PRJNA288562) | Human gut metagenome isolate term5_stool, whole genome shotgun sequencing... | isolation source: gut | host: Homo sapiens | place: USA: California
TGTAAAAAGATGCGCGGCAAAAATATCGCCGCTGTCTACTTTGGAAAATAATAACGTCTAAAAATTATTTTCCGTGTCTACTTCTCGCGCGCGGTACAAGTACAGTGTGTTTTTTTTGAAAAGTGCATATTTTAGCTTGTAATTATATTTGAAAAGTGCAGAAAAACACATATTTTTGCTATGGAAAAATGTAATAGCTATGCTGAAGAGAAAGATGACAACTGTTATTGAGCATTTTTATGAGGTAAATAAGGGTGCTCTTTTGTTGGCTGGAGCACGTCAAATCGGGAAAACATATTCGATACGAAAGTTTGCGGAGAAGCACTTCGAGAGTTTTATAGAAATCAATTTTGTGGAAACTCCGGAAGCTGTCGATATATTTTCCAATGCCAAGAGCAGTTTAGACATTCTCCTGCGTTTGTCTGCTTTTACTGACAAACCGTTGCTTCCGGGAAAGACGCTCATTTTCTTCGATGAGGTCCAAAAGTGTCCGGAGATAGTTACCGCTATTAAATTCCTTGTGGATGATGGCAGATACAGGTATATAATGAGCGGTTCTCTTCTTGGTGTCGAACTGCAGAATTTAAGGTCTGTACCTGTGGGGTATATGTCTGTAAGAGACATGTATCCTTTGGATTTGGAGGAGTTTATGTGGGCTGTCGGTGTTAACGAAGATGTGATTGCCAGTCTGAAAGACTCCTTTGACAACAACAATCCGGTAGATGAATTTATCCATAAGAAAATGATGGAGGTGTTCAGGCTGTATCTGATAGTAGGAGGAATGCCCGCCGCTGTCATGTCTTATAAGTCGAATAATAACCTGCAAGACGTTATGGATAGCCAGAGAGAAATTATCAGACTGTATAAGGAGGACATCTCACAGTATGCTTCGAAACAACAGCTGAAAATAAAAGAAATCTTCGATCTTATCCCAACTGAACTTAATTCCAAAAGTAAGCGTTTCTTCATCAAGAGCCTTAACGAAAAAGCTCGAGCGGAGATGTATAAAGATGAATTTCTTTGGTTGAAAGATGCTGGTGTTGCCATTCCGGTATATAACATCGAGGAACCGAAAAGTCCTTTGAAATTAGCTTCTTCACGAAATCTCTTTAAACTGTTCTCTAACGATGTAGGGCTCTTGGCTTGTCAGTATTCAGATGGAATACAACTCAGAATATTGACAGGGGATGACGCCATAAATTTCGGTGCAATATACGAAAATGTAGTTGCGGAAGAACTCTTGGCGCATGGCTTCGAAAACCTGTTTTATTACAATAGCAAGAAAATGGGTGAAGTGGACTTTGTTACGGAATATAACGGAAACGTATTCCCGATAGAAGTGAAATCAGGCAAAGATTACGTCAGGCACAAAGCTCTCAATAACATTCTCGAATGTAAAGAATACACTATTCCGGAGGCTTTAGTGTTGTGCAATGATAACTTAAGCATCGAAGGTGACATAAAATATCTCCCTATCTATATGATAATGTTCATCTATAGAGAGAAACCCGCCAATGTCCAATTCTCATTAGACCTCAGCGGGTTAAGTTAGATCGGGTAAGGGAAATTCGTCAGTATAAGATATCATTGTTCCAGCCTTGGGCGTGAACGGGAAGTTCTACGCCTTCGTGAGTTACGAGGACTGTACCCACTTCAGGCTGGGCGAGATGCCCAATGATGGAGAATGTCTGGAAATCATGTCGGAATGTCTCGTATGCGGACATCGGAATCACGAACATGAGCCTGTAGTCGTCACCTCCTTTCAGGGCGGCAGATACCGGGTCAATGTTGAGCTTCTTTCCGGCCTCGAATGAGTTTCCCTCGAACGGAATCTTGTCGGTGTAAATTTTTACCCCGAGACCGCTGTCCCTATTGAGTCTTCTTGCCGCATCAGCGAGACCGCGGTTCACCAGATAACCATAAGGAGGAATTATACCGGAATCTCCGAGCTGACTTACAATGTCAGGATCTATCTCCGGTTTCAGATAAGAAGCGACGAGCATCTTGTATTTCTCAAGGTCAGGCTGTCCGGTCAGTTCTCCTGCCTTCTCGAATTTTTTCTTTTCCTGCTCCAGCAGACTCATTCCCAAAAATGACGCTCCGACATTGCCGGAAATACATGGTCTAGGTCTGCTCGCTTGATATGGTGCTCTTCCGCAGCAGTGCAGATGCCGTTCCACAGTTCGCTTACTTGCGGCAGGTCCAGTTTCGCCGAAATGCCTAGTCTTACGGAAATTGACTGCGGTCTGGCAAGTGATGCATAAATCTCTCCTACGGTGCCGACGACGCTCTTGTATCCGAGGTGTTTCAACGGAAAATAAGTCAGGTCGAAGTCAATGCCTTCAAGCCAAAGTTTGGAAGCAGTCCTGATTACTCCGCCTTTTTCCCCGCAGAGGTATGAAGTGCCGTCCGCCTGCTTGAAAGGTGACTCTTCGAACAGAAGTTTAATCGCCTCGATTTTCCCTATATCGCTGAAATTCTTTTTATCCATTGACAATAAACAATTAAATTACACCATCAAAGGTGCAAAAGTAATATTTTATTTCTAAATTCGCGGCCTTGAAGAGTAAACCTGTAAATGAGAGCCCTTGACATTGAAGCAGTTTAAAGAAATATTCGATGCGTTTTATCCGAAGGTCTATGGCTATGCCCTCAAGGCCGGTGGACAAGAATGGCTTGCAGAAGAGATTGCCCACAATGTTTTCTGCAAGTTGTGGATGCATCGTGACAGCTTGTCGCTCAAAGGAAAGGACGATAAGGAGGCAATGTCCGTCATTTCAAGTTATCTCTTCGTGGTTACCCACAATGAGGTCAATAATTATTTCAGGGAATGCAAGCAAATTGAGCAGTTGAGAGAGAACTTCGCCGTGCAACTCTGCTGTGAATCCCGCATTGAACAGACCATTGACGCGAAAACTAAGCGCCTGAAAATCAGCAAGAGAACTGTCGAAAAACACATTAGTCTCGCATTGGGACAGTTGAAACTTGAGCTTGCCGCATATCAGGTATAGTGTGCTTCTGTAAAAAAATCAAAAATTTTTCATTTTCCGTTACGTGTGACGTCCGGCTTCTGCGTCTAAAGTAAGAATTAAGGATTACAAGGTACGTATGAAAGAGGAAATTGACATATCGGAAGCCCGTGAAATCTGGAACAGCCCATCTCCGCAGATGGACAAGGACCAGATAGATCGTGCGTATGAGTCCATTGGCGGCTATATCCTGAGATCCAGAATATCCAAAGGAATAAAAGCTTGTATCGGTGGAGTGGCCGCTGCTTGCCTGGTCATCGCTGGCGTATTTATCGGCAGAATCGAAAAACCGGAAATGGTCGCCGAAGTATATGCTCCTGAGTATGTGGAATATATGGCGGCAAACGGCGATATCAAGGAAGTTCTCCTTGCCGACGGAACACATGTATATCTCAATGCCCAGTCCCGTCTGAACTGCGAAAAGAGCCTCACAGGTGCTACAAGAGACGTTTTCCTGTGCGGCGAAGCATTCTTCGAAGTAGCCAAGGATACGCTTCATCCGTTCATCGTACATGCTGCCGGAACGCAAATCAAGGTAACCGGTACCAAGTTCAATGTGAGGGCATTCCCTGATGAAGACAACAGCACCACGACATTGGTCGAAGGCGGTGTGGAAGTCAGGATTCCGGGTCAGGCTAATCCTATAACATTGGTTCCGGGAACGGCTTTGTCCGTGAGCAACAAGAATTTAAGCGCCTCGCTCTTCGAGGTGGATGCGGTCAATGCGACCGGATGGTATAAGGGAGAGTTCAATGCTTATCACATGACTCTCGAACAGATTTGTCATAACCTTGAACGCCGTTTTGGTGTGAAGATATTCATTGCCAACCAGAATGTGGCGTCCAAATTATTCTATGCATCATTCGTAAACAACGAAGATGTGGAAGGAATACTGAAATCACTGAATGTAAATAAGGATTTCCGTGTAAAGAAACAAGAGGGAAACTTATATACAATTTACTGATAGTTACTACTTTATAAATATTCACTATGCTAAAAACCACAAAATGCTTTGCGGGTATGGCTCTGCGTTGTCTAGCTGTCCTGCTGAGTTTCCTGATGGCCGGCAGTGTAATGGCTTCTGCCCAGCAGAAGAACATCTCACTGAAAGTGTCCAATGTCTCTATTGAGTCGGCATTGAACACAGTCAAGAGCCAATACGGAATCTCTATCGTCACTCAGATTGAAGGACTTGATCTTTCGTCTAAGGTGAATGTTGACATCAAGAATGCTTCTGTCAGTGAAGCGCTTAATGAGATTTTCAAGCCCCAGCAGATCGACGTCAAAATCGATGGCAATGTAGCAATGATTTCAGCAGCTTCCGCCAAAAATTTCACTGTGAAAGGTATTGTCACTGATTCTGCCGGAGAACCGGTTCCGGGTGCCATGATTCTCGTAATGGGCACGAAAGAAGGTGTGACTACGGATATTGATGGCGCATATTCCCTCACATTGACCAAGCCTGCCACGCTTAAATGCTCTTGTCTCGGTTTCGTGGACCAGGAGACCAAGGTCAGCAAAGAAAGCAATGTCAATTTCACATTGACGACATCCTCAGAATTCCTCGAGGAAGTAGTCGTAGTCGGTTATGGTTCACTCCGTCGCTCGCTTGTTTCCAGTGCCATCAGCAAGATGTCTGTGGATGACAACAAACTTCGTAACGTGGACAGCCCTGCTGCCCTGCTCAGCGGACGTATCGCTGGTGTATCCGTCAGTGGCGGATCCGGCAACCTCGGTTCAGGTGAACGTATGGTCATTCGAGGAATATCTTCACTCAGTGCAGGTAACGAACCTCTCTATGTAATCGATGGCGTACCTATCACGAATCAGAACGCGAACCTTACCAACCTTGGTGAGGATATGAGTTCACTGGCTGTCCTCAATATCAGCGATATCGAGTCTATTGATGTGCTCAAGGACGCAGCCTCGGCAGCAATCTACGGTTCCCGCGCCAGCAACGGTGTCATTCTCATCACCACCAAATCCGGTGCGGCGGGAAAGACTACTGCCCGCATCAATGTCAGCACGAGCGTTTCGCAATTCCCTAACATCCACAAGATCAAGATGGCGGATTCGAAACTCTATGTGGACGCATATAATGAGGGCGTGGACAACTATAACAAACAGTATGGCCTGTCTGTAGGTGATGGCAAATATAAGGTCCACATTTTCAATCCTTTCGGCACTTTACCTGATATGGATTGGATGAAGGTCATTACCAGGCTCGGAGTCAGTTACAACGCGGATGCTTCCTTCTCCGGAGGCAACAAGACCACCAATTTCTACATTGGCGCGAACTACAACCATAAAGAAGGTGTCATCAAGACCAATAGACTGGATAAGTTCAACTTAAAAGCAAAGATACAGCACGATTTTACCAAATGGCTTGAGGTAGGCGCCAATATGTCGGCCAACTATATGAAGACATATCAGGTACCGGGAGCAAATGCAGGAACTACGGTTATCGGACGTTCTTTGGAACAGAGGCCTTATGACCGTATATATAAACCGGATGGAAGTTATTATATCGGTGGTACTGACGGACTTACGTTTCATAATCCAATCCAGGTCCTTAATGAGCAGAATGCCTATATAGAGAATATGAGATTCCTTGGAAATGCTCACATAAATCTCAAGTTCTTGGATAACAGGATTTCTTTCAAAAATACGATCAATACAGATATCACCCAGCTGTATGACTATACTTTCTATAATTCCAAACATCCTTATGGAAAGGGCGTAGGCGAGATTATCGACAGGCATGAGACCGTCATGAATCTTAGTTTCGATTCAGTATTGAATTACAACGACACATATCTTGACGGTGATCTTAATTTCAATGCAATGCTCGGTCATTCTTTCCAGAAAGTAAGCACAAGGACCATAACTCTCGACGGAAAAGGCTTTCCTTCTGATTCGTTTGATGTGGTAGGAGTTGCCTCAGAGGTAATCGGTTATGGAGGCAATGCTTATGCCTATGCACTGGAATCATACTTCGGTCGTCTTAACTTCGGTTATAAGGACAGATACACCCTTACGGCGACATTGAGAACTGACGGTTCTTCCAAATTCCGTCCTAAATACCGTTGGGGCTGGTTTCCTTCAGTTTCGTTCGGTTGGAATATGGGAAAAGAATCATGGATGAAGGATAGCGGAGTCGATATGAAACTTCGTGTAAGTTACGGTAAGACAGGTAACCAGAATGGCATCGGTCTGTTCTCTTCACAGTCGCAAATGGCTGGAGGAAAGAACTATATGGGACATAGCGGTATCTACTCGACCGTATTCGGAAACCCTAAACTCACTTGGGAAAAATCCGGTCAGACTGACGTCGGTGTCGATCTCGGTTTCTTCAATGACAAACTCACATTGATTATCGACGGCTATGTGAAGAACACGACTGATTTGCTCTATTCCAAGCCTACTTTTGCAACTTCAGGAACTACTGCCATTATGAGTAATGTAGGCTCTATCCGGAACAAGGGTATTGAGGTGACCATCGGAGGTAATCTCGATTTGGGACCTGTACACTGGACATCTTCATTCAACATTGCCCATAACAAGAATACCGTTACTTCCATAACCGGAAACGATGACCTTATCGCTATCGGAAACAACAGAGTACTCAAAGTCGGTGAGGAAGTCGGAACGTACTATCTCTTCAAATTCGACGGCGTATATCAGTATGATGCCGAGGTTCCTGAATCGCTTTATGCGGAGGGGGTGAGAGCCGGAGACTTCAGATATGCAAACCTTGACGGTGATGCCAAAAATCTGATCAATGATACTGACCGTGCAGTCAAATACTCTTCCAATCCGAAATTCAGCGGAGGATGGAGCAACACATTCTACTGGAAAGGCTTGAGCCTTGATGTGTTCCTTTCATATTCTTACGGCTCGAAAATTTATTTTGGTGAGGGAAGTAGTCTTACAAGATGTGGTACAGGTATGGGCGTGATGGAAAAAGTGGCACTGAACAGATGGACTGGACCTGGCAGTACCAACGTATATGCCCGTGCTATAACCGGTTCCAGCTGGAATGTGAAAAACTCTGATTATTTCCTTTATGACGGCTCGTTTATCAGACTCCGTTCTCTTACCCTTTCTTACAATTTCGGAAAGAAAGTCCTTGAAAAGATTCATATGAAAGGACTTAGGGTATTCGCACAGGGCGACAACCTGTTCCTTCTTACAAGATATCCGGGTTATGATCCTGAGGTTTCAAGCAATCTCGATGCGAGATACTTCGGAGTAGATGCTCTCAATGTACCTCAGCCTCGTACAGTTACTTTTGGATTGAATCTAACTTTCTAAACAGGGATATAAATGAAAAGATATATTACACTTGCACTGTCCGTGCTGATGGTGCTGAATTCATGCTCGCAGATGTTGGATATATATCCGCGTTCCGCGATTTCTACTGACGGCGTGACAGAAAAAGACCTTTCTGCTCTTCGTTACGGTGTGTATTCTGCCATGCAGAACAAACCTGGCAGCACTGGCCATATATGCTTCGATGTTCTCGGCGGCGACATTACACAGAAGAACTACAACCCGATAGATGTTTACAACAGCTACATGAAGACGCTCGGCTCGAATGTTACGGGTCAATGGAATAATTTCTATAATGAGCTTTATCATGTGAACTTGCTACTTGCAACTGTTGAAAAGGCCGGTATTGAGGCAAATAAGAATATTTATGGAGAAGCACATTATTTCCGTGCGATGATTTATATGAATCTCGTGACAAGATGGGGAGGAGTGCCGATTCTCAGAGTCAATACCACGGACAGAGTGGCGAGAGACACTGTTGAGGACTGCTGGAAGTTCATCAATGAAGAGCTCCAGCTCGCAATTGACAATCTTGAGCCGTCCACTGATATGTATATGGCTTCCAAAGAAGCAGCACAGGCTCTTGCAGCCAGAGCATATCTCTATCAAGGAAACATGAAGAAAGCAGCCGAACTCGCAGAAGCTCTTATCACCAGCGGTAAATATGCGCTTGAAAAGGACTTCAGCAAGATTTTCGGATATGGGCGCAAAGCCAACTCGGAGACAATCTTTGCCTTCAATATGGATGATACTGAAACATCCATCAAACTCGGCTCGGAGTACTTTACTTATGAGTATGTGAACAAGGGTAGCGGCAATTATTTCCCGACGAAGACGATAATTGACCGTTTTGAATCTCAGGATAAGAGACTCCCGGTTACGATAGTTACTGTAGGTACTGATAAATGTCTGGGCAAATATCCTGGAGGACAGGCATATACCGACCCGATTATAGTATCGAGAATCGGTGAGGTCTATCTTATCAGCGCAGAAGCCCAAGGATTCCCTAACGGATGCGAGCGTCTTAACCAGCTTCGTAGAATGAGAGGCCTTTCAGATAGCACGGCAAGCTCCGAAGCCGAACTTAAAGAAGCAGTGCTCCAGGAGAGGAGACTTGAACTTATCGGCGAAAACCTGATATGGTATGATTATATCCGTCAGGGCAAGGCAGTCGAAAGATTGGGGATTACCAAAACACAGACATTGTTCCCTATTCCGGAAGGAGAAATCAGGGAGAATCCTCTGCTCAAGCAGAATCCTGGTTGGGGTGGAAATGAACTATAAAACAGCAAGAAAATGAAATCATTGAAATATATAATCGCTGCTTCGCTTGCATTGGCAGCTTGTCAGGAGAAATCTATTCAGCCTGATTATGTGAACAATGAACCGAAAACTGAGGTGGCTAAAACGCTCATTGAGAAGACAGATATGATAGCCGCTCTCTATTCGGACAGTGAGACTGTAATTACTGACGGATTGACAATGACGGCATTGGAATATCTCGGCATGGACGGATGTCCTATGAGGATATGGTTCCTCAAGGCGGATTTGACAAAACCAAATCTTTGTCTTGAGCAGGCATATGCCGGAGATGTTTTCCAAAGTGTCGGAAGCACACTCACGGAAATGGCGAAAAAAGAAGACCGCGCAAACCATTTCGTGTGGGCAGCCACCAATTCGGATTTTTTCGGTACGGATATACAGAAAAACCCTCAGGGTATCTTCCATCACGAGGGAAAATGTCTGAAAAGCATTTTCAATGTTGTGTCAGCTGATACTCCAAGATGTTTCTTCTATATGACTCCTGACAAGAAAATCCGTATGGCAGACAAGGCGGATTATAAAGAAGTGGTGTCTGAACATCCTGATATTGTGGAAGCTGGATCCGGTGGACCGTTTCTTATTATTGACGGAGTGGCTCAGAACATTCCTGTACAGAAAGACGGACTTTCCAACCGTCATCCGAGAACCTGTATGGGGGTTGAGAAAAATGGCACCACTGTATGGATGATGGTTGCTGACGGACGCCGCTATACTTGGTCAAATGGACTTTATTTCGGAGATATGTGCAAGATCATGTCGGCTGTCGGCTGTCATAATATGATGAATCTCGATGGCGGCGGTTCTTCAGAAATGATAGTGCGTGCCTCTAAAGATGAGAATGAATACAATATAATAAACTGGCCCAGTGATAATGGCGGACAAGAACGCACAATATATACAGGCATTTTATTCGTAACGAAAAAGTAAAGACGTATGAACAATATATTCAAGACAATCTGCCTCATGCTGACAGGTGCAGCGCTGGCATCTTGTGCTCCTGATTTTCCTGATAACAAGGACTATCCTTTCATTAGTGAAAATACCGGGCAGACACCTGAAATCACATTCTCCGGGGAGAAGAATATCAAAGTTGGAAAGACGGGTGGAGAATTCAAAGGTTCTTTCAAATCGAACCTTCCGTGGGTCGCTGAAAGCCTTGTTGACTGGATAGAAATCACAAGTGATAAAAGAGGTATGGGAGGGAACGGTGACAATGCATTGGCTTTCACTGTTACCCGGAATACGACTCTCAAGTCCCGTACAGGACAAATCCGAATATCTATTACAAGCGATGCAGAAGCCTGTATAAAAGTGGTTCAGGAACCAAGTCTTCCTGAAGACCTTGGCAATAAATGGTTTGTCAAACCGGGAGCTACAGGAAAAGGTTCTTCTTGGGAGGATGCTATAGATCTTGGCGAGGCTTTGAAGGCGTGTGCAAATTCAGACAAGTTGTATCTTGCTGCCGGAACATATACTCCTACACAATATGCAGGAGGCAGCAGTGAAGCAAACAAGACTTTTTACCTGTCTCAGAACGTAAAGATAATAGGAGGTTATCCTGAAAATCCTACTGCTGATGATGTGCCGAATCCATCCGTAAACAAGACTGTTCTCAGCGGTGACGGAAGTTCTACACTTCACGTCTTGATAATTGGTGCACCTAAAGATGATACTTACATCGTGGATATCAGTGGCATTACAGTCACTGGCGGATGCAATACTGCAACTTCAGCCGGCTCCAATAAACTGAATGGCGAATTTTTCTACACAGGTTATGCGGCTGGTGTATATGTGCTTGGTTCTAAAGCGAAATTTACTGATTGCGTTATCAAGGATAATAAATCTGCCATGTTTGCCTGCGGAATGTTCTGTACGAACAATTCGTATGTGGAGATGGAGCGTTGCGAAATCACTGATAATGTCGTGGGCGAAGGCAATGCTGCCGGAATACATAATGCCGGAACGATGATTCTCAGAAACTGCGGAATCAGACGTAACACGTGTACCACATCTTCACTTGTCGGTGGCTTTTATAATTTCGACTTGAATAAGAAAACTAATACTGCACGAGCATATCTCTATGGTTGTGAGTTTGAAAATAATGCCGCGGCTGTCAGCTGGAAGAAGTGCAGCAATTTCTATGGCCGTGAGAATTCCTTCTCGGTGCTCGTCAATTCTACTTTCTATGGTTCGGATGCAGGAAAGAACACTCCTGTCTTGATTTATGGTACAGGCGCCGCTGATACTGAAGCGTATATAATCAGCTGTACCGTCGCGGGAAATAAAACCAATGACCCGGCGGTCTGCATCGGTCTTGCACAGGTGGACAGTAAGGTGATGGTTTATAATACGATAGTTTCAGGAAATGAAGGAGGGCGCGATGGTATATGGTCGGTAAAGAGTAATATGTCAACATTCCTTGACCAGAGGACAGAGACGACTTCTTATTCTATAAATGCAGAAAAGGTGTTTGGCGATGATAAGGTTGTGGAAGGATTGCTTTTCGACCCTGCTACAATGCTCGGAAAACCTGCTGATGGTGTAGTCCCTCTAATCGGCTCAGACAATCCTGCCCTCACAAGCGGTATGACGGCAGACCAGCTGAAAGCCATCAAGTGTGGCAGAAAACCGGAGATTGATGAAACTGAAGTGGTTAAGGACCAGAAAGGCAACCCTCGTACCGGTAAAGTCATGGGTGCCTATGTAGGAAAATAATTAGTCTGATACTAAGTTTGGTTATGTGGTGGGGGAGTTGTCCGTGATGGGCAGCTCCCTTTAAAATTATAGCTCTACATCCTTGCCATTCCTGATGCTCTTCCGGAAATAGGTGTTGGAACCGAATCGTTTCTGGCAGTCGTCACCGGACGGCAGCCCTGCGAGTCTCGGTCGTAGGCAATATAAAATACATTCGTCCGTAAAAGGGTAGGGTTTTACGGACGAATTGTATTTTCGGCCAACTTATCCGGAAATAAGCCGGTTTTTCCGGACGAAAAAGGAGTTTTTAGCAGGGCTTTACTCTGCAATCCACTTCTCGACGGTGCGGGTCTGAGAGGAAATGTTTACGCCGACTTTGACGAGGTTCTTGCCTTCCTCGAATTTGTAAGGAAGCATATAGCCCTTGTCATCAATCTGCTTGAGCGCCTCTTCCGCAGATCCGTCC
>QWCB01003527.1_pt1 | contig 11836 bp, 11 predicted proteins | sample 1972511 | NCBI WGS metagenome assembly QWCB01 (sample SAMN09866719, study PRJNA288562) | Human gut metagenome isolate term5_stool, whole genome shotgun sequencing... | isolation source: gut | host: Homo sapiens | place: USA: California
AAAAGGTTACTTAATAGTCCTCAAAAGGTTACTTAATAGTCCTCAAAAGGTTACTTAATAGTCCTCAAAAGGTTACTTAATAGTCCTCAAAAGGTTACATAACAAACATTTAACACATTGAAAATCAGTTTATTGTAAGGCTCTTAAAAATAGCTTATAAAATAAATATATAAAAATAAAGTTTAAACCGCTTACGCGAGAAAAAAACGGCAAGAATAACCAAAAACAAAAGGGAAAAAGAATTATCATGATTTCCCTTGTCAGCATCCTTTTTTGGCGGATAGAAAAATCAACTTGCCATCGTCTATTTATGAAACAGATAAAGTTCTACTTTTTTAGAAAAATAAAACGGCAAACGGCATTTAGTTTTTCTACCTTAGATTTTTATAATTCACTAATCGATTTTCGTGCGAATAATATCCTTATGTAAGTAATAGCAGAACATTCCTTTTCCCACAATGTCCTGTTATAGTTTTCATAAAATATAATTATAATCATATATGAATATAATGTTTTATGAATGATTTAAATTATAAATGCATTATTTTATGATGATATAATATTATGATATTATTACTTTAATGTTTTATAATTGTAATATTTTATGAAGTAATAAAGACATAATTATATTATTTTATAATAATATTCTATACTTTTCTAAATGTAGTATAACTTTGAATTTATCGTCAGAATAAACTTGTTTTCTTCCAGAAAAGCGACCTGTTGATAATGTGTTGCAAGTTGTACTTTTAGATATCAATTTTTCAAATCGACATCTAAAAGTGGCTTGCCCACGAAGGTGGGAAAATATACTGTCGCAACTCCAGTATAGAACAAAATGGTCTATAACATATTTATAATTTCAGCAAGCTTTTGAATATTTTTGTTTGCTGTTCTTTGATGTCTGACATCAATTTTTGTAAGGTTTTAACTTCTGGGAAAAATACATTTTCATAATAATCTTTGTCTAATTCTCCTGCATAAATTAGTTCGTTAGCACGTTTCATTATTTGATTTAAGTTGACTCCTTGCTTACTCAACTCGAAATTAAATTCTCCCATTTTCGATGACAATCCATTTAAACTATCAATCCAACCTTTTGTTTTTTTATCATCGAATTGAGCAACTGCATCTCTTATCATATTTGACATTTGCTTATATTTCTGAGCTTTTAATTTAAACATATCCAGTTCTTTCTTGTTTAGGTGTATAAGATATGCATTCGTTCTTTTATCTTTTACCATACTTTTATTTTTTTAAGATATAAATATACAAAAATACTTTTCCCTTTCGTTCCACTCAATTTATTTTTTTACTTTTGTAAAGAAAGCTATGTTATCGCTTTAATACATTTGCCGGCCACGTTGACAGCTGTCTTCTCGACACTCTTTAATATACTTCACATAGTCTTATTGGTAATATTATTAAAAGTGTCCCAAATGATTGCAACAATGTTAAAATCCAGTAGTACGTTCAGTGCAGTTGAGTACAATGAGCGTAAAGTTTCCAAAGGTACGGCTGAACTGCTGGAAATACATAATTTTGATATGTTGACACGTACAGGAAACATTAATTGCAACAGTTTAAGAAAGTATCTTATTCAGTATTCTTCACATAACGAAAACATTATAAATGCTCAATTCCATTTGGCAATTTCATGTAAAAAGAATGAATATAATTATGATGAACTTGTGAAAATAGCCCATCAATATCTTAAAAAAATGGGCTACGAAGAAGAGGGACAGCCGATATTGATTTATGCCCATTACGACACTCATAACAATCATATACACATTGTTACGAGTAGAGTTGCACCCAATGGAAAAAAAATAAATCACAATAATGAACGACTTCGTTCACAAGCTGTCATCAATGAAATCATGGGAATACAGCCTAAGCAAGATGTAAAAAAGGTCATACAAAACTCGTTGGCGTATTCATTTAATACGATGGGACAATTTCAGGCAATACTTGAAAGTTGTGGATATGAAAGTTATGTAGAGGATGAAAAACTTAATATAAAAAAGGGTGGAACCGTCTTAAAAGCAATCCTAATAGCAAACATTGAAAAGGAATTCAAGTCCAAAACCAAGGATGAAACGAAGAAACGTAGAGACCAATTAAAGGCAATTTTGTTAAAGTACAAAAGACTTACTGAAAATAAGGATGAGCTGTGCCGGGTGATCAAAAAAAAGTTTGGCATATCACTTATTTTTGTTGGCAGTAAGGATAAACCCTATGGCTATATGGTTGTTGATCACAAAGAAAAAACTGTATATAAAGGAAGTGACGTGTTGACAATGAAGGAACTCTTGGAGTTTAGCCAAAAGTCCACAACTAAATTAAATCAAGACAAAACAGCAATATTAACCTTCATTCACCAAAACTTACAGACAAACAAAACAGTGACAACGAGGGATGTCAATGAACAACTGTGGCACAAATTTGGTGTATATATCACTCATGAAGGATTTGTAAAAGATAAGCGTCACACCTCAATGGTAAAAGTTGATGAACAGGATATGGACATACTCCGATTAAATAACAAAAAACAATGGATTCAAAGATTTTGTCCTACCACCGAAGAGGAAAGAACGGTACTTTGTAGCTTCGCTCATATAGTAAATCATCATGATATTTCCATCGCAACTAATAAGAATGTTGAGAAACAGAATATATTTATCGGCCATCTTCGAGAAATGCTCAATATATCAGACAAAAAGCAGATGGTCGAAAATTTGAGACACAATAAAATCATTATTTATCAAAAGGAAAACGCCTTGTTCGCAATCGACTTAAATAATGCCATCATCACCAATCTGCGAGAAACCAACCTGGACTTGACAATGCTTTGGAACCTCAATCGCAGTCAATCATTTCAAAAAGACATTACTCTTCAAAATCCACAACAGTCCCCACTATTGAACGATGTTCTGCATCCTACACTTTCTGGTCATCATTCGAATCGGGAATGGGAAGTAGGAGGAAACGGCAGTTGGGATGATGTTGATGATGAACGTAAGCTGAAAAGATAAAACGGTTTATTCTACAGAGAAAGTATAACACATGATGCCTAAATTTGGCGTAAACATGTTACCAAGAAAATAGATACCATATTCTCCTTTTTGTGTTTGATTTGCCGGTATAGTCAACAAAGAACTGTGGTCTCCATAACTTTTATACCCGAAAGGTATATATCCAGCTTTGCTTGCTTCTTCTGTCTTCTCGGTCTTGATAAGTGCTGCCTTGGATTGTAACCAACGTAAGCGACGATCTTTTTTTGTTGTCTTAAATCTGACAACCTTAAATAAGGAAAGGGCAGATTCCCGGTCTTTGCATCTCAGATTGACCAGTATATGAATGTCGTTCCCATTGCCGTTAATAACAGTGCTGGACTTTGCTCCTTCATATGTAAAATCATGTCCTTCGGCTCCAGCAAGGTTGTCTGCAACATTAGCTAAGTTTCCTACACTTCCTGCCGCACCCATCACCTCTAAACCTCCTAATGCGGTACTAAGCGAACCACTATGAGTTCCAACAATTGTACCCAAACCTCCCAGGGCTCCTGCTGCGTCAGCGATATTTCCAGCGATGGAGGCAAATTTCCCAAACGAGTTTTTATGCTGTTTTATTTCTCCATTCTCGTAGGGAAGAACTTGAAGTTGGTTTGATGAACTTATATAATACATTAAATATACTGATGCTGTATCAGGTTCAATGACTTTAATCTCTTGTGCATAAGCATGGTAAGTACTACTTGATAGCAATAAAAGACAAGCAACCATCAGTTTTTTAATTCTTTTCATAGTCTTTAAAAAATAATTGAATGATTTTTCGTATAACGTAATGCAACTCGAAATATTACGTTATTGTTAGTATTTTTGTTACTAGTTCTGTTGTTCTTACTGTTGGATGAGCATTTTATCAAACGCAGTATGAACGAGTGATGATAGAATCGCTTGTTTTTCCAAACATTCAGGCAATCTGTTATAATAAGCAGCCAGTCGCTTGTCAACTGGTATATCTGGTAACTGAACAGAATTGTACACCGCAGAAATCATGTATTCTCCGTCAATTCTCTTTCGCAAAACAACATGTTGATAGCTTAGTGAATCATGTTGTTTATGATAAAGATTACTTTCTCGTAATCCCATTTTATACAACAATGAATGATGAAGGCTTGAAGTCGTTACAATGTGTACGCCCATTAAAAGGAGATCGTTTAATTGGTATTGAGAGAGAATTGTGCAGGTTCTCCCTCTTAATCCAAAGACATTACATTGGTATAACAAAACATCTTCTCTTTGTAATGCCAATATAATAGCATCGTCATCAAATGATAGATAATAATCTTGCAGTTGAACACACACAAGAATAGTAGATTCGACAGTACTCTTCTGATTCAAGAAACATTGATAAATCACTTGATTATATTGCTTTTGCTTGCTGTAGTTATTATCCAACAACAGATGACGCATGAATGAAAACTGTTGTTGAAAAAGATTTCCTAAGGCTTTCAATAAACATTTTGTTAATGAAGATAATTGCCAATCCGTATTTTTTGCAAGAAGAATTGTATCACGATTGTCTATCAACAGGTTAATTTTATCTTTATAAATATTAACTGCCGTCAATCGCATTGCTTGGACATAGTTGTTTTCCTTATAAGTAACCTGGTTATCTATGACAAAGGGGAAAGAAAATAACTTCTCACCTGAAATTTTACGCAATACATCTAACTGTTGTTGAGTAGTAGCAAAACTGGGAGTGCATTCTAAAAGACTGTCAGCAGAACGATGAATGTCACAGCATGAGAGCAAAGTATGAAGACAATCGGGCAAAACAAACATATAAGAATAGATCCTGTTTTGAATTTGAAATTCTGTCATTTCCCAACCAAATTCAAAATAAAGTTTTTCTGCATCATTTCCAATGGCAAGCAGACAGGTACTTACATCAAAAAGTACAAGTGCTTTCTTTGTTTTTTCTAACTTAGAAGAGCACTCGTACAAATTGATGACTAAATTTTGTTCTTGCGTTAATCCCACGTTCATGGCAGTGGTATCTCAAAGGTTTTGACAACACTCTTTCTGTCTTTATCAAAGAAAACCCAGCGTTCTGCCCGATAAGGAATCCCGTTGCTATCTACACACGAGTAATCAATTTTCACTTTCCAACCAGACCATTCCCCCTTTGGAACATTTTGAAAAATCATCTTTTGCACATCCGTTGCCGTGTTCATCTGGCGACGTATTAAACTGGCAGTATATGCATCAATTTTTGACAAGTCATTGACGTCTTTGGTCTTGGCTACAAGTTGATTGGTCACTCTATCCATTACTTTCAACATACCCGTTATTTCTTGCTTGGAAAAGTAGTTGACACCAAAAGCTGAATCTGGAGCCGAACAAGCCAGAACTTTCAGCTGTTTTGGATAATCGAGTGATGCCTCCAGATTCTTCCTTGCTTTATCGCACATCTGACTGATGGCTGGTTTACAGGAAACTAAAATGACGACAGGAATTGCTAACCAACATAAAATTTTAATTTTCGACATAGCATTAATATTTGATATGATACCACAGAATGTTTTTAGCAGGTTTAAATCTAACCGTCTGGTGTTTAGGAACAACCACCGGCTGGTTATAAGGAGGTGGAGGGACCAAGGTGCGTTGATTTACTGTCTTTGGAGAAAATTTCCCAAAGGAATCAATATAAACACATTGTCCATTATCCAAACAATTGCAGGTTACACTCAATATGGCTCGCAGACTTTGTTTTAATGTTTCCAAGGATAATCCTGACTTTTCTTTTGCCATGTGCAAAAGTTCTTCTGTAAACACTGTTGATTTTTCCATATAATCGATTTTTTATTTATAAGAAACAATTTGGATTTTATCATCTATTCCAAGTTTGAATTGTAATTCAACTATACGCGCATCTTCTGTATAACCAACAATAGGGTTTTGAGTCTGTTTGTATTGAAGAAGTTCTTTAATTTCCTGTAGTGATAGATGGTGTCCATAATAATGCCTCCAAATCTTGAAAGTACATCCCTGCTTATAGTTTGAACAATTGAAGGCTTTTGAACCAACGAGTATGTCTCCTCCACATTCGGGACAATGACCAACAACGGAGGAAAGCACAATTGATCCAGAAGAATTTCTTGTAAGATAGGCGGAGAAGAATGTTCCTTTTTTGTTCAAAAATCCATCAAGTATTTCTTGCTTCCCTGAAATAAATGCAGATGCTTCGTTCTCTTTGATATATCTGTTACATATAAATTTTGGAATGATAAATTTGCATTTCGGATCTGGTAACAGGCTGTTCAAACAGGCATACCCATACTTAGTTTGTACAATTGCTTCACCACAATCAGGGCATTTCCCATCGATAGCTGTCCGTTTGGTTTCTATTCCTATATTGCCTTCATGGGTAATTACAAAACGTCCTTCATAGGTTAATCCTTGCCGTTCCTGCATCGTTAACAGCGAGGTTTTGCCACTTGTAACAAGCTGTTTCACCAAGTCATCTGTAATATAGACACCATGCGTGTGAAGCGAAAGAGAAAATTTACAATGACCATGTGATGTAGATTTGTTTAACCTGCATGTACATGCATAATCTTTATTGGTTTTAATAATATGTCCCTGATGACAGATGGGACAAATACCTAATTCCATGTTTAACACGTTCATAGACATTCAACTATTTAGTTATATCTTGTCATGCTATAATTCCAGTCTGCAATAATACCATTAACGATATTTTGTGCAGTCATAACAGATGCCCATCCTTCTGGATCTAATTTAAAAAACAAATCTCTCCATCGCATTGTTCTGATTTCCCATGAAAGGAGATATAGAGAGGTGTTGATGTTTTCAAGTCTGTCAACCACGGTATTACAGATGTAATAGCGTTCTGCTGCATTCAAAAGATTTACCTTATTCCTTTTCTGTACAACATCTCCACTTTCATTGAAGTCTGTCGTGTTATAGGTACCACTTGTGACTAACTGTGACATAAAAGGGTACAGACTCATCATGTCCATGGTAATACTTTTCAACTCGCTTCCTACCGTTGTGGCCATGAAAGTACCTTGAAAGCCACCGGCTTTAATAGCCTGTCGTACATTGTTCATATTTTCAGGAATTTCTTTGGCAACTAATTCACCAGCTCGTTTTATTTGATAAAGGTTTTGAAAGGCACCTTGAACATTGGCCATATAGCTAAGTACTTTGTCCTCTACATCGTGCATCCTTTTCATGGCGAGTGTCACTGTAGCTTCGGCTGCGATGATTTTATTTTGAGTTTTGTCACGTGTAGAATAAATATTGGACAGCGTGACCATTTGTGTTGTGATGGCCGTAGCCAAGGCTGGATCCACTTGGACGACGCCTGCCGATATCTTGCCATGACACAACAGAAGTACCAATAATAAGACACATTGATTAAAACAGAATTGCATTTTCATTTTATACCCATTCTTTTAGTTCTTAAATTGTCTTCACGTTCATATTTACTTTTTGTAAGAAGTAGTGAAGACGGTTTGTTCATAATGACATCATTCCAGTCTTTGAAAGCGGAAGGGGCTTTATTCATTCCATATTCTCGTTTACAAGGAACAATAGAACGTACATTGTTTAGAGATGCGCTTTTTGCATCAAATTCATATTCTTTTCCTTGGTATTTGAGAATGATGTTTTTATCTTTTTGAATGATTTCTAAGGGAATTTTCTCCACAACACCCACCATACGCATCCCATAGATTCGCCCGGGAATATCATTGTCAAAACAATCCACAGCACGAGCATTTGAATAATAATCCATAATGCTGCTTATTTGTTGATTGGAGAAAGTGCCACCAATTGAAACAAAAACAGAATTTTTGAATTCACTGATCATCCTGGTTTTGTTAAACTGATAAAAAGCCATGATATCGTAAGCACTTTCTGCAAAAAACACCTGCTTGATGGATTGCGGATTATCACCTTTTGAAAAGTCTGCAATCCATGCTGCCGTTGTCGAGTTTGTTCCTGTAGCTTTTCGTTTGAAACTGCCGTAGCCTCGTATTTCAAAGCCTTCAATTTTGTCTAAGCCTGGTTGACGATAGGGGAAACCAATATTATAGAAGTTGTTCTCAAACCTCTTATCTTTAATCTTGTCAATCCAAGGAGAAAAGTCTTTGACCGTTTCAACCTTAATGTTGCGTTGACGAAAAATGAATTGACATGATTCCATGTGGGTAGCAATAGGTTCAATCAGATACTGTTTTTCATCAAAAGCTGAGATAGCTTTCATGTTATTTCCATATATCTTACGTTCAGAACTATCAATAGGTTCATTGGCAAACTTTGACATTACTTTGCTGACCAAATCCCATTTGTTTCTGCTTGATACACCAAAAGCGTTTGCATTCTCTTCAATAAAATTGATAACATCCCCTCTTTGCCCGTTTCTACGAAAGAATGTTTGTTGAGATTTGTCTTGAACATGACTAATAATAATCGTGTCTTTTCGGTCACCGCCAACATCTGGCAATACAAGTTCAATGTATCTTCCTACTCCAGCTTTGCGGTCAAGCTGATAGCCAAGCGAGTAGGCAACGTCATCGATGCCTACTTTCGCTTTCAGGGCTTTGAAATCTACTTGCTGTTCGCTCATAATCATTTAGATTTTAAGTCCCATCGTTGTTCGCTGGGGCACTTTAGGTAAGTGTAGTTGATCTCCATATATATCCTTGACAATCCCGGCAAGCATGGAGCCCTGTCGGTGTGCATCTTTTTGTTGAAGATATGACACAGCAGTCTTGTTGTCTATGGGCTTTTGTTCCAAATCTTGGCCGTCAACAGAGGCACGTAATACATAAGCACCGGAAGGCAACTTGAAAATTCCTGCTTGAACACCGAGTTTTTCTAATGTCTGTGGATTTTCTATCGTAGAAAGCAAATTTTTGTCGTTGGATTGTTGCTCTTGTTTCTGATATTCCTCCTTCATCTCCTGGCTATAGTTCAGAATAGGCTTCTCTCCAAGAGCCAACTTCTGCTCATCGATTTTTTGAAGAATTAGGCTTGATGCCTTATTGACATCTGCCATCACAGAAACTATAAACTTAGGCTCTTCACGAAGCGCTGTAAGCCAATCTTTGACATACGCAACATTGTTGTCTTGAATGCGACGATCAAACCCCATGGTATAGCCTGTAAGTGCAGCCGAGAGTTCTGCCACCAATTCTTCTTTGGCATATTTGGGGTCGCCAAATCGCCCTGTCATATTTCGGTTTAATCTTGTTTCAATACCTGTGGAATGCGTCATTTCATGCAAGGCGGTCGAATAGTATTCCATGCCGTCCTTATAGATGCCATTGGCATCCTTGCTGACTTTAAATTGTCCTTTCTCTGGCAATACTATCGTGTCATCCTTGGGACTGTAATAAGCCTGTGGAGCTGGCTTGTTACATTCTATCTTACATAGCCATTGTTGTTGCTCAAACATCCTGTCAAGTGCAGGATGTTGGTACATCCCTTGGGTATCGAGTTGCTCGTGTATTTGAAACTTGTCTACAAGTGATTGATATTTCGCTTGATTGACTTCTTTCATGTTGGTTTGGTCGATATTGTACACCCGGAACGACCGTAAAAACGGATGAACCTCACACTGCTTTTGTTCTTCTTTTGACAGAAGCTTATAAATCTCTGGCGAAATGTTCTTTCCTGTGTTGTCTTTGATGCTCATGTCCCAATAGACAACGGGCATAGCTGTTTCTCCTCTACGAATTAGCAATCCTTCTTTTTCCTTTTGAAGAAAGGTCATATAGACGGGTGCTGAATAATGATGCTTGGCTGTATCAATAAATAAAAACAGTGAGTTCAAACCAGCATAATTCCTGCCACTAAGGTTTTGGGGAAGTCCCATCACACCATTACCACCAATCCAGCCTTTTTTCCAGCTACTGGCTTGCGCTTCTTCAAGTCGGGAAACAATTAACTCTGTAAACTTATCAATTGCTCTATTGGAAGCCGATTGATAGTTATTCCGTTCATAGTGTGCCATAATGATCAATTATAAAAGTCTTGACTTTCGAGAAAACTGGCATCTGTTTGTTCAAGAAAGAGCTCGGCATTTTCTTCATCAGCTACAGCTCCTCTATCTTCAAGCCATTGTTTGTAACTCTCTTGATACTCACTCTGTTGGAGATATTCCATCCAACCAATACGACCTTCTTGTTTGAGTTTGTCCAATTCTTCAAATGATTTTGTTTCCATGACTGTTTGATTTTTATTTTGTATTATTCATTTTAGCGTTTCAATCCCTTGTTTTGAGTTGATGGCTTCAAGCTGTTGACAGTTTTAATGTCATCTGATAAATATTTGGCACAGAGTTGTTCTCTGGTAGCAGTCTTTGCTTTGAAAAGAGCATACAGATCATTATTGGAAAGTTTCCTTTCAGGCGTTTGCCCTTTCTCTCCCATAGAGGCGGAGATAATCCAATCACCGTTGGCAGATTTTCTGATGCGAATTTCTTGTACGAAGGATGGTTCTGGCAGTTTATATTTTTCATAGGCGGATTTTAGATGCAATTGTTCTCCTATGACAAGTTCTGCTATTTGGGCTTTGCTTGATGTCCTGTCAAAATAAGCATCTAAAATATCGTGGGACACCGGAGTAGCATGGTAACGTTTTTGCCCCATTTCAGCATACAGCAAATATTCTCCAAAATGTGGATTTGCCTCGTTGCGTTGTTTGTATATTCTAAATAAAGAGAGATTCTGTCCATTGGATAATGTTAGATTGTCAAAGGCTTCTTTACTTAAACGCTTTGCCAATTTGGTTGGATAATATTTGTTAAACAAGTCTTTAATGGTCAAAACCTTATTAAAAAAAGCTTTTGCATCATCAGGGCGCACCACTTTTGGATGAAGCCCAATGCCGTCAAGCCGAGCATAGAATAAATATTTTCCAGGTTCTTTAGGAGATTCAAATATGTTGGCAGCTGTTACTTTCTGTCCATTTTCAGTAATAAGTTGCGGTGCGGAAGCTTTCTGAATCTCACCGATGAGATAACTGTAAAATTCTGGCCTAATATTTTCAGGATGATAGTACTTTCTTTTGTGAAGATCATCATCTGGAGCACTTCCTGCAAACGATACATTGTCTTTCCACGCATACACACGATTGATAGATATAGCTTTATCTTCATCCGTACCAGCAACAACGCCTGTCCTTGTACCGAAATCTGGTAACACGACCATTTTAGCCTCGCCCATGGCTTGCTTGATTTCATTGATGAACTTTTGCTGTTGTTCTGATGTTGCAGCAGATGAATCTAATGATTGATGTGTCTTTGGTGCTTCTTGTGCTTGCTCCTGTGTTTTCTTGTAAGCTTGAACAATAGGAGGGATAACCACTCCCAGATGATCCAATGCGGTTGGAGTAAAATGGCGGAGTTGCAGTTTGTTGCCGTCAGTGTCATGAAAGGTTACCCTGCCACGCAGTACTTGCATATTAGACAACAGTACTTCTTTTCCCTTATCGTTTTCTACCTTTATTGAATGATCTGTGAGGGGTAGGATGAATGCATGATGATTGTTCTTTCCAGCTATTTCAACTACTTTGTTGTTGATGTCAACCCTTTGTTGCTTGGCATTATCAGCTGTATTCTTGGCAGGTTTTGCTTGCTGTACCTTATCCTTTTGAGGCGTTTCGAGCTGATCGTATATAGCGACACGTGCGCCAGCCCGAATGAGTTTAGGCAGATAAATATCAAGGGCATGATGAGGAAAGGCAGTTAACTCAAGACCTTCCTTGTTCTTAGTCAAAGCAATCCCAAGGAGTTT
>QWCB01006384.1_pt1 | contig 11835 bp, 8 predicted proteins | sample 1972511 | NCBI WGS metagenome assembly QWCB01 (sample SAMN09866719, study PRJNA288562) | Human gut metagenome isolate term5_stool, whole genome shotgun sequencing... | isolation source: gut | host: Homo sapiens | place: USA: California
AAGCCTGTACACCGCCGCATTCTTTTTGGAATGCGAGGTATTGGTAACTTTAGCAATCAACCATACAAGAAATGTGCCCGCGTCGTTGGTGAGGTTTTGGGTAAATACCATCCACATGGTGATTCCTCTGTTTATGGCGCTTTGGTGCGAATGGGCCAAGAGTGGAACATGCGCTACAAACTTGTTGACGGACAAGGAAACTTCGGCTCTGTTGACGGAGACTCTCCAGCTGCCATGCGATACACAGAGTGTCGTTTGGCAAAGATGGGTGAGCATGTTATGGATGACATCGAAAAAGATACCGTTGATATGGTAAACAACTTCGATGACACATTAAGGGAACCTGCTGTGATGCCTACAAAGATTCCAAATCTGCTCGTGAATGGAGGTAATGGTATTGCTGTGGGTATGGCCACCAATATGCCAACTCACAATCTCGGAGAAGTGATAGATGGATGTTGCGCCTATATCGACAATCCCGAAATATCTGTTGAGAACTTGATGGAGTATATCCCAGCCCCCGATTTTCCTACAGGTGCTTATATCTATGGTTTGCAAGGGGTGAAAGATGCCTATGAAACGGGTAGGGGGCGTATCGTCATGCGTGCTAAAGCCGAGATTGAAAGTGATGACCAGCACGACAGGATTGTTGTGACTGAGATTCCTTATGGTGTAAACAAACAACAGCTCATAGAATACATTGCTGACTTGGTGAAGGAAGGACGTTTAGAGGGTATTTCGAATGTCAATGACGAAACAGGTCGTCAGGGAATGCGTATTGTCGTTGACGTAAAGCGTGACGCTAATGCCAATATTATTCTGAACAAACTCTTCAAGATGACAGCCTTGCAGAGCTCTTTCTCTGTGAATTGTATTGCATTAGTGAAAGGTCGCCCACGGTTGTTGAGCTTGCATGAATGCATTAAATATTTTGTAGAGCATCGTCATGATGTGACAATTCGTCGTACAAAGTTTGATCTGAATAAAGCGCAAGAGCGTGCCCATATATTGGAAGGGTTGATTATTGCCTGTGATAATATCGACGAGGTTGTTCATATTATCCGTGCCAGCAAGACACCTGCAGACGCTCAGGTCAACCTTGAGAAACGTTTTGATTTGGATGAGCTTCAATCGAAGGCTATAGTTGACATGCGTTTGTCGCAGCTCACAGGATTGAGGATGGATCAGTTGCATGAGGAATATGACCAATTGATGCAGACCATAAAGGATTTGCAAGAAATTCTCGACAATCCTGAACGCTGTAAGGAAGTTATGAAAGATGAACTTCTTGAAGTAAAAGAAAAATATGGCGACGATCGTCGCACAGAGATTATCCCTGATGAGCATGAGTTCAATGCGGAGGATTTCTATCCGAACGATCCTGTTGTTATTACTATCAGCCATCTTGGATACATCAAGCGTACACCGCTGGCCGACTTTAAAGAGCAAGCGCGTGGCGGAGTAGGATCGAAGGGAGCTAAAACCCGTGAAAAGGACTTCACGGAATTCATTTATCCAGCCACGATGCACCAGACAATGTTGTTCTTTACCAAGAAAGGACGTTGCTTCTGGATGAAATGCTATGATATTCCAGAGGGTGACAGAAATTCGAAGGGGCGAGCTATACAAAATATGTTGGCACTTGATCCAGACGATAGCGTAAATGCATTTTTGCGTATTCGTGGTCTGGAGAATGAAGATTTCCTCGATAGCCACTATATCGTATTCGTTACCAAGAAAGGTCTTGTCAAGAAGACTTCCTTGCGCGCTTATTCAAGACCACGAACCAATGGAGTCATTGCCATCAATATCAATGAGGGAGACGAAGTGGTTGATGTACGTTTGACAAATGGTAGCAACGAGTTGATTATAGCCAATCGAAATGGTCGCGCATGTCGCTTCAACGAAGACACCGTTCGTTCAATGGGTCGAGTTTCAACCGGTGTACGTGGTATGAGACTGGACGAAGACGGGCAAGACGAAGTTGTTGGAATGATTGTCATTAATGATTCTGAAAATGATACCGTCATGGTGGTTTCTGAAGAAGGTTACGGCAAGCGCTCAATGGTAGAGGACTATCGATTGACGAATCGTGGAGGAAAGGGCGTTAAGACCTTAAACATCACGGATAAAACTGGCAAACTTGTTGCTATCAAGAATGTAACGGATGAAAACGACTTGATGATAATCAACAAGAGTGGTATTGTAATTCGGATGTCCGTCGCTGAATGTAGGGTGATGGGGCGTGCAACTCAGGGTGTCCGATTGATCAATCTTGCAAAAAAGAATGATGTTATCGCTTCCGTTTGTAAGGTGATGAGCTCCGAACTCGAAGAACGTATAGAAGAAGAAAGTCGTGCCCAGTGGAATAAATCCAATGAAGAGATAAAAAATAGCTTTGCGGGGGCAACAGATGATTCTGAAGAAACCATTTCCGATTCAGATGATAATATGCCTCCAGTAGATTTTGAATAAAATATTAAACGGTTTTTTGCGTTAATAGTCAAATAAGAAAAGAAAAATAAACCTTTAAATAGAACAAAATGAAAAAGTTAATGATCGCAGCATTGATGTTACTAGGTACATCTGTTGCATTTGCAGGCGATAGCGAGCCACTGAAAGCTATCCTGAAAGCAGGGGATTATGTTACGGCCTCCACATTATTGAAATCAAATTTGTCACAGCTAACTGATAATGCTGAAATAGCCAAAGCTTATAACAAGCTATATGAATTGGCTATGAAGAAAGTCAATGCTGAACAGACTATTCAGATTGAAAACCAAACCCAACAACAAATGGGTAAAGAGGGGAATAAACCTGTTGACGAACCTGGACTTTACGAGTACGTGGATTATGCTTTTAATGCTGGTTTGGAGGCATTGAAATATGACAATATGCCAAATGCAAAAGGTAAAGTAAAACCAAAATTTGGCTCTATTGTGGACCAACTGTACAGGCTTCGTGGTCAATTGATTAATGGAGGCATCTATTTTCAGAATATAAAAGACGAGGTGAAGGCATACAAATTCTTAGCACGTTATGTTGAAACTGCTGATGACCCTATGTTTGCGAAGTTTGACAAGTCACAGGATCAGAATTTGAACGAGATTGCATATTTTGCGTCTTACTATGCATACAAAAACAAGGATTATGCTAATGCAGAGAAGTATGTTGAATATGCAATGAAAAATCCTGACAGGGCAAAGGAAGCACAGCAGTTACAATTAGCAATCTTGGGATCACAATTGACATCTCGCCAGGATTCCATTGCTTACGCAGACAAGTTGGCAGCTATTTATGCTCAGGATCCGTCGAATGATGCTGTCTTGACAACACTTACTTCTACTTATAGTGCTTTGGGAATGCAAGATAAAGCTGACAAGATTGTAAATGATCAGTTGGCAAAAGACCCTAACAGTTTCGGGGCGCTTGTAATGAAGGGCCAGTTTGAGAGTCAGAAGAAAAACTATGATGCAGCTGCAACTGCTCTTAAGAAGGCCTTACCATTGGCAAAGGACGACGATACTCGCATTGCTGTAAATGCATCTATCGGTCAATGCTTGTTCTATAAGGCACAAGGTCGCGTTGCAGAGGTTAAAGGTGTACTGACGCCAGCTGCTCGCGAACAGTTCAATGTTGTCTATAACGAAGCAATTTCCTATTTGGAAGCAGCCAAAAAGATGGATGTTATGAAAGAGAAAAAGAGCTCTTGGGCTTATCCTCTTTATGGGTGCTACTACTTTGTAAAAGGTCCTAAGGCCGCAGAGACTCTCGCAGCAGCCAGCGATGCCGGAGTGGAAAATTAGTACTATATAGTTCCCCTTCTTTGTTTTTTTCATTCAAAGAAGGGGAATTGTGGTTTTGAACTTTTAGAAAAATGTACAGACTTTTATTCTGCATATTATTGTTTTCAATAAATGTTCTTCATCTTAGTGCGCAGGACAATAGGAAAATAGCAGCTGAAAAGAATCTAAAAGCAAAGGAATCGTACAATCGTGTTCATATTAAATCGAATAGAGATTCTGTGGCATTTTACCGCTCGGTGGTAGATGCTTTTAATTTCACCCTTGAGAGTGATAAATATGACAGAATGCCTAATCGAAAGGGCAAGATTAAGCAATCATTTGCTGAGAAAAATTTAAAGCGTGCCTCTGAGTTGTATCCCATGCTTATAGATGCCGGCATTTATTTGTCAAAGAATGATTACACCCGTTCAGAAGGATTGAGCGCTTTGAAACTTTATCTAAATACAAGGCAGAATCCGTTGATAGCCCACCTGCCAGATGAAATTGGTACAGTTGCATACTATTTATCCTACTATTATTTGAAGATGCATGACTTTAAAGCAGCAGATGAATATGCCGACTTATCAATGCAATATGATGAGACAGCATTGGAAGCTGCAGAATTGAAAGCCAGGTGTATGCAGGCAAATATGATAACGGAGGAAGATTCTGTGAAATATATTACTGTCTTGGCAAAACTTTATGAGACTGATCCAACGAATGAGACTTATTTTTCATGGATTATGAAGTTCTATCAAAACCCAACTCCTCGTTTTAATATTGAAAGTTTTATAGATCGTCAATTGGAAGAAAAATATAACTCAACCATACCTTGGATATTGAAAGGGGAAATTGCAATGCATGCAAAGCGATGGGATGAAGCAATTGATGCGTATAAGACAGCTGACGAGTTGGATCAAAGTAGTATTCCCGTTGCTTACAATATAGGGGTCTGCTTGAATATGAAAGGCATAGAAGCAAGAAATAATGTATTGGAAAAGAAACAAAAAGGCGAGTTTATCTCCGATGATGAATATAAAAATATTTTTGCAGAAGCGCGAACATATTTGGAAAGAGTAAAAGCGAAAGACCCAAGACGAAACAAAGTAGATTGGGTAAGTCCTTTATATATGGTTTATACTGTTTTAGATGATAAAATCAAAGCTGCAGAGCTTGAACCATTAGTAAATAAATATAAGAAATAATTTGAAACGAAATACTGTTATTTTTCTGTTGTTGGTCATTCCATTGGTATTATTTGCTCAAAAAAAGCAAATAATGATAGCTCGCGACCTTGTCAAATCAGGTAAGCATTTGGAAAAAGCCGAGAAATCTATGAGAATTGTGCTTGAAGATTCAGTCAATCGTCACAATAAAAAAGCTTGGATTGTTTTGTGTGAGGCACTTACAAAACAATATGAGGATGGAAATGAAAAGCTGTATTTAAAGCAAAAATATGATACAGCGTACTTGTTCTCAATTACACAACGTCTCTATAATACAATGGCAAGTTTTGACTCTATTGATGCGATGCCTGATGCAAGAGGGCGCATCCGTCCTAAATACCGCGAGAAACATGCGAGCTTTCTTAATTCGATACGTCCAAATTTATTCAATGGAGGGGTATTTTTGATGCACAAAAAAGATTATAAGACTGCCTATACCTACTTTGATGATTATATCTTGTGTGCCAATCAACCCCTATTTCATGAGTATAACTACTTGGATGATGACGCTCTGATCCCACATGCTGCATATTGGGCGATGTATTGTGGGTATAAATTACAAGATGCTGGTAAGATATTGAACCACCTGAAGCTTGCAGAACGCGACAGTTCCATGTTGAATTTTGTTCGTCAATATGAGGCGGAAGCATATTTGATAAATAAAGACACTGTACGTTATGTTCAATCGCTAAAGAGCGGCTTTGCTGAATTTCCGAATTTTGTATTTTTTTTCCCGCGACTACTTGAATATTATGCCAGTAAGGGTGATTACAAAACAGCACTACAGGTGACTGAACGCGCTTTGAAAGCAGATTCTACAAGTGTTCTTTTTCAGTTCACAAAGAGTACGGTATTGTTGAATTTAGGCCGTTATGACGAATGTATCAATATTTGCAAGCAATTGATATCACAAAATGAAAACTATGCTGATGCTTATTACAATTTGGGTTTGGCCTATTTCGATCAGGCAATCGAGATGGATAAAGTACAGCAAAGCAAGTCTAAGCGCTTAAATATAGATAGATTATACGAAAAGGCATTGCCTTACTTGGAGAAGTATAAAGAATTATCACCCAATCAGAAAGATAAGTGGCTTGCACCTCTTTATACAATTTATCTTAATCTGAATATGGGAAAGGAATTCGATGCCATAGATAAATTACGTAATGGAAAAAAATAAAATTTTAGATAAACTGGGGATCGATTTAAACCCAATGCAGAAAGCATCATGCAAGGAGATTCTCCAGACAAACAAAGATATTGTTCTGCTTTCTCCAACAGGAACAGGAAAAACTTATGCCTATCTGATTCCACTTGTTCAATTAGTTGATGTTCAATCAGATAATGTTCAAGCAGTCGTATTAGTTCCAAGCAGAGAACTTGCAAAGCAAACCATGAATGTCGTAACGGAAATGAAGTGTGGAGTGCGAGCTATGGCTTTGTACGGTGGCAGAAGTACCATGGATGAGCATAGACTTATACGGGATACTAAGCCACAACTCATTTTTGCCACTCCTGGAAGAATAAACGACCACTTAGATAAAAACAATTTTGAGTCATCTGATATTCAGTTGCTGGTTATTGATGAATTTGACAAATGTCTGGAATTGGGATTTCAAGAAGAAATGCAGCAAACTATTGCTAAACTCCCTTTTGTTAAACGTCGGGTCTTGCTCTCTGCTACCGATTCAGACATTATTCCTGATTTCGTAAATCTTAATCGAGTTACAAGATTAGACTATAGATATGACAATGAAAGCGACGTAACACGAATACATTTTTATCAATTACGTAGCAGTGAGAAAGACAAACTTCACTTGTTGTCACAATTATTATTGCTATTGGGCAATCAGAGCAGTATAGTTTTTTTGAATTATAGAGAATCTGTTGATCGTGTAGCCGGTTTCTTATCTTCGATGGGTTTCGGCATTGCGGCTTTTCATGGAGGGCTTGAACAGAAAGAGCGCGAAAGTGCATTGTACAAATTCTCAAATGGTTCAGCCAATATATTTATCAGCACCAATTTGGCTGCAAGAGGACTTGATATTCCTGATGTTGATAACATCATTCATTATCATTTGCCTGAAAATGAGGGAGAGTATATACACAGGATTGGTAGAACAGCAAGATGGGACAAAGAAGGGAAAGTTTATTTTCTGTTAGGCCCAAACGAGTTTTTGCCAGAATATGTTAAAGAATCAGTCGATATGATAGAGATTCCAGATAGACTTCCCCCACTAGTGCAGCCTGATATGTGTACATTATATATTGGTAAGGGAAAGAAGGATAAAATCTCAAAAGGTGACATAGTTGGGTTCCTTTGTAAAATTGGAGGTCTGACCAAATCTGAAATAGGGAGGATAGATGTAATGCCTAGATTTTCATACGTAGCAGTGGATAGAAAGAAAAAAAACAGCGTGATAGAACTTACTAAAGGAAAAAAAATAAAGGGACTGAATACCCAGCAAGTGCTATCTTGGATTTTAACGGTATCGGTCTTTCAGTAGCTGAAATCAGCCACCGCTCAAAGGATTTCCAACCAGTTATGGATGAAGCGAGGGCTTTGGTTAAAGAAGTTTTAAATGTCCCAGAAGGCTATTCTGTGCTTTTCTTGGGTGGCGGTGCGTCACTTGAGTTCTGTATGATTCCTTTCAACTTCTTGGTAAAGAAAGCTGGTTATTTGAATACTGGTGTTTGGGCAAAGAAAGCTATGAAGGAAGCTAAATTGTTTGGCGAAGTTGTAGAAGTTGCTTCATCTGCTGATGAGAACTTTACATACATTCCAAAGAATTTTGAAGTTCCAACAGATTTGGATTACTTGCACGTAACTACCAATAACACAATCTATGGTACAGAGTTGCATAAGGATTTAGACGTGCCAGTTCGTATGATTGGCGACATGTCTTCAGATATTTTCAGCCGTCCTGTTGATGTTGCTAAGTATGACTGTATTTATGGTGGCGCACAGAAGAACCTCTCTATGGCCGGTGTGACATTCATTATCATTAAGGATGATGTTCTTGGTCGTGTTCAGCGCGAGATTCCAACAATGTTGGATTATCGTACACATATTAAGAAGGGCTCAATGTTTAACACTCCTCCTGTTGTGCCAATCTACACTGCAATGGAGAACCTCCGTTGGATTAAGGCTAATGGTGGTGTTCAGGCAATGCAGAAGCTTGCTAAGGAACGCGCAGAAATTGTTTATGGTGAAATCGATCGTAACAAGTTGTTCCATGGTACTGTTAAGTGCGAGGAGGATCGTTCTTACATGAATATCTGCTTCGTTCTCAACGACGAGTATGCTGACCTTCAGGATGAATTCTTCAAGTTTGCAACTGACAGAGGTATGGTAGGTATCAAGGGTCATCGTGATGTTGGTGGTTTCCGTGCAAGCTGCTACAACGCTATGACAATTGAAGGCTGCAAGGCTCTTGTTGAAACAATGAAGGAATTTGAAGCTAAGCACTAATTAACATTAACATTGCAAATGCACGGATAAAGCCATGATTGGTTATATCCGTGTAATTGCGTTATAAAATTTATTACTATGAAGGTTTTAATTGCAACAGAGAAGCCATTCGCTGCAGCAGCAGTCAATGGCATTAGAAAAGAAATTGAAGGTGCAGGTCATGAGCTTGTATTGCTTGAAAAATATACAGAGAAAGCACAGCTCTTGGACGCTGTAAAGGACGTTGATGCAATGATTATTCGTTCTGACAAGGCCGATGCAGAAGTTTTGGCAGCCGCTAAAAACTTGAAGGTCATTGTACGTGCAGGTGCGGGTTACGATAATATCGACTTGGCAGCTGCTACCGAGCACAATGTCGTTGCAGAAAATACTCCAGGCCAGAACTCAAATGCAGTAGCTGAGCTTGTTTTAGGCTTGCTCGTTTATGCAGTTCGTAACTTCTACAATGGTAAGAGTGGTTCAGAATTGAAGGGCAAGAAACTTGGTATTCTCGCTTTTGGTAACGTAGGCCGTAATGTAGCTCGCATTGCTAAGGGCTTTGGAATGGAAGTTTATGCTTTCGATGCATTCTGTCCTAAAGATGTTATTGAGGCTGCAGGTGTTAAGGCTGTAGATAATCAAGATGCACTGTTTGAAACTTGTGACATCGTATCTCTTCACATTCCTGCAACTCCTGAGACCAAGCAGAGCATCAATTATGCACTTGTAAATAAAATGCATAAGGGTGGCATTCTTATCAATACCGCTCGCAAGGAAGTTATCAATGAGGCTGAGCTTATTAAGTTGATGGGTGAGCGCGAAGACTTGAAGTTCATCACTGACATTAAGCCAGATGCTGATGCAGACTTCGCTAAGTTTGAGGGTCGCTATTTCAGCACACCTAAGAAGATGGGTGCTCAAACTGCCGAGGCAAATATCAATGCTGGTATTGCTGCTGCAAAGCAGATCAATGCTTTCTTCGCTACCGGTGATAAGAAATTCCAAGTAAATAAATAATTATCAAATTCATATTGCAGATTATTAGGAACTATGCTCAAATAGCAGCAAAAGCCTTGATAATCTGCTTTTATTTTATATCAACAATAAATTATGGCAATAGTAAAACCATTCAAAGGCGTACGTCCTCCAAAGGAGTTCGTAGAACAAGTAGAGAGCCGTCCTTACGATGTTTTAAATTCTGAAGAAGCTCGTGAAGAAGCTAAAGGTAACGAAAAGAGCCTTTATCATATCATCAAACCAGAAATTGATTTCACTGAAGGAACAAGCGAGTATGATCCACGTGTCTATGAAAAGGCAGCAGAGAACTTTAAAAAGTTCCAAGATAAGGGCTGGTTGGTACAGGATGAAAAGGAGCAGTACTATATCTATGCTCAAACAATGAACGACAAGACCCAGTATGGTATTGTTGTTGGTGCTGCTTGTCAGGACTATGTCAATGGTGTAATCAAGAAGCACGAGCTTACACGTCGCGATAAAGAGGAAGACCGTATGAAGCACGTCCGTGTAAACGATGCTAAAGCTGCAGCAGGTCTTGTAGGAGGTGAAAAGGCTAAAGCAAATCCAAATCACACGGGTAAAGAAGAGTACAATTATTTCATGGCAGTTTGCTTCCAGGCATCTGAATTGACCATTCTCGATTACAACCGTGTTGTAAAAGATTTGAATGGCATGAGTTCTGAGGAATTCTTGAAAGCATTGGCTAAAAACTTCATCGTTGAGAAGAAGGGTACTGCTATTTACAAGCCAGCTAAGTTGCATGAGTTCTCACTCTACTTGGATGGCGAGTGGTATGCACTTACTGCTAAGGAAGGTACATATGACAACTCGGATCCGATTGGTGTTCTTGATGTTGACATCTCAAGCCGTCTTATTCTCGATGAGCTTCTTGGCATCAAGGACTTGCGTTCAAGCGACCGTATCGACTTCGTAGGTGGTCTTCGTGGTTTGGAAGAGTTGAAGAAGCGTGTTGATAGCGGTGAGATGAGAGTTGCTCTTGCTCTCTATCCTGTAAGCATGCAGCAGATTATGGATATCGCAGACAGCGGCAAGATCATGCCTCCAAAGGCTACATGGTTTGAGCCGAAGTTGCGTTCTGGTCTGATTATCCACAAACTTTCATAATGATTGAATATTATGATGCGCGTCATTGCTGTTATGCTTATCGACTGGGTGCAGAAGGTCAGGAGTTTCGCATGAACGATGATGGTGAGCCTTCATCAACTGCTGGCAAACCCATCTTAGGGCAGATTGTCAGTGCCGAGCTCACCGATGTGTTGATTTGTGTTATCCGATATTTTGGTGGAGTTAAATTAGGTACGAGCGGACTTATCATTGCTTATCGGGAAGCTGCAAAAGATGCCATTGCGCATTCTGTAATCGAAGAAAAATTTGTAGAAGAGCTTATTCATTATTCTTTTTCTTACCCCATGATGAATGATGTTATGAGGATTGTTAAGGAGCTGAATCCGAGAATTGTAGAACAGAAATTTGATAACACTTGTGAACTCACTTTAGCCATTCGCCAATCCCTTGCTGAAGCATTGCGAACGAAACTTAACAAATTGCCTTTCGGATAGATTTGGTGCTTTGATTTTTTTTTATTACTTTTGCTTTCTCATTTGGAAGTATGGCAGAGTGACCGAATGCGCTGGACTCGAAATCCAGTATACGCCTTTCCGCGTATCGGGGGTTTGAATCCCTCTACTTCCGCAAGTTGATCGTAAAATGTACATAGGAATATGTGATTATTTTGTTTGAGGCTTAAGTCGTGCGGCTTAAGCCTCAAATTTATATTATGACTTTCTGGTAAAAATATTATAAAATAGTATTTTGTAACTATTCAGCAATATTGTTCATGACAAATTTTGTTTCAGCACTAACTTGACTATCGCCCAGAATATAGTTGTCCGAAATACGAAAAATCTTTGACTAATAATAAATAGGGATATGAACTCCTGAAAATATGTTTTTATTTCTTTATATTTGATAAATTTACCCACATTTAGGTATTGTTCTAGTAACGCAAAAACTCTAATTTTGCAACAAAATCAGAAGTAATTAAACTAAGAACAAAAAAATGAAACGTCTATTAATCATTGTGTCGATCGGAGCTTTCCTCTTGACGAATTGTCCTTGTAAGATGAAGGCGCAGAGCGATTCTCTCACCAGTTCGAAGTTAGATAAAAGCGCAGTCAGAGGTAAATGCGATAAGTGTGCCTCTCGCAAAAAAGGCAAGTTTACGCTTGGCGGTTATGGTGAGGCTGTAACGAGTCGTCTATTCTATTCAGATAATATCAATCGCTATAGTAAAGCGGAAAGGTATAAAGATGCCAAGAGTAGGGGACAGACCGAT
>QWCB01003534.1_pt1 | contig 11811 bp, 8 predicted proteins | sample 1972511 | NCBI WGS metagenome assembly QWCB01 (sample SAMN09866719, study PRJNA288562) | Human gut metagenome isolate term5_stool, whole genome shotgun sequencing... | isolation source: gut | host: Homo sapiens | place: USA: California
AGGCTATGTCAGAAATGATATATGGAGAATATCCAAAGTTTGAAGAGATTATAAAAGTTCTTCAAGAACTAGAAAAAGAAATTAATAAGTAATAAGTAAAATTAAGGAGATTATAATGAATGCACTAATAGTATTGGATGTACAAAAGGGGATATTAAAGAAAAAAGATTTTTCTGATACGCTAAATAATATTAAAATTCTAATTGATGATTTCAAAAAGAATAATGATGTTGTAATATTATTCAAGCATCTTTCGAATGATATCGACAGCCCATATTTTAAAGGCTCCGATGATGTGGAAATCTGCGAAGAACTTCTAGGATTGGGAGATTATGTGATTGAAAAGACGTCATGTAATCCGTTTTATAAAACCAATCTTGCCCAAGTTTTAAAAGACAATGAAGTGTCTAAAGTTTATATTTGCGGTTTCAATACGGAGTATTGTTGTTTATTTTCGAGCATTATATGTTCCGACAGAGGCTATGAAACTATTTTTATTGAAGATGCTTCGGGAACATTTGGAGATGAAGAAATTTATGAAATGCCCGGATTAGATATTAATGATTTTATCGGTTCAATACTTAATTGGTCCGGAGAAGTTCAGGTTTTATATACTGAAGAGTATTTGAATGGATTTGATAATGAGAGAGATTGAATTAAAATGATGTCAATATAAGCATTTTGCAATCGATGGATTTAAAAGCAATATTTATGATATCCAATTTGCCAGACACTGTCTGGAAAATTGACCTGACCCCATTAATGTGAACTCTTATCCATAAGCGAAATGGTAGATTAAGATTAGTTCCAGATAGATTTAGATTCTCTGAAATAGAAAAAGATTATAAGGCTATGAGTTAATTCTCATAGCCTTTAAATAATTATTTATCTTCTTCTACCATTTCTAAACATTCATCTAAATCGAACTCTTCTGTGAATTCTGGGTCCATATGGGTTAAGAAGTGCCAATCTTCTGAATCTTTTTTTCTATATAGGATTGCTTCTCCGTCTTCTGATCCGAAGTAGGCTCTTTCTACTTGATAGCCTTTCTTTTCTAGATTTTTCTTTACTTCTAAATAATTATTTTCTCTCGCTTCGATATATTCTCTTAAATCTGAATTTGCTACTGTGTAGGCATCCACTCTAGTTGCACCTTCTAAGATTCCTTTTCCTTTTTTAGATAGGTTTGGAATTTCTTTCCAATATACTTCTACATCGCCATCTTCTGTAAACATAAACTTAGTTAGTGGTACTATGTTGCCATTTATTTCTAGTTCCATATAGTCTGAGATTGAATCTAGCTTTATAGTTTCGTATTCAAATCCGTCTATCTCTTCAAATTTGTATCCTTTAAGTTGAGATACAAATTTTCTTCCTTCTTCTATGGTTTCAAAGATTCCTAGTTCTGTGCTTATTCCATTTTGGTATAATTCTAATATAAACATTTTTTTCTCCTTATCTATTTAACTCTATTTCAAATTTAAAACTTGAATCGCCTTGGGTTGCTCTATACTTAATCTTGTAGTTTTTAAGAAGACTACTAACTATATAGAGCCCCAGTCCATTGCTATTCTTCTTACTTAGATCAAAATTTACATCAAAGATTTTATCTATATCGATACTACTTTTATTTTCATAAGTGTTTTCGATGTATATATATCCTTTTTCTGATCCTATATTTATACTACCATATTCGTCGGAATATTTAACTGCATTGGAGATTAAATTGGATAGGATTATTCGAAGAGCGGTCCTTCCAATATATATTTTTTCTTCGGAAATATTATTTTTTATACTAATATGTTTTTGGTTCGCCATGAGTTCATACTTGTTTAAAACTCCATCCAAGATTTCAGAAACCTTTAGTTCTTCTTCATCGTCCTTTAAATTTTCTAAAGATGAAACTGTGAGTATTTGAGAAATATTTTGGGAGAGTTCGTCGGCAATTTCTATGCATTCGTCGATATAATGATCTCTGTCCTTGTATTTTCCAATTTTGTACTTCATGTTTTCAAGGATTATCTTAAGACTTGCAAGTGGAGTTTTGAGTTCGTGGGAGGATCCTTTTAAGAAGTCGTATTTTAATTTTTCAAGCTTTAAAATTTCTGAGTTTTTTATTTCTACATCGTCGATGGATTTTAAAAGTGTGGAGTAGAGGCTATTTATCTGCTCTTTAAGTTTTCCGATTTCATCTTTTGAATCCACGTTTAGTCTAACCTTGCGATTAAGCTCCATCATCTTGTCTGTGACATTTTTTATCTCTTGGATATTATTTTTAATCATCCTCGCATAGATTAGTGAAACTATCGCTGAAAATAGAATTGAAGCGGAAAGGGAATAGGGAAGAAATTTAAAACTTAGATTTTTCGCCTGCTTTTGCATATCTTGTGAAGATATGAATTGCAACTGCACCTTTTCTCCTGTGTCTAGATGGATTTCTCTTTCTTCAAGTATAAGAGAGTTGTTTGAACCTTCTAAATTAATATTTATATCGCCTATTGGAACTTCATTTTCATTTTCTGAAGATTTTACATAGGCTTTTATTTCGCTGCTTTCAGAATATAATTTTAAAGCTTCTTCTATATTTTCTATCTTTCTACCCTCCATGCTGGCAGAAATTTCGTTGGCTCTCGTGTAGATTTCTTCTTTTCTAGTTTCAAGATATGTCTTTGGAAATATAAAGAACACAAGCAGGTGAGTTAGGATGGTTATAGTTCCTAAAACAGAAAAAATCTGTATGAACATCTTTGGAAATATCTTTATATTTTTCATATTCTCTCCAATTTATATCCCACATTTCGAATGGTTACTATGCAATCGAGTTTTAGTTTTTTTCTAAGCTCTTTTACATATACGTCTATGACTCTGTCAAATGGAATCTCTTCGGTTTCTTTCCAAACACTATCTATGATTTGAGACCGTGTAAGCGCTCTTCCTTCGTTATCAAGTAGACATCTTAGAATTTCAAGTTCCTTTGCGTTTACGTCTATACTTTTACCGTCTACTTTTGCTGTGTAGCTGGTGAAGTTTACCTCTGTATCTTTGTATTCAAAGAGCTCTACATCTTTGTAACTTTTCTTAATTAGGGAATCAATTCTTGCTTTTAAAACCGGTAGAGAAAAAGGCTTTTCCATGTATCCGTCTGCCAAATTTGTAAAGGCATCTATCTTGTATTCTTCATCGTTAAATGCGGTGAGCATAAGCACTGGAAGACTACTCGTTTTTCTGATTTCTTTTAAGACTTCAAGTCCACTTATAAAAGGTATTTGAATATCTAAAATGACTAGGTTTATAGATGGACTAAACTTTTGTAATGCTTCTTTTCCATCCTTCGCCTCTAGGACAGTATAGTTAAATTCGCTCAAATATTCACTTATACCTTCTCTTATGGTTTGGTCGTCTTCAACTACTAATATCTTCATAATACCTCCTTTATTTATAAATATTATACTAAAAAACAGATTAATTGTGGGGATTTTGATATGTATAAAAATAAAGAACCATAGATAAAACTATGATTCTCTTATGTTAACATCTCTTTTCTTATAATTAGTTTTTAAAACTATAATCTATTGCGTGTACAGGGCATGCATTCTTACACCTTGCACATCTTATACATTCTAAACTATTGCAATTTTCAACTGGATTTACATTCATTTGGCAAACTCTTGCACATTTGCCGCAATTTATACATTTATCCTTATCCAGTCTATATCTAAACATGGAGATTGGATTGAAAATCGAATAGATTGCTCCTAGTGGGCAGATGTACTTGCAGAAAGGTCTATAGACTATTATTGAAAGTAGGATGGTACCAATAAGTATTGCGCCTTTCCAATAGTATAAAAATCCAATGGCAGACCTCATAGTTTTATTTAGAAGTACTAGAGGGATACCACCTTCCAACATGCCGACAGGGCATATGAGCTTACAGAAGTATGGTGAGCCTTGGCCAAGTACATCCACTAGGAATAGGGGTAGAATTATGACAAATACAATTAGTATGAAATATTTCAATCTTCTTAAATATTTATCGTATTTAAAAGTTTTAATCTTTTTAAATCCAGGAATTTTGTAGAGTAGATCTTGGATTAGTCCGAAAGGGCATAGCCACCCGCAGACAAACCTACCCATGAGTGCTCCTATGAAGAATAGAAAACCAACTACGTAGTAGCTAAACTTATAATTTGAATTTCCTATTACCGCTTGGAGAGAACCGATGGGACAGGAGCCTTTGGCTCCCGGACATGAATAGCAGTTCATGCCGGGAACGCAAAGCTGTTTTAGTTTTCCAGTATATATTTTTCCAGTTTTAAATCCTTCAAAGAATGAATTGGTGATCATAAACCAGAGAAATTGAAAACAATGTCTAAAATTGTCTCTGATCTTATAGATTTCTTTTTTGGATTTAAACTTTTTTTCTGTTTTAATATTATCCAATGCCGATACACTCCATACAAATTCTTATGGCTTTTTCAAGCACTACTTTAACTTCTCCATTTTGGTATCCGTAGTAGGTCATAGCCACACTCGTTACAAGAACGAGAAGAGTAAAGTAGCGACTCTTAATTATCTTTTTCATTATATTTATTTTATTTATTTAAATTTGCAAGTTCTTTTTCAACGATTTCTTTCCAGTCATTGAAATTGTGAGAACCAGAATAAGTTTCTCCAACAATCTTTCCATTCTTATCTACGAAGAAAGTTTCTGGTAGAGCTTGGATGCCGTTAAGTCTTCCATTGAAGTTAGTCTTATCAGGCATTAGGAATGGATAGTTTGCTTTAGTTTTTTCGTGAATTAGTTTTGATTTTTCGATTGCGTCTTTATTTTCTCCGTTATCATCTACAGTATCAGTTACGATTCCAACGATATTAACGCCTTTAGACTTCATTTCTTCTTGAAGTTTAACTAGATCAGGGATTTCTTTAACGCAAGCAGTACACCAGGTTGCAAATACATTTACCATGGTTAGGTCGTATTTTTCGAAATCAGCCTTAGAAAATTCTTTGCCTTCGATATCTTTAGTTACGATATTACTTAGATCAGTTACACCTTCTCCACCAAATGGAACTGTGTTTTCAAGATCAGTCTTTTCAGCTAGGACAAAACCATTTTCAGGTCTAGCCTTTTTATCAATAATATTTACTTCAGTCTTATCTAGTTCTTCAGCAAATTTACTAGATTTATTTGTGCTTAGATAGTATTCGTATTCTCCGTCAGAAGAAGTTCCAATCATTTTATGAGTATCACACTTAGTAATTTTAGAAATTTCATCTTCGGAAGTTCCTTTCTTGAACATACCAAGAGTTCCGATTCTTTCAAGGCCGTTTTGCCATTCAACATAACCTTCGCCCATCTTATTTATTTCTGCATTCTTTTGTTCTTCAGTAAGAGAACTAAAAGTAAGAACCGCATACTTTAAATCTTGGTCAATAGGACTTTGATCATCTAGCATCGCAACATCCTTGTTCTTCATACCTTCTAGAATCTTGTCGTTTAACTTGAACTTAAGACCTAGAAATTCGTAGGTGTATTCGTCCTTAGGTTGTAGACAGTAGTCAGCAGGTTTGAAAGTTTCGTTATTGTCTTTTTGATTAGCTTCAAAAGACATACCAGATTCATTAGTTTTGACTTCCTTGTTATTTTTTGCGTTGCCATCTTTCTTTTGGCAACCAACTGTACTTAAACTTAAACAGATAGTAAGTACAAGAGATAATGTTTTAAGTAAATTCTTTTTCATATTTCCTCCTAAAATTTAAAAGTAATCTGTCGGGATAAAATCTATTTCCCAATAGCTTATACATCAATTCTATAGGTAAATTATGAAACGTTTATGAAATGACAAAATATTTTTTTAAAAAAATTTTTATAGGCGAAAATACTTGAAAAAAAGCCGTTTTCAAGTAAAATATAGGGAGTTTTTTTGAAAACTTATGTTAAATTCTTAAAAATGTCGGGTAACAATTAAATGTTGCACGCAAAATTTTAAGATTTAAAATTTAAAATTTATTGACATGATGAAAAGAAAGGATGAGAAAATGGAAAGATTAAAAGACGTTGTGGATAAGAAAAAAGAAAAATCCGCAAATACAAAACCAAAATACGGTATGCGTAAACTAAGCGTAGGTTTAGTACCTGTGTTCTTAGGAGCAATAGTACTAATACCTGGAGTGGGTTACGCAAAAGAAGTAAGTGTTGGAGCAACTAGCGCACCAAGAACTGAAATAGTAGGAGAGGTTTTGTCTAGGAGAGATGACAAAAAAGATGAAGAATATGCTATACAAAAAGCAGAAGCAGTTTCTAACCAAGAAAGATTAGAAGCTATAAGCACAAGTAAAACATCTGCAAATATAGTAGAAGAAAATGATGCGCAAGAAGTAAATTTAAAAGAAGAAAAGAAAGATAAGGAAGAACCTTTAAATGTTTTAAATGAAGATAAAACTATAGAAAAATATAGCGAAAGAGCAAAAGATGAAGATGAAGAAGTAGTTGAAGAATCAACCGCAAAAGAAGAACCTCAAACAGAAACTGTAGAAAATAAAGAAGAAAAAGAAGAAAAATTAGAAATTTCTGAAGAGAAGAAAGAAGAAGCTCAAAAGGCTGGAGAAGCTGAAGACCAAAAGGAAGAAGATAAAAATCTCCAAAAAGCGAACGATCCAAATTATGGCGATGATGAAGCAAAAATCCAAGACTATGATGGAAGCAACCGCTATAAGCAAACTGACCTCCAACCGGGAGATACCAATCAAAGCTTAGTTAATACTGATGAAAAGGTAGAAAAAGACGGTTTTAAGTTTGAGATCAAAAACCCAGCAGCAGATTCAACAAGCAAAACTGAATATGGCTACGAAATTACCATAGACAAGAAAACCGGCCAAAGGACCTATACTAAGATTGATGTAACTGATTCTGGTCTTATTCCTGTAGGTACTGGAGATAAGTCAATGATGAGTCAGGGAGATAAATTAACTCCTGATTCTCCTGATGTTACCTTCAAGCCAAATGAAGATACAGCTATAGATAAATCAGGACGACAAATGAACCTAAACTATGGAGCTGAGGAAGAAACCTTAAAGCATATCAATAATAAGGACAATGACTCTACTTCCTTAGGTATGAAGGATAATTACACTCAAGATAATCCGAGTAAGAAGTTTTTCGGAGATAACTTTAGTATAACCTACAAGGTCAACCCATGGCCAAACGAAAATGATAAGCTGGAGGAACTTAAACTTAATAAGGGTGAATATAAAGAAGATACAAAGTACTTTGTCCAAGGCCAAGATATCGACACAGGCATTAAGATAGACAATGTCGACGAAAATGCCAAGGAAAGATTGGTTGGCCAAGTCTACCATCCGACAACAGGTAAAATCGTACCGGGTGCAAAAGCTTATATAGCAGATGATGGTAAAATTCATATCCAAATGCCAGCAGGTGCTATCAATAAAGATGGATCTATTAATAAAGATTCTATCTTTGCCAAGGACCCAAGCTTTAGGGGCATTCAAAGCTTAGATGTTAAATTCTTTGCCCGTCCAAGAACAGCTGATGAATTTAAAGCTATAGCTCAAGCACCTGAGGATGAATGGGATAAAGGAATTTATGTAGGAACAGGCGCTGACACTGCCGATATCAACCATAAAGGTAAGACTGTAACCATTGACAAGCAAGGTATCGACCGCTACGACCACTACAACCTAATTGGTAATTTCAAGTTAAACCTTGACGATACCAAATATTACGAGCAAAAATTCAAGGACCAAAATGGCGAACCTACAAAAGATAATGTCTTTTCTGAAGTGGAACCGGGCAAGGACTTTGAAATCAAGATGCAAAAAGATTTCGGAGAGCACAAGGGTGAATTTGATAAAACTCCTGAGTATATGAAAGAAGCCCAAGAAAGAAATGAAGCGACAGCAAAGGCAAATCTTCAATTCTTCCTCGAAAACAACACTGATAAGGATGGCAAATTAAAGCCAGAAGAAGATAGATGGAAGCTTTACATTGGCGGTAAGGAAGTAGACCTAACTAAAGGCGAAAAAGAGATAAATGTTGCTGACCTATCAAATCTTAAGATAACAGCTCCATCATCAGCCAAGGCAGGGCAATTTGTAGCAATTCCTGTTGAATACACTTACACAAATGGATCAAAGGATATTCACTGGTTCCACTTTGTAGTAAAAGAATCTGACAACAATATCCCAACATATGATTCAGAAGCGGGTATAGCTGGAAAAGAACTTAAAAAGACTCCAGAACTTTCTCAAACTGAGAAAGACCTAAAGAAACTCCAACCAAAATCTTATAAACTCGCAAAGACAGAATACAAGGATGATAAGGGCATTGTTTGGAATGTAAGTATTGATGAAAAAACAGGCGAAGTTACTGCTACAGTACCTAATAATGAAAATATTCCCGAAGGTGGAGCAAAGCTTAATGTGGATGTAGAAGTTACCTACGAAGAAGAAGTTGAAGTAGGCGATAAAAAGGAAACAAGAACCTACACTGAAAAAACAAAAGCACAATTTTATTCAATCCCTTCAACAAAACAAGAAGTAAAGAAGGAATTTGAATCAGAACTTCCTTATAAGACTACTTTTGAGTACGATGACACAATTCCAGCTGGTAAGGTTGTAGAAGAAGGCGGAACAGTTGGTAAACAAAAACTTGTCTTCTCACAAATAGTCGTAGGCAATAAGAAAGGCGCCTTAGATGAAAACGGAAAATTTGTGGAAGGCAAAGAAGCTGTATCAACAGAGATTATAACACCTGCAGTAGACAAGGTTATAAAAATTGGTACAAAACCTGCAGAAACAACTGTAGAAATTCCGAAAGGATTAGACTACGAACTTGATTATTCTAAAAAAGACGGAGAACCTGAAGTAGTTGAGGAGGGTAACGACGGAGTAGTAACAATCAAAACTACAAACGATCCACAAACTGGAGAAATCACTGTTACCAAGACAACTACAAAAGAAGCTAAAAACAAGAAAATCAAGATTCCAGCAGGTACAGAAGGTACTCACGAATATACAGAGAAAAAACCATTCGCTTATGACATCCAATTTGATCCAGACTTCTATACAAACTATCCAGATGCAAAAGATAACTACAAGATAGTAACAGAAGGAAAAGTTGGAGAAAAAACAACTAAGTGGACTATTAAAAACTCTGAAATTGTTGGTGAACCAAAAATTATAAAAGATACAGATCCAACAAATGCAGTTATTAAAGTAGGTCAAAAAGACTACACAGGAACAATAACTCATACAGAAAAACATGAAATTCCATTTGAAGTTGAATATAGATACTCAAATGAACTTGAAGCCGGTCAAACAAAGATTGAACAAAAGGGCGAAAAGGGTTCCTACGATGTTGAATATTCACAAAAAATTAAAAATGGCGAAAAAGATGGCGAACTAACTTCTACAAAGAAAAATGAAAAAGCAGCTAAGAAAGAAATCATAGTAATCGGTATAAAACCAGTTACAAAGGTAGTCGAAAAACCATTCAACACAGAATATCAATACGATGAAAATATGGATGCTGGTAAGGAAGAAGAAGTAACTATGGGTGTAAACGGAAAAGTTACAATAACACATTCTTACGATGAAACTCAAAAGAAACTTGTAACTGATGAAAAGACAGAAGAACCAACAAACAGAGTTGTAAAAGTTGGTCTTAAACCAGTTGTTAAGGAAGAAGCTATTCCTAATAACACTGAGTACAAACACAATCCTGAACTAAAGGCTGGAGAAGTTAAGAAAATAAAAGAAGGTACTCCAGGTAAGGTTACTGTCACAACTACTTTCAACAAGGAAACTGGCAAGCTTGAAACCAAGGTAGAAAGAACTGAGCCAACTAAGGCGGTTTATGAATATGGTTCTAAGACAACTGGTGAAGTGAAAGTGAAGTCTAATATTCCATTTGAAGTAGAAATCATTGAAGACAATACAATGGATGCGGGTACTCACAAGGTTGAACAAGAAGGGGAAAATGGCGAAAAAGAAACGACTATCGTCATCGAAAACAGTAAAGAAATAGAAGACAAGAGAAAAGAAGAAATTACTAAAAAACCTGTTAAGAAAATTATTAAAGTAGGCACAAAACCAAACGATAAGATGTGTCCGGCACCCGTTGAACCAGAAAAACCAGAAGATAACAAACCAGGAAAATCTAGTGAAGAAAATTTTGGTGGAGAAAATCATAATAAACCTAATGAGAATGTAAATCCAGGAGAACAATCTGACAATAACAAACCTAATAAAAAAGACAATAATTCTTCAAATTCTGAAAATAAAGAACCAGGAAATGCTGAACAAGATAAATCAGATAAAGAATCTGAACAAGAAAAATCTAGTGAAGCTAAAAGTAATCCAAGTGGAGCATCTTCAGATAAACTTGAAAAATCTAGTGAAGATGAAAAATCACCAGAAGAACTTGGCGAATATTATGTTTCTAAAAACAAAGATTCTGAAACTATTAAAGGTAAAAAAGCTAAATCTAATACAAATATAAACGATTATGCAAAAGCACCTAAGACTTATGATGCTGGAATTGATGGATATGCAGGCATTGCTGGTCTTGCTGCTTCAGCGCTAGCATTTTTACAAAGAAGGAAAAAAGAAGACGAAGAATAATAAAAATGAGGAGGGCTAAATTGAATAAAAAGTTAATAAGTATAATTCAGTTCCTCCTTGTTATAATCATAGCTTGGTCTGGTTATAAAATCTATAATTATCAAATGGATAACAATTCTTACGACAAATTAAAGGTGGATTATTCTGCAAGGTTAGAAGAAATTTCTAATAGTATTTCTGAAAATTCTGATGATGTTTTAGATAAAGAGATAAAGGCAGGTAGAGAGTTTGTTGAGTCACTTCACAAATCTTATCCAGATGTCATTGGAAGGATATATATAAAAAATTTGGATTTAGATTTTCCTATTGTTAAGGGGAATGACAATTCATTCTACCTTGACCATGATTACACTGGAGCTTATCATCCTTTCGGCGCTGTGTTTATGGATGCGAGAAATTCAAATGACTTCTCCGATCAAAATACTATTCTCTATGGACACAATGTCAGATCTGGTCATGTTTTTAACTCTTTGAATAAATATAGAGACCCTTCATACCTGGAGGATAATCCTTATATAATCGTAGATACTTTAAACGGAAGATTTATCTATAAAATTTTTGCCGTATACGATGCGGATGCCTATGAAAATTATAGATCAACTAGCTATGATGAGAATGAGTGGAAAGAGTTATTATCTCGAATAGAAAAGAAGAATATTATAAATAGTGATCTTCCAAAATTTGGGGAAAGACTTCTAACTCTGTCAACTTGTTCAGATATAGACGATAGAATGGCAGTGCAGGCTGTACTACAAAAATAAACTTAGACCTTCGGGTCTATTTTTTTATTCAAATTTAAATATAATTAATTTAATAGAAAAAGATTAAGTAAATTTATAAAGGATTAATATTTTTAATAGAACCTATATATCATAAAAAATTAATAATACTGTCAAAGTTAAATTTTTGTGATAGAATAATAGGTAACAATGTGAGATTGATAAGCTGATTATCAATTCATGTGATAAATATCACAGTTTAACATTTATTTTAGTTATATAATAGTTATATCTGAAATGACAATGGTCGTTTTATGTAAAACTATTATCTAGTAACAGGTATTAAATATAGGAGGTTTAAATGGTTAAACATTTCAAAACTATGGATGGAAACGAAGCAGCAGCTCACGTAGCTTATGCGTTTTCTGATGTTTCATGTATCTATCCT
>QWCB01003535.1_pt1 | contig 11808 bp, 12 predicted proteins | sample 1972511 | NCBI WGS metagenome assembly QWCB01 (sample SAMN09866719, study PRJNA288562) | Human gut metagenome isolate term5_stool, whole genome shotgun sequencing... | isolation source: gut | host: Homo sapiens | place: USA: California
GGGCAGCACACCGTAGCCGCCGCGGCAGCTGCGCCGGGCCGTACTGCGGGCCCACCAGCGGCCAAGCGCCATGCAGTCCGGCTCGAAGATGCCGAGAAGCTCCGTGGGCCGCGTACGCAGCTCCAGCGCGTGACGCGCGCCTGCATACATCCAGACCGGATTTTCAAACGCGCGCAGATCATAATCATGGTATGCCTGTCCTGCACCTTCAAGCACGCTGAGCGGTTCAAAGTTCTGCCCGGCAAGCTCTTCAGCAGAACCATAGCGGATGGCTTCAGTTTCCGTGCCGAGATTCTCGCCCACGGTGGCGTGGGCATTGCCCAGCCCGGCATCCGAGAGCCGGCGGCACAGCGAGGCGGGCGTTTCCGCCCCGCCGGTCAGGAAAAATACGGCCTTATGGGTCATGCACAGCCCCACCGGGTCGCAGCTGCAGCCGTGGGCGGACGCCAGTTTCCAATCCTGCCAGGGGCGCCCCAGCGCCGCCGAGAGCAGCTGGATGCTGGAAACGCCCGGATACACCCGCGCGGGGATGCCCAGCGCCCGCAGCGGCGTGAGCAGACCGGACGCACCGGAGTAAAATCCGGTATCGCCGCTGTAAAGCACGGCAGCATCCTGCCCGGGGTTTTGTGCCAGTGTTTCCAGAATGTCAGCGGGCTGGTAGAGCGCGAACTGCCGGGCCGTGCAGTCTGCAGGCAGGCCCGCCAGCAGCCGCTTTGCACCGAACACAAGGCCCGCGCTGCGCACAGCCTGCTGTGCCTGCGTCGAAAGGGCTTCCCATTTTCCGCTGCCCATGCCGATCAGTGTGACCATTGCAAAATCTCCTTGCAATACGCTAAAATTTGTGTTTCCGTCTCGCCAGTTTCCGGCGGGCGGCGCAGCACCACCAGCTGTGCGCCGGTATCGGCAGCGGCCTGCACCTTCTCGGCAAAGCCGCCCGCTGCGCCGCCGTCCTTGGTGACGAGGTACCGGATCTGGAACTGTGTGATCAACGCCTTATTCAGCGCCAGACTGAACGGCCCCTGCATGGCAATGATGTTCCGGTGCGGGACATTGGCCGCTTCACAGGCGGCAATGCCCTCCGGCGTGGGCAGGACGCGCGGGTAAAGCCGCGCCGGTTCCAGCCCGGCAAACACAGCCAGCTCCTTGGCACCGGTGGCAAGCAGGATATTGCCCTCTGTCCCGGCCAGATATTCTGCAGCCTGCGCTGCTGTTTCAAACACCGCACAGCCGGGCGGCAAGGGGCTTTGCGCACGCAGCAGGCGGCGGTATTCCACGCCCGCCTGCACCGCTGCAGCGCGGATATTCCTGGTGGCATCCACTGCATAAGGGTGGGTGGCATCCACGCAGAGATCAGCTCCCGCCAGCAATGCCGCCATGGCATCCGGCTGCAGCCGCCCGGCGTGCACCGTGATGCCCGCCATTTCGCCCTGCTCCTCGGCTCCCAGCGGCGTTGCCACGCACACCGTTACCGCAACGCCAAGCTCTGCCAGCTTTTTGGAAAAGCGGCGGCCCTCGGTGGTGCCGCTGAACACGACCGCCTTCACTTACGGTACCCCCGCGGCGTGACCATCCGGCCCGAAAGGGCGCGGGTATTGCTGTTGCCGATATACACGGTGGTGAACATATCCACCGGCGTGTTTTCCAGCTCGGCCAGCGTCAGCACCCGGGCGCTCTGGCCCTCGCGGCCAATGTTGCGCACAAGGCCGCAGACGGTATCATCCGCCTTGCCGTTTGCGCGCAGGATGCGCACTGCCTTTTGCAGGTAGTCCGGCCTGCCCTTGGAGGAAGGATTATAGAGTGCAGCGCAGAAATCTCCCTGCGCTGCGCAGGCCAGCCGCTTTTCGATGACCTCCCACGGGGTAAGCCGGTCGGAAAGGGAGATCACGCAGAAATCGTGAGCCAGCGGCGCGCCCAGCACAGCCCCGCCGCTGAGGGCGGCCGTAAGGCCGGGCACCACTTCTACGGCAACGTCCGGGTAATCCTGCGCCAGTTCCAGCAGCGGGCTGGCCATGCCGTAAACGCCTGCGTCGCCGCTGCACACCATCACCACGCGCCTGCCGGTATCCGCCTTTTCCAGCGCCCAGCGGCAGCGGTCGATCTCCTTGGTCATGCCGGTGGAATAATATTCCTCACATGGGAACTCCGGCTCGATCAGATCAAGATAAAGTTTATAGCCGCAGATGGCATCTGCGTGTTCCAGAACGTTCTGGGCTTCCTGCGTCAGGTAGTAAACATCTCCGGGGCCAATGCCCACCACGTAGACTACCTTTTCCGGTTCGTCGATCTCAAATTCCATCGGGTCAAACATTCTGCCACCTCCAGTCCGGGGCATAGGGCCGCACGGCCAGCGCAAAGGTCACGCCGGTATGGGCATATTTGTGAAAAACGAGTGTCCCGCCTGCGGCCAGCACTGCCGACCGTTCACAGACATTGTCCACGCCGGTAACGCTCTGCACAAAGGCCGAAGGCGTAAAGCTGCCGGGGGCGGCACGCAGCTGTTCCGCTGTGAAAAAATGCACCGGCCAGCTGTGGCTCTTACAGAAGGTCAGCAGGCCCGCCTCGTTTTGTTTTAAGTCGATGCTTGCCGCCGCCGTGATGCATTGCGGCGCAAGGCGGTTCTGGGCGCAGAAAGCTGCAAAGGCTTCGGCCAGCGTTTCGGTGCTGGTGCCGCGTTTGCAGCCCACGCCCAGCACGCCGATGCGCGGCACCAGATGCAGCGCATCCCCCGCCGGGCAGAGGGTGAGGGCAAAGTCCGGGGCATCTCCCGCCGTGATCCCATCAGGCGGTGCACCCACAATGGGCCAGTCGGATGCAAACTGCACCGTTTTGCCCGCCAGCAGTGCACCGCTGACAAGCTTGATGCGCTCCGGCTCCAGCACGGTGCAGTTCTGGTGCTTTGCCCACTCGTCCACCGCAAACACACCGTTTGCGTCGGTGGCTGTGGTGATCACCGGCACCGCACCGCACACAGCGGCAAGCGCCCGGGCAAGGTCGTTGGCACCGCCCAGGTGGCCTGAGAGGATGGGCACGGCAAAGCGGCCGCACTCGTCCAGCACCACAACGGCAGGGTCCTGTGCCTTGCTTTGGCAGTGGGGCGCAATGGCCCGCACCGCAATGCCCACAGCACCTACAAAAACAAGGGCATCGCTCCCGGCAAACTGGCGGGCCGTCCAATCGGCAAGGTGCACCTGCCCGGCTTCATGGCCGCAGCGGGTCACACTGCCGGGATATGCCGCCGCCAGTTTTTGGGCCAGTGCAAGGCCCTTTGCCGTAAAGGCAAGGTAGGCCCGGGTCACTGGTCTGTCCCCTTGCGGAACTCGGTGGTAAAGGCCGGGTCGTAGAGCTTGCTGCGCTCATAGTTCCGGCCCAGAAAGCCGCCTGCCACGATGAGCGCCGTTTTGGTGATGCCCGCTGCATGAACGCTTTCCGCCAGCGTACCTACGGTGCAGCGCACCGTTTTTTCCTCCGGCCATGTGGCCTTATACACCACCGCTGCCGGGGTATCCGGCGTATAGGCACCGCCTGCCAGAAGCGCCTGCTGTACTTTGTCCACAAGGCCGATGGAAAGGAAAATGACCATCGTTGCCCCGTGGGCGGCAAGGCTTGCCAGCTTTTCTTTTTCCGGCACCGGGGTGCGGCCCTCCATGCGGGTGATGATGACGGTCTGGCTCACGGTGGGCAGCGTGTACTCTGCATTCAGTGCCGCCGCTGCACCGCAGAAGCTGGACACACCGGGGGTATCATCGTAGGGAATGCCCTCGGCGTCCAGCACATCCATCTGCTCCCGGATGGCACCGTAAAGGCAGGGGTCGCCGGTGTGCAGGCGCACGGTGATCTTACCCGCAGCTTCCATCTGCCGCATCACATCCAGCACCTGCTCCAGCGTCATTTCAGCGCTGTTATAAATGGCGCAGTCTGCCTTTGCAAGGCCCAGCAGGGCCGGGTTCACCAGACTGCCCGCATAGATGATGCAGTCGGCTTTCTGAAGCAGGGCCGCGCCCCGCCGGGTGATGAGGTCCGGTGCGCCGGGGCCTGCACCAACAAAATGTACCATAACGTTACTCCTTTACCAAAACGGTGGCAAAATAACCGGCCTGTTCCTGCGGCCGCTCAAGGGAAAGATCCGGGTAGACCCGCTCGTCCGGCAGACCGCAGTTGCACACAAGTGCGCTTTTTTTCAGCTTATCTGCCTGCTGCAGGGTATCCAATAAGACAGGCAATTGCCTGCCGGCTTTCATCAATACCTTGGTGCCGGGCATTTCCAGCACGCGGTCTGTCCAGCCGCCGGGCGCAATGGTAAGCGGCGTATCCATGCCGCCGGTCAGCGGCACATTCAGCCGCGCCGCCGCCGCACAAAAGCTGGGCACGCCTGCCGCCATGGCGGTGGCATAACCCCCGGCCTGCAAGATCTCCTGCAGGTAACCAAAGGTGGCATAGATGGAAACATCACCGATATTCAGCATGGCAACGTCCTGCCCGGCATCCAGATACTGCCGCACCGCGGCGGCGGCTTTTTCGTGCGAAGCCGCCAGCGCGGCCGGGTCACGGCTCATGGCAAAGTACAGCGGGACGATGGTCTTGCCGTCCAGCGCTTCTCCCAGCGCACTGCGGGCGATGTCCAGCGCCAGCATCTGGCCGGAAGCAGTCTGCGGCGCGGCCAGCACCGGGCACTGCCGGATGAGCCGCACAGCCTGCAGCGTCATCAGCTCCGGGTCGCCGGGGCCGACGCTGACACCGTAAAATGTACCTTTCAGTTCTGCCATTCCTGCATCAGCTCCTTTGCCGTTTTTGTCTCGCCCAGCGGGCCGTGCTGGTTGGAGAACAGCACCGCGCCCACCCGGAAGGCCCCGCCTGCCCGCCGGTCCAGATGCATCTGGATGGCGGCAAGGATGCTTTCCAGCACCGGTGCACGCAGCTGCGCGCCGTCCAGAATGTCAAGGCAGGCATCGGTGGTGGCGGCATCCATCAGGGCGGCGCACACCTCATGCGCGGCACCGCACAGCGCCGCATGGGCGCAAAACACTTCAGCGCGGCCATCCGCCGTGTGGGAGTGGGTGTTCATGACCCCTGCCGCCAGCTTGCAGAGCTTGCCTACGTGGCCTACCAGAAGCACTTCCTCAAATTTGGCCGTGGCAGCCATATCCAGCGTATCCCCGATAAAGTTGGAAGTTTTGACCACCGGGAACCGCTCGAACTGCGGCAGAGCGCTGGCCAGATAATCCAGCCCGTAGTTGCCGGGTGCCAGCACCAGCCGCCGGGGGGCGGGGGCATTTTTTGCCCGCAGCGCGGCCTGATTCATTTCCAGCTGGATGGTATCCAGAATGGCCTGCTGGCTCATGGGTTCCACGATGCCGCTGGTGCCCAGAATGGAAAGCCCGCCCTCCACCCCGATGTGCGGGTTGAAGGTGCGCTTTGCCGTCTCGGCACCGCCTTCCACAGAGATGGTCACCGCAAAGCCGCCGGTGTAGGCAGCATTTTCAGCTTCCCGTTCCAGCGCTTCGGCAATCATCTGGCGGGGCACATGGTTGATGGCGGCCTCGCCTACGGGTTGGTCAAGGCCGGGCTTCGTCACCCGGCCCACCCCCTCGCCGCCAAGGATGCGCACGCCGGGGGCATCCGGTTCCAGTACCACTGATGCGACCACCGGCAGGCCCGTAGTCACATCCACATCGTCGCCGCCGTCCTTGCGGATGGCACATGCGGCACCTGTGTCCGTGCTGCGGCACCAGAGGGGAGCCACCTCCACCACAATGCCCTTGGGCGTGCGCAGAGCCACCGTTTCCGGTTCGCGGCCGGTCAGCAGCAGACGCGCCGCCCCTGCAGCCCCCAGCGCGGCACAGGTGCCGGTGGTATAGCCGCAGCGCAGCAACTTCTGCCCGCTGCGGACGTAATGCTCAAACTGAGGTTTTCCGGCGGGTGCCTTTTCGGCTTCCGGCTCCGGTGTGCCGAACAGAGCCGTGTACTGCTGTTCGGTCAGGCCGTACAGGGTGCGGATGTTCTCCGGCTGAAACGCCTGTTCCGGGGTCAGCACGCCGGAAACACCACCGGGCGAAACGCACACCACCGTGTCCGCTATTTTTTCAGCCAATTCCAGCTCGTGCAGGCTCAGGATCACCGCCAGCTGACCGGTATGGGCCAGCTCCTTTAAAATGGTGAGCAGCTCGATCTTGCCCTTGATATCCAGAAAAGAGGTCGGCTCGTCCAGCAGGATCACTTCCGGCTGTTGGCACAGTGCCCGGGCCAGCAGGATGCGCTGGCGCTGGCCGTCGCTGATGCGGTTAAAATCCCGGTCTGCAAGGTGTGCCGCGCCCACCAGCTCCAAAGCTCTGTGCACCTGCTGCCTGTCCTCGGCAGACAAAATGCCCAGCCGTCCGGTGTAGGGATAGCGCCCCGCCGAAACAAAGTCAAAGCAGGTGGTCAGCTCCATCCGGCGGCTGTGGGGAGCCATGAGAGCCAGCTTCTGCGCCCGCTGGGTACCGGTATAGGCAGTAAGATCCTTCCCCGCCAGAAGCACTGTGCCGCCCATGGGGGCCAGCTGGCCCGCCAGTGTGCGCAGTAAGGTGGATTTGCCTGCGCCGTTGGGGCCAATCAAGGTCAGGATCTGGCCCGGCTGCACCCCGAGGCAAATATCCGAGAGCAGCGGTGTCTTGCCGTAGCCGATGGCAAGCTCCCGCGCAGTGCAAAGTGCTTTTTCGTTCATCATGCGCCCTCCCGCTCTGAATTGCGCCGCACCAGCAGCCAGATGACCACCGGTGCGCCGAACACGGCCGTGACCGAGCTGATGGACAGCTCCGTGGGCGCGAACAGACTGCGGGCCAGCAGGTCGCAGAACAGGCAGAAAGCCGCACCGCCCAAGCAGCACCCCGGCAGCACATACAGCGGCTTTGCGCTGCCCAGCAGCTGCTTGACAAGGTGCGGCACCGCGATGCCTACAAAGGAGATCGGCCCCGCAAAGGCGGTGACGCAGGCCGCCAGCAGGCTAGATAGCAGCACCAGCGCTGCCGAGAAAGGCTTGACATTCACGCCCACGCTGCGGGCATATGATTCGCCCATCTGGTAGGCGGCCATGGGCTTGGAAAGCAGAAAGGATGCCGCCAGCGCAGGCAGCACCACCAGTGCCGCAGCCTGCACATTGGCCCATGTCACGCCGGAAAAGCTGCCCTGCGACCAGTTGTGCAGATTGACGATGTTGGAATCCTGCGCAAAGGCCACCACGATATCGGTGATGGCGGAGCAGATATAGCCGATCATCACACCGCAGATGACCAGAATGCTCATGCGCTGCACCCGCCGGGCCACCGCCAGCACAAAGGCCATGGAAGCCATGGCACCCGCAAAGGCAGCCGCGATCATCATGGCCGAGCTGGTCAGCATCCCGTGGTCCAGAAACACCACCATGGTCAGGGCCACCGCCAGCTTTGCGCCGCTGGAAACGCCCATAACAAATGGCCCGGCAATGGGGTTTGCAAAAAAAGTCTGCAGCAGGTAGCCTGCCGCACTGAGGGCTGCCCCCAACAGCGCCGCCATGACCGCGCGGGGCAGGCGCAGCTGCAGGATGATGTTCCCCGCAAGCGCATCGCTGCCCTTGCCCAGCAGCGCCGTCAGCACCGCACCCGGTGCAAGGGATACGCTGCCCCAGAACAGGTTCAGCGCAAAAAGCACAGCCACGGCTGCCGCAAGGGCAATATAGGCGGCTGCAAGGCGTCTGGTACGGGTCATAGGCTTTCCTTTCTGTAAAATTTTCCTTCTTTAATCCACATGGGTGAGGAATTTCAGGGTACTGGCGGCAGGTGTGCCCTTGGTAAACACCCGGTTCATATCCACGATCAGGTCTGCCAGCTCCATGCTCTGCTGGAACAGACTCTGGGTGGTGCACCACACCTGACCGTTCTGCACCGCTTTGAACTCGTTCAACAGTGGGAAACGCTCGGTCAGCTGGCTCACCGATGCGATCATGCCCTCGATGGCGCTGTTGTAGATGAGCACATCGGCATCCTTTGCACCTGCATAGAAGTCCTCAAGCGGCAGGTTCATGGTAGCAAGGCTGTTGCCATTGTCCGTCAGGTCCGCAAAGACATAGCTGCCGCCCGCCATCTCGATCATGCGGGCCACATAGTCACTGCCTTTGCGCACAGTGGCAAGGTTGTTGGTGGTCAGCGAGAAGAAGGCGCAGCTTTTTCCCGTGGGTTCCTGCGAGAGGATGGGCTGAACGGCTGTCTCCTGCGCGGAAAACACCTGCTCGGCCTGTTCTTCCCTGCCCAGCAGGATGCCGTAAAGCTTGATCCACTCCATGCGGGCCAGCGGGTCGCTCTCGTAGCTGGAACGCTCCACCAGCACCGGGATGCCAAAGTGTTCCAGCTGTTCCTTTACCTCCGGCGTGTGCAGGATCATGGTATTCTCAATGGCAAGGCGGCAGCCCGCTGCCAGGATCTGCTCGTAATCCGGGGCGCTGTACTTGCCGGCATACGCGATTTTTCCCTCTTCCATGGCCTGCTGCACCGCGGGCAGATACCAGCCCTCGGCCTTGGTGCCGGAAAAGGCCACGCTGTCCAGTGCGTCCAGATGTAAAAGCAGATCCATCACCGAGGTGGAGACCAGATAAATATTCTCCACCGGCTGGCGCAGCACAGTCACATCAGCAGGCAGACCGTCCACCTCCGCAGCATCTTCCGGCACAACAAGGAACCGTGCATCCGACTCCGCGATGGTCAGCATGGTATAGCCGCCCTCATAGCAGTCCGCTGTGAACTGCTGTGCATAGTCCAGCTTGTAATGATGGGAGAAAACAAGACTTTCCGTATTGGCAGGCTGAGCCTTGCTGCCGCAGCCGGTCAGCGTCAGCGCCGCAGCGGGGATCAGTTTCAGAAATTGGTTGCGAGTGATTTTCATAGGTAACTCCTTCCGTCACGGCTTACGCCGCGCCACCTCCCTCATAGAGGGAGGCTTTGGCAGTACGGTAAAGTTTATCTTTTTGCCAAAGAAGGTGACTAGAGGAGTCACTTCAGACTTGCAGAATCAAAGGTCAGCGTATACTCGATCTCGTGGGGGGTGCTCATGGCAACGGTGTCGGCGGTGACATCCAGTGCGGTATCCAGCGCCGATACCGGAATTTCAAAGGTGGAATTGCCCTCGGTGTTGGTGGGCAAATACTTCTCGCCGTCCACGATCATATAATCATAGTTCGGGCTGCTCCACACGATGGTAGCGGTCATTTTGCCGTCTGCCACGGTCAGGGCGGCGGGGCTCTCCACGGTGGCACGGCCGGAGCCGCCCTCCAGCGTCACATCACAGGTGTAGGTGCCGTCTGCCGGGGTCTCGGCTTCCGCAGCCTTTTCCACGGCATCACGCACGCTGACGACATGGTCGTACCACTTGCCCTTGGTGCCCAGAATGGCAAGGTCAAAGTCCGTATCCACAGCAGTGACCGGAATGTCAAAGCCGTACACCTCCTCCGAGGTGCCGTCGGAATAGGTGACGGTATCTGTGGTGGGCTGCAGCCAGTCGGCCTCGTGGTCGGCGGCATCGGAAGCCTTGCCCAGATACAGGTTGACGATATGGGTGGAAGCAAGGCTGACATGGAAGGTCATCTGGCCGTTCTCCACGGTCAGGGTGCCCTTGCCGTCGCAGGCTTCGTTGGCGTGGAACATGCTGCTGTCGGTGTCAAACTCGGCGGTATACACACCATCCGGCAAAGCGGCGGTCTCAGCGGCAGAAGAAGCCACGGAAGAAGCAGCCTCCGAGCTGGCAGCACTGGAAGCTGCAGAAGATGCCGTGGAAGAAGCGCCGCAGCCCACCAGCAGACTCAATGCCAGAGAAGCAGCGACAACACAGGAAAAAACGCGTTTCATAGGAAATACCTCTACATTATAAAAAATCAGCTTTTATTATACCATTGTTCAGATAAAAAATGAACCCTCTCCACCGGATGCCGCAAAGCGGCCGCGAGACGGAGAGGGTTCGTTTGATCAACCGTTCAGAGAATCGATCGCCGCCTTGGTGTGGGCGACATACAGCTTCTGGACATCCTCGATCCCACCCAGACCAGCGATCTGGCAGTCGATGCTGTCGAAAGCACCGGAAGCCTTGAACTGGCTCAGCCAGGAATCGGCATCCTCACCGGCCATATCGTTGTTGGCGTGATCGCCGGCAACCACCATCAACGGGCGCAGAATGACCTTGGTGTAGCCCGCAGCCTTAACAGCCTCGATGACGTTCTCGCAGGCAGTCTCTTCCGGCTTGCCCTCAACGGTGCCAATGAACACATTGTCGTAGCCCAGAGTCTGCATAGTGGTCTGCATCTGGCTGTAGCTCACCTTTGCGGTGTGCGAGGTGCCGTGGCCCATAAAAACAAAGGCGACCTTGTCCACAGCAGCGGCATCCAGACTGTCGTAGCCGGCTTCCTTCACGGCAGCAGCGGTGACAGCCTTGGCAACGTCTTCCTTATCCTGATTGATGATGGTGGCATCGGAACCGACCTCGCCCAGCAGGGGCTCAGCCACAGCGACAGATTCAAACTTGTCGCGGTAGGTGTCGATCATTTCCATCATCTCGTCGTACTCAGCACCGTGCATCAGGTGGGTGGGCTGGACGACCAGATTCTTCACGCCGTTTTCCACAGCGCGGTCCATGGCCTGCTGCATGTTGTCGATCTTTTCGCCGTCACGAGCCTGCACATGGTTGATGATGATCTGTGCGGTGAATGCGCGGCGCACAGACCAATCCGGGTATGCGGCCTGCAGAGCATCCTCGATGCCCTTGATGTCCTTCACGCGGCTGTCGTTGAAGGAGGTGCCGAAGGAGACCACCAGCAGCTCGTTGTCGCCAATGTCGTCCTGATTGCGGGCATCGTCCTTGGAAGCATCACCGGTGTCACGGCCAAAGTAGTCGGGGTCGGCGTTCTCACCTTCCACCAGTTCCTTCTGGGTGTCGGTCAGGGCATCCCATGCAGCCTTGGCGGCTTCGCACTGGGCATCGGTATCCTCATTGCGCTCCTGCACATAGATGGCATCGATCAGGTCTGCCACGTTCTTTGCTGCCATTTCGTCAGCCTCCTCGCTGCTCGCTTCGCTGGAAGCGGAAGACGCAGCGGTGCTGGATGCAGTGCTGGAAGCAGCACCGCCGCAGCCGGTGAGCACGCCGGCGCACAGAGCCAGAGCCGTAACAGCTGCGGCCAGCTTTTTGGTTTCGATCTTTCTCATTGTTCTTGTCCTTTCCTGCTGGATAAATTGCGGTTTGAACCAAACAAAGGGTACAGGAAAGAGAGATGAAAAAAGAACTCGATAAGGAGCTTTATCCGGATTATGTGTACCCGGAATTTACACCGGAGTATGTTGCAAATGAATTTTTGAGGTGGATATAAATGCAGATCCTCTGGCTTGTCAAAACCACGCTGCCGCAGGCTGCGGCTGCCTGCGGGCTGGCCGGAGCCAGCGATGTCAGCGGCAGCTGGCTGACCGGGCAGCTGGCCGCGCTGCGCGCCAGCGCCGACAGCGTGCGCGCGGGATTGGCGAACCTGCCGGAGTAGCCGATCTGCGAGACGGGGGAGGGAGCCGCGCAGAACTTCCCGCACGCGCAGCGATTGCTGCCGTACGGACTCCTCCTGTCCCTGCCGGTTGAGAGGGTCGGCGTAGATTGCGATAGTGCGGATCGGGGGAGCGTCGCTTGGGCGGCGCTCCCCGTCGTTAAGGGAGGGGTCGCGCTCCCCCTGGGAAGGAAGGGCTCAGCATGCTGGTCGAGATCGACGAGAGGTACTGCATCGGGTGCGGGCGCTGCGTGGACGATTGCGTGGGCGCGAATCTTGAGGTGGAG
>QWCB01005803.1_pt1 | contig 11808 bp, 16 predicted proteins | sample 1972511 | NCBI WGS metagenome assembly QWCB01 (sample SAMN09866719, study PRJNA288562) | Human gut metagenome isolate term5_stool, whole genome shotgun sequencing... | isolation source: gut | host: Homo sapiens | place: USA: California
GGCAGCAAGCGCCGCGCCACCAATACCCGACTCCATCGCGGCCTGGAAAGTCGCGAAATCAATCTCGCCCCGCGACACCATCTCGGAGATCTCGGCACTCGTCTTACCAAGCTGCTTCGACAAGAACTGCAGCACCGGCACACCAGCACTGGTGAGCTGGAGCAGATCATCACCCTGCAGCTTGCCGCGCGCTGCCACCGAACCGAAGATCGCACCCACATCGGTGAGCGAACGACCCGAAAGCTGGGCAGTATCCGCCACCGACTTCAGGGTTTTTTCAAGCTCTGCACCCTGCTGCACACCAGCAGCGTTCAATGAAGCCGCGACAGTAGCGGCGTCGCCGAGGCCGAATGCCGTGCCCTTCACCGACGCGAGGGCATTATCCATGATGCCCTCGACCTCGGCCGCCGACTTGCCAAGGCCCTTCAGCTTGGCTTCCGCGCCCTCAATCGCGAGCGCACGGTCAATGCCACCCTTGACCGTGAGCCCACCGATGACGGCACCAATCGTGCCCAGCGCGGCCGTACCGACTGACGCGACGGTTTTGAACGCGCCGCTGAGCGCGCCCTTGATGGATGCGCTCCAGCTTTTCGCGTACCGGTCAGTGGGGACACCACCGAGTTCGGTGCGCACCGCTTCTGAGAAGCCCTTCATGGAAGGCGTGATCTGAATCCAAGCAGTACCGAGATCGAAATCTGCCATGAAGGCCCCCTTATTTATTTGTTGTGTTGTAGGAACTTTTCGTACTTCGCGCGTTCCCGTTCCTGACGCTCGGCAGCGGCGTGCTGCCAGCCCGGCTCAGGTGGCTCTACCGGCCGTACCGGTTTCAACCGCTGCCCAACCATCGACGAGGTGAGATCCACCACCGATTGCCGGATCAGCGCGCCCTCAAGATGGATCGCGGCGACCTCGTCCGACCAGGTCGGCTGTCCACCTAGTGCTTGCGCAAGCCTCGACCCCCGCGGCAGCTGCGTGATCAATACAACCAGCCGCCGCGGGGTGATCTTGCCGCGCCAATAATCGAGCAGATCTACCCCATAGGTGGCGAGTAGATCCGCTTCGATGGCCTCCCCATGCTCACGAAGCAGCGCGGGAAGGGCTAGCGTTTTCCCTGACCGATTGCCTGCATCGCGCCGGCCACGAACTTCGCCATCGACGAGACCCGCAGGCGGCCCGATTCTTCACGTAGCCGGTCGCGGAACTCTTCGTTATGGTCGCCCGCGATTGCGGCAAACATTTTCGTGGGGATGTTGTTTTCCATCGCTTCAAGCGCTTCCGCGTCGTCCAGCGCGTCGGGGTCGATCTCGAACTTGAAATCGATGCCGTCAACGTCGAACTCAACCTCGATAGGTTCGCCGGTTGCTTCGGCTTTCGCGGCCCGGTCAGCGGGCACCTTCGCGCCGGCGGCTTTTGCTTTCGCTGCTGTGGTTTTTTCGGTGGTCATGTTGTGTCTCCTGAATGGTTACTGTCTCCCGAGAATTGGCCCTGCTGTGGGTGCAGGAGACAACACCCACAGCAGAGGATGGAGTTACACGTTCGAGTCGCCCGCAGTGGCCTGCATCGCTTCAGCGTTCGTGAGGATCACGTAATCCTCAAGCACTTCGAGCTTGTGCGTGTACGCAGTCATCTCAGTGGTCTTGAACGCCAACGACTCACGTTCACCGAGCTGCAGCAGCGGGAACAGGATTCGCCACTGTGCGCCATTACCTGACGTGTCAAACAGGTCAAGAACGCCGGTGCACAGCTTCGTTTGACGTGCAGTCTTCGCGGTGATCTTCGTGATATCGCCGGACTTTTCCGCAGTCGCGTCGAGCGCGCGCAGCACCGTCTTCAGCTTCGACTCGAGCAGGGTCGCGGTGAGAGTCGTGTCCGACGAGCTCATGTAGGTCTTCACGACCTTGTGGCCCTGGTGGCCACGAATCTTCTCGAGCGAGTCGGAGAACTCGAGGCCCATGCCGTCCTCAGAGATCCAGCCGACATGCTCCAGCTCTTTCGGGAGAGGCGAGGTGAGGTCAGTCACCTTGGACAGGTCTACCTTGCCGTCGGCGAGGTACAGTGCGTCGTTGTCGGCACCGAAAATGAGCGCGTTGAGCGCATCTACTCCATTAGCCATGGTTCTTTTGGGTCCTTTCATGAGAAAAGCCCCAACCGAAACGGCAAGGGCTCAGAGGTTGTGGTTCCTATTGAGTTAGGTGAGTTTGGTGACCAGTTGATAGGTCGCGGTGTATCTGGGTGATTTCACGTCCGGGTCGGGGTAGTCCTGCGGTGTGCCGCCGGTTACCGAGTTCACCGGTAGCGGTGAGATCGGTAGCTGGTGGATGGCTTCGTCCACTGTGGTGGCGAGTGTCGCTGCGCGTCCCGTGGAGGTTTCGTAGCAGTCAATCGTGAGCTGCACCTGCTGCAGTACCCGGTTGGATCTGCCAGCGCCACCGGTCGCGATGACTCGCACGAACGCTGACGTGCCGTTATCCGGCCGGGTAGACACAACAGGCACCTTCACGATGCCGCGCAGGTATTCCATGACGAGCGCTTTAATGTCGGGTGGCCGCATCAGCCACCACCCACTGCACGCTGGATCACGTGGTTACGTGCCTGGCGGCGTTTCGCTTCCGCCGATTGCGCGGTGACACGGCCACGGTGACGGTCCCAGCCGACGCTGAGCGAGGGTTCGAAGCCATCCCCGCACTTCTTTGCGGTCGATTCCGCAGCTTTGCCGAGGATGCCGCGCATCTGCTCGGATTTCAGCACCGAGATCGCAGCCTTCCTGGAGAGCGTGAACTTCGCTTTAGCCATTCCATTACTCCTTCACCGGTTCAGTGTTCTCAACAGTGACCGCGAGCCCCAACGGCCATTTAGCCGGTCGCGACGCTACCTGCCATGTCGAGCCGTCGATCTCGAGCACGTCGCCGAGCCGCACATCTGGCCACTCCCCTGGCCAGTACACAGTCGGTTGCGATATCGCCGAGAACGCGCCAGCCGAGATCTCGACTGTTGACGAGGTCGGCGCGAACAGTGCATCCGGTAGCGATTCCCGTACCTGTGCGCCGGGTATCGGGTCGCCGTACTGGTCAACGCCAGCCGGAGTATCACGCAACCGCACCACCGGGCTGCGCGCCCATTCGAACGTCATAGCAGCCACTCCAGCCCGTAGTCGTAGCCTGCGTCTGCCGGCATCAAATCGACCTCGAAGGCTTTGCCCCCGGTCAAACCAAGCGCGCGCCGGTCAGCTTTCGTTAAATACAGGTCGCCCATCGGGTTGCTGTACTTCACCGATTCCTGGAACGGGCCGGCCCCGAACTGTGTCGAATCAATACCGATACCGCCAGGACCAGACATCGCGCGTTTCACCATGCCGGCGGTGATACGCCGAAGCGTGCTCCCCGATACCTTCGAGATGTCACCGACTTCGTCAGCGATCATTTGTGAGGCATCGAGCAGCAACGCTTCAGCAGTACCCCGCTCCGATGGTGTGAGCGTGCGCCACCGTGTTTCGAGTTCCGAAACGGTAGCGAACGGTTCCAGGACTTCTCCCATGACGCACACCCTCCCCATTAGTTACCGGTTGCTTTGATGAGTTCAGCGCGGGTCATGTCGCCAGGGTCGATACCTACCGACTCGGCGTACTTCGCCCAGTCGCCACGAGACGCCGTCTTTGCCGGTGCCTTGACCGACTGGCTCGCAGACGAACCTTCCGGCTCTACGCTCTGCTCACCAGCCGTAGTGGCACGCACCGGTTGACTGCCCGCAACCTTCATGTTGAAGGTGGCAGGGAGACCTTTTGCGACTTCATCCGACGTCTGCACCGTTACTCCACGGTATGTTCCGGTCGCCATTAGGACGCTGCTTCCTCAATCACAGCGAAGCGATCCGCGAACACGTACCAGCCGTACACGATTTCAAGGCGCAGCGCGATCTGGTTCTTACGCTTCAGGTCGCCCTGACCGTCAGGGTCACCGAAACGGATTACCTCGACCGGCAGTTCTCGCTGGACACCCCAACGGATACCGTTCGTGAAGTCACCGATGATCGCGCGGGCCTTAGTATCTGTCGCTTCCGGGCGGCCCGATACGGTGTCGCCAACCGATGCTCGGAATCCCTCGAACGACTGCACCTCGACGCCGAGGCCGAGCTCTGGGTACAGTTTGCGGCCCTGCGTGTCACGCTCGGTGGCAAGTCCCCATGCATACGACGGGTCGAGTGCGATGCCGGTCACACGCTTCTGTGCGCCCACGAGTGCACCTACGGCCGCTTCGATCTCAGTCGCCGGCTTGCCCTCGGCCTTGACACGGTTCTGAGTAGCACCGATGTAGTTAGTCCAGTCACTGATCTCGCTACCAGTGAGCGGGTTAATGCGGTGGTACATACCCAGGTCAAGTGCGCGGGCGAGAGCGGTCTTACCAGCGGACGCGAGCTCGGTGAGCACGCCAAGCTGGTAATCCTGATCGGCCCACTCCACTTCCTGGTTGAACCGCATCGTGACCTGTGCCTTACGTGGCTTCGCGGTCACAACACCGAACGATGCAGTGGTGGGCGACTTGTCAGCGCCCTCTTCGACGAACTCCGCCTTGGGAATGTCGTTGAACGTGATGAAGTCAACGTTGCCGAACCGCATCGGCTCACGGGTCGAGAGCGCAGCAACAGTCGATTCGGTCTTGGCATCCTTGATCATGCCGTCAGCGATAGTGCGGGGAAGGTTCTTGAGTTCCCCGGTTCCAAACGTAGCCATTTGTTAGCTCCTATTCGTTGTTGAACAAGTCCGCCGCGAACTCGGCGAGACTGTCATTTGTTTTGCCGGGGGTGTCCCCGATGGTTGGGACGAAAACACCGTGTGCTTTCGTGTAGACCGGTTTCAGCACTTCCGCGTGCGCTTCGAGCTCTTCCCGTGTCGATCCGCGTAGAGCTTCGACGGGGATGCCGTTCTTGCGTGCAATCTCGCTTGTGAGATCCGCAAGCTCGCCAGCAGCCTTGAGCGTGTCACGCTCACCAATTGCGGTGTCGCGTTCCTCGACAGCGTGGTCACGTTCGCTCGTGATTGTGGCCACCTGTTCGCGCAGTTGCGTGAGTTCGGATTCAGCGTCGCGTAGCTTCTTCCGCCACGTTTTCGCTTCGTTCCGCACCTCGCTCATCTGTTCCGCGGTGAATGTTTCGACCTGTTCGGTGTCGTGCTGATCGGTCATATCTGTTCCCTCCTGGGGTTGCGTGCCCCACTGCTTCGGGGCATGAAAAAACCCACCCCCAGGAATGAGGATGGGTTGGTCTTCTTGTATTGGAAACGGCGAAGGCGGCTAAGACTGTCCTCAGTGAACTGTCCGCCGCCCCGCTGCCAACAGTCTATCGGCTCTTCTTTAGCCATTCAACGGAACCGTCTTTGCCTATGAAACACAGCTCTTGCAGCCAGTCAGAGCCATTGAATCTACGTTGCATCTCTGCCTTGATCAACTGATCTTCTAAAGGCGTTCGTGTCGTATCGATCACCAGTCTTGTTGCACCCTGCTCTTTTGCCCGCCGGAACTGGTTTGAGATCGTACTGTTGCCAGCCCCTTCCGGTGACTTGAGCTCACCTGGTACCCCATCAATCAGTACGTCAAGGTTCTTCACGCCTTGACCATGCTTGATCGGTAAAAACTCAATGCTGTGACCAGCATCGGCGAGCCTCCTCGCGGTCGCCAATTCATGATCGAGGATGCTGACTCCATCCGGAATCAGCACGGTTCCTACGTCCGCTTTCGGCTTTGGCCCATACCGTTCGGGGAACAGCTTCTGCATCCAGGCAGCAACCTCTGCATCTGAAGGCGACAGCCAACCCTCAGCCTCAAGCTCCTGCCGAGCCGCCATGTACTTGTCGTACAAATCGTCCGGGTCATAACCCTCAAGATGGATCCGACCAGCATCCCAAGACGGCACGATCTGACAATTACAGTGATCGTGATACCCACCATTAATCCCGGCGGTCTCTTTCGAGTGATACACCCAGCCACGCGACGCGAGCATGTCACACCACGCGCACGTCTCGCCAACCGGCACCCGAGCAAACCTGGGCTTCGACGGATCCAGCCGCACATTCCGCGCAACCGTCTCACGCCCCGAATACATGATCCACCGTTGCATCGCCCCAGCCAGCAACTGCCTGGCCGCAGCCTGGTCACCCGCCGCGAGGAACTTGCCCGCATACTTGACGGTTCCCTGGATCTGCTCTGCCGAATAGCTGTCCGCTAACGTCGCCGTAAACAGGCCCTCCGCGTCACGGAGCTGTTCATACCATTCAGCAGCAACCGCTGCGAGCGTTTCACCGTGATAATCCACAAGATCCGGCAGAATCGCCTGCAACTCGGCAATCGCTTCTTCAAGCGGCAGGTCAGCAACCAGGTCGAGCACCTGATCCAGGTCTTTAACCGCTTCGTTCGCGATGTCATTCGCGGCGCGTGCGTACCGATCAACATCACTACGACGCACCAAGATGACCTACTCCCCGGGAACTATCCCTTGCGAAACCTCATCCGTCTGCTGCCGCCCGGCAAGGATTTGCTCAAGCCGTGTCGACACGCCTTGACGCGACCACTCCGACTGCATGCTCTTGATCTGCTCATCCGAATAGCCAAGACCACGCAACGCCTCAGTCGTATCCGCGATCTTCGGAATCGCCCCGACAGCTTTCACCGTGAAATCAGCAGCAGCCTGCGGCGACACATACCGTGCCGGGCGCGTATTCACCTCGAGCTTCCACGACTCCGACGGTGGCTCGCTCAACCGGTCGCGCAACATCACCATGTTCTGCACCGTCCGTTTCAACGCCGGCTTGAACACTCGCCACTGGTATTCCGCCGTCTCAGCGAGCCGCGCTTCCGCAGCCTGCATCGCCTCAGCCGACGCCGGGTTATCCGCATAAATACCAACCATCGCCTGCGGCAGCCCAGTCGCTGCACAAAAGTTCTGCGCTAACTGCCGGTAATGCTCCAAATGCGGCGACATCGAGATCTGCGGGAACTGATCAACCTGTGGCATCTCGCCATCTTCATTCGTCTGCAACGCAAGCAACCGCCCCATCGTGGCAGTCCACCGGCCAACATCGAACCCGTTCTCATCCACACCGATCGCATACCGCTGCGGAGCGGCAAAGAACTCCGCACTCACCTCAGCACGAACCATCGTGCGGATCGCCGCATCCGTCAAATACCTGACCTCGCGCGTAATCCGCGACCGGCCAAATGGACGCCCCAACTGTGGATCGTGAACCAACGGTTCCGCAAGCACCCGCCCCGGGATGCCTGGTCGCCGATCCCAACGCCACTTCACAGCAGGTCGAGAACCAACAATCGTCGATCCGGGCAGCATAAGCACAATCCCGTTCGGTTGCCCCGAATCGTCCGTCGAAGTGACAGCCAGGAATGCGGAGATTTCACGCCGGTGCGAATCCCACAGCGCCGTCGACCATTCCGCATCACGCGCCTGCACAATAACTTCCGGCTCACCAGCCGTTACGTCTCCATGCGTGACTGTGAGAAACGCGACTGAGTGCTTATATGCAGCAGAGATCGCCTGCCCAAGGTCAAGCTCGAATCGGTTCTGTTCCAACAGTTCATTGACCTTGAACGGATCCGTCGACCCGCCCAACGAAAACCCCTCGAGAATGTGTTTCTGTGCCAGCGCAAGAACCGCCTTCTCTGGCCAGCCCATCGCGGCGCGAATATTCGTCAGGTTCCTCGGCACGGCAATCCCTAGCGACTTGAATGCCCGATGACCGTCGTAATACGCCGACAACAGTTGGTTCTTCGCACGCTTCGCCGCGAGCTGCGCAACCAGTTTCCTGAACGCTTTGCTCTCTTCACCGGTAAGACCACTCGGCATGGCCGGCGTAAGCATCAGCATGTCCGTCATGTTGTCTCCCACCGTGTCTTTCGTTTCGTTGTTTTCGCGCCCCAGAACGCGAGCGTCGCGGCATCCAGCAACGTCACATCATCCGCATCAGTGAGGCCTTGCCATCCCCACCCACCAGCGGTGCCAATCTTTCGTTTCTTCGCGTGACCGATCTGCTCAGCCAGCGTCTCCGACCCCGTCTGCAACAGATCACCCGACAACACGGCATTCAAAAACATGACGTGTGCCTCGACATAGTCGACCAACGTCGGAACCCGAATAAACCGAGCCGCCGGTTTAGCTTTCGCCCGAGCCTTCACACCAGCCTCGTCGAGCGCGTCAACGAGCGCAGCCGTGCCAGCTTTACCATCCACCACGACCTGCGCAGTCGTGCCAGCACGCTGTCTAAGCCAGTCAACAAGCCACGCCACACCCTCGGCGGTTGACGCCAAACGGATACCGCTCACCGTGATCGGACCGTCTTCCGGCGCTACCGCACCCGCAAGACCGACATATGCTCCATCAACAGAAAACTTGATTCCAAACACACGCCGCCCAGCTGGCAGACCATCATCAAACAGCCGCGACCACACACCAGGGCGAATCAGAGCAGCAGCACTACTGCCACGAACCGGCCACTGGCCCAACCGCTCCCGCGCAAAGCCAGCATCCGAAAAACGATCCCGCTCTCCAGCGACCACAGTTTCTTGCAAGCGCCCTGCGACTAGGGCTGGGTTGGTTCGTCGCCAAACCAGCACATCATCCAAGTCATATTCGTCGCCAGGCGACCATTCATGCCAGGCAAGCGACCCCGGATCATCACCAATCGCCTCTTCACGAACCCTCGTAAACACTTCCCCTGACGCGGACGGCCCCGGCGGCGTACCAGTGAAAATCCACTGTGGATTTCCCAGCGGCGCAGCCGACGTAGTCGGCATCAGCGCCTCCAACGCATCCTCCGAGGTCTCTTGCGCCTCATCAATCACCAGCAGATCAACAGTGAACCCACGCCCCGAGTTCTTTGACCGAGCAACAAGCTCAATCGAGCCACCGTTCTTCAGCAGTACAGCTTCCTGCCCATTCACTAGCCGGATCCTGTCCACCAGTGCATTCAGCTCAGGGAACTTCGCAGAAGGATCATCTGGCCTAGAACCGAAAAAATACAACAGTCGTCGGAAGTGTTTCTGCGCCGTTTTCACCTCATGCGCAGTGTGCAAGATCTTCTCACCGAGCCCAACAGCCCCGAACAACTCGCGCATCTCCAGCAGCGCATTCTTGCCGTTCTGACGCGGAACGCTCAAACCACACGTCAACGACGCCCACTTGCCACCAGTAGTCGCAAGCCAATCATCTAATACCAAGCGCTGCCACTTGTCAGGCTTAAGCCCGTACCCAGAGGCCAGCGCCGCAGCAAGGTCACCGAATGTTTCGTCTGGGCTAGGTGTGACGTGCACCCGCGGCTGCTGCATCTCTACGGGCTGCAAGGGCCTGTTGGAAGTCGATGAGTCGGCTATCTTGCTCGTCGCCATTTTCACCCATTTCGCCTAACTCAGCCAGAAGTCCGCGCATCTGCATGACTAGGGCTGCACGTTTTTCGGGCGGCGCTAACATGATCGACTCTCGAACCACGTCCAGCAACCACAGCAACTCATCACGACGCGACTGCACCATTCACCTCCGATGGGGCCCACTCAGTGTTTGCGCCCCGCAAGACATTGCACTGGCGACATGCAACCCTGAGATTTGCAGCGTCATCCGACCCGCCCTTCGAGCGCGGAAGTATATGGTCCAGATTTGGATAACGCGGATGTGAAACTGGAACATCATCTCGAACAGGGCTATGACAGAGCTGACATGTCCATGAATCTCGGCTCAGCAGCTCAGCCCTAAGCGACGGCGAAGGCCTCCACCTGTCCTTAGTCGTTCCATCCCAGCCCTGAAACTGTTTCGCACACCTAACCGAGCAAAACCGTTGGCCAGAATCGACACGACCACGAAAAGCAATCCCGCAACACTCACAGCCCCTCCACTCGCGAGCTCTGACAGCGTGCAACGGCCGACCTTCAGCCTTTCGCTGCTCACGGTATCTACGAGCCTCAGCCGACTGCGCAGCTTTGCATTTAGCGCACCGACAACCATGCTTGGCATACCGCGTCAACTGGCCATGAGCAGGAAGCGGGAACCTGCACTCGCGACACCTTTGATCACTTGCGGAGGTTGCCGAGCTACGCGCCATAGGCCGACCACAGCCAGGACAAGGATTCGCCTGCTTCTGCCGCCTCCACTTCGCCTGATCCCTACACCTATCCGAGCAGAATTTCGCATTCCCTTTGCGCCCAATGATGTCCTTGCCGCAATTCGCACACGACAATTGACACACCTCCGTCACACAAGGCCGATAGGGGGATGAAAGTTCGGAACGCCAACGGGGGTATCAGCCCTAAGCCTCCGGGGGAGCCTTGGAGGGGTGGGGAGGGTTATTGCCCCTACCAGTTGTTTGCGCCGGGTTCCCATTGGCCGATGTGTTGGTTGAAGAAGTTTTGTTGTTGTTTTTTGGTGATTGGTTGGTTGGTTGCTGCTCCTGCTTGGAGGAGTTGGCGTGCTTGGTTCAACGTCATTGTTGATTTCCAGCGGTTGCAGCGGTTGTGGAGTGCGTTCGTGTTGGTTGGGTCGAGTGGGTTTCCGCCGTGGGCGCGTGGGATGTCTTCGTCGATGACGGTTGCGTCTGGTGCTGGCCATTTGGCTTCAGGATTGAGTGGTTGGTTGCAGAGCGCACAATGTGTTGCGGTTGCTTTGATTCGTGCTGAGAGTTGTCTACGTCGGTGGCCGTTTGCGTTGTGGAGGTTGTGGTTGCTTGGCATTGCTCACCACCCCTTGCTAATAACCCTGCGCGGGTGCATACTTGGAGTTAAGAAGAAAGGAGGGAAGATGAACGAACTCAACGGAATCGCGCTCATCATCGGGGCAACCGCAGCACTGATCAAAGCAATAGCCGACCTGATCACCGCGCTACGCAAACCACCCCGAGACCGCGATTAGAAGATGCCCCGCCTACACGTACTAGGCGGGGCATCCCCGGGTTCAATCATCACACACCATGAGATTCAGCCACTACCTCGCCATCGTCGCCTGCCTCGGCGCAGCCGTCATCACCGGCACCCACGGAGCCACCTGGGCAGTCACCCTCGATGCTGCCGCCATCGTGCTCATCCTGCTCAGTGCACGAAAGGAACGCGAATGACAATCCGCTACCTCACCAGAGGCGAGTTCGCCGAACGTATCGGCGTGAAATCAGACACGCTCAAGCGCTACAACCTGCCAAAACCCGACGCCATCGTGGGAACCATGCGCGGCTGGCTGCCCGAAACTATCGATAAGTGGAACGCGTCACGCCCCGGACGTGGTCGCAAATGGGCCGACCGGGATGTCCAGTAGGCATACGGGGTGAAGTCTTTGCCTGGCCGCCCCAACGCGGGCTGTTACCTTTTCCTGGCCAGGGCTTCTGCGCCCGTCTGGTGCACCTGCGTCGCTCGGGCGACGCGAGACTAGACGCATTGCACGCATCCGAGGTATCGAACCTCGCCTACAGGTTTTGGAGACCTGTTCGCACCCTGTGCTGATGCGTGTGCCAACCGCCTGGCCCGGGGGTTCTTTATTGCGCGTTCAGGCGCTACGCGACTGAGGCTATCACATAAAGGTGTGCATTCGGAGACTTATTGAGGTCGGCTGTCCCGGCTTGCACGCCCGAACATCTTGCGTTGCACTTCAAGCGGGGTTGAGGCACTCACGCGATGGCCATCCACTACCGGGTAGATCGGGCGATGCTTATGAAAGATCTCGTAGTGATGGAGATCATCAACCGATCGATGACACAGATGCAGTTTCGATTCAAGTGTGAAACTACCGTGCAAAGCCGGTGACATCTCCCGGTTCGTTACCCACTGGTACTGCGAG
>QWCB01003543.1_pt1 | contig 11791 bp, 10 predicted proteins | sample 1972511 | NCBI WGS metagenome assembly QWCB01 (sample SAMN09866719, study PRJNA288562) | Human gut metagenome isolate term5_stool, whole genome shotgun sequencing... | isolation source: gut | host: Homo sapiens | place: USA: California
GGGCTTGCTGGGGCTGTACGGACTCATCAACTATGCCTCCGACCTCTTGTCCTACTGCCGCATACTGGCGCTGGGACTGGCGGCGGGCGTCATCGCGCAGGTGGTCAACCTGATTGCCACCATGGGTGGTCCTTCGCCGGGCGGCTTTGTCAAGATGGTGCTGATTATGCTGATCGGTCACGCGCTGAACATAGCCATCAACCTGCTGGGCGCCTTCGTTCATACCAGCCGGCTCCAGTATCTGGAGTTCTTCGGAAAGTTCTTTGAGGATGGCGGCGTGCCGTTTGACCCGGTGCTCCCGTCCGAGAAATATTCTGCCGTTGCATCCGACGAGGAGCGCGGCAACTGATGCATTCGTGTCCCCAATTACAAAGGATGCGCTGTCGCATGAACCAGCGCTTCCAATAATAAAAAAAGGAGTTCAATCCGCTATGAAACGCAACAATCTGCGCAAGACGTTCGCTATCCTGGTGCTGTCCCTGTTTGCCCTGTCGCTCTTTACCGTGTGCGCCTTTGCCGAGGGGGAGGCTGTCGCTCCCATCGAAGGAGGGGCGGCGGTTCAGCCGGATCCCGGCGCCGAAAAGCCCTCCGTGCTTGAGGGAATTTTCTCCGGTCGTAACCTTGCCCTTCTGGGCGCGGCGCTCGCCGTGGCGCTCCCCTGCCTTGGCTCCGCAAAGGGCGTCGGCATCGTGGGCGAGGCATCCAGCGGGCTGCTGTCCGAGGATCCCTCCCTGTTCGGTAAGGCGCTGGCTCTGCAGGCACTGCCTATGACGCAGGGTGTCTACGGCATGGTCGCTTCCTTCCTGATGCTGAACACCATCGGTCTGTTCGGTACGCCCAAGGAGCTGACCGTCGCGCAGGGTGCGTACTTCATCATGGCTGCACTGCCCATCGCGCTGGCGGGCTACCTGTCCGCGATCAAGCAGGCGCGCGTGTCGGCGGCAGGTATCAGCCTGCTGTCCAAGCGCCCCGGCGAGCTGGGTAAGGCTATCACCTCCGCCGCACTGGTGGAGACCTATGCCATCTTCTCGCTGCTGATTACGCTGCTGATGGTCGCCAACTTCCCCGCCTGACGGCGAGTAAGGAGACTGGATATGACGGGGCTTGAAAAAGTGACCGGCAAAATCATCGCCGACGCCGAAGCCGATGCCCGCGCCACGCTTGCCGCGGCGCAGGCGGACTGCGAGGCGGCAGACGCCGCAGCCGCCGCCAAGACCGAAGCCGACTGCGACGGTCTGCGGGAGTCGGCAGGACGGGAGGGCGAGTCGCTGATCCGCCGGGCGAAGTCCGCGGCGGAAATGGCGCGGCGCGACGTCCTGCTGGAAACGCGGAGCGGGCTTGTCGAGGAAGCATACCGGCAGGCGGAGAAGGAAATCCGCGATCTGCCGGCTGACAAGTATGCGGCGCTTCTGACGGGTATGCTCAAGGCGGCACTGCGCCGCCAGCTTGAGGACGAGCAGGAAAGCATGCGGCTGTACGGGGAGAATATCGCCCCCGCCGCCTATGAGATTCTGCTCAATGCCCGCGACCGCAAGACCTACGGACAGCAGCTGCTGGATGCGGTGAACGCGGGAAGCTTTGCAAAGATCGGACTGACGCGGCAGGACGCGGTGAAGCTGCCGAACGAGACTGCCGACATAACCGGCGGGCTGATTCTGCGGTGCGGTGAGGTTGAGATCAACTGCTCGCTGCGCATGATGTTCGACGAGGTGCGCCGCCGGACGGAGGGACGTGTGTCCGGGATCCTGTTCGGCAGGGACGCCTGAGCCGTGCGCCGGGATCCGGCGGGGAAAGGCGGAGACTCATGAGGAAGATCAAGGAAACCGAATATATGTACGCCTCCGCCCGCCTGCGGATGCTGGAGAACCGCATGGTGGGGCGGGAGCGCGTGGAGGCGCTGTGCGATGCCAAAACCGGGGCGGAGGTACGTGCCCGGCTGGCAGAGTACGGCATTGCCGTCGGCGGGGAACCCGGAGCAGGCGAGGAAGCCGTGTTGCCGGGTATTCTGCGGGACGCGTATGACGAGGTGGCATCCTGCGTCCCGGACGCGGCGGTGTTTGACTGGATGCGCTTCCCCTACGACTGCAACAATCTGAAAATGGCGCTCAAATGCCATATCCGACAGCTGAGCGGGGAGGAAACGGCAGGTCTGCTGTTTGATTTCGGGACCGTGCCCGCCGCGGATGTCCTGACGCTGATCGGGAGCGAGACGCCCACGCCGGAGCTTGCGGGGCGTGTGCCGCCGGAGCTGCTGGAGGCACTGTCGGACGCGCGGGAGGCGTTTGCCAAGTCGGGCGACCCCCGGCAGATAGACCTGCGGCTGGATCGCGCCTGCTACCGCGCCATGCTGGCGGCGGCGACCGCCACCGGCGAGCCGATGCTGGCGGGCTGGGTAAGGGCGAAGATCGATCTGGTCAACGTCATGATTACCCTGCGCATCCTGCGCCTGTCATTGGGTGCCTCGGCAGGGCAGTTCCTGGAGGAGGCACTGCTTCCGGGTGGCAGTCTGGATCCGGACTTCTTCCGGGCGGCACTGGGCGAGACGGGGGGCGAGGACAACCTGCTCTGGCGTCTGCGCACGACGCGCCAGCCGTTGCTGGAGGGGCTTGTCCGGCGGATGGAAAAGACAGACAAATCCCTGTCGGCTTTGGAAAAATGCTGTGATGATACGCACATGGAGCTTGTGCGGCACGATGCGCGCGTACCCTTTGGGGTGGGCGTGCCGGGCGGGTACCTGTACGGCTGGGAGACAGCCGTGCGCAACATCCGCATCATCCTTGCCGCCCGTGAGGCGGGGCTGACGCCCGCGCAGACACGGGAGAGAGTGAGGGAGAGTTATGTATAAGATCGGCATCATCGGCGAGCGGGACAGTGTTCTCGGCTACATGGCGATCGGCTTTGCCGTCCATGAGGCGGCGGATGCCGCCGCCGCCGGACGTATCCTGCGCCGTCTGGCGGAGGACGATTCCTACGCCATCATCTTCATCGTGGAGAACTATGCCGCCGAGCTGGAGGCGGAGATTGCAGCCTATCGGGACAGACCTCTGCCGGCTATCGTGACGTTGCCCGGCAGAGCCGGCTCGACCGGCTACGGGATGGCTGCCCTCAAAACAGCCGTGGAGCGTGCGGTCGGTGCGGACATTCTCTTCAAGGGGAACGAGTAAGGGCAACGCCGCACGGTGACGGCGGCGCGAGGCGCCGAGCCTTCCCGCCTGCGGCGGCAGGAATACAGGATGTTGCGGAATCGGCATGACCGGTTCTGCCGAGAACGCAGAAAGCAGAAAGAGGAAAATATGGTTGAAGGAAAGATTCTGAAGGTGTCCGGACCCCTTGTCATCGCCGAGGGGATGCGGAACGCCAATATGTTCGACGTGGTGCGCGTCGGGCAGAACCGCCTGATCGGTGAGATCATCGAAATGCACGGGGATCGCGCCTCCATCGAGGTATACGAGGAAACGGCGGGGCTGGGACGCGGCGACAAGGTCGTTTCCACCGGTGCGCCGCTGTCGGTCGAGCTGGGACCCGGACTGCTGACCAGTATTTATGACGGCATCCAGCGCCCGCTGTCCTCCATGTGCAAAAAGTACGGCTCCAACATCCGGCGCGGTATCGACGAACCGGCACTGGATCGGGACAAGGTCTGGCACTTTGAGGCGAAGCTGGGTTACGGCGACAAGGTTGGACCCGGCGATGTCTACGGAACCGTGCAGGAAACGGATTCCATCCTCCACAGTATCATGTGCCCGCCCCGCAAGCGCGGCACCGTCATGGAGCTGTACACCGGCGACTTCAAGGTCACTGACCGTATCGGCAAGCTCAGACTGGAGGACGGCACCGTCGAGGAGATCACGCTGGTGCAGAAGTGGCCCGTGCGTGTGTCGCGCCCCTATGCAGGCAAGCTCCCGCCCGTCGAGCCGATGATTACGGGGCAGCGCGTCATCGACGCCCTGTTCCCCATTGCCAAGGGCGGCACCGCCTGCGTTCCCGGTCCCTTCGGTTCCGGCAAGACCGTGGTGCAGCACCAGCTTGCCAAGTGGAGCGATGTGGATCTGGTGGTTTACATCGGGTGCGGGGAGCGCGGCAACGAGATGACCGACGTTCTGCGGGAGTTCCCGGAGCTGACCGACCCACGTACCGGGCGTTCGCTCATGGAGCGCACCGTTCTGATTGCCAATACATCGGATATGCCGGTCGCGGCGCGTGAAGCGTCGATCTATACCGGCATCACCATCGCGGAGTATTACCGCGACATGGGCTATTCGGTCGCCGTCATCGCCGACTCCACCTCCCGTTGGGCAGAGGCACTGCGCGAGATGTCCGGGCGGCTGGAGGAGATGCCGGGTGAGGAGGGCTACCCCGCCTACCTGACCTCGCGCCTTGCACAGTTCTACGAGCGTGCCGGAAAGGTGGTCTGCCTGGGATCGGACGGCAGGCAGGGTGCCCTGTCCGCCATCGGCGCCGTGTCCCCGCAGGGCGGCGACATTTCCGAGCCGGTCACGCAGGCGACTTTGCGCATTGTCAAGGTTTTCTGGGGGCTGGACGCCTCCCTTGCCTACCGCCGCCATTTCCCCGCCATCAACTGGCTCAATTCCTACTCGCTGTACCGGGAGCGGCTGGAGCCGTGGTTCTGTGAGCAGGTCGCGCCGGACTGGATGGAGCTGACCGGTCGTTGCCTGAAGACGCTTCAGCTGGAGGCAAACCTGGATGAGATCGTCAAGCTGGTCGGTATGGACGCGCTGTCCGCCGATGACCGTCTGACGCTGGAAACCGCGCGCTCCATCCGGGAGGACTTCCTGCAGCAGAATGCCTTTGAGGGGGAGGACAGCTACACCTCGCTGGAAAAGCAGCACACGCTGATGAAACTGATATTTGCCTTTGAGGACAAGGCGCGTCGCGCGGTCGCGGACGGTGCGGACGTGGAGGATGTGTCCAACCTGCCCGTGCGGGAGCGCATCGGGCGCTTCAAGGCGGTGCCGTCCGCCTCGTGCCGTGCGGAGGCGGATGCCGTGACAGCCGCCATGACGGCGGAGCTGGACGGGCTGGTTGCCCGTGCGCGGCACGCATAAGTGAGAGGGAGAGAACAGTATGATTCGGGAATACAGAACCATAGAGGAGGTCGCCGGACCGCTGATGCTTGTCCGGCAGGTCGAGGGCGTCAAGTACGACGAGCTGGGTGAAATCGAGCTGCCGAACGGCGAGGTGCGCCGTTGCCGCGTGCTGGAGGTCAACGGGCGCGACGTGCTGGTACAGCTGTTCGACTCCGCCGCCGGGCTGAACCTGGCGGAATCCAAGGTGCGTTTCACCGGACACGGCGTTGAGCTGCCGGTGTCCGAGCATATGCTGGGGCGCGTGTTCAACGGCATGGGGGAGGTCATCGACAACGGTCCCTCCATCCTGCCGGAGAAGTCGCTGGATATCAACGGCTCCCCCATCAACCCCGCCGCCCGCTACTACCCCTCCGAGTTCATTCAGACGGGTATATCCACCATCGACGGACTGAATACGCTGGTGCGCGGGCAGAAACTGCCCATCTTCTCCGGCTCCGGTCTGCCGCACGCCAACCTTGCCGCCCAGATTGCGCGGCAGGCAAAGGTGCGCGGCTCCGACAGCCGCTTTGCCGTCGTGTTCGCCGCTATCGGCATTACCTTTGAGGAAGCGGATTTCTTTATCTCCGACTTCCGCCGCACCGGTGCCATCGACCGCACCGTGCTGTTTATCAACCTGGCGTCGGACGCCGCCATTGAGCGTATCTCCACGCCGCGTATGGCGCTGACTGCCGCTGAGTACCTGGCGTTCGACTGCAATATGCACGTGCTGGTCATCATGACCGACATCACCAACTACGCCGAGGCACTGCGCGAGGTGTCCGCGGCACGCAAGGAGGTTCCGGGGCGCCGTGGCTATCCCGGCTACCTGTATACCGACCTTGCCACCATGTATGAGCGTGCCGGGCGCAAGATGGGCAGCACCGGCTCCATCACCATGATTCCCATCCTGACTATGCCGGAGGATGACAAGACTCACCCCATCCCCGACCTGACCGGGTACATCACCGAGGGACAGATCATTCTTTCCCGCGAGATGTACCGCAAGGGCTATCTGCCGCCCGTGGACGTGCTGCCGTCCCTGTCCCGACTGAAGGACAAGGGTATCGGCGAGGGCAAGACGCGGGAGGATCATGCCGGAACCATGAACCAGCTGTTCTCCTCCTATGCCCGCGGCAAGGAGGCTAAGGAGCTGATGGTGGTGCTGGGCGAGGCGGCACTGACGCCGATGGATCGACTGTATGCCAAATTTGCCGACGCCTTTGAGGAGCAGTATATCAATCAGGGCTTTAACGAGGATCGCTCCATTGAGCAGACGCTGGATCTCGGATGGAAGCTGCTTTCCATCCTGCCGCGCTCCGAAATGAAGCGTATCAAGCCCGAGCTGGTGGAGAAATACTGGCCGAAGCAGAACTGACCTGACAACATCACGTAACCGCACGTATAATACCTAAGGAGACAATTACCATGAAGAAACGCATCCTTACCCTGATGGGGCTTGCCCTTGTGCTGGCGCTGTGCCTGCTGGCAGGCTGTACCGGCAACGGACAGACCGAAACGGATACCGCAACCGAAACGGCAACCGTCCCCGCAACCGAAACAGATACCGAAACAACTACCGAAACGGACACCGGGAACGGGGCAGAGACAGCAACCGCCACGGAAACCGCAACGGAAACCGCCACGATGGATTATTTTGAGTCCACCAAGATTGAGCTGGTGGAGCCGGACACCTCGCTGGTGCCGGATATGTCGATCGCAGGCGACGGCTACGATATTTACCTGCTGACAGAGGGCAAGGAGTGGGGGTACCGCTACGGCTGTACCTACCTGTACAACCCGGATGGCAGTATCGACGCCTACTTTGCCTGCGTCGGCACCATCTCCGGCGAGTGGGACTGGATTTCCTACCGCCATTCGCCTGACGGCGGCACGACATGGGAGAACGAAAAGGTCGTGCTGACTCCCACGCAGAACTCCATGGATCACTTCTCCAACTGTGACCCCGGCGTGGTGTACTTCAACGGCTACTACTACCTCGGTTATACCTCCACCCTCAACTCCACCGGCTTCTGCAATAACGTATTCGTTGCGCGCTCCAGAACGCCGGACGGTCCCTTTGAAAAGTGGAACGGGAACGGCTGGGGCGGTCCCGAGTGCCAGCCCATCGTGTACTATGATGAGTCGTGGCAGGGATGGGGCATCGGCGAGCCGAGCTTTATTGAGCTGAACGGCAAGCTGTATATGTACTACACCTCCGGCGGCTCCACGATGGTCGCCACGGCGGACGCTACCAACGAAAACTGGCCTGCGACGCTGCAGTTCCACGGCAGAGCGTGCGTCAAGGGCAGCAATGACTCGCTGGATATCAAGTATGTGGAGGAATGGGGCAAATTCGTCGGTGTCTGCACCGCCAGCCGCATGAGTCCCACAAGCTATCTGGCTGTTTACACGTCCGATGACGGCATGAACTTTACCCTGGCGGACTGCGTCAAGGAGGGAACCTACCAGTTCCTGCACAACGCAGGGCTTTCCAGCCGCCCGAACGGACACATCCGTCTCTCCGAGGACGCGGATAAGCTGCGCGTGATTTACGCCTACGGCGACGGCTGGGGTGTGTGGAACACCCGTATCCAGCCCGTGACGCTGGCGCTGTCCACCGGGAACGACCTTGCCGCCGAGCGCGCCAAGGCGAACATTCCCGACCCGCGCCTGCGCGCGCAGCTGATCCCCAAGCGGCAGCGCCATACCGCCATGATCCGTACCGAGCAGGACATCTACGAGTACGAGCTGTCCAAGGGAGAGTTCAGACCGCTGGTGTATGCGTATGATACCTACTTTGAGCGGGATCGCTACCGCAAGGGGCTTACGTATTCGGAGTATGACACGAGTGTCGTCCGTTTTGAGAACGGCAAGGCAATCATCGTGGGTGTCGGCGAGACTGCCGTCACCGTTACCTCCGAGGACGGGCTGAAGAGTGTATTCTGGATCCGGATCCGGGAGAAGGCAGGCGGCGACGGCTCCGTGGCAACAGAGTTCGTGCCGGTTCGAGACGGCTACACCATTTACTTCGGTGAGCGGGCTGTGTACCATCCGCAGATCCGCGGACAGATCAGGTGGGACAACGGCACCTTCACCGAGCTGTACGTGGATAAGCAGGAGAACTTCAAGCTGACCTTCGAGGGCTATGACACCGATGTGATTTCCGTGGATGCTTACGGTGTCATCGCCGCACGCAAGGTCGGCGAAACGGATGTCGTGGTCACATGGAATGACATGGCATTCGTGACGCACGTGGTCGTGACGGATGATCCGAGCGCCGGGTACTACACGCACGTGAAGGTCGATCCGGGCGAAACGATAGATTACACCAAGCTTGACTTCACGCAGAAGCGCACGCAGGAAGCGATCACGGGCACCAACAGCGCCGAGGTTTCCGTGACAGACCAGGGCGCGTGCCTGTCCGTGACCGGCAACGATCCGTTTATCCAGCTGTCTTATTTCCAGTCCGATACTGTCCTGGAAACCGACGTGTACAGCGCCATTGAGATTACCTACATGGTTCCGGCGAACGTGTCCGCCGCGGCACAGCAGATGCAGGTGTTCATCATGTGCCGGGACGGCAGCACGCTCAGCGAGGCAAATTCGCTCAAGCGCTGGATCCGGGCGGACGGTGAATTCCACACCATCCGGCTGGAGCTCCGCGGACAGGCGTACTGGCACGACAATATCTACGCTATCCGGTTTGATTTCTTCGACCAGTGCTCCGTGGGGGACGTCATGTACCTGCAGTCCATCAATCTGGTCAAGTGATGTAAGGAAGGAAGCCACGCCATGGCACAACTGCAAGTGAACCCTACCCGCATGGAGCTGAAGAAGATCCAGGCGCGCTATACCACGGCGCGCCGGGGTCACAAGCTGCTCAAGGACAAGCGGGACGAGCTGATGAAGAAGTTCCTGGAGGTCGTCCGGGAGGACAAGGTTCTGCGTGAGCGCGTTGAGGCGGCGCTGGCGCAGTTTCAGGGCAGCTTCGGCATTGCAAGCGCCACCGCCAGTCCCCTGATGCTCAAGGAAGCGCTCATCCTTCCCAAAAAGGAGGGCAGGCTGGACGTGACCTATAAGAACGTCATGAGCGTGACGGTTCCCTGCTTTTCGCTGGATATGCTGGGTACCGGCGGCGCTGACAGCTACAACTATGGCATGGCGTTCACGTCCGGTGAGCTGGATGCTTCTCTTGCCGCGCTGAACGGGATCCTGGAGGATCTGGTTCGGCTTGCCGAGCTGGAAAAGACTGCCCAGATGCTGGCGGAGGAAATCGAACGGACCCGCCGCCGCGTCAATGCGCTGGAGTATATCATGATGCCGCGTTACCTGGAGACCATCAAAGCGATCCGCATGAAGCTGGACGAAAACGAGCGCGGCAACACCACCCGCCTGATGAAGGTCAAGGATATGATGCTGCAGGCGCAGCTGCAGGCTGCTCACCCGGACAGGGAACAGCCCTGAGACGCCCGGCGGCGGATACGCCGGCGGCAAGGCAGGGAAGGCGGGATACGTTGGGGGCTTTCTGAAAGCCCCCAAAACCCCGGGAACTTTTCTCGATTTTTGGGGAAACGCTGATGTATTGCGGTGGTGCCGAAGCTGTGCCGCCGCATAGATCAGCGGTTCTTTTATTGACCGGAGTCGGCGCTGGGTGCCGGCTCCGTTTTTTGCGGCGGATTGCTCCTGCCTTGCCGGGTAATGCCATGCAAGTCCGCAGAAGTAACCGCTGTCCCCGCGATAAATTCCGGGAAAGCCCTGTACAAAAGGGAAAAAGTATGATATAATAAACGCACGTGGTGCCGGATATCCGGCAGAAACACATTGCCTTACAGGATAGGAGATATACAGATGGCATATAACGACAGTAACAGGGGCAAGGGGCGCCCCGCAGGTACACGCGGCGGCGTGAAGAAGTACCCCGCTGACCGGAATTTCGGCGGTGCAGACCGGAACCCCGGCGGCACGGACCGCAAGCCCTTCCGCGGCAACCGGGACGGCGCGGATAAAAAGCCGTACTATGGCAACAAAACAAACGAGGGCAGGAAACCGTACTACGGCAACAAAACGAACGAGGACAGAAAGCCGTACTACGGCAACAAAACGAACAAGGACAGAAAACCGTACCGCGGGAACCGGGATAACGCAGACCGGAAACCCTATGCCGCAAAGGGCAACGCCGGCTGGGATCGGAAGCCGCGCCAGGACAGGAAGAAGGAGTATGACAGAATCCCGCCGCGCGATACCGCTGTCAAGTCGCAGGAAACGGCGGAAGCCGCCGCAGCCGATGAGGCGGAAGCCGACGGCGAGGACTACGATCCGACCGCCGGATTGGTCATCGGGCGCAGTGCCGTGCGGGAACTGCTTCGCTCCGGACGCACCGTGGACAAGCTGCTGGTGCATCGCGGCGAGCGGGAAGGCTCCATTGTCATGCTGGTCGCCGAGGCGATCGAGCAGGGCATCCCGGTCGTGGAGGTAGACAAAGCCAAGCTGGACGAGATGGCAGGCTTTGTGCCGCATCAGGGCGTCATTGCCATGGTCGCGCAGAAGGATTACTGCTCGGTTGAGGATATTCTGGCACTGGCAAAGGAGCGGGGCGAGTCGCCGCTGATCGTCATCGCGGACGGCATCACCGACCCCTATAATCTGGGTGCGCTGATCCGTTGTGCCGAGGGCGTGGGCGCCCATGGACTGATTATCCCCCGCCGCCGTGCGGTGGGACTGACTGCGCTGGTTGCCAAATCCTCCGCCGGCGCCATGGAGCACCTGGCGGTTGCCAAGGTGTCCAACATCGCCGCGACAGTCAAGGCGCTCCGGCAGGCGGGCATCTGGTGCTACGCCGCCGAGGCGGGCGGAAAGCCGCATTACGAAACAGACCTGACCGGACCCTGCGCACTGGTGTTCGGCAGTGAGGGGGACGGCGTGTCCCGCGTGGTAAGACAGGCGTGCGACGGGGTGATTTCCATCCCCATGTACGGCAAGGTGAACTCGTTCAACGTGTCCACCGCCGCCGCCGTTGTGCTGTGTGAGGCGGCACGCCAGCAGCACAGTAAGGGAACCCCCGGAAAGTAACAGACAGACGGGAGCGCCGCTCCCGTCGGCACACGGAAAAAGGAGGGATACACCGTGCCGGATACCGATCTCAGACAGACCCCGGAAACCGACTGGGCACAGCGGCTGAAGCAGCAGATGGAGCGGCAGGACGAGCCGCCAGCCGCCGCCCGGGAGCCGGATGACGCGCAGGACGAGTTGGATTCCCTCCTGCGGGAGCAGCTTTCCCGGTTGCAGACCGGATCGACGGCGACCGCCGCCCCCGCGACGGGATACCATCAACTATGCCGTATCGGGCCGGTTTTCAGGGCGAAATCCAACCTATGTGGTCGAAGGCTTGTCAGGCTTGCAAATCCGCAGTTCTTGTATTCGTAAAACCCTGTGGATAACCTCTAGGTATGACTGTTTCATCTGATTTGGCCCTGATCGAGTCCCGCATCGCCGACGCGGTGGACCGTTTCATGGCGCTCGACGCCGACGACACCATCGAAGGCCCGTGCCTGACCATATCCCGCGAGGTCGCGCGTCAGGCCCTGGTCTCCAGCGAAGGCGGCAAGCGGCTCAGGGCGTTGCTGGCCCTCCACGCCTTCGACGCGACCGACCCGCAGGGGCATGACGACGATGGCGCCCATGCCCGCGGACGCGACGCGGTGCTC
>QWCB01003838.1_pt1 | contig 11784 bp, 7 predicted proteins | sample 1972511 | NCBI WGS metagenome assembly QWCB01 (sample SAMN09866719, study PRJNA288562) | Human gut metagenome isolate term5_stool, whole genome shotgun sequencing... | isolation source: gut | host: Homo sapiens | place: USA: California
CATCCACCGACGCATGGTATACGTGGAGTTGGAAGACGGTGCCACGCTCGATGAGGTGACCAAGGAAATCAAGGCCGACCCCTATTTCGCACACGACGAAACGCATGTCATGGCCGTTGAGTCGGTCGACGCGGTGCGTGACATGGGTCATGGCGTACACTTGGTGCGCAAGGGAGTAAGCGGCTGCACGCAAAACCAGCGCATGGAGTTCAGCATGAGCATTAACAACCCCGCACTCACAGCACAAGTATTGGTCAACGTGGCACGCGCCAGCATGCGCCAACAGCCCGGATGTTACACCATGGTGGAGCTTCCTGTCATCGACATGTTACCCGGTGAGCGGGAAGATCTCATCAAACATCTGGTTTAATTGCTTCATCCTTCCCTCCTTGAGAGGGAAGGAAAGCGAATGAAAAGCAAGCCTACAGCTTCGGTTCTCCGTACAGATGATTCCACCAAGTGGAATCATCTTTGAGCCATTTGGCGAACCATGCAAAGATAGTGTTCTGCCATTTCAATCGCTTGTTGTAATCGGTGATGTGGTGATTTTCACCATCTACCACTACAAAGGCCGTGGGTCGCCCCAAGAGTTTCAGTGCCGTGAACATCTGGATGCTCTCGCCTATCGGCACATTGGTATCGGCACTGCCATGCAAGAACAACAGCGGCGTGTGAATTTTGTTGGCATTGAACAGCGGACTTTGGTCTACATATAGTTTCTTATCCGTCCAAGGATAACGGTTGGCCATGCTCACTTCGCTGTAACTATAGCCCCAATAACCTTCGCCCCAGTAGCTGGTGTGGTCGCTGATGCCCGCATGCGATATGGCAGCCGCAAAGAGATTGGTCTGCGTTTGCAGGTATTGTGTCATGAAACCGCCATAAGATGCACCGATGCATCCAATCTTCTTGCCATTGATGAAAGTATGGCCGGCCACGAATTTCTTCGTTCCTTCAATAATATCTTCAGCCACTCCTTGCCCCGCTGTGTTGACATGACGGGAAGAAAACTCTTGTCCAAATCCCACGGCACCACTGGGTTGGATGACCAACACGACGTATCCCAACGCGGCATAGGCATGGTGCGGATAGCGTGTTTCAAAGTTACGGCTCGTTGGCGAGCATCCTCCATAATAATTAACGATGAGCGGATAATGCTTCGATGGGTCGAAACGGGGCGGCAAATAATAGCGCGTGCAGATGGTGTCTCCACGTGAATTGACGAAATTCCAAGCCTTGCATTCCCCTAAGCGAATACCGGCAAGGGTTTGAAGGTTGGTGTCTTCCACCACCTTTGGACGCTTGGCAGACAGATTCATGGTGTATACACGCTCGGCATTGGACGCACTTTCGCCCGTCCATGCCATGATGGAAGCCGAATGGGCGAACGACATGCGTTTGACAACCTCTTCGGGTTGATGGATTTTCACAATCTTCTTCGACTTCGTGTCACAGCAGTAAAGGCTCACGCTGTCACGGTTCATGGCCGAAAAATACAGCTTACCGTCGGCGTGGTTCCATGCGTATTGACTGATGCCGGGGTCGAATGTCTTGGTCAGCGGCGTGACCTGTCGGTCAGAGAGGCGCAGCGTAAACAACTGATAGTCGTACATGCTCGGCACTCTTCCATTGGGAACGTTGGCTCCGATGCCGTTGAAAGCCTCGGGAGAACCCATCACTACAATCTCTTTACCATTGGGTGAGAAGGCTGCACTGGCGATGAATCCATCGTCACAGACCAGCGTATCGGCTTTCAAGGTATGCACATCCAGGCTGAAAATAGAGAACAAAGTGGTGGGACGATGAGTAAGTCGGGTGCGAGTGGTCATGAAGAGCACCTTTGAACCATCGTTGTTGATGTCCAAGAGCGACACGTCGTGATAGCCGAAGGTGAGCGGTTGGGCCAGTCCGGAGCGCAAATCAAACTTCAACAAACTTGTTCTGTTGCGCCAACCCGGTTGCCGATCCTCGGGTTCAATAATCTCATAAACATCACGATCCTTCTTCTTTCCCTCGTTTTTCTGCATCACCACCAGGTAATCGGCAGTGGGTGACAGCACGAAAGAACCCGCCGGCAGATTCGTGGCGATGACTTTTTCGGTGCCCGTCTCAACGTCTGACGTGACCAACTCCCTACTGTTTTTGCCCTGACGAGTCCAATATAGCTCGTGAGAATGCGGCATCCAGTGAACGGCTTCGTTACGAGTTGCCACGATATGACCTGTCTTGAGTTCCTTCACTTGCCAACAATATGACGTTTTACCGCCGTGAGCAACGTCCCGAAAAGCCGTGATGAGGTATTTACCATCAGGCGAAAGCTCCACACCAGTCACGAACCTACGGTCGGTCAGGCTGCGTAATGTGAACGTTTTTTCACCCTCACCAACCGATAACAAGGCTCCGCTCTGGGGTTCAACCTGTATGTCCAGCGTGTCTGACCGGCCGCGTTTGGAAAGATATTTCACCACCACGTCATGGGAACCCGGCTCTAACGTCAGCTTACCATCACGACTTTGCTGTCCGTCTACATACAAATTGAAATCGGAGAGCTTGTCCACTTTGACCGTTGCCTGACCATATCCGTGGGCTTGAATGCGAAAACCCAGCAAATGGAGGGCGTATGGCGCATCGGAAGTGGGCAACACTTCGCCGGAAACTTCTCGGCCTTGGCGCACTTGTTCCAGCGACAAAGGCGTGTCCAGCAGCGACTTGGCGTTGAACGCGCGGCCTTTTACATCGACACTGTCAATCATCAGGGGACGCTGCACCACAAAAGGACCGGCATAACGAACCGTCTTCACGGGGATGACAGAGCCGTAAACAAAATCAGCTGTCAACAAGACAGCTGATAAAAGGATATAAAACTTATTCATTATTTTCAATGGTTAGAAATGGTAAAATGGAGGGAAAGCCCGCCATGACCTCAGTCCTTACTCATCACACCCAAAGAGAGGATCCTCGGGCATGACCATCGTTGGGGTCTTATCGTATTCCTTGAGCAACTTCGCAGGTACGTATTTCTTATCAACAACCAAGCGGAACATATACTCATTGAACCACTGATTGGTCATGATGAGGCAGCCTTTCTGCCCGTAGGTGGGTCCCCAACTGTTCTCAACCTTCCACTTCAAGGGCTTACCCTGTGCGTCCAAGTCGACAGCCGTCAATGTCATGGCGTGCGTAGAGCCACTGTCAAACGTGGCAATGCGGTCGGCCTTGCCCATGTTGAACGTTGTTCCCAGCAGGCTACCGTAATCGTAGTTGTCCACATCCATATAGCCTCGCTTGCGATCCAGCTGCTTGCCAACGTCGTAAGAGCTGTACATCTTGTGGCCATCTTTCAAGCTGGCGATGGCCAACTGCGCAATCTCGTCCATCGGAAGATTGAGGTATTTCCAGTTGTGTCCATCGTAACTGTGCCGATCATACTCCACTTCGTAAGTTTCATGATAGGCACGTCGCGGGTCATTCATCACCATGATGAACGTTCCGTTGAGCCCATGTCCCACCGTTTCGTCATAAAATTCGCGTGGCGTATAGCGCTTTTGCGGTGTAACAGTCTTGCCATCTTTGTTTTTGAAAGCGTATGTAAAGCTCTGAACAGGCTCGCCAATGGTTAGCGACAAGATACGATAAACGGTGGCGAGCATTTCGGTTTTACGCTTTTCCACGTCTGCTTTTTTCTTTTTAGCGTTCACCATGCGGCGCAATTCCAGCCCATATTCGCGCAATTTGGATGACAGCAGACGAGCCATCACCCTGGTGTTGTCAGACGAATAGGTCTCGGGCATCACGCTCATAGGTACCAAACCATACTTTTCGGCCAAGTCGGCAACCCCACAAAAGGTACCGCCATCATTGACAGGATTCTTGAAGAAGAACTGCATACGCGCACCATCCAATGGCTTCGATGCATTGTCAATGACGCCTTGCAGCATGAGATTAGCCTTCTCAAGCTGGTCATAGAAGAACAAATAAGCATGTGAGAACTCTACGGCGAGCGTGTCTTGGTGGCGTTTAGCAAAGTTGGCGCGCAGCACATTGAAGCCCGAGAACATCCAACAGCGGCCACTCTTCTGCTGGTCGTGTATGCTCTGCTTGGGTGTTTCGATGCTAAAATAGGTGTCTACCGCACCCTGATTGGCACGGTTTTTAACCAAATCGTCAATGTTATTCGATGCCACAGCATTGATAATAGCCTTGTCGGCAGGTGAAGATGGTTGTGCCTGCTGTATCTTTTTCAATAAATCAGCAGAAAGTCCACCAGGCTTTTGCGCCCCTACAGTCAAGCACGAGAACAGCAGGACGGCAGCTAAGAAGAAAGATTTTTGTTTCATGATAGATTTGTTTGTATAATTGATTTGTTGACAAAAATAAGCATTTTTCATGAAAAAATTCAGTATTTCAAGATAAAACTCATTTTTAACCGTCCTAATCACCATTGCATCACACAGATATGCGGCATGGAGAAGTGATTTTCTCTGCCAATGGAATTCCTTTTATCTACCAACAAATGACAACGAAACTTGTTCGTGTTAATAAACCTTTCGTTTGTTAAATCAATTCATTTTCTTTGACAATACAAAATTGAAAAATAGAGAAAATTAGTCTTAAACGCATCATCTTTTGGCACATTCACATGGAACAATTTGCCAATTGACATGCTTTTATCTCCCAATAGCTATGCTTTTGCCCCGCAATATGTACGCTATTGATGACCAATTGACATCCTATTGAAGGCCGTTTTGGCACAAATTGAAGGGTTTTTTGCGCTAACCGCATCACTTTTTGATGACTATTAAAGTTTAAAAATCACCTAACTCACTCACCTTCAAACAGATAATAAAACCGTCTCATGCTTGGCTTATTTTCAACACATCAACAGGTTGGTTGAAAAAACGCCCAGCATTTGTGTTAAAAAATCGTTGCGACAGCGGGCATTTCACCAATAAACGTTCTGCTTGACGTAAAAAACACAATGCATCAATGTTACATGAAAGCACCGTATGTCTGCCAGCAAAATTCAGCACAAAGAACGCATTGTTCACATAAATTTATTATCTTTGCATGGTTATAGAAGAGAGCTTATTGATGGACAAGACGAATTTAAGGCTTTTAACCCAAATTAATTACCCCGAAGACTTACGAAAACTCAGCGTTGAAGAGTTGCCAGAGTTGTGTCGTGAACTTCGCGAAGACATCATTCAAGAGGTCTCCGTAAACCCCGGTCACTTTGCGTCTTCACTGGGAGCCATTGAGATTACCGTGGCGCTACATTATGTGTTTGACACGCCGAGCGACAAACTTGTATGGGATGTGGGGCATCAAGCCTATGGACACAAGATACTCACTGGGCGGAGGGAACAGTTTTCCACCAACCGAAAGCTGCATGGACTGCGCCCATTTCCCACGCCTTTGGAGAGCCAATACGACACTTTTACGTGTGGACATGCCTCCAATTCCATCTCGGCGGCATTGGGTATGGCCGTCGCAGCCAAGAAAAGTGGCGATAATGACAAGAAGATTGTAGCCATCATCGGCGATGGTGCCATGAGTGGTGGATTGGCATTCGAGGGACTGAACAATGTTTCGTCGACCCCGAACGACCTTCTCATCATCCTCAACGACAACGACATGAGCATCGATCACGCAGTGGGGGGCATGGAAAAATATCTCTTAACCCTCGATACGAATGCCACTTACAACAAGCTGAGATTCAAGGCTTCGCAATGGCTCCATCAACGTGGCTACCTCAGTGAGAACAGAAAGAAAGGCATCTTGCGGCTCAACAACGCCATCAAGTCGGCCATCAGCCGCCAACAGAACATCTTCGAGGGCATGAACATCCGATATTTCGGACCTTTTGATGGGCACGACGTTACTGAAATCGTGCGCATCTTGCGACAGCTGAAGGATATGAAAGGCCCCAAACTGCTGCATCTGCACACCACTAAAGGCAAGGGATACAAGCCTGCAGAGGAGTCACAAACCGAATGGCATGCACCAGGTAGATTCAATGCCGAGACGGGTGAGCGCATCGTTAAAGACTGTTCTGAAGAGCCACCACGTTACCAAGACGTTTTTGGTGAGACGCTGATAGAGCTTGCTTTGCAGAACCCAAAGATTGTAGGTGTCACCCCTGCCATGCCAACCGGTTGCTCAATGAACAAGCTGATGAAAGCCATGCCCGACCGAGCGTTTGACGTTGGCATTGCCGAAGGACACGCGGTGACCTTTTCCGGCGGCATGGCAAAAGAAGGTTTGCATCCATTTTGCAATATCTACAGCTCGTTTGCACAACGGGCTTACGACAATATCATCCACGACTTGGCCATCCTCAACTTGCCCGTGGTACTGTGTTTAGACCGCGCGGGACTTGTTGGTGAAGACGGGCCCACGCACCATGGCGTGTTCGACCTGGCCGCTTTGCGCCCCATCCCCAACCTGACCATCGCCGCACCGATGGACGAAAAGGAGCTGAGACGACTGATGTACACGGCTCAACTGCCCGACAAGGGCATGTTTGTCATTCGTTATCCGCGCGGCAGAGGGGTGAACAAAGATTGGAAATGTCCACTGGAAGAAATCAAAGTGGGCACGGGTCGCATGTTGAAAGACGGCGACCAGGTGGCCATCCTCACAGTGGGCCCCATCGGAAATGATGTGCAGAAGGTCATTCAAGCATTGCCCCAGCAGGACAAGGTGGCCCATTACGACATGCGCTTCATCAAACCTTTGGACGGAGATCTGTTGGATGAAATTGGGAAAAAGTTCAAGAAAGTCATCACAATTGAAGACGGCGTGCGCAACGGCGGGTTCGGCTCGGCTGTTTTAGAGTGGTTCAACGACCATGGATATGCCCCAAGCGTGCAGCGAATGGGATTGCCCGACGAGTTTGTGACGCATGGTTCAGTGGACGAACTGAGGAGAATCGTGGGACTGGACGCATCCCACATCAAGCAAAACATCGAAGCCATGCTGGCTTCAGACCAAGTCTGAAACACTTGAAACAACAAAGGATTTTCTAAAAATCACATAGACATGAAAATTATCATCTGTGGCGCTTACGGCATCGGCACACATCTGGCCAAGATGCTTTCACGCAACCATGAAGACATTACGCTGATTGATGAAGACGACGAACGGTTGGCTCAGATAGGAAGCGACTTTGACCTACTGACCGCACAGGCCTCGCCCAGCAGCATCAAGGCACTGCATGAAGCGGGCGCTGAACATGCGGATTTGTTCATTGCCGTAACACCTGAAGAGAGTCTGAACATCACTTCGTGCGTTCTGGCCAAAGCTTTAGGAGCCAAGAAGACCGTTGCTAAAATCAGCAACAGCGAATACACAGCCCCCGAACTACAGGATTTCTTTACCGGATTGGGTGTCAGTTCGCTGATTTACCCAGAAAAGTTGGCCGCCGTAGACATCATCAACGGACTCAAAATGTCGTGGGTTCGTCAGCGATGGGATGTCCACAATGGCGCATTGGTGATGTTGGCCATCAAGCTAAGGGAAACCTGTGAGATACTCAACAACCCGCTGAAGAACCTCTGTGGACCCGATGATCCGTATCATGTGGTGGCCATCAAGCGTTTGAACGATACCATCATCCCCGGTGGTAACGACGAATTGAAGCTCTACGACTTGGCTTACTTCATGACAACTACACAATATATCCCCTACATCCGCAAGATAGTGGGCAAAGAACTGTACGTAGACGTGAAGAATGTGATGATTATGGGCGGCGGTGCAACGGCCGTCAGAGCCATCAACACCATGCCCGACTACCTGGATACCAAGCTCATTGAAATAAGTGAGGAGCGATGTGAAGAGCTCAACAACCTGTTGGACGATGACAAAGCACTCATCATCAACGGAGACGGACGTGACACCCAGCTGCTGATGGAGGAAGGCATTAAGAACACACAAGCCTTCGTTGCCCTGACCAGCAATGCCGAAACCAACATCCTGGCCTGCCTAACGGCCAAGCGATTGGGTGTGAGAAAGACCGTTGCCATGGTGGAAAACGTTGACTATGTGAGCATGGCTGACAGCCTGGACATCGGCACCATCATCAATAAAAAGGCCATTGCAGCCAGCCACATCTACCAAATCATGCTCGATGCCAAAGTCATAAACATGCGCTTCATCATGTCTGCCAATGCCGATGTGGTTGAGTTCGTGGCCCAAGAAGGCTCCCGCGTCACCAAAAAGCCTGTGAAAGATTTAGGTTTACCCAAAGAGGCAACCATCGGAGGACTGGTCAGAGGAGATGAAGGGATGCTCGTTTCGGGGCACACACAGATACAGGCTGGCGACATTGTGATGGTGTTCTGCCACAACATTAACCTCAAGACGATAGAAAGACTCTTCATTTAGCAAAGTCAAAACAGCAAGCAATGATCAACCTCAGGACTATATATAAAGTGATAGGCTCCCTACTTTTCATCGAAGCCTTCATCCTTTTCGCCTGTTTCGGTATGGCTCTTTTCTACGGAGAAGATGATGCCATGGCTTTTCTTCTGTCGGTATTCATCAGCCTCTTCACAGCCTTTATCCTGAGATACCTGGGCCGTAACTCCAACAACACCTTGTCCAGGCGCGACGCTTACTTGGTGGTAACGCTCTCATGGATAGTCTTCAGCTTCTTCGGCACGTTCCCCTTCACCCTCAGTGGTTACATTCACGGTTTCACGGATGCTTACTTCGAAACGATGTCGGGATTCACTACCACCGGTGCCACCATTATAGATGACGTAGAAGTGTTACCCCACGCCCTACTCTTTTGGCGTTCATTGACCCAATGGATTGGCGGTTTGGGCATCGTGTTCTTCACCATCGCCCTGCTTCCCTCCATGGTAGGAGGATCTGTTCAGGTGTTTGCAGCCGAAGCAACCGGCCCCATCAAGTCGAAATTACACCCAAGGCTCTCCACCAGTGCCAAGTGGATTCTAACCGTGTACCTCGTGCTGACCATCGCTTGCATAGGCTGTTTCATCCTTTATGGCATGAACTGGTTCGATGCCGTCAATTATTCAATGACCACAACGGCTACGGGAGGCTTTTCCACACACAACAGCAGCACCGAGTTTTTCCACTCTCCAGCGCTGGAATACATCTGCACTCTCTTTTGTTTTCTATCGGGGGTGAACTTCACCTTGCTGTATACAACAGTGGTGAAGCGGCGCATCAAGACACTATTCACAAGCTCTGAGTTCAAGTTCTACCTGAGTGTTGTCATCCTCTTCAGCTTGTTCATCATGCTCGAACTGATGATTAATCGGGGCTACGACTTAGAACCAGCGTTCCGTTCGGGCATCTTCCAAGTCGTTTCGTTCATCACCACCACCGGTCTGTTCAACGATGACGCCGGCCAATGGCCACACGTCACCTGGGTCATCCTGGCCACCTGCATGTTCATGGGAGCCTGTTCGGGCTCGACGAGTGGTGGCTTCAAGTCCATTCGGGTGGTGATGTTGCTCAAAACTATCCACAATGAATTCAAACAAATACTGCACCCCAACGCCGTACTGCCTTTGAAGGTCAACGGCACCAACATACCTTACCAGAAACGAGGAACCCTTCTGGCCTTCCTCACCATGTACCTCATCTTGTGCCTGCTGGCCTCGTTCGTACTCATGATGGCCCACATCGACAGCACCAACTCCATCACCATCATCCTCAGCTGCATGGGCAATGTGGGGCCAACGCTGGGACTTGAAATCGGACCGACGATGAGTTGGAGCATTCTACCCGGCTTTGTGAAGTGGGTATGCGCCCTGCTCATGCTCATTGGGCGTTTGGAAATATTCAGCGTGTTGGTCATCCTGTCACCAGCGTTCTGGAAAGATAATTAAACAAGAAGACAACAAATCTGTCAACATAAAATAAAAAAATATGAAACCACTCAAGTTTAAACCCCTGCTCAAACAAACCATTTGGGGGGGCGACAAAATCATTCCATTCAAAAAACTCGACGAACAACTGGAAAACGTTGGCGAGAGTTGGGAAATATCAGGCGTGAAAGACAACGAAACCCTCGTCAGTGAAGGCGAGTATGAAGGCCGCGCCTTGAACGACGTTGTGCGCGAATTGAAAGGCAAACTCATTGGAGAAGCCAACTATGAGCGCTTTGGTGACGAGTTTCCCCTGCTCATCAAGTTCATTGATGCCCGCCAAGATCTTTCCATTCAGGTACATCCCACGGACGAGATTGCCAAGAAACAAGGGAAGAGCCGTGGCAAAACGGAGATGTGGTACATCATGGACAGCGACAAAAACGCACACCTGCGAAGCGGACTGAAGAAAGAAATCACGCCCGAAGAGTACAAACAGATGGTGGAGAACGATACCATTCTCGACGCCATTGCCGACTACTCGGTTAAAGAAGGCGACTGCTTCTTCCTGCCAGCCGGCCGCATTCACAGCATTGGCACGGGATGCTTCCTGGCCGAGATTCAGCAAACATCCGACGTGACCTACCGCATCTACGACTTCAAACGCAAGGACAAGAATGGCAACTATCGCGAACTGCACACCGAACTGGCCGCCGAATGCATCAACTATAACGTGGAAAAAGACTACCGCACCGACTATACGTCGACCAAGAACCAAGGTGTGAGCCTCGTTCACTGTCCCTACTTCAACACCGCCGTGTACGACCTTGACGAACCGATGACACTCGATTACAGCGAGTTGGACAGCTTTGTCATCCTCATTGGCGTAAAAGGTGAGGGTAAAATCACAGACAACGAGGGGAACGAAACCTCACTCCGTGCCGGCGAAACCATCTTGATTCCCGCCACAACCCGGGAGTTAAAGGTGGAAGGAACCGTGAAGTTCCTCGAAACCTATGTTTAAAAAAGAGTAGCAAATAAACTCACAATTAGGAAAGGTCTGCACCATGGACACACGTCATGGTGCAGAGCTTTCTTATTATGGTTAATCGTTTGGTTTACAAGAAGATATAGATATCATTCCAATAGCATTGAGTTTGGCCTCCAAAGTCAATGCTATTGATAGGAAAACTCAATGCTATTGATGCCCAAACTCAATGACATTGAAACCCATGCGCAATATGGCATCAAAGATTGCCTTAATGACATCAAATGCGTGAAAAGCGCCATAATACTTGAACACAAGGATACTCAGCACCAGCACGCACACTAAGAGCAGCGTGTCGGAAAAGGCCTTCTTAGCATCCTTCTCCCGCACATTCACCCGCATTGAATCCACATAATAGAATATGCCAGGCACCAAGATGAACAGCACCATGATAATTTTCCCTACGACAATATATATATCTAACATCATCAAATGGTTTTAAATATTTATCTGGGCACAGGCTACTTCCGGTCTGTGTCGTTGTTTGTATGGTTTTGTTTTGTCAGCTCTAAATATCGTTGAAGATCGGCCTGAATACGCGCCACCGGCTCTGATTGCTTGTAACGGGTGTTCTTTTTGAGCATCGACGGAATGGCTTCAATGCTGTTGCGGTAACAGGACAGTTCGTTACGCTGCTGGGTGCCGTGAACACTTTGTTGAGAAATCTCAACTTCTCGCTCACGAATAAGCTGCATACAAACCTTGTTGAGCATGGGCACCACTACCTTATCGAAGAGATGATGACCTTGTATATATAAATAGGTGGTATCGGGGGTTACGCCAAGTCGCTTGATATCCTCCTTTACTTGCAGATAATTTTCCTTGTTGTTTGGATATTTTTGTTGCAGTTGGTTGATGCGCTTGCCCACCTTTCTGCGCACTCTGGCCACCATG
>QWCB01006642.1_pt1 | contig 11782 bp, 13 predicted proteins | sample 1972511 | NCBI WGS metagenome assembly QWCB01 (sample SAMN09866719, study PRJNA288562) | Human gut metagenome isolate term5_stool, whole genome shotgun sequencing... | isolation source: gut | host: Homo sapiens | place: USA: California
TTCGAAAATCAAATTCAAACCACGTCAGCTTCACCTTGCCGTACTCAAGTACAGCCTGCGGCTAGCTTCCTAGTTTGCTCTTTGATTTTCATTGAGTATAAAAAGGCGGTTTTAACCGCTTTTTTGCTATTCTAAAACAGATTTTCAAAACGTTTTCAATCTGTACTGTAATAGAGAATGAAAGTTTCTGAGCACATTCTTATGAAACTATAAGTAAATGTGATAAATTAGGAGTGTAAATTTACTGAATCGTTTTCAAAAAACATATAAAAGCGCTTTTATTATTCATCAAATTAACTTTTAAGGAGAGTTATCATTATGACTCAAGGGAAAATTACTGCATCTGCAGCAATGCTTAACGTATTGAAAACATGGGGCGTAGACACTATCTACGGTATCCCATCAGGAACACTCAGCTCACTTATGGACGCTTTGGCTGAAGACAAAGATATCCGTTTCTTGCAAGTTCGTCACGAAGAAACAGGTGCTCTTGCAGCGGTTATGCAAGCTAAATTTGGCGGATCTATCGGTGTTGCAGTTGGTTCAGGTGGACCTGGTGCAACTCACTTGATCAACGGTGTTTACGATGCAGCTATGGATAACACTCCATTCCTTGCTATCCTTGGATCACGTCCAGTTAACGAATTGAACATGGATGCCTTCCAAGAATTGAACCAAAACCCAATGTACAACGGTATCGCTGTTTACAACAAACGTGTAGCTTACGCAGAGCAATTACCAAAAGTTATTGACGAAGCTTGCCGTGCTGCCGTTTCTAAAAAAGGTCCAGCTGTCGTTGAAATTCCAGTAAACTTTGGTTTCCAAGAAATCGACGAAAACTCATACTACGGTTCAGGTTCATACGAGCGTTCATTCATCGCTCCTGCTTTGAACGAAGTTGAAATCGATAAAGCTGTTGAAATTTTGAACAACGCTGAACGCCCAGTGATCTACGCTGGTTACGGTGGTGTTAAAGCTGGTGAAGTGATCACTGAATTGTCACGTAAAATCAAAGCACCAATCATACAACTGGTAAAAACTTTGAAGCTTTCGAATGGAACTACGAAGGTTTGACAGGTTCTGCTTACCGTGTTGGTTGGAAGCCAGCCAACGAAGTGGTCTTTGAAGCAGACACAGTTCTTTTCCTTGGTTCAAACTTCCCATTTGCTGAAGTTTACGAAGCATTCAAAAACACTGAAAAATTCATCCAAGTGGATATCGACCCTTACAAACTTGGTAAACGTCACGCTCTTGACGCTTCTATCCTTGGTGATGCAGGTCAAGCAGCTAAAGCTATCCTTGATAAAGTAAACCCAGTTGAGTCTACTCCATGGTGGCGTGCAAACGTGAAGAACAACCAAAACTGGCGTGATTACATGAACAAACTCGAAGGTAAAACTGAGGGTGAATTGCAATTGTACCAAGTCTACAATGCAATCAACAAACATGCTGATCAAGACGCTATCTACTCAATCGACGTAGGTGACACTACTCAAACATCTACTCGTCACCTTCACATGACACCTAAGAACATGTGGCGCACATCTCCACTCTTTGCGACAATGGGTATTGCCCTTCCTGGTGGTATCGCTGCTAAGAAAGACAATCCAGATCGCCAAGTATGGAACATCATGGGTGACGGTGCATTCAACATGTGCTACCCAGACGTTATCACAAACGTTCAATACGACCTTCCAGTTATCAACGTTGTCTTCTCAAATGGTAAATATGCCTTCATCAAGGACAAATACGAGGACACAAACAAACACTTGTTTGGTTGTGACTTCCCTAATGCTGACTATGCGAAAATCGCTGAAGCGCAAGGTGCTGTAGGATTCACTGTGAACCGTATCGAAGACATCGATGCAGTTGTTGCAGAAGCTGTTAAACTCAACAAAGAAGGTAAGACAGTTGTGATCGATGCTCACATCACTCCACATCGTCCACTTCCAGTAGAAGTACTTGAGTTGGATCCAAAACAACACTCAGAAGAAGCAATCAAAGCCTTCAAGGAAAAATACGAAGCAGAAGAACTCGTACCATTCCGCCTCTTCTTGGAAGAAGAAGGATTGCAATCACGCGCAATTAAATAATTTCTCTCGTCGAAAATCAAATTTTAAATTTGTAGAATTTATTCTTTGATTTTCATAGAGTGAAACTTAAAAAGATCGGAGCAATCCGGTCTTTTTCTGGAGGATAGTTAATGAATTTAAATCAATTAGATATCATCGTTTCAAGTATTCCTCAAGTCTGTGCTGACTTGGAGCGTATTTTGGATAAACAGGCAGATTATGTTGATCAAGGCTTTGCTCAGTTCACGATTGGCAGTCATTGTCTAATGTTGTCCCAAAATCATTTGATTCCTTTGGAAGATTTTCAGTCAGGTATCATTCTTCACATTGAGATTGAGGATCTAGAGCAGAATTACCAACGTTTAAAAGAGAGAGGTGTCGAGATTTTACACGGTCCTTGTGAAACGGATTGGGGAACAGAGTCCTTATTAGTTAAAGGTCCTGCTGGTCTAGTGCTTGATTTTTATCGTATGAAATAAGGGGCTTAGTCATTTGAAGATAACCTTAACTATTCTTAAAACAGAATGTGAGAATATGAACTATTGAAAGATCGGAGCAATCCGGTTTTTTTGTTTATTAAAGATTGCATATAAATATTTGACGGCGTTTTCTGAAAATCTTATAATAAAAATGTAATAATAGAAAATGTGACTGATATGGAAAGGAGAAATATTTTTTAAATAGTTGTAGTAAGAGGGATTTCTTATTTCATTAGGAAGAGAGTGATAATGGCATTCGGATCACTGCTCGACTTTATGGTTCTGGGAAACCTTACAATTGTCCCATAATGACCAATGAACCTTGAGATTAAAAGTATCTCAAGGTGTAGATATTAGGAGGAAAGATATGGAAAAAAAGGATATTTATCTAATCTGTATTACCATGATTATCTGTTCAATTATTTTAGGAGTGATTATAGGAAGTTTTATTTTGCACGGTCTTGAAGATATTGCTGCAACAATTAACCATGGCTTGCTGACAATCAATCAATCGATTAAGTAAATAGATTAATCATCATGTTTTAAGGAGAAAATGATGCCAACTACTTTCTTTCTATTATTTGGTTTGATGATGTTAGGATTTGCTGCCTTCACCTATTTTATGTTTTCCTATTTTATATTTAGTAATTATAGAAATGCCAAGAGATGTATCGAAAGAACGGAAGGAGTTATTATCCGATATTCCTATGCTCTTTATAATGGGATTAGTCTCCCAGTTGTTGAATACACTGTTGATGGAAACCAATACAAGGTCGTAGGGCCTAAATTTCTATCTGCTATTTCAAATACAATCAGTACTCCCTTAGGTTCAATCGTATCTGATGTAAAAACGGATAATTTTGAAAATGGTGAAATTCCACAAGTTTTAAGATACAAAGTTAAGGGGAATAGTTTTTTGTCTTATACAAAATCTCCACTTAAAGAACGCTTTCCAATTGGTGGAAAAGTTGCTGTTTACTATGATCCTAACAAACCAAAACATTCCTATGTAGAAAGACCACTAAGACCTGGGCGATATGCATGGTTGGCAAAATGTTTTATCTATCTCAATGTTTTTATTATGGTTGTTCTAGCTTTCTTTATCATGTTCATTCTTCCAAATCTTATGAAATAAAGCAGTTTTGTATACAAACTTCAACTACCCTATTTAGCTTCTATGTTCATCGTAAAAGCTTTTTTATAAAGAAAATGCTTTTCTTAAAACATTTTTTGGGCTATTTCAGCTTTATTTAAATGTTTGATAGTATAATAGTACTACTAAATCATGTGAGGTAGAGTGATGACAGAAATACTACAATTTCCAGAGGGTTTCCTCTGGGGTGGTGCTACGGCAGCTAATCAATGTGAGGGTGCTTATAATCTTGATGGGCGTGGATTGGCCAACGTTGATGTTGTACCTATTGGTGCAGATCGTGAAGCCATTATCACTGGTCAGAAAAAGATGTTTTCGTTTGAGGAGGGCTATTTTTACCCAGCCAAGGAAGCCATTGATATGTACTATCATTACAAGGAAGATATTGCCCTTTTTGCGGAAATGGGCTTTAAGACTTATCGGCTTTCCATTGCTTGGACTCGGATTTTTCCTAAGGGCGACGAAACCGAGCCAAATGAAGCTGGTCTAGCCTTTTATGAGGATTTGTTTAAGGAATGCCATAAGTATGGGATCCAACCTCTGGTAACCATCACGCATTTTGACTGCCCCATGCACTTAATTACTGAGTATGGTGGTTGGCGCAATCGTCGTATGTTAGACTTCTATGAGAATCTCTGTCGCACACTTTTTACCCGTTACAAGGGTTTGGTCAAATACTGGCTAACATTTAATGAAATCAACATGATTCTCCATGCACCCTTTTTAGGAGCTGGGATTTGTTTTGAAGAAGGAGAAAATCAAGAACAGGTCAAATACCAAGCAGCTCACCATGAGCTAGTAGCCTCGGCTATGGCGACTAAAATTGCTCACGAAATTGACTCAGAAAATAAGGTTGGATGCATGTTGGCAGCAGGGCAGTATTATCCTAACACAGCCCATCCGAGAGACTACTGGGCTGCTATGGAGGAAGATCGCAAGAGTTACTTTTTCATTGATGTTCAAGCGCGTGGGGAATACCCAAGCTACGCTAAGAAGCAGTGGGAGCGTGAAGGAATTGAGATTGAAATGACAGCAGAGGATCTAGATTTGTTGAAGAATTACACTGTTGACTTTGTTTCCTTCTCTTACTATGCGAGCCGAGTGGCCTCAGGGGATCCAGAAGTGACGAATTTGACAGCAGGAAATGTCTTTGCCTCCATCAAAAATCCTTATCTAGAATCCTCAGAATGGGGGTGGCAGATTGACCCATTGGGGCTTCGTATTACCCTCAATGCTATCTGGGATCGTTACCAAAAGCCTATGTTCATCGTAGAAAATGGGCTAGGCGCTATGGATACGCCAGATGAAAATGGCTATGTAGAAGATGACTATCGGATTGATTACTTAGAGGCTCATATCAAGGCTATGCGAGATGCCATATACCAAGATGGAGTAGACTTGCTTGGTTATACGACTTGGGGCTGTATTGATTTGGTGTCAGCTGGAACAGGCGAAATGAACAAACGCTATGGCTTTATCTATGTGGATCGTGATAATGATGGTCATGGAAGCCTAAAACGGCGTAAGAAGAAATCCTTCTACTGGTACAAGGATGTCATTGCCAGTAATGGTGCAAGCATTGAGTAGAACACATTTATTCACTATTTTTACAAAATCTTCTCCCTTCTTTATAAGATAGAAAAAAAGAGTTCAATTAGGACTCTTTTTTTGCTATAATGAGGGTGAAAAATCAGACAGGAGATGAAGATGTCAGAACCATTATTTTTAAATTCCGTTATGCAAGAAAAAATCTGGGGAGGTACTAAACTTCGTGATGAGTTTGGCTACGACATTCCAAATGAAAAGATTGGTGAGTATTGGGCCATCTCAGCTCATCCAAATGGAGTGTCTAAGGTAGCTAATGGCCGCTATCAAGGAACAGACCTCGCTACTTTGTATGCGGAACACCGTGAGTTATTTGGCAACCGTCCAGAGCCAGTATTTCCGCTTTTAACAAAAATCCTTGATGCCAATGACTGGCTCAGTGTTCAAGTTCACCCAGACGATGCTTATGGACTAGAGCACGAAGGCGAACTCGGAAAAACAGAGTGCTGGTATATCATCGCAGCAGATGAAGGTTCAGAGATTATTTACGGTCACAATGCCAAGTCAAAGGAAGAACTCCGCCAGCAAATTGAAGATAAAAACTGGGATGCCTTGTTGACGAAGGTTCCTGTTAAGGCTGGAGATTTCTTCTATGTACCAAGCGGAACCATGCACGCTATCGGGGCAGGCATCTTAATTCTTGAAACGCAACAGTCTAGTGATACAACCTACCGTGTCTATGACTTTGACCGCAAGGATGATAATGGTAACTTGCGCGAGCTTCATCTTGAAAAATCCATCGATGTTCTAAATATTGGTGAGCCTGCTAACAGCCGTCCTGTAACCGTCAAAGCAGATGATTTGCGTTCAACTCTACTTGTATCCAATGAATTCTTCGCAGTCTACAAGTGGGAAATCACTGGAAAAGTTGACTTCGAAAAGACAGCTGACTATAGCTTGTTGAGTGTCTTAGCTGGTCAAGGGAAACTAACTGTGGACAGTAAAGATTATCCAATTCAAAAAGGTAGCCACTTTATCTTACCAAGTGATGTTGAATCTTGGACTTTAGAAGGGCAAGATTTGGAATTGATTGTAAGCCATCCATAATATAAAGAAAGGACTTGAGGAAAAACTCAAGTCCTTTTTTGTATTTACATAAATTGGGCAATAAAAACCACGATGATGATGATAGGAATGATGTAGCGAAGAAGGAAGAGCCAGACTTGGAATAGTCCTCGTTTCCATGGTGTTTTATCTAGATGAAGTTCCTCCATGGCTAGTGCTTTCTTGAAAATATATCCTGTAAAGAGGGACAAGCAGAGAGCGCCAAATGGCATGAGGAGATTGGAAACTAAGAAATCCATGGCATCAAAGAAGGTCTTCCCAAAGATATGGACATCAGCCATAAGACCATAGGATAGGGCCGAAGGGATACCAAAGACAAAAGTCAAGATACCTAAAATAAGACTCCATTTATTACGTTTTTTGTTATCTTGGTCTGTGATATTTCCAACATTAATTTCCAGCATAACGACAGAAGAAGTGACTGTCGCAAAGAGGAAAAGCAAGAGAAAGAGAATATAGAAAATACTTCCAAAAGGCATCTTGTCAAAGAGTTGAGGCAAGACAATAAAGAGGAGACTTGGACCACCTTCAGACTGGATGTTAAAGGCTGACATAGCTGGGAAAATGGCTAATCCTGCCATGATGGATACAGAGATGTTCATGGCAACGATGGACATACCTGATTGGACTAGGTTGGTTTTCTTATCCAAGTAAGAAGCATAGGTCAACATGGCTGTAACCCCGAGGGATAGAGCAAAGAAAGATTGTCCCAGAGCATAGAGGAGTCCGGCGCTTGTCAGTTTTGAAAAGTCAGGTTTGAGGAAGTAAACTACACCTTCCATGGCATTTGGCAAGCTGAGAGAGCGCCCAATGATAATGACAAAGATGATAAAGAGCAGGGGCATCAAAGAGCTGGGCATAATCACTGCTAATCCCAACTTGGAAGGCTTTAGCAATAGCGATACCTAGATAAACTAAAACCCATCCACCAATAACACTATAAAAAGATAGGAGGATGAAAAGGGCAAAGGCACCGATCCAACCAATAAAATTGTAGTTCTTGTTATCGCCCAATTTTCCAAATGTTTTGATTGCTGACACGCCAGCGCTCCGACCGAGGGCAAACTCCGCCAAGAGGAGAGGAAAGCCAATCAATAGTGTCGAGATGAGAAAGACCAGTAAAAATCCTCCCCCACCATTGGCAGCGGTCATATAAGGGAACTTCCAAACAGCTCCAAGACCAATAGCAGAACCAGCAGATGCAAGGATAAAACCCAGTTTTGAGCCCCATTGTGATTTTTCAGACATTGTTAAACTCCAATCTAGTTTTCTAAATAAGAAAAGGCTACTTGAGTTGTCAAATAGCCTTCTCTCAATGGCTCTTTATGAGCTTTTTATTTGATTGATAGACTTGATTATCCTATCATGATTTTTCAAGTCTGTCAAGAAAACCATTTTCATGTTATGATAAAGTAAAAAAATTTCGCAAAAACGCTTGACTCTGACCTAAGGTGAGGGGTTATACTATCATTGTAAGGAGGAAATCATGTACCATATCAAAGAAGCTGCGCAGCTTTCAGGCGTTTCTATCAAGACCCTTTACCATTATGATAAGATAGGACTCTTGGTCCCATTAAAGTCAGAAAATGGCTATCGAACCTACAGTCAAGAAGATTTAGAACGACTTCAGGTTATCCTCTATTACAAGTATCTAGGCTTTTCTTTAGAAAAAATAGCAGAGCTATTGAAGGAAGAAAAGACGGACTTGTTACCACATTTGACGAGACAGCTGGATTACCTGACTCGAGAAAGACAACATCTGGATACCTTAATTTCAACCTTACAGAAAACCATCCAAGAACAAAAAGGAGAAAGAAAAATGAATATTGAGGAAAAATTCACTGGATTTAGCTATCAAGACAATCAAAAATACCACCAAGAGGCAGTAGAGAAATATGGCCAAGAAGTTATGGACCAGGCTCTCGAGCGTCAAAAAGGACGAGAGGATGAAGCTACAACAGCCTTTAATCAAATCTTTCAAGCCTTGGCTAAAAATCTCAAAGATGGTCTACCTGCAACAGCATCTGAAAACCAAGAGGAAGCAGCCAAGCTCTTACAAGCTATTCGTACTTATGGATTTGACTGCTCTATGGAAGTCTTCGGTCATATCGGAAAAGGCTATGTCTATAATCCAGAGTTTAAGGAAAATATTGACAAATTTGGATCTGGAACAGCTCAGTACACATCAGATGTTATTGCCCACTATGTAAGCACACAAACTCGATAAAACTCAAAGACTAAGCTAAGGCTGACAAAGCCAGTAACAGAAATTTATACTCTTCGAAAATCTCTTCAAACCACGTCAGCTTTATCCGCAACCTCAAAGCTGTACTTTGAGCAGCCTGCGGCTAGCTTTCTAGTTTGCTCTTTGATTTTCATTGAGTATTAGTAGGAGGACACAGACCTAGCTTGAAGATTAGAGAAGATAAAATCGGCGGAGTAATCTCTGCCGATTTACTGTTATTTGAGTTGGTAGAACCAATCTTCTCCATCCTTATAGTAAAAGAACTCACTGAGATCTTCTTCCAAAAAAACACGAAGCATATCAGACATATCCTCAGTAGCTAGTTTAAGATGAGATAGATTTTCAAAATCCTCCCACCAGACTTTTCCTTCGTCTGAAGATTGGAGCTCACCAGTAAAGTGTTCAGTTTTGTAAAAGAGGACAACATAGCGATAATCTGCATCATCATACCAATCTTTGATACCACAGAGTTGGGGTTTAGAAATGGTCAGACCAGTTTCTTCTTTAACTTCACGAATAACGGCATCGACAAAGGACTCGCCACGTTCAACATGACCACCAGGAAAAGTAATGCCAGACCAGTCAGGCCTAACTCGGTCTTGGACCAGAATCTTGTCTCCATTTTTAATCATACACATGTTGACAAATTCGACTGATTCTCTTCTGTTCATCTTATTTTTCCTATTTTGTTAGTAATTTTTCTACCACGTTTAACTTTCGCATGGTCAGAACAACGCCGAACAGCTTTTCGAGATAGTTTGTATTAAGCTTTTTTCGTTTTGCAGTTCTAGGGAGATAGAGGTAAAGACAATGGTTGCCGATACAAATTTCTTCTTCACCATAGTCAATATTCAATTTTTCTAATGGTAGACTTTGGATAGCATTCTGGAAAAGAATTATATGTATACGGTCATAAAGATAGTGTTCTCTAAACGGATTTTCTTGGACAATTTTTGTAAAATCACTCTTATTTTTAATGACCATTTTCAAGTCGGCTCCGATTTTTTCTTTTATTAGAGTATGGACTTGTTCTCGTATTTCTTCTATGGTTAAGTCACTTTCAAGAATAATATTTCCACTTTGAATATAAGTTCGAACGTGTTGAAAACCAACCTCTGTTAAGATATCTACCAGATAAGACATTTTAGGGATAGCATTTTGTCCATTCGGTGTAACACCTCTCAGTAAAATAATATGTTCCAAAATAGCTCCTTTCTTATCCAATATCTTTAGATACAATATCATTTATAGTTCTAGTTTGAGCCTGCCACCCAGCCGGTGCAGAGGGCAGAAGTGATGTTAAAGCCACCTGTGTGGGCATTAATATCCAGTACTTCGCCAGCAAAGTGAAGTCCAGGAACCAATTTACTTTCCAGTGTTTTAGGATTGATTTCCTTGAGACTAACGCCACCTTTGGTGACAAAGGATTTAGCCAATGACATCTTTCCAGTCACAGGGATTTTGAGGGCCTTGATAGACTGGACAAGTTGGTCGCATTCTTTTTCAGTTAGTTGTTTGACCTTTTCTGGGTAACCTTGCACGAAAAATTCAGCCAAGCGTTCTGGAAGTAAGGTCTTCAAGGCGTTTTTCAAGGATTTTTCACGGTTTTCTTCTAAAAAGTCAACTAATTCTCTCTCAGAAAGCTGAGGCAAAGTGTCTAAGGAAAGTACCTCACCACCCTTGACAAAGCTAGACATACGCAAAGCAGCAGGACCAGATAAACCAAAGTGGGTAAAGAGCAGATCATGGGTAATAACATGTTTACCATAGCTAAGAGTAACATCGTCTAGGGAAATTCCCTGTAAGGCCTTATGCGGGAAATCAGTCAACAATGGACTTTCAGCAGCCTCAAGCTCGGTAATGGTGTGTTTGAAATGGCGAGCAATCTCATGACCAAAACCAGTAGAGCCAGTAGAAGGATAGGATTTTCCACCAGTTGTGACGATGAGTTTATCACAAGTGAAGGTTTGATCTGTAGACTTAAGGACAAACTGGTCGTCAATCTTTTTAACCGAAACAATCTCTGTTTGAGTGGCAACTTGCCCACCTAGCTCCATGATTTTCTTTTCCAGTGCTTCTATAATGGTTCGAGATTTGTCACTGGCTGGAAAGACGCGGCCATGGTCTTCGACCTTGAGTTTTACGCCATTTTCAGTAAAAAAGTTGATGATATCATGGTTATCAAACTGGGAAAAGACACTGTATAGAAAGCGACCATTCCCAGGGATGCCAGCTAATAGGTCATCTAGAGTTCCATTATTGGTAACGTTACAGCGACCACCACCAGTACCAGCTAATTTTTTTCCGAGTTTTCGATTTTTTTCGATGAGAAGGGTTTTCTGCCCATAAAAGCTACTTGAAATCGTAGCCATCATACCAGCAGGGCCTCCCCCGATTACAATAGTGTCAAAATGTTTCATAAAAGTATTGTACCATAAAAAAACAAGAGATGATAAGTCATCTCCTGTTTAATTTATTAGTCAATTTCATATCCCATGAGGAGTCCACCTTCTTCTGCATAAAAACTGCAGAGTCCAGAGGTTGGGATAATCTTGATTTTAGCTTGTGGGAATTTTTCACGCACACGTTCAGAGAACTGTTGGCAGAATTTATCATTACTGCGGTGAGCCATGACGATACGCCCACCAGCGTAGCCAGCCTTGATTAACTCTTCATAAGCAGCTTGGAGGGACTTCTTAGCACCACGAGCCTTTTGGAGGAGTTCCAGGGTTCCAGTTTCACTTGCTTCCCCGACCATACGAATATTAAGGAGCCCAACGACTGTACCGATGAGTTTACTTAAGCGACCATTCTTAACGAGGTTATCAACCTTAGCGAGGACGAATAGTAACTTAGTTTTTTCTTGGTAAGCAGTAATAGCTTTAACCACTTCTTCAAAAGAAAGTTCTTGCTCAATCAAATCATTGATTTTTTCTACGATAAGGTCACCTTCTCCACCAGCAGACAAACTATCAATGACATGAATCTGAGTGTCAGGGTGTTCTTCAAGGTAGATATTCTTAGCGAGCTGAGCACTATTATGGCTACCTGAAAGAGTACCAGTGATATAGTTGCTTAGTTTATAAAATACATGTTATAATAAAGCTATGGCATATAGTACAGATTTTAAACAACGAGCATTAGATTACATCAAAGAAGGACA
>QWCB01003547.1_pt1 | contig 11780 bp, 8 predicted proteins | sample 1972511 | NCBI WGS metagenome assembly QWCB01 (sample SAMN09866719, study PRJNA288562) | Human gut metagenome isolate term5_stool, whole genome shotgun sequencing... | isolation source: gut | host: Homo sapiens | place: USA: California
GAATAAAGAGTCATTCCAAGTTCCTCGACATAATCAATTTAGTTGAGACTTAACTAATGAAAAACAAATAAAAGAAGTGGCTGCCTAAGCGTTAGTTTCGCTTAGGGCATGGAGCAATTCAGCCTGCTGATCTGCGTCGAGAATGCCAAGTTGTTTAACATTCATCTTTAAGATTTTTTGATGCAATTCAGGCGCTTTTAGCGCGGTGGCTTTTACTTGCTCTTCGACTTCTTTGATACGCGAATTATCTTCTTCGAGGCTCGAAGTATTGATTTTCGTGTCAAAAATGAATGTGCGGTCATCTCTATAGAAAGCTGGAGCTGGCTCTGTTCTCTCTTTAACATTAGCCGAACGCATGCGTTGCAGTAAAGTTTGCGCAGTTGTCACAGCGTTATCGCAGGCGTTGTCAAATTCCAGCAAGGTTTTCTGCTTAACTTGCGCATTATCTTTGATGCTAATAATTTCATTACTGGCTTTTGCAACCAGCTCATCAATCTGCTTGAGGTATTTCTGGCGGAGATTGCCAAATCCAGTTTGTAGTCTTGCGAGGAAGAGATCCCACCTTTTTTTGCCTCTTCATATTTTGTATTTTCTTTGCTATAGCCTGGATAAGGATCTCGGAAGGTATAGCCATCGGCCGCTGCGCATGATCCCATAAATAAAGTCAAAGCCCAAAGTAGCCAACTGAGAAAATCAGTGAGAGTAAATGGAGCCTCAGAAAACGTAGTCCAAGCCACTTTAGTCGCTTCAAAAGTGTCACCAGCTTGTAGAGCATCTCGGTAGTGAGCAATAGCGAAGGCTATTACAACAGTGATGGCTATCCAGCACGCAAAAGCTATCCATCCCCCTAGCTTAAGGAGAGCATTTTTATGGTTAATATAAGGAATAAGAAATAGACCAAAAGCAAATGAAACACCTGCGTTTAGGGCGGATGCGAGCAGGGCTATACCAAAACCAGAGAGTAAGCCCCCATCCATATTTGTAGCGAAAAGACCAGCATTGATTGCCCCTTCTAAGGTAATGATCAACAGGAGAAGGGCTATTTTGAAAGCAATTCTTGCTTTGGTGAGGGGGACCACATTTCGTTCCAATAAGCCATTTTTTTCGCGAAAATTGCGGAGGGCAGTTTTTGCTGTTTTAAAACGTTGAAATTCAACGTCAATAGTTGCACGATTTTGTGAGAGCTCTCGGCTGAGTTCATGCTTGAACTGGTCAGGTAGCAAGTGGCAGGCATTTACAGCGTTCATAGCTTCATTGATGCCTTGAGAAATATATTTATCTCGACTAAGCACAATGTCAGAGGCTTCGTCGAAATAGTGTGTGGTCATTTCCTTGAAAATCTGATCAACGAGTCGTTCATCCCCAATCGAAACCGTTTCTTCAGGAGAGGGAAAGTTGTCGCGACCTTCTGCGGCGGCTTTTTCCAACAACTTATTGCTGGAAATAATGGCGTCAATGTTGATAGGAGCTAAGGGGTTGAGGGTGTCGAACGGCAACTCAACTTTGACGTTAACAGGTCTTGGGGGCGGTACATTTTTTTGTGGGAGGCAATAGCCATTCCGCCCGAAGTGTCTTTATTTAAAGGTCCAGGAAATGACATGACAGTATCACAGTAAGAGTGTAAGAAGTTGTCATATTATACGCAAAGATTATTGCAAATAGAGGATCAAAGCTTGCACTAAAGCAAGAGAAGGTGAACTAAAATTCCCCATAAAAATGGGGATGAGAGCGAAACAACAAGAGAAAAAGAATCTATGACAGCCGTGAACATTTATCCCTCTCTAGAAACATTGATATAAGAACGCGCTATGATGTTGGTTAGCTAATGCGAGTGGGTAAGTGAGCGTGGAAAGAGAAGTCAGGTTGCTGTATTGATATAATTTATCTTTAAGGCTGATTTTTATGCGTTCCTAAGTTGGTGAACGGTGCTTGAATACTCGGCTTTACTTTAGCCTGAAGAGTCAGGCAACCCACTAGGTATCAATTAACGATTGATAGTCCCCAGTTTCTTTTTTAGTTCTCTATTACTAGTAGAGGGCTCAGTTTTTCTCCCCTTATCACAAGGGCGCTAACAATAAAGGTTAAGTTCGTTATGCTCGATCCCAACATGTTAAGAAAGCAACTCCCTGAAGTGGTGGCTCGTTTGGCTACTCGCGGTTTTGTTTTCCCTGAAGAAGAATTCAAAACCTTGGAAACCGCTCGTAAGGACATCCAGGTAAAGACCGAAGAGCTCCAAGCACGCCGCAATGCGCTCTCTAAGCAGATTGGCATGGCCAAGAAGAATGGCGAAGATGCAACGGCCTTGATGGAAGAAGCCGCTCAGCTTCCTGAAAAGCTCTCCGCTCTTGAAGGCGAATTGAACGAAATCCTCGGTAAGCTCAACGACTTGATGCTTCGTATTCCGAATTTGCCACACGAAAGCGTGCCAGTTGGCAAAGACGAAACGGAAAACGTAGAAGTTCGTCGTTGGGGTACGCCGCGCTCCTTTGATTTTGAAATCAAGGATCACGTGGACGTTGGCGCTCCGCTCGGTATGGACTTTGACACGGCCGCTAAGGAATCGGGCTCGCGCTTCTGCTTTATGCGTGGTCAGATCGCTCGCTTGCACCGTGCCTTGGCACAGTTCATGCTCTATACGCACACGCATGAACACGGCTACATCGAATGCTATACGCCTTACATCGTGACGGCCTCGACCATGCAAGGTACGGGTCAATTACCGAAGTTTGAAGAAGACCTCTTTGCCGCTAAGAAGGGTGGTGCTACGGGTGAAGGCGAACAGATGTACTTGGTGCCGACCGCTGAAGTCACGTTGACGAACCAGGTCGCTGGCATGATGTTGAAAGACAAGGATCTCCCGATTCACGTGACCGCTCATACGCCTTGCTTCCGTTCTGAAGCTGGTGCTTATGGCCGTGACACGCGCGGTATGATCCGCCAGCATCAGTTTGACAAGGTGGAAATGGTCCGCATCACGCGTCCTGAAGATTCCTATCGTGAATTGGAAGAAATGACGCACAACGCCGAAATGATTCTCCAGAAGTTGGGTCTTCCTTATCGCGTGATGGCTTTGAGCACGGGCGATATGGGCTTTGGCGCAACGAAGACCTATGACTTGGAAGTCTGGCTCCCGGCACAGGATACATACCGTGAAATTTCTTCGTGCTCGAACTGCGAAGACTTCCAGGCTCGCCGTATGGGTACGCGCTACAAAGACGCTAACGGCAAGACGCACTACGTTCACACGTTGAACGGTTCTGGCTTGGCCGTGGGTCGTACGCTCGTTGCTGTGCTTGAAAATTATCAGAATGCTGATGGTTCCGTGACGGTGCCAGAAGCGTTGCGTCCGTTCATGGACGGCGTGGAAAAACTCGTTCCGTCTGAAGACGGCTTGTTTGCCCACTAAAAACACAGGAAAACTAGACAGAGAAGAGCTTGGCGAGTTTGACAAAATCGCCAAGCTTCGGTAAGATTCTTTGTCTACATTCTGTCGGAAGGATGGCAGAGAGGTCGAATGCGCCGGACTCGAAATCCGGTATACGGTTATACCGTATCGTGGGTTCAAATCCCACTCCTTCCGCCATGATCCCTGTTAGAAAGGAAAGAGAAAAGTGAACGGTTGTTCACTTTTTTATTTTCTGCTCCTCCCTTTTCTCATTAGCCAATGTGGATACGTTCCACAGGTTGCGAAGGATCCACAGCGATCGCTTTGAGACCACGCGCTTCAATACTCTTCACACTGCGTTCTGTACAAATCACCGTTGCGCCCTTAGAGAGAATTTGTCCGTCCCAAAGGACTTTTTGACCACCTACAAGCGTGGCTTTTGGTGTTTGCGTAGCGAGGTCGTAAATCGTGATGTCCGCGTCTGCTCCCATCGAAAGGTGACCTTTTTGCTGGAGCCGCAACATGCGAGCGGGGTTGAGCGAAGTTTTCTGCACGAATTCAGGAAGCGTCAAGACGCCTAACTTCACGAGTGAGAGTCCAAGCGAGAGGATGACATTGCGCGGAATACAGCCGCCATCAGTGGAGATTGCATCTACAACAAAACTGCCATCATCGCGTTTAGCTTGTGCGATCAAAATACGCGGAATGGGCGGATTCACATTAAAGCTGCCACCCACATTTGTATTGTTGGCTTCCCAATATTCGTAAGCTTTTTGCCCTGTCATCAGGTCGGAGTAGCCCCCTGCGTCATAAACAACAAAGGCTTTGCCTGCGAGAATCGCCGCCTTGACGCCTTCTCGGTCTGGCGTATAACCAAAGCGGCGCAAACAGTTGCCTGTGACTTTGGATTGAATTTGCCCATTTTCGTCGCACGTCAAGCGTGTGCCATTCATGGGCGAGATGTAGCTTTCAGAGAAAATATTCGGGTTCTTCTTGAGAAGGTCAATGGCGAGTTGGGCTTCTTCAATCTCGTCCTTAATTGCGCCACGGCAGTACGCATTAATATGCGCTAAGTGAAGGGGGTAGCCGTTAGCCATTTCAACCGCCTCTTGCATGCCTTCAATATTGGAGCCGTGCGCACTGGTGCCCGCATGCCAAGCAATATAGGCGCGGCGCTCAAGCGCAGTTTCTATCAAAGTGGCAGAGACTTCTGGCGTAAGAGGATAGTGGCCACCCAAAAGCTTCACCCCGAGCGCACCATTGTCAAGAGAGCGATCAATCAACTCAACCATTTCGGCCTTACTAGGCGTATTTGTTTTAAAGGTGAAAGGCGGGGAGGCAAATTGCAAAATCGCCATGTTGATCCCGACCCCATACTCTGGGACATTGTCGAGAATGTCATCTAAGGGACCTGCCATATCGAGGCAAGTCGTGACGCCATTCATGGCGAGCATTCTGGGACCAAAGGGAGAACCCCACATAGAGCCCAAATGCACGTGGCTGTCGATGATGCCAGGTTGGAGCACGTAGCCCGTGAAATCCACCGTTTCGTGAGCAGGGACGTCAAGCGAAGCGCCAAGCGCCGCAATCTTGTCCTCGGCAATCGCCACATCGGCGACCTGATTAATGCCGTTTAAAGGATCGACCACATGAGCGCCGCGCAAAAGTAGATCAAACATCACTTATCCTCCTTTCAGTCATTTGATGCCACGCTTTTGAGTCTAACGCAATTTTTTCAAAGGCTGTAAGAGGGAAAACAAGGAGGTGCAGAATCTCCGTTCTCACTTGCACTTTCAGGCTAGCTGTGCGAGAATCGAGCCTCTTCTTTGAAAGAAGTCCTTTTGCTCACTGGTCACATTTCGCATTGCATTTCTTGAGCTCAGAATGACCCGATAGAGTGTCAAGTTTTCGTACAATACAACGGACTTCTTCCTTCCTATTGCACTTTTGGTTGAACAATCCTTATGCCTGATTTCATTCATGTGGTTGTGGAGACCGCTCTATTGAGCGCGAAAAAACCATTAGCGGTGCGCGACTTGCGTCGTCTCTTTGACGACCGCTATAGCGCTAAAGAAGTCAAAGAGGCATTGGGTGAACTTCAGACCGAGTGGCAAGAGCGCGGTTTGCGCCTTGTGGAATTGGGAACAGGGTGGCGCTTTCAGACTGCTCCAGAAATGGGGCGCTATTTAAGCCGCCTAGAAGAAGAGCGTCCCGTGCGCTATTCGCGTGCTGCACTTGAAGTGCTCGCGATTATTGCCTACCGACAACCAGTGACGCGCGGTGATATTGAAGAAATTCGCGGTGTGGCTGTGAACACCAATGTGCTACGCCAGTTTGAAGAGCGTGGTTGGGTGGAAACACTGGGCTACCGTGAAACGCCAGGGCGTCCCGCACTCTTGGGGACGACTCGACAGTTTTTAAATGATCTGGGTATCAAAAGTTTGGATGAGTTGCCGGCAATGCCAGAGAGCCCAGAACCAGATTTTCCGCTCACTAGTATGGGAACACTTTTTGCTGAAGATGAGCCCGATGATGAAGCCTCAGAAGAGGAAAGTGCTAGTGACAATTTGATGCTCCCGAAGGAGACAGACGTTGAAGACAAATAATAATGGCCGTGGTCGTGATCGCTATGCCACGGAAAAGAAACGTACCCTATTTCGCCGTCCACAAAAGCGTGTGGAGAACACTTACGCTGGTGAGCGTGCTCGTTTGAGCACCCCGCGTGAAGTGTTTGAAGAAATGGCTGATGATGAAAACTTTGCTGGTTTTTCTGATCGCCCCTTAGCGCTTGAAATTATCGACCGTGCACGTAACGCCAAACAGGCTGATCTGCCGACTGAAAAGTTGCAGAAAGTCTTGGCTGAAGCTGGCATGGGCTCTCGCCGTGCGATGGAAGAATTGATCCAAATGGGTGTGGTGACGATTAATGGTCGCACCGCCACGTTGGGGGATCGTGTGAGCGCAGCTGACATGATTCGTGTGGAAGGTCGCTTGGTGTGCCGTCGCGCTGAAGTTGAAGGTGGCACGCCCCGCGTGATTCTCTACCATAAGCCTGTGGGCGAAATCGTTTCTCGCGATGACCCAGAAGGTCGTCCGAGCGTGTTCACCCAGCTTCCGCGTGTGCATGGTAGCCGTTGGGTTGCCGTGGGGCGTTTGGACTTTAACACCGAAGGCTTGTTGCTCTTTACCACCTCGGGCGCTTTGGCTAATCGCTTAATGCACCCTCGCTACGAAATCGAGCGCGAATACGCAGTGCGTGTTGTCGGCGAACTCGAAGCCGAAGATATTTTGAAGCTTCAAAATGGCGTCGAGCTCGAAGACGGCATGGCCAAGTTTGACCTTTTGACCGACGAAGGCGGCACGGGGATGAACCACTGGTACCGCGTGCAGATCAAAGAAGGGCGTAACCGCGAAGTGCGTCGCCTCTTTGAAGCAGTCAATAAGACGGTGAGCCGCTTGATCCGTATTCGCTACGGCGCGATTTCACTTCCCAAGAGTTTGGCTCGTGGACAGCGTATGGAATTGGAACCCGAACAGGTTCGCGCCTGGATGGCAGACTTAAAGAGTCAGGAAAAAGCGCTAGCTCCTCAGGCTGAAAAGAAAGCTGCTGCGAAGAAAGCTGAAAAAGCGATTGCGCGTCAGCGCTTTGCCGCCACTAACCGTGACGCCTTTGAGCGTCCCACTTATGGCCGCCGCAATGATCGCACTGAAGAGGGGACAGAAGAAAAACCGCGACGCTCTGGTAAGCGCTTTGTTGAAGGTCGCAGTGACCGCACGGGGGTGCCGATGTGGGACGCACGCGATATGAGCGATCGTCCGACACAGCGTCGCCGCACGAAGCCCGCTACAAAGGCTGAAGGCACTCGCGCTGAGGCTCCTGCTCGCAAGCGCAAACCGCGCGAATAAGACGAACAGCTTCGAGCCCCTCAATTGCAACTTTTCTCTTTAAAAATCAAAGGGAAAATGAAGAAAAAGCACTGATTTCACTTGCATTTCAGTGCTTTTTTCCATACAATCACGGCATTCCTAATCGCCTTAGGTAACCCACGCAGTTGGGTTATGCGCTTTACGAGAGTGGCAAACTGAGTAAAGGGCACGAGGTGGAATGAAGTTCAAGCAACAGAATTGATGCGTCGTCTTTCGAAAGAAAAAAACGCTCTGTTGTTACCCTGTGGGTGCTGCTCTCCCTTGCTGGTCTTTCAAGACTAGCCATAGAGCGCATCGACGATAGAGGGTTAATGAATGGGCGTTTGCCCATTTTTTTTTGGTTTTGGGGTTCTCCTCAAGAGACAGAAACTCGAGTACGAGTCACACCTTTAGAGCGACCGAACGCCCTAACATCTACAATGCCATCCCTAAGAAAAACAGCTTCTACTAAAAGGAAACTGCCCAATGTCCTATTCTGGAGCCTTAAATGAGCTCGTCGAACCTACCGTAACTGGTATGGGATACGAATTTGTGGATTGTGAACGTCTTGCCCGTGGGCTTGTGCGTGTCACGATTGACACTCTCGCCGAAGGTGGTATTTCACTGGAAGATTGCGAACGAGTGAGTGATCAGCTCTCGCATCTCTTCACGGTGGAAGAGGTTGCCTATGAACGCTTGGAAGTGTCTTCCCCTGGTGTGGAACGCCCTTTAAAGCGTGCCCAAGACTGGAAGCGTTTTGCCGATAGCTTGGCTCATGTGGAACTCTACGCGCCGATGATGGCCGAAGGTTTCCCAGAGGCAGGTCGTCGTAAACTCGAAGGCCACATTGTTGGTATTGAAGGAGAGCCGGGAGAAGAGCAAATTACCTTTGACTACTTTGAAGTCAATATTGCTCGTACGCCAGGTGTGGCTGCACTGCGCAATCGCAAGAAAAAAACAGTGCCTGCGGATCCGATTCGTGTGACCTTCGCTTTGAGCGCTGTGGACCACGCAAACCTTATTGCAGAATTGAATTTTAAGGGGTAACCCACAAATGAATAGTCGTGAGATGCTTGACCTCGTCGAAGTGTTGGCGAGCGAAAAAAACGTTGAAAAAGATGTCGTCTTTGGTGTGTTGGAATTGGCTTTGGCTAGCGCCTTGAAGAAGTCCCAGTTCCCTGGTGAAGACGCTGACGTGGTGGTGCACGTCGACCGCGTGACGGGCGAATTCAAAGCCCACCGCCGTTGGTTGGTGGTGCCCGACGATGCTGGTCTTCAGGAACCTGACCGTCAGGAAATGCTCTCTGACGTGATCGATGACAATCCTGGTATTGAACCCGGTAACTACATCGAACGCGAAATCGAAGTGATCGACGTTGATACCACGGGTCGCCGTTTTGCTCAGGACGCTAAGCAGGTTATCCTCCAGCGTTTGCGCGATGCGGAACGTGACCAGATTTTGAAGGAATTCTTGGCTCGTAATGAAAGCATCGTGACGGGTACGATTAAGCGTATCGACAAGAACGAAGCTATCGTGGAAATCGGTCGCTTGGAAGCTCGCTTGCCGCGCAGCCAGATGATTCCGCGTGAAAACTTCCGCAACGGTGACCGTGTGCGCGCCTATGTGGACCATGTGGCTGAATTGAATAAGGGCCGCCAGGTGATTCTTTCCCGTACGTCGCCTGAATTCTTGAAGAAGCTCTTTGAATTGGAAGTGCCTGAAATCGAAGAAGGCCTCCTTGAAATCAAGTCTGCTGCTCGTGACTCTGGCATGCGTGCCAAGATTGCCGTCTTCGCTAAGGACCGTCGTATTGATCCGATCGGTACCTGCGTGGGAATGCGTGGCTCTCGCGTGAACGCCGTGACGAACGAATTGGCTGGCGAACGCGTTGACATTGTGCCTTGGAACGAAGATCCTGCCCAGTTCGTGGTGGGCGCTTTGGAACCCGCGAAGGTGCAGTCGATTGTGATGATCGAAGAGCAGCACACCATGGAAGTTGTAGTGGGTGAAGATAACCTCGCTGTGGCAATCGGTCGCGGTGGTCAGAATGTGCGTTTGGCTTCTGACTTGACCGGTTGGCAGATCAACATCATGACGGAAGCGGAAGCTAACGAAAAGCGTGATGAAGAAGTTGCCAAGATCCGCGTGGAATTCATGTCGAAGTTGGATATCGATGAAGATGCTGCTGATGTGCTCATCAGCGAAGGCTTCTCCTCGATTGAAGAAATCGCTTACGTGCCGGAAAAAGAACTCTATGCGATCGAAGCCTTTGATAAGGAAACGATTGACGAGTTGCGTAACCGCGCACGCAATAAGTTGCTCGCCGATGCTATTACTCGCGAAGAAAACTTGCGTAAGGCCGAAGAGCCGTTGTTGACCTTGGAAGGCATGGACAACGATTTGGCTAGCAAGTTGGTGAGCCACGACGTCAAGACGCTTGACGATTTGGCTGAATTGGCCACGGACGACGTGGTGGAAATGACGGGTATTGACGCTGAACGCGCCTCTAAGCTCATCATGGCCGCTCGCGAACACTGGTTCGAAAACGAATCGGATGAAGAAAAGTAAAACCTTTTCATAAAGCTCTGTGAAAACGTGAGCGAAGGAATACCTATCTTCGCTCATCTGAATAATCTAGCCGGCCTCGGGCCGGTTTAGGGGAAAGTTGAAACAGAGTTGATGGAGTCCCAATGAGGATTTCTCCTCTCTTTCCCCTAAAACTTGCCCAACGGCAACAAAACAGCACTCTCTGAGGGATACTCGTGAAGGGTGCGAAGGAGTAAAAATATTTATGGCTAGCAAAACAGTCAGCGAATTTGCCCAAGAACTTAAAGTGACGGCTAAGACCCTCCTGGCCCAATTGAAGGCAGCTGGGGTCACAAAGCACAGTGAAACCGACGAATTGAGCGAAAGTGATAAAACTCGCCTTTTGAATAGTCTTCGTCAGGAACGCACTGACCAGCCCCACCGCAAGATTTTGGTCACTCGCAAAGAAAACACCGTGGTGCAGCAGCATGACGGCCAGGGTCGTGCTCGTTCGATCCCTGTGGAAGTCCGCCGCACTCGCGTGTTCGTGAAGAACCCTCAGTTGATGGCTGAGGAAGCCGCTAAATTGCAGCAGGAAGCTCGCGCCGCTGCTGAAGAAGCTTCTCGTCGCGAAGCGGAAGAACGCACTCAACGTGAAGCCGCTGAAAAGGCTGCTCGTGAAGAAGCGGAACGCCGCGCTGCTGAAGAAGCTCGCGCTCGTGAAGCTGAAGCCCGTGCCCGCGAAGAAGCAGAACGTCAGGCCGCTCAGGAACGCGCTGAAGCCGCTTGCCGTGAAGCCGAAGAAGCTCGTGCTCGCGAAGAAGCCTTGAAGCAGGAAGCTAGCGACAACGAAGCCGCCATTAAGGCTGCTCGTCGTGAAGCGGAAAAAGCCAAGCTCGAAGCGGAAGTGGCTGCTGCAACGGCAAAACGCATGAAAGATCAGGCAGAAGCAGAGGCTGAAGAAGCCGCTCGTGAAGCTGCCCGTCGTCAGGCTGAAGAAGAAGCCCGCAATATTCGCGAAATGATGACGCGTCGCTCCAATGTGATGACCGCCAAGAAGGCTAAGCCTGCTCAGGCTGAAAAGAAGGCCGAAGGCAATCATCAGAACGCTTCTAAGGGCGAGAACAACAATAATCAGCGTCGTGACGGCAATCGTGATGGTAATCGCGATGGCAACAAGCGTAACGACCGTAACGACCGTAATGATCGCAGCAACGATCGCAAGAATGATCGCTCTGGCAACAATAACGAACGCCATAACGATCGTAAGAACGATCGCAACAATGAGAAGAAGGGTAGCAACAAGGGGAATAAACCTCAGCGCCAGAACCAGCCTCAGCAGTTCGATCCGATGATGGACGCGCCGAACGAAAAGAAGGGTCATCCTTCCGATAAGAAGAAGGGTGGCAATCGTGATCGTTGGGGTGACGATAACCAGCAGCATCGTCGTACGATTAAGACGCGTGGCGAGGATGATAGTGGCGAAAACGTGTGGCGTACCGCCCGCGGTCGTCGCAGCCAGGATTGCAATCGTCACAATGAACCAGCTCCGCAGCAGGCTCAGGAACCCGTGGTGCGCGATGTGGAAGTGCCAGAAAACATCAGCGTGGCTGATTTGTCCCACAAGATGGCTATTAAGGCCACTGAAGTGATCAAGACCTTGATGAAGCAGGGCTTGATGGTGACGATCAACCAGATGCTTGACCAGGAAACGGCCATGATTGTGGTCGAAGAAATGGGTCATCGTGCGATCGCCGCTAAACCGGAAGATCCGGAAGCCTTCCTGGCTGAAGAAGAAGCCAAGGCTTTGGCCAACTATCCGAAGGAACCTCGTCCTCCGGTCGTGACGATTATGGGTCACGTTGACCACGGTAAGACTTCTTTGCTGGACTACATCAGACGTACTCGTGTTGCCGCAGGCGAAGCCGGCGGTATTACACAGCACATCGGTGCTTACCACGT
>QWCB01004821.1_pt1 | contig 11764 bp, 12 predicted proteins | sample 1972511 | NCBI WGS metagenome assembly QWCB01 (sample SAMN09866719, study PRJNA288562) | Human gut metagenome isolate term5_stool, whole genome shotgun sequencing... | isolation source: gut | host: Homo sapiens | place: USA: California
GCAAAAAATTTAAACGACTTTAGCGGCGCAACAATTACGGGACAACTTAACACAGTGCACTACGATGTTGTAGATCAAATCCCCGGCGTAAACAAAAGTGAAGCCATGAAGGACTTTAACGCTGAGAGAGTTGCTTTAAAGAGCGGCATAATCGACGGATATGTTGCGGAAATACCTGAAGGCCTTTCAGTAGTGGAAGCAATACCTGAGTTTACCTATGTGGAATTTGACGAAGGACAAGGTTTTGAAGTAAGTGATGAAAAGCAAATTCCACTTCAACTTATCTTAAATACAAAAGAGGCAAAAAATATATTTATAAAAGGAGAAAAAATAAAATGATGAAAGAAATCGGTAAATTTTTTAGTGATATTTTGAAATTTGGCATAAAAGTTTTTATAGTTTTATTTTTAGTAACATTGATTTTAGTTGGCTTTTCAGGAACAAAAATAGAAAAAAGTGGAGTAAATTTGGCTGAAATAAAACTAAGTGGTGCAATTATGGATGAAAGTGCTATTTTAAAAGAAATTTATAGCATTCAAGATGATAAAAATATAAAGGCTGTTTTATTAAATATAAATAGTCCAGGTGGTGCATTTGCACCAAGTTTTGAAATTTCAAATGCCATAAAAGAGCTAAATAAAGAAAAACCAGTAATTGCCTATGCAAGTGGAACAATGGCAAGTGGAAGCTACTTAAGCGGTGTTTGGGCAAATAAAATTTATGCAAATAAAGGAAGTTTTATCGGCTCAATTGGTGTTATAATGCAAGGATATAATATCGAAGAACTTGCCTCTAAAATTGGCATAAAAGATCAAGTTGTAAAAGCTGGTGAGTTTAAAGAAGCAGGAACTATAATGAGGGCTTGGAGCCAATCTGAAAGGCAAAGTCTTCAAGATTTAGTAGATAAAAGCTATAATTTGTTTGTAAGTGAGGTTGCAACTGCTAGAAAATTAAATAAAAATGATGAAAATATATGGGCAAATGCAAGAGTTTTTTTACCTGATGAAGCGCTAAATTTGGGCTTAATCGATGAAATTAGCAACTACAAAAAAGTAAAAGATGAAGTTGTTAAAATCTCAGGTGTTCAAAATCCTGTTTGGAAAGAAAAAAGCAAATATGATGAGTTTATGGATACTTTTTCATCAAAAGTGGCAAATTTGATAATGGGTGAGTTTAGTTTAAAAGTAAGGTGAATTGTTAAAAAGTAAAAAAATAAAATAACCTTAAAAAACTAAAAAGGTTTTTTAAGGTTTTATGAAATTTTAATTTTAAAGTAAGACGAGATAAGCAAATAAAGTTATAGCAATTGTTACCAAAACATCAAGTAAAAATCCAGCTTTTATCATATCTTTTTGTTTTATCATACCTGTTCCGAAAACAAGAGCATTTGGTGGAGTTGCAACAGGAAGCATAAACGCACAACTTGCACCAACTCCAATAACTACAACTAAAACTTCTTTTGGCATGCCAATTTGCATGGAAATATCTGCAAAAACAGGCACTAGAAGTGCGGCTGAAGCGGTGTTACTAGTAAATTCAGTTAAAATTTTAATAAAAAGTGCAACAATAAAAATTATAACAATATCAGGTGCATTTCCAAGAGCATTTGCCACTTCATTGCCAAGAATAAGCGAAGCGCCAGAATCTTTTAAAATAGCACTTAGAGTTAATCCTCCACCAAATAGCATTAAAACACCCCATTCGGTATTTTTAGAAACATCATCCCAACTACAAAGCCCCAAAGCAACGACTAAAATCGCAGCGATTAATGCTACCAAAGCATCACTTATGACAATTTTTCTACCCAAAATTTCACTAAAAAACTCGCTTAAAAACGATGAAAATATCCAACAACTCGCAACTAAAACAAAAACAACTATCGTAATAATTCTACTTCTTGTCCAAGGCGTATCATCATGCGTTCCAAGATCAACTTTTCTGTGAAAATCAGGCTTAAACATAAAATACAAAACTAAAAGCATCAAAGGCCAAAAGATAAAAGTTAAAGGAAGCCCTATCTTCATCCAATCAAAAAAGCTATATCCAAGTTCAGCCGATGCGATGGCATTTGGAGGTGATCCAACAAGTGTCCCAAGACCACCAATACTTGCAGAATATGCAATTCCTAGCATTACAAAAATTATTGTTCCTCTATCTTTTTCTTTATCTAGATGACTTATCATACCAATCGCCAAAGGTATCATCATAGCTGCAGTTGCGGTATTTGATATCCACATAGATAAAACGGCTGTTACTGCACATATCATTACAACCGCCCAACCAAGCTTAGCTCCAGATAAAGAGACTAATTTCATAGCAATTTTTACATCAAGTTTTTGTATATGAAGTGCCGTAGCTAAAGCAAATCCACCAAAAAATAAAAATATAGTAGGGTTTGCAAAATTTATTAACATATCTTTTACACCAAGCGGACTAAAGCCACTCTCAGAGCTTATACCTATACCTAAAAGCACTCCTAAAACGGGAACCAATAAAGCAGTAATTGTAATATGAATAGCTTCTGTAAGCCACAAAATAGCTATAAAAAGCAAAATTGCTAAACCTTTATTTGCTGCAAAAAAACTCCTTATTTCTTTAAAATAAAATTATCACTTTTTCAAACTTTAAATTTGCTTAATATTAAATTTTAAAATTATTTTTTATAAATAGTGAGTAAATTTGGGCTAAAAAGCCCAAATTTTTTAAAATACGAAATATGCAAAAAGTGCAATTACCACAACCGAAAAGACATTTAAAACAATACCTGCTTTTATCATATCTTTTTGACCAAACATTCCTGTTCCAAAAACAAGAGCATTTGGTGGAGTTGCAACAGGAAGCATAAACGCACAACTTGCACCAACTCCAATAACTGTAACTAAAATCTCTTTTGGCATACCCATTTGAGTAGCAACTCCTGCAAAAACAGGAACTAAAAGCGCTGCTGAAGCGGTGTTGCTTGTAAATTCGGTTAAAATTATTATAAATATGGCAACAACAAATATAATAACTAAAGGTGAAGAATTACCAAATATATTAGCAACTGCTTGACCTAAAACAAGTGAAGCACCAGAATCTTTTAAAATAGCACTTAGAGTTAATCCTCCACCAAATAGCATTAAAACACCCCATTCAGTGTTCTTTGCTACATCATTCCAAGTACAAAGACCCAAAACAACAACAGCAACTGCAGCCCCAAGAGCTATCAAGCCATCACTAAAAGCTATGCCTGTTAAATGTGTTAAAGGCTTAGCAAATATCCAGCAAAGTGCAGTTGTACAAAAGACAATAATAGTTAAAATTCTATTTGTTGTCCAAGGAATATCCACACTTGCATCAACTTCTATTTTTTTATTAAAATCAGGTTTGAATAAAAAATAAAGTGTCAAAAGCATAACTGGTAACATTATAATGGTAAGTGGAAGTCCTATCTTCATCCAATCAAAAAATGTTAAACCAAGCTCAGCTGAAACAATCGCATTTGGTGGTGAGCCTACCATTGTTCCAAGTCCGCCAATACTTGCAGAATATGCAATTCCTAAAAGAACAAAAACAATCGTTCCTTTATCTTTAACTCTATCAAGTCCTGAAAGCATACCAATAGCAAGTGGAAGCATCATAGCTGCAGTTGCTGTGTTTGATATCCACATAGAAAGTCCTGCGGTTACTAAACATATTGCAATTGCTGCATATCCAAGCTTTGAGCCAGATAATGATATAAGCTTCATAGCTATTTTAGTATCAAGCTTTTGGATGTGAAGAGCAGTAGCTAGTGCAAAACCACCAAAAAATAAAAATATAGTTGGATTTGCAAAATTTGATAAAGCTTGTTTGATAGTTAAAGCTTTAAACACGCCGTCCGCATTAACAGAACCAATGCCTATAAAAATTCCAAGTAATGGAATCATTAAAGCAGTAACTGTTATATGCACAGCCTCAGTAAGCCATAAAATCGCTATAAAGACAAGTAGACCTAAGCCTTTATTTACATTGTCTTCATATGGCAAAATTTTATATATGGCAAAAGAGATGATAGCAGCTATCAGCATAACTATAAGACCTCTTTTAGTTATAGGTGATACACCGCCCTCATTTATCGCTTCATTTTCCAAAGAAACCTCCTTAGTTTTGGTTTTCGTTCAGTATATCAAAAAGCAACATAAAAGTGTCATTAAAGTTATTTTTATAGGTTATAAAAAACAAATTTGTTACAAAAAGTAAAAAATAAAAAAACTATCTTTTAATCTTAAACCAACCATAATAATTATCATCAAGTTTGTCTAAAAAAAGTAGCTCAAGCTCCAAATTTAGAGAAATACTATCTAAATTTATAAATTTGCTTGAAAAAAATATTAATATATGTGTTACAAAAGGAGGCAAATTTCTAGCCATTTGCTCACCGCCTTCAATCATGCAAAGCTTATAGTTTTTTAATTTTTCTATATCATTACTTATTATAACTTTGCGATTTCGAACACTAAATAGTGGAATTGTTTTATCAAATTCATTTTTTTTAGAATAGATAAAAATATCAGGATTTTTAAAATTTTCTCCTAAAAGTCTAGTATCTAAAATAGGCCTATCAACTCTAACAGTATTTCCACCAATTGCCAAAATTTCACTAACATTTCTTAGTTTATGAACTAAAAGTCTAGAGGCACTATTTGTAATAACTCCACCTTTTATAACGCCATTTAAGCTCATTCCTAGTTTAAAAAAACTGAAATTTCCATTAAGGCATCTTAAAAATGGCTCTAAAAGTAAAAATCCCTCATTTTGTAAAACTCCAAATTTTACTTTTATTCCTGCACTTTTTAAAATTTGGGCACCACCTTTTGCGGTGGGATTTATATCTTTTTGTGAAATTATAACTTCACTAAAACAAAGTTCTTTTATCAAATTTGCACAAGGTGGGGTTTTACCATGATGTGAACAAGGCTCAAGTGTGACATAAATTTTTGCTTCTTTTAATAAATTATTGTGATTTTTTAGAATAAAATCATAAGTTTGTTTTTCATCTTCTGGGAAAATTAAATTTGGATTAAGCTTTTTTAAGGCCGATTTTATGGCATTTACTTCGGCGTGATTACAGCCGGCTTTTTGATGAGCTTCTATACTTAAAATTTGATTATTTTTATCAAGTATTAATGCCCCTACTGCTGGATTTGGATAGGTTAAAATTTGATATTGCCAAGCTTTTTTTATGGCCAAACTCATATAAAATTCATCATTCATTTTATGCCTTTTTTAAACTTCTAAATCTTGACAACCTTAATTTTTTAAAAAACTTCAGAATGTGAGCCTATTTGATAAAGATATAAAAGAAGCCTATCATCAAAATATCTATAAACTAGTAACAAATCAGGTTTTATATGGCATTTTCTATATTCTTTGAAGTCATTTTTTAGTTTATGGTCAAGGTATTTTTTATCTAATTTTTCACCACTTGCTAAAATATCCACTACTTTCTTTGTTAGTTTTTTATCTTTTTGGCTAAGTTTTTTAAGTTTGTTTTTAAATTTTGATGATATTTGAATTTTATATTTAGTCATTTTCTATATCTTTTAAAATCTCATCAAAATTGTCATACGTTTTTAAATTTCCACTTTTAAATTCCTCATCACACTTATTCATATCATCTATAAATTCTTTTGTATATCCATCTTTTTTTAATACGATATTACTATCAAGTTTAACTAAACTTTTGATAACTTCAAAAATATTATTATTGACATTTTCTAAAGTAATTGTCATCTTGACTCCTTTTTTATTTAAGATTATAGCAAATTCAGCTTAGAAAAGAACCGATGTTTTTATATTTTATTAGTAAATTTTTTATAAATTTGATACAATTCAAAAACTTTTTTATTTAGGAGTTTTTGATGAACTATTTTGATGAGTATTATCTGGGTGCTTTTAGGAAATTTGCTAATTTTAGTGGCAGAGCTAGGCGGAAAGAATATGGTTGGTTTTTAGTTTTTAACTTTATTGTTGGGATTATTATTTCGGTGATTGATTTTTTAGCTTTTGGTGATTCAGATGGAATTTTTAGCCTTATTTATGCTTTGATTGCATTTATCCCAGGACTTGCGGTATTTGTAAGAAGATTACATGATTTCGGTAAAAGTGGCTGGTTTGTGTTAGTTATGGTTTTTGTTCCATTAACAACACTTATTATTGCAATTTTTTTTAGCTCAGATAGATGAAAACTCAATCACTCAAAGTGCTACTATTTTATTTTTTGTAATATCGGTTCTTTTATTTATTTACTATTTTTATTATTTGCCTATCTTTGAAAAAGGCAATATTGGTGAAAACGCTTACGGAAGCGATCCAAAAGCACTAAATTTATAAAATTTTTTTGTAATTGTAAAAATGAAATTTGGAAATAGTTTAAAATAAATTAGGCGCTATTAAAATTCACAAATCCACAAAGCCGGACTTTATGCCCGTGACAATGTGGATTTGAGATTTAAGAGTTTAATTTTAATTAAAATCTAAATTTTTAACTCTCTCATCAAGTTCTTTAAGTTTTTGTGATGGTGGAGTTGCAACTAAACCTTTATGACTTGTGATTTGTTCTGGCTCTGGCACCTCATCTGCTGTTTGAGTTAGCTCTATATTTACTCCAAATTTAGCTAGTTCATTTGATAGTTCTATTTGACCCTTTCTAGCAAATTCTTGGCATTGTCCGATGATCCTTGCAGCTTCTTGTGGTGCGTGGAAACCATAGCTATTTTCACTAAATGCAAAGTCCCATCTCATATGAGCACGTCTTTGATTCCATAAAGTTTTTTCCAAGGCTTTTGAAATTTCAGCTTTTTGTGTGTCACCATCTAAATTTGCAAACTCAGGAAGTTTTGCAAGCTCGCCTCTTGCTACTTCAATATCTTGGATTAGAGAAAGTAGTGCATTTTCACATTTTCTAAGCTCATAAGAGTGGCGATTTTGTATAAAATTTATACGCTCTACTAACTTATCTTCGCTTTGCATATGACAAGTCTTACAACTTCCTGTAATGTCAGCAAATGGACTTTGCACAGTATGACTTGAAACCTTTTGAGCGCCCTCTCTTTTATATGGCATGTGACAATCAGCACAACTTACACCACTTCTTGCGTGAATTCCAGCTGAGCTAAGTTCAGCTTCTGAATGTTGCATTTTAATGATTGGTGCATCTGTAGTTTTATGCTTATAGTCAAATTTAAACTTACCATTTTCAAACATCTCATCATAATACTCGTCAAACATCTCTATTTTAAATGGTTTATCTTTTTCCCATTTAGCCCATGGGAAGGTTAGAGTTGAGTCTTTACCTTGGAAATAATACTCCACATGACACTGCATACAAACATAACTTCTCATCTCTTGGCGACTAGCTTTTAGTCCACTTTTTGCATCTGCCTCATAACCTCTATCAACCATAGCATTGACAAATGCAGGTCTTGTTACTCTTAAACTCATATCATCAGGACTATGGCAATCAGCACAGCTACTTCCTAAATGTGAGCCTTTATATGGATCTTCGCCATGTTTATCAGCTACTTTTTTCATAACATCAAAATAAGGAATTGAGTTCATCTTTGTCCATGCGGCTTTTTCTTTTTTGCCTTCTTCGCCTTTTACATCAAAAAATGGCATATCTTTACTAGCTGATTCAACAGGATCTTTAGTTAAGTTATAATCCCCATCTTTCATAATAGCAGTTAAATGCCCAGTATGGCAATTTACACAGACTCCTGACTGACCTTTAAATTTAGGAAGTCCGTGAGAGTTTAAATACTCTTTATCATTCCTTTTTGTTTCAATCTGGTCAATTTGTGTATAAAAATGAAGCCTTGGGCGGTTATAGTCAACTGCAAAAGCATATCCATCCCAAAATTTAGTAGCCGCAGGATAGCGAATTAGTTTACTATATGGAACCGAACCTGCGTATGGTGTCTCGTAAGCAATATTTTCCATAGCGGCAAAACTTTCATATTGTGATGGGAAATTTTTACCCCACTCTTTTACATCAGGGTCCAAATCACTTACCTTATGAAGCATCATCGGATAGCTTTTTTCCTCCTCAAATTTAGAACCGATATCTACAAATAGTGCAAACATAGCTGCACCCAAAACAACGGCAACAAAAAAAGCCACCGTATATAAAGTCCATTTTTTCATTATTTCTCCTTGTTGATTTTAAAAGTTATGTGCGTGTCCGACTTGTCTATGACACGATACGCAAGATAGTGGCTCGCTTCCTGGAGCACCTTTTTTCATAGTTGCATCTATTGAGTGTGCAGCGTATTCGCTGTGACAGGCGATGCAGTTATTTTGGATTATATTTTTGCCTTTATCTGTGGCTTGAAAAGATACTGGATTTTGCTTAAAAGTAACAGCATATCCGTGATGAAGACCGTTTTCAGCTTTAAATAGCCACTTAGATACAAAACCTTCGGGAACATGGCAATCACTACAGGTTGCAACATGTTGGTGTCCGCCTTTCATCCAGCTTTCATAGACTTGATTCATAACATGACAGTTTTTACAGGCCTCGGAATCATGTCCAAAATATGAAAAACCTTTTGCATAAACAAATGTAAAAAGCCCATGTCCGATAACCAAACCAAAGCTTATCACAAGAACTAAAGTAGCAAAAGCAGATGGAGAGCGCTTAATTTTATCAATTAGTTTTTTCAAAAAGCCTCCTTTATAAATTTTAAACAAAAAGTAATTATACTAAAAATAAAATGAGAAATAATTGATTTATATCAAGTTATATAAAATTTTGATGAATTAATAAAAAATACTAGAAATACTCAAGAATTTAAATAAGACTATTCTATTTAATAATAAAACATTTTTTAATATAAATTAAATAATATAATCTTTCAAGAAATAATTAAAGAAAAATTACATCAAAACTAAGCCAAAATCTTTTGAAATTTATCTTTTAAATTTTTAAAGTTTATTTACCACTCAATAAAAGTTTTAGCTTTTAAAATTTCATCAAATTTTATATCTAAATTTTCTTTATCGGTTTTAAGAGTTAAAATTTCATCATCAAAACCTATGATTTCACCCTCAAATTTTTCTTTATTTATTGTTGTGATTTTAGCTTTTTCACCAATACTGTTTATAAAATGATCTTGTTTTGTAAGCTTTCTCTCAAGTCCTAGGCTACTTACTTCAAGTGTGTATTTACCATTTACAGGTGGCTTGACATCAAAAATAGGTGATAAAAGCTTACTTACTTTTTCACAATCATCCAAATTCACACCACCGCTTTTTGTGATATAGACTCTAAAAATAGTTTTGCCATTTTCATTTGCAACTTCAGTATCATATAGATTTAATCCACACTCCATCACTAGAGCTTTTATATCAGTCATTTATATCCTTTTTTAAACTATTAGCGGCCTTTTTAAACAACTCATCCATGTGGTTTTGATACTCTAGTTTATCGTCAAATTTAAAATGAAATTTAGGACTTCTAAACCAACCCTCGGCCTCTTTGCAGTAATTTTGCAAATAGCCATTTACCTTATCAAGCTTTTTTAAAACTAGAATTTGCTCATCTTCATTAAATGCCATTTTATCAAGATAGACAAAAGCATCATATCTTCCTTTTTTGCACTCCACATCAACAACACAAAGCCCTTGTAAATCTGGGTCAGAAAGCCCAGATAAAGCCTCAGGAATAAGCTGTTTTAAAACACTTGCTGTTCTTAGTCTTCTTATTTCACCGCTCATTTTTACTCTTTTTAGATAGTTGCTTGTTCTTCTCTTTTTATAAAGCTTTCTATGTAATCACCAACTTGCATATCGTTATACCCCTCTATGCCAACACCACATTCAAAGCCTTTTGACACTTCTTTTACATCATCTTTAAAGCGTCTAAGCGAGCTTGCTTTTCCCTCAAATTTAACTACGCCATCTCTTATGACTCTTATATCAGCTCCTCTTGTAATGTTTCCATCAGTTACCATACAACCTGCGATTTGACCGATTTTTGGAACATTTATAACTTGTCTTATTTCAGCTTGACCTATTTCCTCTTCGCTTATAATAGGACTCATAAGCCCACCTAAAATAGCCTTAACATCATCTAAAAGAGTATAGATTACATTATAAGTTTTTATCTCTACGCCTCTTTCTTTAGCTCTTTCTTTTACATCTCCAGTTGGTCGGACATTAAAGCCAAGAATCACACAATTCTCACTCGCGCTTGCAAGACCAATATCATTTTGTGTAATACCACCTACTCCGCTATGAATAATATCTACCTTAATCTCATCATTTCTAAGTTTTTCAAGACTTGCTTTTATGGCCTCTAAACTTCCACCAACATCTGCTTTTACAATCACAGGTAAAGTTTTAAGCTCACCTTCTGCTATCTTTGCACCAAGCTCTTCTAGGCTTACTTTTGTTGATTTTGAAAGCTCTTTTTGTCTAAGATAATCATGTTTTTTACTAGCATAGTCTTTTGCTGTTTTTTCATCTTCTACGCCTATTAGTGTTTCACCTGATTCTGGAACTTCGCTAAGACCTATTATAACGCCACACTCTCCTGGGCTTAATTTTTTGATATGATTTCCTTTATCATCCATTATAGCTCTTACTCTTCCATAAGATACCCCAGCTACAACATTATCTCCTATATTTAAAGTTCCATTTTGAACAATAATAGTTGCAACTGTTCCAAGACCTTTTTTAAGTGAACTTTCTATAACTGTTGCTTTTGCCATTCTTTTTGGGTTTGCTTTAAGCTCTAAAATATCAGCTTGAAGTAAAACTATTTCTAAAAGTTCATCTATACCCATTCCAGTTTTTGCTGAAATTGGAACAAACTCATACTCCCCACCCCAATCAAGAGGTAAAATTCCAAGCTCACTCAATCCTGATTTTACTAAATCAGGATTAGCTGCTGGTTTATCCATTTTATTAATAGCTATAATTATTGGAACATTTGCTGCTTTTGCATGAGCAATAGCTTCTTTTGTTTGTGGTTTTACTCCATCATCTGCTGCAACTATAATAATAACAACATCAGTTACCTCAGCACCTCTTTCTCTCATTGCTGTAAAAGCCTCGTGTCCGGGAGTATCAATAAATGTTATTTTTCTACCATTTTTTTCTACCATATAAGCACCAACATGTTGAGTTATACCACCAGCTTCACCAGTTGCAACACGTGAATTTCTTATATAATCTAATAAACTTGTCTTTCCATGGTCAACATGTCCCATTATAGTGACTACAGGTGCTCTTAAAACAAGATCCTTTTCATCATCTTTTGTTTCATCATAATCTTTAGTATAATCAAATTCCAAAGCTTCATCAATGATATTTATAGTTACATTAAACTCGTCAGCTAAAATTTCTAACGCATCTTCATCTAAAAAATCGTTTTTAGTTACCATAAGCCCTAACATAAAAAGTTTTGAGATAACTTCACTAGGTTGTTTTCCAAGCTTATCTGCAAATTCATAAACTCTAATTTCTTTTGGAATATCAATAGAACTAATAGAAATTTCCTCATCTTTTTTAACTGGTTTTTTGTGTTTTTTTCTTGCACCTCTGCTTATACTTCTAGTTTCTTGATTTGTAAATTTATTTTGAGCTGAACGATATACTTTTTGCTGCCTAGTCTCTTTTTGCTGGTTTTCAACATTAATAGCACTAAGAGTTAAATCAGGCAAAACAACCTAGTGAAGTTATCTCAAAACTTTTTATGTTAGGGCTTATGGTAACTAAAAACGATTTTTTAGATGAAGAT
>QWCB01008024.1_pt1 | contig 11764 bp, 10 predicted proteins | sample 1972511 | NCBI WGS metagenome assembly QWCB01 (sample SAMN09866719, study PRJNA288562) | Human gut metagenome isolate term5_stool, whole genome shotgun sequencing... | isolation source: gut | host: Homo sapiens | place: USA: California
TTAAACCTAAAGAAAGAGACCAACTATGGGACTATTCGGACTATTCTCAAAAAAGAAGAAAGAGACACTCGACACAGGTCTAGAAAAGAGCAAGACCTCTATGGTAGACAAGCTGACTCGTGCCGTAGCTGGCAAGAGCAAGGTCGATGATGAGATCCTCGACGACCTGGAGGACATACTCGTGACGAGTGATGTGGGCGTGGACACGACGCTCAAGATCATCAAGCGTATCGAAGAGCGTGTGGCTCGAGACAAATATGTCGGCACGAGTGAGCTCAAAAGCATCCTGCGTGACGAAGTAGCTGCACTCCTTGCGGAGAATGGTACGACCGATGGGGAGAGCTTCACACTCCCCGCAGATGCGCATCCTTACGTAATCATGGTGGTCGGCGTGAACGGGGTGGGCAAGACAACCACCATCGGTAAGCTCGCCTATCAGTTCAAGCAACAGGGCAAACGCATCGTACTGGGCGCTGCAGATACCTTCCGTGCAGCCGCCATCGAACAACTAGAGATCTGGGGAGAGCGTGTCGGCGTGCCAGTCATCAAGCAGCAGATGGGCTCAGATCCCGCTTCGGTAGCCTTCGACACGCTACAGTCGGCTGTGGCACAGGACGCCGACGTGGTCATCATCGATACGGCTGGTCGTCTACACAACCAGGTGAGCCTGATGAACGAGCTCTCTAAGATCAAGCGTGTCATGGCAAAGGTAGTTCCCGATGCTCCACACGAAGTACTCCTCGTCCTCGATGGCTCTACGGGTCAGAATGCCTTCGAGCAGGCGAAGCAGTTTACCGCAGCCACCGATGTCTCTGCGCTTGCCATCACGAAGCTCGACGGCACGGCAAAGGGCGGTGTCGTCATCGGTATCTCCGACCAATTTAAGGTACCTGTCAAGTATATCGGACTCGGCGAGAAGATTGAGGACTTGCAAGTCTTTCGCAAGCGCGAGTTTGTCGACTCCATCTTTGGCGATGAGCTTTAGTTCAGCAGTAGCTCCGCGATGATTGCCAACCAAATCGACGTCATCAGTCTAGGGTGCTCTAAGAACCTCGTCGACTCCGATGCGCTCATGCATCGGCTCGCTCAGTACGGCTACACACTACGTCACGACCCCGAGGAGCTGACTGGCGAGATAGCTGTCGTCAACACCTGCGGCTTCATACAGGCAGCTCAGGAGGAGTCAATCAACCTGATCCTCTCCCTCATAGCGGCGAAGAAAGAGGGACGCATTCGGGCTGTCTATGTGATGGGCTGTCTGGGCGAACGCTTTCGTGAGGAGCTAACTGCCGAGCTCCCCGAGGTGGACAAGATCTATGGCAAGTATGACTGGAAGCAACTCATCACCGACCTAGGTCCCGCACTCAGCGCAGACAGCGCTACGCCACTATCCTACCGAACGACTCCGCCTAGCGTCACGCCACCACACTACAGCTACATCAAGATCTCCGAGGGGTGCGACCGCACCTGCTCTTACTGCGCCATCCCGCTCATCACCGGCCGTCATCACTCCCGTCCCATGGAGGAGATAGTCCGAGAGGTCGAGGGTCGCGTCTCCGCAGGCTGTCGGGAGTTTCAGATCATCGCTCAGGATAGCACTTATTATGGTGTAGACCTTTACCAAAGGCAAGCTATCGCTCCCCTACTGGACCGCCTGGCTCAGGTAAAGGGCGTTCACTGGCTCAGACTACACTACGCCTATCCGAACCACTTTCCTCTTGCGTTGCTTGATGTGATGGCGAAGCATGACAACATCTGCAAGTACCTCGACCTCGCACTCCAACACAGCAGCAATCATATGCTTCAGTTGATGCGTCGGCAGATAACCCGCGAAGAGACCGTCGCCCTGCTAGAGCGTATCCGCGAGCAAGTGCCCGGCATCGCCTTGCGCACCACCATGATGGTCGGGCATCCAGGAGAAACGGACGAAGACTTTGCCGACCTCCTTGACTTCGTCAGCCAGATGCGCTTCGAACGGCTCGGAGCTTTCCAATACTCCCATGAGGAGGGCACCTACGCCTACAAGCATTACCAAGACGACGTGCCACCAGAGGTCAAACAGGAGCGGTACGACGCTCTGATGTCTCTCCAAGCAACCATCTCCGCCAGCGTCAATAGCCGTAGGATTGGCACCACGCTCGAAGTTGTCGTTGACCGAGAGGAAGAGGACTACTACGTTGGCCGCACCCAGTACGACTCTCCCGAGGTAGACGGCGAAGTGATCCTCAGTAGCGACAGCCCGCTCCGTGTCGGCTCCTTCTACCAGGCTGAGATCACAGGCGTAGAGGAGTACGACCTCATTGCAACCACATCCCCAGAGCATCTCATCCTATGATTACGACCGAACAGTGGATTCTAGAGGTCGCCGAGCAGAGCCAGCTCGCACAGACCACCTGCCAGCAACTATGGAGCGACCTCACATCGCTACTCATCGGGCGGCTCACTCAGGGGAGCACCAGCTATATGCGTAGCGTCGGCCTCTGGTCCGCAGAGAGCCACAATGCCTTCATCGCTCTGCTGCCTAGTGGCGAGCGCTACTTGATGCCTCCGAGACTCACACCACGTATCACCAACAAAGAGCAACCGCTCTCTGCCGAGGAGCTTGGCGAACTCCTAGCAAAAGGGGCAACTCAGATACCGCAGACCATCCAAAGCTTCTACGACAGTGTCACGAAGCTCTTTGAGATGCACGAGCGACTTGGTCACACCCTCGAGTGGACTCCACTAGGCACATTCGCGCCACAGCCCATAAGTGGTGCAGGTGAGGACGATGCGACCAGCTACGCCTTCACACCTTCCGACGAATTGCTCCGACAGGTCAACAAACCCTTCGAGATGTTTGCCCCCACGCTGCTCAAGGAGGGCGTCCACTGGCCCGATGTCGAGGAGCACCCGGCCGAGAGCCTTGAGAAGGCTTACCCACCGCTCACGTCCAGCCGTATCGCAGAGAGTCCGGTGGCACCCAGACCCGCGACCACGCCGCCTGCTTGGACGCCTCAGCCTCAAGCCGAAACTCCCGCGACGCCACCGCCCTTCAACGAGCCAAAGGTTGAGGAGACTACTCCGCCACCTCCCCCAACGAGCGAAGGCAACAAGGCTGAAGTCCTTGCTGCCACGCCACCACCTTATCGAAGAGAGGAGCCACAAGAGAGTACCCCCACCCCTTCGAAGCGAACGAGTCGCAGGCTGTGGCTTTGGATAGTCATTCCGCTAGTCGTTGTCCTAATGATGGCACTGTTGCTGTGGTTCTTCGTCTTCGGCAGAGAAGAGAGGACGCAGTGCCCAGTCGCCACACCACCGTCCAGCATCACAGCACCCGTCGAGGAGACTCCGGCGATAGACAGCATCGCCCCCATCGATAGCGTCACGCCACCTGCCGACACGACTGCTCAACCGGAGATCCTCACTACTGTGACACTCGGTACTGGCGACTATCTGGCGCGTTATGCCCGTCGCTACCTAGGTCGTAGTGAGTACTGGATCTACATTTACCTAGCCAATAAGGAGCAGATCGAGGACCCCGACAACATTCCCCTCGGCACCGAGATCAAGATACCCACACCTCAGAGCGTAGGCATCACCGGCAACGAAGAGGCCGACCTCGCCGAGGCAAAGCGCCTCATCCACGACTATTACAGTGGCAAGTCAAGGTAGCTATCTCGTCACCGCACAGGCTGTCGCAGCTGATGAAGCAGGTGTGATCTAGCTACTAGTTCCCTATTTAATGGGTACTAAATCACCACTTGGGAGGTGCTAAATAAGCTCTCCATAAGAGAATCACCACAAAGCCAAAAAGGCGATCTAAGCATGCTCAGGTCGCCTTCTCTGTTATAAGCACTCCACTCTCTCCACCCCACGCCTTCCCCACTCCAAACAGCCTTCCTCCCTAGAGTCATAGAGTTTCATACGGAAGAAACTAGAGTTTCATCGGGAGGGAACTAGAGTTTCATCGGGGTGAAACTCTCTTGCCACCTAAAGAAGACTCCTTTCACACCTAGAGGGAGCGACTGTTTCGAGGAAGGAACGAGCAAGCAAGCAGCACCTAAATCTTGATGAGTGAACAAAAAAGGCGTAACTTTGAGCACATAACAACAAAGTAACCATAGCATATGTCTCAAACTAGTGGCATCCTAAGACCTGTCAGGCGGTTCACCATCCGCAAGGTGGACTCCTCCGTCGTACTCTTTATTGCGACTATTGTAGCACTCATTGTGGCCAATAGCCCGCTCAGGGAGCTATACCACACACTGCTCACTATACCGATCAACCTAAACATCTTGGGACTGGACATATTTCAGTCTCATGGCGAGCCGATGAGCTTCTTGGTTTTTGCCAATGATGTCTTGATGGTTTTCTTCTTCTTTGTCGTCGGGCTAGATATCAAGCAGCAGCTTCTCGTAGGAGAGCTCTCCTCAGTCAAGAAAGCTATGATGCCTGTCGTGGGGGCTATCGGAGGTATGATCGTACCAATCCTCCTCTTCCTGCTGATCGCTCCATCGGGTGATGCTAGCCGAGGCGCTGCTATCCCGATGGCTACAGATATAGCCTTCGTACTGGCTGTACTGATGGTACTGAATGATCATGTGCCAGTCTCGCTACGTGTCTTTATGACTACGCTAGCGGTGGCTGATGATATAGGCGGTATCATCGTGATAGCGCTCTTCTACTCCACAGGCATCAACCTGCTGATGCTCGGACTGGGCCTGGCGGTCGTTGCTCTCCTGGCTCTCCTAGGACGTGTGGGGGGACGCCATATTGGGCTTTACATGGTCGGGCTTTTTGTCGTATGGTTTTTCTTCCTACAGAGTGGGATCCACACGACCATTGCAGGTGTGATGGTGGCTCTGACAGTGCCTATGACCACGTCTGTATCACGTCACCAGCTGGGTAGCCTCGCTGGGGCTATCTCTAGAATGCTCCCTGCTACGGAGCTGCCCATCTTTGCGTTTGTCAATGCGGGCATTGACTTTTCTACCTTTGCAATGGGTGGTATCTCGGCACTCCCCTTTGCAGTTACACTGGGGCTATTCATCGGTAAGCCTATCGGCATCTTTCTCTTTACCTATATCTATATCCGCCTGACGAAGCATGAGTGGTCTGAGGGGGTCTACCCTGCGATGCTCTTTGCAGTGTCCATATTGGGCGGTATCGGCTTTACAGTCTCCATGTTTATCGCCAGTCTGTCGTACGATGTACAACTACACTTAGACTGGCTCAGTGAGGCTAAGCTGGGCATCCTGGTAGGTAGCCTTATCTCTGGCATCGTGGGCTACATCGCTGTGCTGGCTGTAGGTAAGCAACACCAAAAGAAGATGGCTAGCAAAGCGAACTAATTAGCACAGTCAGACATTACTTACCAAGGGGTGCTCTAATTAGTCAAAGCACTTCTGCCAAAAATAAGTGGCGACGAAGGTTATGATACCTCCGTCGCCACGTTTCTTGTGATAGCCTCCTATCGGCTCACGCCACAGTATCTGTAGCGCACAAGGGCTGACGCATTATATCCTGTATCCAAGGAGCTATTCCTGACGCCAACCGAGGAATAGATGGATTAAGTCTTGCCACATAGCGCTATGGACTCACATTATGGCTACTCCTAGATCTCCATTGAGGTCAATTCCTCGGAGCAAAATCCCAAATAGCTCGGAGGAAATCGACCAATTCTTCGGAAGAAATTTCTCTTTCTTCCGAGGAATGAAAAAATTCTTCCGAGCGCACAAGACAATTAGACTCTCTTAATTTGGTCTTCTCGGATCTCTTTGATAGGAGTGACAAGACGATAGCCCTTGCCATGTACATTCTTGATCTCCAGTGAGGGATCTGCCTTGAGGATCTTACGGAGCTTGGTCACGTAGACATCCATGCTTCGTGCGTTGAAGTAGTTGGCATCAGCCCAGATAGTCCTCAGAGCATAGTCTCTCTCGAGGGTCTCGTTGGCATATACGCAGAAGAGGGTCAGTAGCTCGTTTTCCTTTGTTGTCAGTGTCAGCACCTTGCCATCCTCCGTCGTGAGGGTCTGCTTTTTCGTATCATACAGGAGCTTGCCTAGCTGATAGAATTGCTGCATCTCGTGTCCATCACCGATGATGCGTCGCATGATTGCCTCCATACGAGCTTCTAGCTCTTGCATGCTAAAGGGCTTTGTGATGTAGTCATCAGCTCCAAGCTTGAAACCGGCAAGTATATCCTTCTTCTGATCCTTGGCTGTGACAAATATGATAGGAATATCAGGATTGATATTGCGTATCTGCTTTGCTAGCTCGAAGCCATCCATCTTAGGCATCATGACGTCAATGAGGCAGAGCGCATACTCTTTCTGACCAAATGCCTCAAGTCCCATTTCGCCATCTGTAAAGAGGTCTACCTCATACTTTTTTGCCATAAGATACTCCTGAAGCATCAAGCCTAAGCTCTCATCGTCTTCACAGAGGAATACTCTAATCTCTTCGTTGTTCATAGCTGTTATTTGGTTTATTGTGAATTATCTCGTTTGTTATTAATTAGATTGTTCTGAATAAGAATCGTTTACTTTTACTTGCGTTCTGATTCTATTTTACTCTTCATGAGGAAGGGGATACGGAGCGACATTTTAGTACCGACACCGATTTTACTAAAGACCTTGACCTCCCCACCCATAGCTTGAATAGCCCGCTGCACGTAGGCTAGACCGAGTCCAAAGCCCTTCACGTCATGACGATCGCCCGTATGTACACGGTAAAACTGATCAAAGATATGCGCCCTATCCTGACGAGAGATACCGATACCGTTGTCCTGGATATCAATAATAAGATTGGTATCATCGCTGCGCGTGGTGAGCGTGATGATCGGAGGTATGTCCTCCTTGCGGTACTTCAAACTATTGTCTATCACATTAGATATAACGTTCTGAAAGGCGATTTTATCACACAAGACTCTGTAGTGCTCAGCCTCTAGAGCTAGGACTAGCTCTCCATGAGCTTCTGTGAGCTTCATGGCGTAGGCACTGCTTAGGTCTCTAATCTCTTCGTGAGCATCTAGCTCCACAGGATAGCTCTTGATGGCCCCACGCTCCATCATCGAGGACTGCAAGACCTGATCTACTAATAGTGTGAGACGATCTACCTCCTTAAGCATCGTCTGAGTGATACGCTTACGTCTCTCCTCGGACTCCTCCACAGAAGGGTCTTCAAGCATTTCACAGGCTAGGCGTATGGAACTCACGGGCGTCTTAAGCTCATGAGTCATATTGCTCACAAAGTCCTTACGCTCACGTAGGTAGTGCTGCTGTCGTACGAGGATGGTAATGGCTAGTATACTAAGCATCACGATCACTAGCAACGTAGCAATCGATGGTAGCGTGTAGATAAGGTTGCCCATATGATGACTGTGCTCCGTGAAGACCAACTCAATATAGGGTAAGCCTCCCTCTCCAGACTGTGTCTCTAGATAGGAATTGGATCGAACGAAAAGGTCTCTCCGCAATACTAGAGGAGCTTTTCGTAAACGATCGGACGTGTCAGAAATAGTCGTATAGACCGCCTGACCTTTACGATCATAGAGAGTAAACTCAAATGTCTCCGTGATCCCTACTTGTGCGAACTCATACACCAAAGATCTCTGCAAGAACTCTATATTGACCCTCTTACGGAGTGGCTGGTTATTGCGCTTGAGGATAGTGCGTAGCACCATCTCATCAAGGATATTACGATGGTAGAAATAGGTGTTGAGAAGCTTGTTTTGCAAAGCCTTCGTATGCTCTTTGCCCTGCCTATTCGTACGAGCTTCTGCCCATGGAGGGCAAGTAGCGCGTTCAGAGTTGCCATAACCGTTCCACACCTCGCTACCATCAGACATATAGCTTGCCGATAGAACACCAGTAGACTGGAGAGAGTCTTGCAAGCCAAATAATCCTCGTACATCGTCTTGCGTAAGTACCGAACGCAACTGGCGCTCTACCTCATCCTGCTCCAACGAGCGGGACACCTCGTCCAATGCTCTCTGAGCCAAAGTCTCAAAGTAGTCATTGTATAGCTCAGTGACATATCCAAAGTTTCTCAATTGCAGCAATATAGATACAGTTGCAATGGTCACTAGCAAGATGATTATAGTCCAGATAGTTCGCTTTCCCACGTCAGTTACCTCCTCTCAGCATTAGTTTCGTATACAAGTAAGACAGCTCATTAGAGCTTGATTTGGTCTATATGTATGAGATCATCTAGATCGATCGTCGTCACGCTCCCATAAGGTAGGATCTGGGCGAAAGCTTCTTGTAGCGTGATATGACCCGCCATAGCTCTCACAGCATTGATGACTCCGCCATGCGCGAAGAGGAGTACGTGCTGAGCGCCTGAGGTGTAGAGTGCATCAAGCAGGTTTGCGACACGCCGTGCTAAGTCCCGTAGCGACTCACCCCGAGGGGCTGGCTGATCGATAAAGTACTCAAAGAAAGCTGACACCTCCTGCTCTTCCTCTAAGATGCTATCCCAATGCTTCCCCTCCCAATCGCCAAAATTCATCTCTTTCAGACGATCGTCTACCTCTATATAGGTTCCAGCAGGTACGCAGTACTGCGCCAGCTTGAGCGCCCGAGACAATGGACTCGAGAGGATGCGATCATATAGAGACAGATCTATCTGAGCCGCAACACGAGGCGCCTCCTCGGCAAATGTATCTGCCAGCGGTATATCTGTATTGCCATAGCAGATGACCTGCCACTCAGGTGATACTGCGGTGTGTCTGACCAATGTTATCTGCATCCTTTTGTCCTTTTTACCTCCTCATATCCAGAGACTTGACAGGTGATGAGCTCACCACCTATCGTCATTGCTAAAGTCCTTGCCTCGATTGTCACGCCGACGTCCATGGGCATCGCCACCCTTGGCTTTGTAAGGTTTACTGCCTTTAGGATGTACCTTGGACTCTCTAGACTCATCACCATATCGGTCGGATCTCATTCTCTTGGGACCTGCCTTGGCTGGACGATTAGAGCGTCCTCCACCTCGTGGAGAGTATTCTCGGGCAGTATCTCGATCCTCTCGCTCCTCCTGCTGAGCCTCTAGATAGTGCTTCATCGAGAGCGCCTCACGTAGGATGTCGTTGACAGGGAGCTCCTCGCCGTCTAGCGTTACAATATCATCTTCCACCACTATATCCGTTAGCTCAGCCCGCTCGCCATTGAGCGTGACACGCCCAGCGACGATGTACTTCTCCACTTCACGGCGCGATCCGATCCCAGCATCGCTCAGAAGTTTGTTGATCCGCAAACTCATGATTCAGTCGTTATATATAAAGTTTAGTTCATTGATTACTTTCGTGCATATAGATAGCTACAGCTTGATCTCCTCTATAGCGTGCTGCATACGTCGTATGCTCTCAGGGATGCCCAGCAAGTGTATAATCTCATGGATCCGCGCTCCACGAGGTGCTCCCACGAGTGCCATACGTATACCATTCATCACCTTACCCATAGGTAGCTCATCACTATTGATCTTGTCATAGAGTGCCTGCTCGATCGTATCTAGCGACGCCTCACTTGGGAGTTCCTCCAGGAGCGTGATCATCTGCTGCAAGTAGCCTGGCGTCTCTGCCTTCCAGTGCTTCTTGAGACCCTTAGCATCGTACTCGGTAGGTGCTACAAAGAAGTAAAGCACCTCGGGGAGTAAGTCTGGTAGCAGCTGCGCCTTATCTCGCACTGTCAGTAGGACATCTCGTAGCTGCTCGTCAGTAGGATTCAAGCCACGCTCACCGAGAGCAGGGCGTATATATGCGATGAGACGCTCTACGGGGACGAGCTGTATGTACTGATGGTTGAACCACTTGGCCTTTTCAAAGTCAAAGCGTGCGCCACTCTTACTACAACGATCTAGCGAAAAGGTTGAGATAAGCTCTTGGGGATCCGCAAAAAGCTCCTGATCGGTACCGGGGTTCCAGCCCAATAGTGCTAGGAAGTTGCTCACAGCCTCCGGCAGATAGCCCTGCTCACGATAGCCCATTGATATAGAGTCATCCTCAGGGTTGCGCCACTCTAGTGGGAAGACTGGGAAGCCCAGCTTATCTCCATCACGCTTGCTCAACTTACCACTACCCTGAGGCTTCAGAAGGAGTGATAGGTGTGCAAACTGAGGCATCGAATCCTTCCAGCCAAAAGCCTCATAGAGCAAGACATGCAGCGGCGCACTAGGCAGCCACTCCTCGCCACGGATCACATGCGTGATCTGCATTAAGTGGTCATCGACAATGTTGGCTAGATGGTAGGTAGGCAGATCATCGGCACTCTTATAGAGGACCTTATCGTCCAGCTGCGAGGAGCTGATGACCACCTTGCCACGAATCAAGTCATCGACCTCAACCTCTCGGTCAGGATCTACCTTAAAGCGCACCACATACTCCTCGCCAGACTCTAACAGACGAGTCACCTCCTCACTAGGAAGCGAGAGGCTATTGCGCATCTTAGAGCGGGTAGATGCATCATAACTAAAGTTTGCCACTTCCTGTCGTGCCTGCTCCAGCTCCTCCACAGTGTCAAAGGCATAGTAAGCGGCACCACGCTCTATGAGCTGCTGCACGTACTCACGATAGATGTCCCGTCTCTCGCTCTGACGATAGGGTCCGTAGGGCTGATTCTCACTGCCGATACCCTCATCGATCTCTATACCCAGCCACTGGAGGGCCTCGATGATATAGTCTTCAGCTCCAGGCACAAAGCGCTTGCTATCTGTATCCTCTATACGTAGCACCATGGTGCCACCATGATGACGTGCGAAGAGATAATTAAAGAGTGCTGTCCGCACGCCTCCTATATGTAGTGGACCTGTGGGACTAGGCGCAAATCTAACTCGAACCATTACTGTTGCTATTTTTCCTTTACTATTCTCTGTTGCTTACTCAGCACTGTAGTTTGACTTCATGTAGTGGCACCTTGACTTACAAAGATCCACGTGCCTACTCTTTACAATCATGCTACAAAGATAGTAAAAAGCGATGGACAAAGCTCCTTATAGCCAGTCTCCACCACTAGAGGCTAATCCCTATTTTGAGGCGCCGGAGGGAAAAAATGACTAGAGCTGACGCATTGTATCTATAAATTCCGATCCCCACGGAGGAATCCTCCCAATAGCTCACTGGAAAATGAAAATTCTCTACGGAAGGAAGGAATAAAACTTCGGAAGAATCAAATGAAACTTCGGAAGAATCAAATGAAACTTCGGAGGAATCAAATGAAACTTCGGAGGAATTTGTCATTTCCTCAGTGGATGTTTTTTTATTTCCTCGACACTCACTACGAGAGAAAGCCCTGCACTGACTAAGCATCCTCACAGCGAACATAAAAGTAAAGGAGGATGCTATACCATTTTGGTAGCACCCTCCTTTTCTTGAGTGATTGAGTCTATTGCTTAGCGCAATATCTCTCTTTTAGTTATCTCGCTTAGGTCTTGCTGAGTACGATATATTCAGTGCATCAGCACGACGTAGCTCTTGCTTGATATCTGCTATGATTTTCATCTTTGTAGAGGCATCGCCCTTGATAGAGATGGTCATCAGCTTGCGACGCTCATCCTGTATCTGAGCTTCTTGATCCTTGACAAAGCCATAGACGGCAGAGGGATCTGTAGTAATCTGATCGTTGAGCTGGATAGCTGGTGCTGTACCAAACTTAGCCTGTAGCTCAGGAACAGGTTTACCTACGTAGATAAAGGATACAAGAGACTTCTCCTCCAACTTGGTTAGCTCTGTCGCTGTGGGGAGATTCTGAAAGGCTACCTTAGGTGTGACCTCTCGAATACTC